>Ga0190272_10000278_pt1 | contig 29401 bp, 24 predicted proteins | sample Popmic504T_FD_133746 | JGI IMG/M metagenome (GOLD analysis project Ga0190272, IMG submission 133746) | Populus adjacent soil microbial communities from riparian zone of Shoshone River, Wyoming, USA - 504 T | ecosystem: Environmental > Terrestrial > Soil > Riparian zone | place: USA: Wyoming...
GATGTCCTCGATGTTGTTGACGCCAAGCGCCGTCTCGAGCAGCGCGTGCAGCTGGATCGGGCGGTCGATCCCGGCCTTCGCCTCGAGCTGGGCGAGCAGGCGGTCCATGTAGTGGATGTCCCACGGCCCCTCGACCTTCGGGACCATGATGACGTCGAGCTTGTGGCCGATCTCGCCGACGATCCGCGTGATGTCGTCGAGCACCCACGGCGACTCGAGCGAGTTGATCCGCGTCCACAGCGCGGTCGTGCCGAGGTCCATGTCGCGGCCGACGGTGATCAGGCCCTCGCGTGCGGCCTCCTTGCGATCGATCGGGATCGCGTCCTCGAGGTTGCCGAGCAAGATGTCGACCTGGCCCGCGATCGCGGGCGCCTTGGCGACCATCTTCTCGTTCGAGAAGTCGAGGAAGTGGATCATCCGCGACGGCTTGAAGGGGACCTCGGTGATCGGGTCCGGCGCGCCGACGGCGAGGGGCTTGAAGAAGTCTCTGGGATTGCGCATGGGGACTGGAGAATACTGTCGGCTGCGCCGACGAGCACCACGGCCGCCTGCGGCGTCCGAGACTGTACGGCTACAGTTCCGCGCCAAGATTGACTCGTGAATCAACGACTTGAGGAGCACATGACCGTCGACACAGATCAGGCGACACGCGAGGCCTCGGGCGCCCGCCCCTACGGACGCTACCTGGAGGACTTCGAGGTTGGCGCCGTCTACAAGCACTGGCCCGCGAAGACCGTGACCGAGGCAGACGACCACATGTTCTGCCTGATCACGATGAACCACCACCCGCTGCACATCAACGACGTCTACGCGAGCCAGTCCCAGCAGGGCCGCAACGTCGTCGTCGGGCCGCTGGTCTATTCGCTGGCGCTCGGCATGTCGGTCGGCGACGTCTCCGGCAAGGCGATCGCCAACCTGGCGACCGAGGAGCTGTCGCATCCGGCGCCGGTCTTCCACGGCGACACCCTGTTCTGCGAGTCCGAGGTCCTCGAGGTGCGGCCGTCGGGCTCGAAGCCGGACCGCGGCGTCGTGCGCGTCCACACGCGCGTGCTCAACCAGGACGGCGTCCTGGTCGCCGAGTTCAAGCGGACCGTGCTGGTTCCGCGCAGGGAGCCGGGGGCCTAGGCCCGTCTGGCTGTCCGCCTGCCGGGCGGCGCGTGGGAGAGGCCGGGCAGCAGGTCGAACGCGAGTCGCGCGATCGTGCGCGGGTCGCGTTCGACGGGGTAGGGGACCCGTCCCTGGCCGTAGGGGATGTAGACGCGGACCGGGACGTCCAACCGCCGTGCGGCACGGACGGCGGCGCGGCTGCGCATGGCGTAGAGGACCTGTAGCTCACAGGGCGTGCCCGCGGCGAGCAGGCACTCGAGCGTCGCGAGCGCGAGCGGCGCGTCATGGGTGGCGACCGCGACGTGCCGTGCCGTGCCGGCGAGTGCGCCGACGACCTCGAGGAAGCCTTCGCGCGGATCGCGATCTGGGAAGTCAGGGTCGCCCCACTCGCCCTTGACGACGCGGACCCCGAGTCCCTCGGCGCTGACGATCGGCGCGTCGGCCGGGCTGCGCTGCCAGCGCGCCGGCAGCGTGCAGCTGACCGCGCCCGGGGCAGCGGCGGCGAGTCGCGCCGACTCGCGCAGCGCGGGCTCCGCGGTGTCGGGGGCCAGCGCGTCGAAGTGGAGGGTCAAGCCGCGAGCGACGCAGCGCTGTAGAAGGTCGTCGAGCCCGGCCTGGTCGCGCTTCATCGAGGCGTACTTGATCGATAGCTGGCTTCCGCTGGGGAGTGCCGCCGCGGCGGCGAAGCAGTCGTCGGTCACCTCTGCGGGCGACGCCGTGCCCTTGTCCCAGTAGCCGACGGTGGTGGCGTAGCCAGCGGCTGCGCAGCGGGCCTCCTCGCGCAGGGCGGTGTCGAGGCTCGTCCCCGTCACGTAGCGCTCGGCGGCGAGCCGCTGGCCGGCCTGGGAGAGCGCGCTGACGCGCTGGCGAGCGCGACCGCGCAGCTGCCGGCCGGCGGCGCCGGCCAGGCTGACGTACCCATGCGAGCTCGGGGGATAGGCGATGACCTGCACGCAGGGATGGACGAGCGGCGCCCAGGGCTCGGTCCACTTAGCGGCGGTTCCCAGCAGCTCATACCCGTCGAGCTCGCGCCGCGCCGCGTCCGCGACGCTCTCGGCGAGCAGCAGCTGACCGGGCGAAGCTGACGCGTGCTCCTCGTCATAGCCGATCTTGAGCAGCCAGATCCGGCGTTGCCACTCCACGCCGAGCTGCATCGCGACTCTCTGACCGGCGATGCACAGGAACTCGAGGCGCAGGATCCCCCGCGCGGCCGCATCGGCGGCATAGCGGCGGAAGAAGCCGGCGAGCACCGGCGTCTGCAACAGGGCGGTGCCAGCTGAGCCCTTCCAAGATCGTGCCTCGACGGCAAACGCCTCGTCGAGCAGGTCGTCGACCTCGTGGGGAGCCGGCGACAGCAGATCGACGGCGATCTCCCCGCCCTTCTCCGCCCGGCGCCGGGAACGGCGCAGGGCCGAGCGGCGGCTCGAGCTCAGCCCGCCGCCGGGCTCGCTCCAGTCGGCGTTCAGCTCGATCGTCGGGTGGGCGCTGCCGCTGCTGACGTGCACCAGCCCGCGGCGGCCGACCGCTTTGCGCAGGGCGTCGATCGTCGGCGACTGGGCGGGGATCCGCGGCAGCACGATCGCGCGGCCGATGCCGGCGAGACGCTCGGTCAGCTCGCCGAGGGCGTCGGGCGATCGGCTGAGCAGGTCGGCGGGCTCGCCGGTCGGCCTGCAGCCCGCCAGCTCGAGCTGGCGGTCGTGGAAGACCATCGGGGCGATCGCCTCCGGCGCGCTGCGGTCGCCACTGACGACGATCTGCGGATCGCCCCCGAACGCCTCCAGCCCCGCCAGTGCCCATGGAGCGTCCTGGGTGGGAAACAGCCCGCTCTCCAGGGCGAGGTCCGACCAGCCCGACTCCTCGGTGAGCGCAGCGGGAGTTCGATCGCCGGTCGTTCCCATCGTGGTCGTGTCATCCAGAGGCAGGCTCATACCCTGTCACCTATCGGCAGCCCAGTCTCGAGGGCTAAGCATGACGGCAGCGGTGCATCGGCCGCGCCGGTGGGGTCCCAGCGAACGTCAGCGTGCGCCGAAGTGGACGACCCAGGCGGTCGTCGGGGTGCTGCCGAAGTTACCGCGGCTCGGCCCGGCGCCGACGTAGCGGAACGAGGAGCTCAGCAGCAGCGCACGGTGTCCCGGCGATCCGAGCCAAAGGCGGATCGGCGCCGCCGGACGCAGTTGCCAGCCCTGGTTCATGGCGAGGATCTCACCGGCCTGGCGAAAGCCGGCTCTCAGGTAGGTCGAGCCGTGGGCGAAGACGTCGGTTCGGATCAGCCGCCTCGCCCAGCCGCTCGCCGAGCGATCGAGAGCGGGATCTTCGCGCAGGGGGCGCAGGTCGTGAGCGATCCGAACCTCGTTGATCGCCGCGACCATCCGCTCGGAGGGATCCTGCGCCGGAGCGGCGCTCGCCGTCGGGACCGTCACGATCAACATCGCGATAACCATCGCGGAGATGCGCAGCGCTTTCATGCGGGCCAGTGCCTCTCTTTCCTCGGCCTACGGGGTTAGCTGTCGGGCTCGCGCAGAAAGAGCAGCGCGTCGCGGTTGGCCACCTGGCCAGGGCCGCGATTAGCCCCAATGGAACGGTTCCCCCGTTCGCCCTCCCCGATGGAGGACGACTCGGCGTATGCGGTTCCGAGCACCGTAGCTGAGTCCCCGGTCGGAAGACGGCGAACTTTTGCGCAAAATGCGGCTTCTCTACGCTGCCTGACCGAGCGGCGCGGCGGCCGTGCCGCTCAGCCGCCGGCCCGGCGGCGGTCGAGCACCCGCGAGCGCAGGCGCTCGTAGTACCGCCCGCCGGCCCGCTTCGCGAAGCGGCGGGCCGACCATGAGGCTCGCTGGGCGAGCCACGGCCGCGTGCCGCCGGCGGCGGCGGAGACGACGTCGCGGGTGGGGGTGGTGGCGCGAATCGCGTAGCGGCCGATCAGCAGGCAGCCGTCGATTGCGTCGAGCGACCGCACCGGCTCGGAGGTGAACAGCGTCGTCAGACCGGCCGCGGCGGCCGCGCGGCCGACCGCGGGCGAGTAGTAGCCGCCCGGCACGCTGGCGCTCGTCACCGGGGCCGCGAGCAGCTCCGACAGGATCGCCGTGCTGCGCGTCCACTCGCCGAGCAGCTCGTCGGGCTCGCACGCCGAGATCCGCTGCGGATGGCTGCACGAGTGCGAGCCGATCGTGTGCCCCTGGGCGGCGAGCTCGCGCAACTGCTCCGCGTCGGCGAAGCCCGCGCGGCCGATGAAGTCGGTCGGGACGAAGAAGTGACCGCTCCAGCCGCGCGCCGCGAGCGCCGCACCGGCGGCGACCGCGCTCGCGCCGCCGTCGTCGAAGGTGATCAGCCACGGGTCGGCGGGCGGATGCGGCGCGAGCAGGTCGCCGGCGGCGACCGGCGGTCGCTCCACGCGCGCGGCGATTCCCGCGAGCTGCTGCCCGTAGCGCTCGGCGGTGACCGAGTAGACCTGCGATCCGCTGTCGCCGAAGCCGCTCGGCTCGCCGCTCGCGGCAAGCACGTCGTGGTACATCAGCGCGCTGGTCCGGGTGCCGCGCAGCGCGGCCAGCGGATCGGTCATCGTCACGACCCCTGCCGCCGGCCGTTGCGCAGCGCGCGCAACAGGCCGAGCAGGAAGCCGCTGCCCCAGGTGTGGTGCATCGTCGCTAGCGCCACCGGCGCGGCCAGAACCGCCGGCTCGCGCCGCCGCGCGGCGGCGAACGCGCCGACGCCGGCGAGCATGGCCAGGTAGGCGACGATCGGGGCCAGCAGGATCGGCCGACGCGTGGCGAGCGCGAGCAGCAGCAGCGCCAGGTTGCAGATCACGAGCACCGGCGGCGCGAGCTGACGCGGCTGCGGCCGCTGTCCGTGGGTCACGCAGGTCGCCGCGCGGCCGCGGCCGTAGTGGAAGTACTGTCGCGCTAGCCCGCCCAGCGACGCACGCGGGAAGTAGGCGACGCGCAGCTCCTCGTCGAGCCAGATGCCGCCGCCCGCGGCGCGCAGCCGCAGCGACAGCTCGGCGTCCTCGTTGTGGCTGGCCGTCTCCTCGTAGCCGCCGACCGCCTCGACCGCCGTGCGCGAGAAGCAGCCATGCATCGCCGACTCGACCCAGCCCGAGTGGCCGCCGAGGCGGTAGGCCGAGCCGCCTACGCCGACGCGGGTCGTCTGGGCGAAGGCGACCGCGGCCTGGAACGGGCTCTCCGCTGTCGCGACGGCCGTGAAGCCGACCATCGCCGCGCCCGTCTGCTCGAGCGTCTCGACCGCGCGACTGACGAAGCCGGCTGGATAGAGCGCGTGCGCATCGCAGCGCAGCAGGCAGGTCGCACGCTCGTCAGCGGTCCGCAGCGCCAGGTTGAACGCCGCCGACTGCAACCGCCCGGGGTTGTCGAGGACCCGCACGAGCGGCAGCTCGGCGGCGAGGCGCTCGCCGATCGCGACCGTCGCGTCGGTCGATCCGCCGTCGAGGATCAGCAGCTCGAGCCGGTCGCGCGGGTAGGGGTCGTCGAGCACGCTGCGAACGCAGCGCTCGAGGTAGCGCTCCTCATTGAGCGCGGGGATGACGATCGTGACGAAGGGGGGCATTGGGACACAGGCTCCGAGCGGCCACACAGTAGCCGCGAAGGCGGCAGATGCTCTAGGTTCGCCCCGTGCGCGACGTGCTCGTCCTCTGCTACCACGCGGTCAGCAAGCGCTGGCCGGCGGAGTTGTCGGTCGCCCCCGACGCCTTCGATGCGCAGATCGAGCATCTGCTGCGACGTGGCTACCGCGCGACCACCTTCTCCCACGCGGTCGAGGGGCGCGACGGCGGCCGCCAGCTGGCGATCACCTTCGACGACGGATTCCAGTCGGTCCAGGACCTCGCCTTCCCGATCCTCGAGCGGCTCGGTGTTCCCGCGACCCTCTACGTGCCGACCTCCTTCATGGAGAGCCGCGGGCAGCTCGCATGGCCGGGCATCGACGAATGGAAGGGCACCGAGCACGAGGCCGAGCTGGCCAACATGACGTGGGACGGCGTGCGCGAGCTGCGGGACGCCGGCTGGGAGATCGGCGCCCATACCCACACCCATCCGCGGTTGACCCAAGTCGACGATGCCCAGCTGGCCGACGAGCTCCAGCGCTCGCGCGCGATCTGCGAGAAGCGGCTCGGCGAGCGCTGCCGGTCGATCGCCTATCCGTACGGCGACGTCGACGGGCGAGTGATCGCCGCAGCTCGCGAGGCCGGCTTCGAGACCGCCGCCACGCTGCCGGCCAGCGCCGAGCGCGTGCAGCCGCTGGCCTGGCCGCGCGTCGGCGTCTACCGCTATGAGAACCTCAGTCGCGTGAAGCGGCACTGCTCCCCGACTCTGCGGAGAGTCCAGATGACCCCGCTCTGGCCGCTGGCGAGCGCCGCCTGGCGCCGAACGAGGAGAGCCGCCTGATGGGCGTCGCCGTCGAATCGCCCGCCGCCGCCCGCGCGACGAGCTGGCGCGATTCCCTGCTGCTGGCGCCCGCCCTGTTCGTCTTCGTGACGGGTCTGCTGCTCGCCGTCATGAGCAGCGGCTTCGAACCGACCGTCTGGTATCCGACGGCGCTGTTCCTGCTGGTCCTGTTGACGCTGACGGTGATCGTCGCGCCGCTGCGGCCTGCCGAGCGCAGCCTCCTCACGACGATCGCGATCGCGATCTACGGACTCTTCTGCGTCTGGTCTTATCTCTCGATCCTCTGGGCAGATGCTCCGGGCGGCGCGTGGGAGGGCGCGAATCGGGTGCTGCTCTACGGCCTGGCGCTGACGATCGTCGTCCTGCGCCCGTGGACGCGCCGCGCCGCGACGGTGGCCTTCGGGCTCGTCGCCGGCGGGCTGACGGCGATCGCCTTGGTGATCCTCGTCGGCGGCGTGGCCGACGCCGATCCCAGCCACCTGCTGCAGGAGGGCCGGCTCAGCGAGCCGGCGGGCTACGTCAACGCGACGGCCGGGCTGTGGCTGATCGGCCTCTGGCCGGCGCTGGCGCTGGCGCTCGACCGCGCGCTGCCGCTGGCCGTGCGGGCGCTTTCGCTCGGCGCCGCGACGCTGCTGCTGCAGGCGACGTTCCTCTCCCAGAGTCGTGGCGCGGCGATCGCGCTCGCCGCTGCCGCGGTCGTCTACCTGGCGCTCAACCGTCGTCGCTGGCCGGCCCTGCTGGCACTGGCGCTGCCGGTTGTCGTGACCGTCCTGACCTTCGACACGCTTGCGGAGGTTCGCGACGCGGCCACGGTGGCGGCGCTCGCGCCGGCCTTCGACGCGGCGGTCGAGGCGATCCTGATCGGATCGGCGATCGCCGTCGGCGTCGGCGCGCTCGGACTGCTCGCCGGCCGGCGCGCGGCGCCCTGGGTAGGGGAGCGCCCCCAGCTGAGCCGTGGCGGCGATCTCGCGCTGCTGGCGATCGCGGCCCTGGTCGCGATCGGCGGCCTGGTCGCGATCGGCAATCCGGTCGACTGGGCGGATGCCCGCTGGCAGGACTTCAAGACGAGCGGCTACGGCGACGTCAACAACGGCAGCAACCGTTTCACCGGCTCGCTGGGCTCTGGGCGCTACGACTTCTACCGCGTCGCCTTCGACCAGTTCGAGGAGCACCCGCTGATCGGGGTCGGACAGGACAACTTCGCCAACGAGTATCTCCAGCGCCGCAAGGGCGGGGAGGCGCCGCGCCATCCGCACAGCCTCGTCCTGGGAATGCTCTCCCAGGGCGGATTGATCGGCTCGGCGCTCTTCTTCGGTGCGATCGCGCTGCTGCTCGCCGCGGCGTGGCGGGCGCGGCAGCGGGTTCGCCGCGTCGCCGACGACGCCGCGCTGGTCGTCGGCGGGATCGCCGCCTTCGTCGCCTGGTTCGTTCAGGCAGCCGGCGACTGGCTGTGGTCCTTTCCGGCGCTCGGCATCCTGGCGTTCGGGCTGCTCGGCGTGGCGGCGCGGCTCGGCGAGGAGGGCGAGGAGGATCGGATCTCCGATGTCGTCGGCGAGCCCGATGGCGGCCCGGGCGCTCGCTTCCGGCTGATCGCCAGCCGCAGCGCGATCGCCATGGGGGTGCTGCTGGCCGCCCTGTCGCTGATCTGCGCGGGGATCGCCGCGCGCTACACCAGCTCCGCCTACGACAGCTCGCGCAGCGACGTACTGACGTCGCTCGAGCGGCTCGACCGCGCCGCCGAGCTGAACCCGCTCAGTGCCGAGCCGCTGCTGGCGAAGGGAGTTCTGGCGCAGCGGATCAGCGACTACGGCGTCGCCGTCACCGCGCTCGAGGAGGCCGCCGATCGCGAGCCGGAGAACTGGTTCACCCATCTCGAGCTGGGGCTCGCCCTCGCCGCGCAGGGCCACGAGCGCGCCGCGCTGGCCAGTCTGCACGAGGCGCAGCGCCTGAATCCCTCGCAGCCGCTGGTCGACGAGGTGATCGCCGAGCTGCGCCGTGGGCGCGACGTCAGCGCCGACGACGTCGAGCGCAACCTCAACAGGGCGCTCGAGAAACGCCTCAGCCCGGTTGATCCGGGCGCGGCCCGCTCTCATTGAACGAGCGGGGACTTGCAGCGGCGCCTTCGGCATGGAGAGACTTTTGCGAACCGCCGCAGTCGCATGTACTCTGAACTTGTTGCTCAGCTAGAGATCGCCAGGACAGCCGACGGGAAACCGCTGCTGGTCCGTGAAACCGGGGTTCGCAAGCCCCTTCAGGAGGTACCAGAGTTTTGATTCGCACCAACAAGATCGCCCTCGCGCTCACGCTTTGCGCTATGTCCCTGGTCGCTGTGGCGCCCGCGGCCAGCGCGTCGCCCGCTCAGCAGGGCTATGACGAGACGACGGTGCTCGGCAACGTCGACAGCGGTGGCCCCGCGAGCACCGAGACGCCGACCGGCGAGACCGCTCCAGTTGCCGTCCAGTCGGTCAGCACCGAGCCCGCAACGACCAGCGAGTCGAGCTTGCCGTTCACCGGCGCCGACCTCGGCATCCTGGTTCTGATGGGCCTGCTGCTCGGCGGAACCGGCCTCGTGCTGCGTCGCGTCGTCAAGCATCGCCCGACTGCCTGAAGCTAGGCAAGCGCCCCAGGCGCCCTCCAGCTGAAGCAGCGCTTCGCAAAGCGCCCGGCTCCTAGAGCCGGGCGCTTTGTCGTTGTGGGGGGCACGCCTCCATCGATCTGGGCGGGCACGCCTCCATCGGCCTGGGCGGGCACGCCTCCATCGGCCTGGGCGCTTGCCGTCCTTGGTCACGGCAAGAGCCATGGCGGTCGCCCCGCTGCGGCGGCCCCTGAGCTACGAGGCGGTGACGGAGACGGACTCGACGGGCGGGATCGGATCGTGCCCGTGGATGAAGGGCACCCACTTCGGCTCGATCGCGTAGCGGCGATCGGCGAACAGGGTGCGAGCGGTCTCGAGCAGGATCGCGACGTCGAAGCCCATCGACCCATGCTTGAGGTAGTAGAGGTCGTGCGAGAGCTTCCAGGCCGAGCCGACGTCGGAGCCGGCGTAGCCACAGCGGACCTGCGCCCAGCCGGTGAGGCCGGGCTTGAGCAGGTGGCGGCGCTGATAGAAGGGGAGGACGTCCTCGAGCCGCTCGACGAACTCGGGCTGCTCGGGGCGCGGGCCGACGAGGCTCATCTCGCCTTTGAGGACGTTGAGCAGCTGCGGCATCTCGTCGAGGTGCGTCCGGCGCAGGAAGCGGCCGATCGGGGTGATGCGGTCGTCGCCATCCGTCGCCCACTGCGGTCCGGCCGAGTCGGAGCTGCGCATCGTGCGGAGCTTGATCAGCCGCAGCGGGCGGCCGCCCTCGCCGATGCGCGTCTGATAGAAGAAGACGGGGCCGCCGTCACGCGTGATCAGCGGCGCGAGGATCGCCAGCAGCGGGAGGAAGACGAGCCCGACGATAGAGGCGATCACTATGTCGATCGCCCGTTTCGACGCCGGTGCGACGCGCCGGTACTTGGGGTGCATGATGTACTGGAACCAGGCCGAGTTGATCTCTGCGACGGCGACGTGGCCGAAGACGTCCTCGTAGAAGGCGGACAGCTCCCAGAGCCGCACGGGAAGTTGCAGGCAGGAGTGGGAGACCTCGTCGAAGACCAGGAAGCGGGGCGCCTCGCTGCTCATGACCAGGAGCTGGACCTCGTGCTTGCGGACGATCTCGCCGAGCGAGTCGAGCGATCCGAGCCGCGGCACCTCCTCGCTCGGGTCCTCCTGCGGTGGCTCGGTGACGGAGATCCGTCCCAGGACGAGATAGTCGGGGATCCCCGCGAGCTTCAGCTCGCGGGCGAGGTCGTCCGCCGACCGCTGCGATCCGATCACGGCGACTCGCACCTGGGCGTGATGGCTCCACGAGCGGCGTGAGCGCGCCCAAGGCACCAGCGATGCCAACGACGTCGCGGCAAAGACCAGGCCGAGTTGAGCGAGCGAGATCCCGGGCACGCCGGTGATCGCCTGCACGACGCCGAGCGCGATCGTGCCCAGCAGGGGAACGAGCAGCTGCAGCGGACCGCGCATCAGCGGGAGCAGCGTGGCCCAAGGTGGGCGCTCGGGGACGACGAAGCTGGCGCAGAGGAAGACGAGCAGCGCGAGCGCGCCGCTCTCGACCGGCTCGCCGGCGAGCGCGACTACGACGGCCGTGCCTATGCCGGGGACGAGGATCCCCTCAGAGACGCCGCGAGCCATCCGCGCGCGGGTGAACGCGCGCTGGAGGGACTCGGCCGGATCGTGCCCGGCGAGGGTCGGATCGAGGCCGGAATCGACTCTGGAATCGAAGGCGGGAATCTGGGAGCTGGTCACTGAGTTCTCTATCGGCCAATGCCACCGGCAATCTTTAGCCGGAGTTGGAGGTCAGACGGCGCTAGCGAGTTAGGGCAGATGGTTGTTCAACGCCATGATGCGGGCGATTGGCTTGGATTGCCAGTGTTTTGTCCGGTTCCAGCCCGGCGGGACATCGCCAGCAGCGCGGGGCCCAGCCCCAGCAAGATCCAAGTGCGCCCGTCGGTTGGGTTCGAGATGAAGAATGATGCCACGGCAGAGCCGAGGATCGCCACCGCCGTCGCCTGGGCGAGCGTGGTTCCATAGCGCTCACCACGCGCCTCGAACTCGCGTGCGGCCTTGGCGGCCGCGGCCATGCAGGTGGCCAGCAGCGCGAGATACAGCCCGAGGCCGACGATGCCGAGCTCGGCGACCAGGCCGATGTAGACGTTGTGCGGGACATACGGCTGCTCGGTGAAGGCGACGAACTCGAGCGAACCTGGCCTGCGGACATAGGCGCGCGAGTGGCGGACGAAGTTCTCGATGCCGACCCCCGTAACCGGGTGGTCCTGGGCCATCCGCAGGCCGATGCTCCACAGCTCCGTTCGACCGGTTCCGCCCTTGTCGGACTGGGTGATTCGCTGCAGCCCCTCCGGATTCATGGTGAACCAGATCGCGGCGACGGAGAGCATCGTCAACACGGCGATCACGATGTACGGTCGCCGGCCGCGGAAGAGCACGAGCGCGGCGACGATCGCGACGACGGCGGCGAGCAGCCCGCCGCGCGACTGGGTCGCCACCAGGCTCAGGACGAGGATCAGGGCAGCCACCGAGAGTGCGAGATTGCGCAGCGGCTGGCCGCGCTGGACCAGTCCGGCGATCAACGCGAGCGCCGGTACGACACCGGCGGCGAGATAGTTCGGATCGCCGCTGGCGCCGCTGAATCGCCCGTCCTCGGCCTCCGACGCGAGGTCGATCGCGGTCTGGGCGGTCGCGGCCGGGTCGACCAGGCCGATCGCCACGGAGACGAGCATGCCGCCGACGAAAGCCGCCGCGAGCAGACGCGCGTCGCCGATCTTGACGATCGCGGTGGCGACGAGCACGAGCGTTATGACTCCGCTCGCCCAGTTGAACAGAGCAGCTGCCGCCAGGCCTGTGTCGACCGCCCAGAGCAGAGAGAGCGTGACCCAGATGAAGGTCGTCAGCGCGAGCAGGATCGCCGGCGCCCTGTCCTTGAGGTAGACGGAGCGATCGGTGCCGGCGTTGGCCACCATCCCGAGCCAGCCCATCACGAGCACGATCATCGCCCCCGTCGCGCCGAGGCCGACGCCCGGCATTCGCGAGAGGATCACGAGCGGCACCCAGAGGGCGAGGGCGACCGGTAGCCGCACCACGGCGATCGGTATGTAGATCAGTCCGAGAACGAACGCGAGACCGGGGGCGCCTCGACTCGCGATCAGCACGCCGCCGAGCAGTCCTGCCGCGACGGTTCCGGCGGCTATCAGCGTGGCCGGTGAGGCCACGGGCGCGAGCCGGCGGCTAGCCGCCGCGTACATGGCTCACGAGACGCCGGCGGAAGACTTGAACAGCTCGCGACGGGACGCCCCATAGGCATACGGCGAGGACTGCAGACCGGCCGGCTGCCCGATGATGATCAGTCCGAGCGGAGCCTTGGTCATCCGCTCGAGCAGGTCGCGCATCATCTCGAAGTTGAGCCGGCTCGTGTTGCCGGGACGGACGACGATCACGATGTCGTCCACCGCGCGTGTCACGCGCAGCGCATCGCTTACCTCGCCGAGCGGGGCCGTATCGACGATCACCCAGTCGGCAAGTCGGCGGGCCTCCTCGACGAGGGCTGGGAGGCTGGCCGAGATCGCGTCGAGATCGCGCGGATCGTCGGAGCCGGTGGCGGGGGAGAGCACTCGCAGGGTCGGCAGCTGCGGGACCGTCAGCAGCAGGCCGTCGAGTCCGTTCTCGGTCTTCAGCAGATCGGTCACCTTGAGCGATCCGCGTAGCCCGAGCTGGGCCGCCACGCTTGGCTTGCGGAGGTCGAAGTCGAGTAGGACCACCGACTTCTCCGCGGCGGCCAGCGACGTCGCGAGGTTGACCGCCGAGGTCGTCTTGCCATCGCTGTGGGAGGCGCTGGTCACCATCAGGGCGACGCCGTCCGAGCTGCTCGAAGCGGGAACCTGCGCCGTCGCGGTCCGGTATGCCTCGCGCACGGTCGGTGGCGTGTACCAGACACGATCGCGCCCGGCTCGCCGTTGACGGCGCGAGAGCAGCGGTACGCGGGTCAGGATCGGCAGCGGGTAGAGGGCGAGCGCCTCGCCCTCGTCGCGGACCGTGCGGTCGAGCATCTCCACGACGATCGCGGCCGCGATGCCGAGGGCGATTCCGCCGAACAGCGCAAGCATCAGGACGAGGATCGCCGAGGGGCCGGTCTTCTCTCCTGGCGGTCCCTCCTGTGACAGCAGGAGCGATGGGTCGCCGTTGTCGCGGATCGACTCCAGAGCGGCGCGCCGCTCGGCGATGGTCCCGAAGGTGGAATCGGTGGTCGTCTCGCCCGCATTGCTCGGGAGCGCGCTGAGCGCGGCCTTGGCAGCGGTAGCGAGCGTCTCCTTGCGGACGGCGAGCGCGGAGCGCGCGTACTCGGTGGCGATGCTGGACGCCTCCTCCGAGGAGGCGCCGGTTCCGGTGATCGAGAGGATGTTGCTCTGGCCTTGGGGCTCGACCTCGACCGCGGCAGCGACGCGCCCCACCGACCATCCATCGCCGAGCGCGGTCGCGGTGGCGGTCGCGATCGTCGGCGTCTCGACCAGCGATGCAGCGGTCTGCATCGAGCGGGTCGGCTCACCCGGGGAGTCGCGGATCACGGGCAGTCCGAGCAGCAGCGGGTTGTCCTGGGCCACCGGGCTGACCAGGAGGCTGGCGCTCGACTCGTAGGAGGTGTCGCGGACGGCGAGCCAGAGCAGCGCGCCGAGGACCGTCGCCGCGGCCACGATCGCGACCAGCACGCGATGAGAGCGGATCGCGCCGACATAGGAGGTCAGGGACTCGCTGCGCATGGCGCCTGGATTGGAAGTCGAGAGGTCCGCCAAGTCAGGCGAGTGTAGTGGGATCGATGGAAGGCGCTTCGGTCTGCGACGGCCGGCTTGCAGTGGCTCCGCCGGGAGTCAATGCCTGCTCGACCAGCTCGGAGACGGTGTCCCACCCAGAGTGGTCGAGGACGCGCTCATGGCCGGCGGCGCCCATCCGTCCCGCGAGCTCGGGATCTGACAGCACCGTCGTGAGGGCGGCGGCGAGCGCCTCCGGATCGCCGGGAGGGACGATGAGCCCGGTCTCGCCATCGGCGACCGCGTTCGGCAGGTCGCCGACGTCGCTCGCGACCACTGCCCGCGCCATCGTCATCGCTAGATGGACAACCCCGCTCTGATAGCCGACCAGGTAGGGCGTGGCAACGACGCGCGCGCTTCCGAACACCTCGGGCACGTCCTCGATCGGCACGTAGTCGTCGACGATCCGCACACGATCGCCGTGTCCCGCCGCCCATGCGCGAATCGACTCTGGGTCGACGTCGATCGGCGAGGGCGTTCCCGCGATGGTCAGCGTCGCCTCGGGATCGCTAGCGGCCAACCGGTCGAAAGCGGACATCAAGACCTCGAGGCCCTTGACCTTGCGCCAGTCGCCGAAGAAGAGCACGCGCCGCTCGTCGCTGGGGGCGGGCGGCTCGGCGGCGAACAGGGTCTCGTCGCCGTGCGGGACCACCACGAGCTCTCGCGACGGCCACAGTTGCTCGAACTCGGTGCGACTGCGCTCGCCATGGACGAATACGACGTCGAGCCGGGCGAAGACACGCCGGAGGACGGCGTCGAGGACGCGCGACGACCGGAACAGCTCCTCGCCGGCCCAGCGGTTGAAGGGGCGGACGTTGTGGCAGACGAGCGAGAGCCGCGGCCTGCCGGGGCGCATGGTGAGCGCCAGCACCGCGATCGTCACCGGTGTCAGCGAGATCTCGCAGTTGAGGACGACGGCGTCGTAGCGGTGGCGCGAGCAGAGGCGCAGGATCGTCGTCCAGGCGCGTGCCAGAGCCATCGCTATGCCGGCACGGCGACGCAGGTAGGCGAGTCGCGACGGCGATTCGGGACCTTCGGCGGTGGCGGGAGGGAGTACCGCTTGCATCGTCGCGCGACCGGCGCGAGCTGCCAGCTCGTTGCCGGCCGGGGCGATCAGATCGACGCTGTTGCCGCGGTCGGCCAGGGCGTCGCCGAGCTGTGCCGCGTAGTGCAGTAGGCCGCCTCGGGGGGCGGTCTCGATCACGGCGAGGCGCATGAGCATCCATGATACGAGCCCAATGCGCGTCGCCTATCTCGTGTCCCGCTTCCCCCACGTCACTGAGACGTTCATCGTGCGCGAGCTCGAAGCCGTGGATGAGGACCCTGAGCTCGACATCGAGCTGCTGTCACTGTTCCCGACGGTCGACCCCACGGTCCATCCGATCGCGCGGCGCTGGACCGATCGGCTGCGCCGTCCCTCGACTCGCGAGTCGGCGGCGGCCGTCGCGTGGTGGCTGCTGCGCCGCCCGCTGCGCTTTGCGGTGGCTGTCGCGACGGTTGCGATCCAGTCGGCGCGCCGGCCTGGAATCCTCGGCCGGTCGCTCGTCACGCTCCCGATCGCCGCCGCTCATGCGCGACGGCTGCACGCCGAGCCGGTCGACCACATCCATGCCCATTACGCCACCTATCCGGCGCTCGCGGCCTGGTTCTGCCACCGCCTGACCGGAGTCTCATACAGCTTCACGGTGCACGCCCACGACATCTTCGTCCACCAGGAGATGCTGGCGCGCAAGATCGCAGACGCTTCCTTCGTGGTAGCGATCTCGGAGTTCAACCGGCGTTTCCTCGTCCCGTATGGCGGTGACTCCACGACCCCCGTCGAGGTCGTCCACTGCGGGATCGATCCAGACGCGTTCGAGTTCCGACCGCGCATTGCGCCGGCGTCCGGACCGGTCCGTGCGGCGTGCGTGGCAAGCCTCCAGGAGTACAAGGGTCACGAGGTGCTGCTGCGGGCGCTCGCACAGGGCGGCGACCTCGAGCGGATCCAGCTCGACCTCGTCGGCGACGGTGTCCTACGGCCAGCGCTCGAGCAACTCGCACGCGATCTCGACATCGCCGATCGCGTGCGCTTCCACGGCAGCCTGACCGAGCCGCAGGTTCGCGAGGTGCTGTCGGCGGCCGACGTCTTCGTGCTGCCCAGCATCGTTGCTCGGGACGGTCAGATGGAGGGTTTGCCGGTCGCGCTGATGGAGGCTCTGGCGAGCGGGCTGTTCGCGGTGTCGACGCGACTGTCGGGCATTCCGGAGCTGGTCCGCGACGGCGAGACGGGCGCGCTTGCGGAGCCGGGTGACGTCACCAGCCTCGCCGGCGCGCTCGGGCGTGCCCTGCACGATGGCAACGACGAGCTGGCGCTGGCCGGGCGCCGGCTGGTGGAGAGAGAGTTCGACATCGATGCCAGTGGCCATCGGATGGCGGACCTGCTCAAGCGGCCGGTCCAACACCCGTCGAGCTGACGGCGAGCGCTCAGGTAGACGCTCGGCGCTGCCGATAGCGGTTGTGACCCCAGACAAAGCAGGCGCCTCCCGACAAGGGCACCCCCATCGCGAGATGGGCTCGCAAAGCCAACGGGACTCCATCCGGAGTCGGCCGGGTTACCGAAGGAGCAGGGCGGTGCCAATGCATCAGGAGCCGCCCCGATGTCCCCTCGCTACCGCGCCCCAGCCCTCTTGTCGCTGTTTCTCGTCGTCGCGTCGGTTGGGCTCGGCGCGGCTCCCGCGAACGCCGACGCGGCCGTCCGCTCGTTGCGACCGGCCGGCGCTCACGGCGCCGTCGCGGTCTACCACCTGCACGGTCTCAAGCCGCGTGAGATCCGTCGTGCCGAGCTGCGTCGCGGCAAGGGTCGTGTCCGCAAGCTCAACCTCGCTCGCGTAAGGCGAGCGGCAGCCGTCGGCCGCCTGAGGGTGCGGGTTCTGCAGACGCGTGAGATGCGCGCCCAGGCTCGCCACTACCGGGAGCGCTACGGCACGGCGGCGACAACGTTGCAGACGGCAGCGGTCGAGCGCGCGCAGCGGCGGGCGGCCCAGCGGCGCAACCGCTCGGTGCGCCGGATCGTCCTGCGCTACGCGACGCGCAACAGCAAGCGCGCCCGTCTGGTGATCGTCACGGAGGCAGTCGCTCAGACACCGGCGCCGCGGACGGTGGGAAGCGGCTGCTCCGGCTCCGGCGTCGGCTCGTTCGGTGTTGGTGCCTGGCCTTCCGGCTGCTGGCGCCCGTACTCGGATTCGAGTCCGTTCAACCGGGCGCTGGACGGAAGCCCGCGTCTGGTCGCCAACTCGCAGGCGATCGTCTCGAAGGTCGTCGGCTCCGGTCCCTCGAATCTGATCGCCGGCGATGCCGACACTCAGTGGGATTACTCGCATCCGATCTACTGGTCGAAGCCGAGCGACCCCTTGTTCACGGTCCGTTGCGTCGAGGATTGGGGCACGTGCGAGATCGAGGGCCAGCAGATCCGGATTCCGGCTGCGGCGCGCGCTTCGGGTGGGGGCGACGGCCATTTGACGGTGATCGATCAGCAGTCGGGCTGGGAGTACGACCTTTGGCAGGTGCGCAGCAAGCCGGCCGGTGGCGGCACGCTCTCGGTCTCGTGGGGCGGGAAGACGCGGATCGACGGCGACGGGCTCGGCTCGAACGCGACGGCGGCGAACTTCGGTGGCGCGGCCGGCATGATCCGGGCCCAGGAGCTCGCGGCCGGTCGGATCGACCACGCGCTGTTCCTGGTGGTCAAGTGCGGCTCCGGCGGCAGGGTCTACCCGGCGGACGGCACCGGGGCGCGCTGCTCGGACGCGACCAACGCTCCGCCGATGGGCTCGCGCTTCCAGCTGGCGATGTCCGATGCCCAGATCGACGCCTTGGTGGTCCCGGCGTGGAAGAAGACGATCCTGCGCGCGATGGCCCGCTACGGGATGTACTTCGGCGACACCGGCGGCGATGGCTTCGGCCTGCAGTTCGAGTCGGGCTCGTCCTACACGAGCTTCGGCGTCGAGGACGCGATGGTCAGCTATGCGCGTCAGGCCGGCGTGCCGCGAAACAGCGAGGGCAAGTACACGTTCAACGTCCGTGACGGCGTCGACTGGCAGCGCTACCTGCGTGTCGTCGACCCATGTGAGGCGCAGGCCACCTGCTGAAGGCGGTCGCCGCGGGTCAACGTCCGTCCAGCTCGGCGGTCGCGCACACAAGCCAGATGGCGCTCGCGCCGATGGGCTTGTGAGCAATCACAAAGTAGGCACCTCCCGACAAAGGCACCCCCATCGCGAGATGGGCTCGCAAAGCCACGGGACTCCACCCTCGGAGTCGGCCGGGTTACCGAAGGAGCGCATGACGGTGGTGTCGACATGACCTTTCAGGAGGCGTCGTGGCCCACCGCATCTCCAATCTCTCCCTGTCGTTCTCAGTCGCCGTCGCAGTCGGCGTCCTCGCCATCCCGGCCGCAGCGTCGGCTGCCGACGACACGGTGCGGCTCGCGCCGATCGGCGCCGACGGCGGCGGCGTCGTCTACGACGTCGGCGAGCTCGCCGGAATGGACATCCGGCGTGCCTATGTCGCCGGCCCGGGGCTGCGCCGGGCGCTGAGCGCACGGCGCCTGGAGCGAGCTGCGGCCGGGCGGGTGTTCAGGGTGCGCGTCGGAGGATCGCGCGGCGCGCGGCGCGCTCTGAAGCTGGTCGCCCGTGGCGACCGCAAGCGCTCACGTGACCGCCGGCGCTCCGATCCGCGGCCGACCGCCCCAAAGCCCGCGCCGGCTCCGACACCGACACCGGCTCCCGCTCCGACCCCCGCTCCGGCTCCGGCTCCCACCGGATGTTCCGGCTCTGGCGCCGGTACGTTCGGCGTTGGTGCCTGGCCTTCGGGCTGTTGGCGGCCGTACGCGGACTCGAGCCCGTTCAACCGGCCGCTCGACGGCGATCCGCGCGTGGCGGCGAGCTCGCAGGCGATCGTGGCGAAGGTGTTCGGCGCCGGTGGCCCGGCCAACCTGATCGCGGGCGATGCCGACACTAAGTGGGACTACTCGCACCCGATCTACTGGTCGAAGCCGAGCGATCCCGTCTTCACGATCGACTGTCTCGAGAGCTGGGGCACCTGCGACGTCGAGGGCAAGCAGGTCCGGATCCCCGACGCAGCGCGCGCATCGGGCGGCGGCGACGGCCATCTGACGGTGATCGATCAGCAGTCAGGTTGGGAGTACGACCTCTGGCAGGTGCGCAGCAAGCCCGCCGGCGGCGGGAAGCTGACCGCCTCGTGGGGTGGACGTACGCGGATCGACGGCGACGGTCTCGGCTCGAACGCGACGGCCGCCCACTTCGGCGGAGCGGCCGGTGTGATCCGGGCGCAGGAGCTTGCGGCTGGCAGGATCGACCACGCGTTGTTCATGGTCATCGAGTGCGGCTCGGGCGGCAAGGTCTATCCGGCCGGCGGAACGGGGGCGCGCTGCTCGGACACGACCAACGCTCCACCGATGGGCTCGCGCTTCCAGCTGGCGATGTCCGACGCCCAGATCGCCGCGCTCGCGGTGCCGGCGTGGAAGAAGGCGATCCTGCGGGCGATGGCCCACTACGGGATGTACTTCGGCGACACGGGCGGAAACGGCGTCGGCCTGCAGTTCGAGTCCGGCTCCTCCTACACGAGCTTCGGCGTCGAGGATGCGATGGTCTCCTACGCGCGCCAGGCCGGGGTGCCGCGAAACAGCGAGGGCAAGTACACGTTCAACGTCCGCGACGGCGTCGACTGGCAGCGCTATCTGCGCGTGGTCGACCCGTGCGAGACGCAAGGCACTTGCTGATCGCGCGGTTTGGTTCGGGGCCGTACCGGCTAGAAGAGGGGGTGATGCCGACCGTGTCGACATGACCCCCTCGACGGTGCGGCCCGCTGCTCCCGGCCGCTCGCTTCGCCTGTTGCTGCTCGCGGCCTCTGCGCTCGCGGCTGGTTTGGCCTTCCCCGCTGGAGCACTTGCGGAGGGGGGCGAGCTTGCGCCGACCGCAGGTCCGACCCCCGCGCCCGCCACTGCAGCGAAGCCGGCTCCGGCCGCCGCTGCGGCTCCGGCTCCCTTGGCGGCGGCCGCGCCGGCTCCGCCTCCGACAGCCTGCTCGGGCATGGGCCTCGGCCAGTTCGGCGCGGGCGCCTGGCCACCGGCCTGTTGGCGCCCATTTGCTGCGACGAGTCCGTTCAACCGCCCGCTCGACAGCGCCCCGACGCTGGCGGCGAATTCGCAGGCGATCGTCCAGACCGTCTTCGCTGCGGGCGGTCCGGCGAACCTGGTCGCCGGCGACGCCGGCACCAAATGGGACTACTGGCATCCGATCTACTGGTCGAAGTCGACCGATCCGCTTTACACGATCGACTGCGTCGAGAGCTGGGGAACGTGTGCGATCGAGGGCATGCAGGTTCGGATACCCAGCGCCGCTCGTCCGGCCAGCGGTGGCGACGGGCACCTGACCGTGATCGGCTCGGGCGGCTGGGAGTACGACCTCTGGCAGGTGCGCAGCAAGCCCACGGGCGGCGGGAAGCTGACCACGTCCTGGGGCGGCCGCACCCGGATCGACGGCGACGGGCTCCGCTCGGGCGGAACGGCGGCCGGGTACGGCAACGCGGCCGGCTTGATCAGGGCGCAGGAGCTCGCCGCCGGCAAGATCGACCACGCCCTCTTCCTCGTGATCAAGTGCGGCACCGGCACGAGGGTCTACCCGGCCAACGGCAACGGCGCGCGCTGCGCCAACACGACGAACGCGCCGCCGATGGGCGCCCGCTTCCAGCTGACGATGACCGACGCTCAGATCACAGCGCTGCCGGCGCCCGCTTGGAAGAAGACGATCCTGCGCGCGATGGCCCGCTACGGGATGTACTTCGGCGACACCGGCGGCAGTGGCGTGAACCTGCAGTTCGAGTCCGGCTCGACCTACACGAGCTTCGGTGTCGAGGACGCGATGGTCGCCTACGCGCGTCGGACCGGCGTGCCGCGCAACAGCGAGGGCAAGTACACGTTCAACGTCCGCGACGGCGTCGACTGGAAGCGCTACGTTCGCGTGATCGCCCCCTGCGAGGGCCAGGGCACCTGCTAGAGCAGTGCCGCGACGCCGGCGGGCGGCTGACGGCCGGCCGCTCACGTCCGCGCGTCCGTGAGAATGCTCTCGGATGAACGAGAGCGAGGGCCTTGGCACCCGTACCGCGCGGGCAATGGTGTGGGTGTACGCGTCCTATGTCGGCGGGCGCGCGCTGGTGCTCGTCTCGACGGCGATTCTCGCGCGTGTCCTGTCGCCGAAGGACTTCGGCCTCGTCGCGCTCGCGCTGATCGTCACCGCGGCGCTCGAGACGCTCAAGGACCTTGGACTGACCCAGGCGCTGATCGTCGCCTCCGATGAGGAGACCGAGCGTCGCGCGCCGACGATCTTCTTCCTGACGCTGGGGGTCGGACTGACCCTGTGGGGGGTCACGGCAGCGCTGGCGCCGGCGGCGGCGGCGCTATTCGACGAGCCGCGCGTCGCGCCGCTGCTGATGGCGCTCGGGTTCAACTTCGTCCTCCGCGCGCTCGGCGCGACCCACTACGCGCTGCTCGCCAAGCAGCTCGACTTCCGCAAGCGAACGTACGCCGAGGCGGGCGACGTCGCCGTGCGTGGGCTGGTGAGCATCGGGCTGGCGCTCGCCGGCGCTGGGGTGTGGAGCATCGTGATCGGCTATCTCGTCGGCACCGCGACGCTCACGATCGCGCTCTGGCTGCTCGTCCCGTGGCGTCCGCGCCTCGAGCTGCGCTTCGAGGGGCTCTCGCAGATGGTCCGCTTCGGCGGGTCGATCACCGGCATCGACGTGATGTCGGCGATCAATCGCAACGTCGATCTGATCGCGATCGGCAAGGTGCTCGGACCGGCATCGCTCGGTCTCTACACGCTCGCGTATCGGATCCCGGAGCTGCTCGTGCTCAACTTCGCGATCGTCGGCAGCTATGTGCTCTTCCCGGCCTTTGCCAAGTTGGACCGCGAGGCGCTGCGGCGGGCCTACCTCGTGGCGTTCCGGTACACGGTAGCCCTGGCGTTGCCGCTCGCCGTCGGGATGGTCATCCTCGCCGACCCCGTGATCCTGGCCCTATTCGGCGAGAAGTGGATCGCCGGCGACGGCGCGATGCAGGCTCTGACCCTGTTCACGCTGATGATCGCCTTCGACATTCCGGCAGGGACGGTCTACAAGGCGACGGGGCGCGCCGACGTGCTGTTCAAGCTCGCGATTCCGCGCTTCTTCGTCCTCGTCGCGCTGATGGTGGCCTTTGCGGACGACGGGATCACGACCGTCGCCTACGCCCAGCTCGGCGTTGGCGTGCTGTTCCTCGCGATCCAGCTGTACCTGACCGAGCGCATGCTGGGCGCGGGCTTCGTCGTGCTGGGCCGCGTCGCGGCACCGCCGGCGGCCGCGGCGTTGGTGATGGGCGCGGTCGTCCTCGGACTCGACCGCCTGATCGGGCCGCCGTGGCCGACGCTCGTCGTCGCGGGTCTCGTCGGATCCGCGACCTACCTCGGCTCGCTGCGCGTCTTCGCGCCCGACCTGGTCAGCGGCCTGCTCGAGCGCCTGCGGCCCGGGGCGGCGGCCGAGGCGGAGATCGAGGGCGCGCCCGCACCCGAGGGAGCGCCGTTGCGGTGAACGCGATCCCGGACCAGTTGCGCGTGCATGTCGTGATCGACTCGATGGGGGCCGGCGGTGCGGAGCTGCTGCTGGCCGACTTCGCGGCCGGGGCATCCACGGCTGGAATCGAGCTGTCGGTCAGCTACCTCGCCCGGCACGAGGCGGAGCCGGCACGCGAGCGGCTCGCCAGGATCGGCATCGACCCGCACTGGATCGAGGTCGAGCGGCTGGTCAGCCCGGCAGCCGTCGGCCGGGTGCGAGCGCATCTGCGCGCGCTGTCGCCGGACGTCGTCCATACCCATCTCGCCTACTCCGACGCCCTCGGCGGCATCGCGGCTCGCTCCCTGTCGCTGCCGACCGTCTCGACGATCCACGTGATGCACGTCGATCCCGGCTGGCGCGAGCGGGCGCGCGAGCAGCTGATCCGCAGGGTTCGCCAGCGCTGCGCGGCCCGCACGATCTTCGTGTCCGACGCGGCGCGGCGCGACTTCCTGGGCCGGACGCGGGTAGCCGCGGAGCGAGCCGTGACGATCCACAACGGCGTCGTAGCCGAGCCGAACCCGGGCGGAGGGCGGGCCGTGCGCGCGGCGCTGGGGATCGCGGAGGACGACACAGTGGTGGGGATGCTGAGCGTCGTGCGCGACGGCAAGGGGCACGACTTGGCGATCGAGGCCGTGCGCGACCTGTGCGAGCGGATCCCGGGGCTGCGACTGCTGATCGCCGGCGACGGACCGCTGCGCGCCGAGCTGGAGCGCTCCGCGGCCGACCTCTGCGACCACGTTGTGTTCGCCGGCTACCGCGACGACGCGATGGACATTCTCGATGCCGTCGACGTGTTGCTGCATCCTTCGCTCTTCGATGCGTTCCCGACCGCACTGCTCGAGGCGATGAGCGCGAGAGTCCCAGTCGTCGCCGGCGCCGTCGGCGGAATCCCCGAGATCGTCGTCGATGGTCAGACCGGGATCCTCGTCGACCCCACCAGCGCAGCGGCGATCGCGGCTGGCCTCGAGCCACTGCTCCGCGATCCAGATCTGCGGGCGCGCCTCGGCGTAGCGGGCCGCGAGCGCTTCGAGCGCTGCTTCACCGTCGCCGACTGGGCCACGCGCACGCGGGCCCTGTACGACGAAGTCACCGGCCGCGCCGTACGGCGGGAAGGCCAGGCGTGAAGGTCGCGGGCAAGGTCCTCTACTGGCTGGCGGTGCTCGTCGTCTCGCTCGTGGTGCTGGTCGCCCTCGTGCTCTTCCTGGAGTCCCGCGACGCGTCCCGCTTGGATACCGATGGCGCGCGCGTGCCGGCGCTGTCGGCCTGATCGCGACCCACTCGCGCGGGCGCGCGCTCGACCTGTCGGGCGAAGACGATGATCCGCTCGGCCGCGCTGTAGAGCGGATGGCAGGCGCTCAGCACGAGGCGGTTGTAGCCAACGCGCTTGGTCACCCAGAGCGCGCTGGGGTCGACGATCTGAGTCCGCTGGACGCGGTAGACGAACGTCCCGTACGGCATGTCCACGTCGACCAGGTCGCCACGCTCGACCTTGTCCAGGTTCCTGAACGGGGCACCGTAGGTCGTCCGGTGACCGGCGATCGCCACCGTCCCGCGATCGCCCGGCAGCGAGGTGTCCGGGTAGTGGCCGGGACCCTTGCGGAGGTCGTCGGTCGCGGTCCCCTCGATCACGTACTCGCTGATGCCGACGGCGGGGATCCTGATCTGCCCGAGGGCGTCGCCGGGCAGCGGTCGCCGCTCGATCACCCGTCGGGGGGGATCGGCAACGCGGCGCTTGAGCTCCTGCTGCTCGCGGTGGGCGAGCAGCGAGGAGATCGGCTCCTGCCAGGCGACGGTCAGGCCGGCGTCGACGATCAGCAGCACGCCGCTGACGATCAGCACCGAGGCGATGAAGTGCAGGATCGCGCGGATCATCGCGTCGCCGCCTCGTCGGCTATCTCGAGCAGGGTCTCGATGTGCCGGTCCGGGCCGAAGCGGGTGCGGGCGACGTCGCGGCCGCGTGCGCGAATCGCCGCGACCTCGGCCGCGTTGACCGGGTCGACGCTCCAACGGATAGCGTCGCCGAGCGCATCGGGGTCGTGGGCGGGGACGATCAGACCGGTCACGCGATCCTCGATGTGGTCGCTGACTCCGAGCGTCTCGGTCACGATCGTGAGCTTGCCCATCGCCATCGAGTTCAGGTAGGTCGTCTGTCCGGCGCTGCGGTCCTCGCGGCGCTCGAGCGCCACCACGACCACGCAGGCCGAGCGCATCAGCTCCAGGTACTCGTCATGGGAGGTCGGTCCGACCACCACGTTCGCGGGCACCGCAACGCCGTCCGGAAGGTCCTCGCGGTTGGCCGCGATGCGGATCTCGCGTCCCAGGCCGGGCGCGCAGCGAATCAGCGGCTCGTAGTCGCGCAGCGAGCGGCCGCCGCTGAAGACCGGGCCGTCCTCGCTGGTGGGCGCCGCGAGCTGAGCTTCGGTCAGCCCGTGGTACCAGCGGCAGATCCTCACGCGATCGGCAGGTACGCCCCAGAGCTCGGGGAATATCCGGCGCTCTGCGGTCGAGGAGACGCAGAAGGTGGTGCGCGGGCCGTCCAGGGCGCGTACTCCAAGCCGCGTCAGGACGCGATCGGCTCCCGCGCCGCCGGTCTTCCAGGTGCAGTCGGTCATCACCACCGGCGCTTTGCGGCGGCTGCGCGCGAGCAGGGCGGCGGCGAGGGTGTCGACCCGGCTGAAGCCGTCGAGCAGGATCGGCTTGCCCTCGCCAGCAGCGGAGAGGATCCGTCGCAGGCGGGTCGGCGCCGACGGCGCGTCGGGCGTCAGGCTGCGTACGCGCCGCGCCCATTCCGGGCGCGTCGGATAGTCGAGCGTGGTGACGAAATCGTGCATCCGCACGTCAGTCTGGCAGGGGACGGCACTACGATGCGCGAGTGCAAGGGGGGCTATGGAATCGGTTTCGGAGGCCGGTCGGCTGGGCGGACGGCGCCCCGCTGGTCGCCGGTCTGCTCGCGTTCGCGGCGATCACCAACCGCTGGCTCGGCTGGGACGGCGGCTTCGCCTACGTCCAAGCCAACGACGAGCGCGCCTATCTGACCATCGCCGACGCCTTTCCCGGCCTCCCCGACCAAGCGGTCGCCGACCAGCACGCTCAGCGTTGGACCGTCCACTGGCTGATCGGCGCGCTCGCCGATCTCTTCGGCACCTCTCCCGAGACCGTCTACTCCTGGGTTGCCGTCCTGCTCGCGATCGCCGTCGGCTTCGCCCTCGCGGCCGTTCTGGTCCAGCTGGGTGTGAGTCTCGCCACGGCGGTGCTCGCGCTCGGCGTCGTCCTGCTGAGTCCCTACGCGTTTCGCTTCTACGCCTTCGCGCCCGGGTACCTGGCCGATTTCGTGCTCGAGCTCGGACTGCTCGTGGCACTGCTGGGGATGGTGCGGCGGTCGCTGGCGATCGTCCTCGTCGGCGTGATCTTGGGAACGCTGGGTCGCCAGACGATGCTCGTCGTCGTGCCCGTGCTGTCGATCTGGATCGTGATGGCCGAGGGTTGGCGTGGAGACTCGCGGAGGAGGACGTGGTCGGCGGCCGCGGTCGTGCTGATCGCGCCTGTGGTCGTCTACATGGTCGTCAAGGGAGTGGCGGCGGACTTCTCCAGGGAGGGCTTTCCACTCTCGCGCCTGACGATCCTCGACACGCTGATGGACCTGCCCGGCTCCGCGTCCGACCTCGTCAACCACGTCGGCCACACCGCGATCGCGCTGATCGTGGTCACGGCGATGCTCGTCGCGACGCTGACGAGCATCGAGCTGCGCCGGCTGCCGGCGGAGTTCTGGGGGTCGCTGGCGATCGGCTTGGTGATCGTCGCTCAGGTTCTCGTGCTCAACCCCGACCCGATCTTCTACGACTACTCCTCGACAAACGAGCCGCGGCTCGCCGCGATGGCCCTGCCGGCGCTGGCGGTCGCGTTGGCTGTCGGCCGCGCTGGCGTCGAGCAGTTGTCGGCCGCGGCGCGCGACAACGCGCCGGCGCTCGCGGTCACGGGGCTGGCGCTGCTCGCGATCGCCTCGCTGCACCAGAAGTTCACCGTCCCGTCGACCGGCTCCGCAGCGATGACGTTCGCCTTGCAGGTGGCGGTCGGGCTGGTGCTGGCTACGACGATCTACGTCGGGGACCGCCGCTTGGCGGGAAGTCGTCCACTCCCGGACTAGGGTCCACGGGCGGATGTCCGACCCAGCGGTGCAAATGTTCGCCTCGAGCGAGATCGACCGTGCTGGGGAGCGCTGGCGTGCGCTGGAGGAGGCGCTGTCCGACGCTCCGCTTGCGCGGGGCTGGGACTGGACCGCCGCATGGCTGCGCGCCTACGGCGACGTGGTCCCGCATCGATTCGCGTTCGTCGAGCGTGCCGAGCAGACGGTAGGGGCCGCGCTGCTGACGAGCAGCCGGGCGTCCGGGCGGGCCGAGCTCGGGATGCGCAGGCTGCACGTCGGGACCGCGGGTGAGCCGGACGGGGAGGGGATCTTCGTCGAGTACAACGGTCTGCTCGCGGCGCCCGCGGACCGCATCGACGTCGCACGGAGCCTGATCGAGGCGCTGACGGCGGAGCCCGGTTGGGACGAGCTGTGCCTCGACGGCTTCGAGGTGGCCGATGCGGAGGCGTTTGCGGCGGTCGCGCCGCGGTTCGAAGTCGGGACGGTGGTCAGTCCGGCGACGGACCTCGCGGCGATTCGGGCGGCGGGGGGAGACGTGCTGGGCGTGCTGGGCAAGGGTCCGCGCTCGCGCATCAGGCGGTCGCTGCGCGGCATGGGCGCGGTCGAGGGCGTCTGGGCCGAGTCGGTGGATGCCGCGCTGAGCAGCTTCGACGAGCTCGTCCGGCTGCACCAGAAGCGCTGGCTAGCGGCGGGAGAGCCGGGCGCGTTCGCGAGTTCAAGGGCGGTCGCCTTCCACCGCGAGCTGATCGAGCGGCTTCTGCCGACCGGCCGGGCGATGCTCTACCGCGTCCGCGCGAACGGCGAGACCGTCGCCTGTCTCTACGGGATGGTCGACCGCAACCGGCTGCTCTTCTACCAGAGCGGAGTCTTGGAGCAGAACGACCAGAAGCTCAAGCCGGGCTTGGTCGCTCACGCTCTATGCATGCAGGCCTGCCTGGAGCGCGGTCTCGACGGCTATGACTTCCTTGCCGGCGACGCTCGTTACAAGCGCGAGCTCGCCACGGGCGAGGCGCGAATCGCCTGGGCGACCCTGTCCAGGCGCGGACCGCGGCCTCTGTTCTCACGAGTGGCACGACGGATGGCGCGCCGTCCGCGGCCGCTGACGCCGTTCCACTGATCCGCTGATATTCGCGCCGAGAGCGGGCCTACGCTAGCGTGGTGCCGCGGGGCATCGCGGTGATCGCCTCTATCTAATGGCGTCTAGGCGACTGAGCGAATGAAAGATCCGGATCGCCCGTACTCGCCGTTCGTGGTCGCCGCGGTGGCTGTCTACGTCTTCGCGAGCTACTGCTTCCTGTTGCTCGGGCGCGAGACGATCGACAAGCTGATCGAGGAGGATGGCTTCGTCGAGTGGCTCGGGACCGTCGGCCTGTTCGTCGGCGCGGGGTGCTTCCTCTGGGTCTTCGCGATCTCCGGGCGCTCGCCGCTGCGGGAGCGCTACGGACTCTGGAAGCGGCTTGCCCTGCTCGCGCTCGCCGTCGTGCTGTTCGTTGCGGCGGGAGAGGAGATCAGCTGGGGTCAACGCCTCTTCGGCATCGCCACCCCGGATAGCCTCGGCTCGGTCAGCACCCAGGACGAGACGAACCTGCACAACATCGAGTTCTTCCAGAACTCGATCAACGACGACCGGCTGTTCCAGCTCTTTTGGATCGGCTTCGCGGTCGCGGTGCCGCTGCTGTCGCGCTTCTGGGAGCCCGCGCGGCGGCTCCTCGGCCGCTTCCTGCCGATCTTCCCGGTCGTGGTCGCGCTGCTGTTCGTCTTCAACCAGGCGGTCGAGACCGCCTTCCAGTGGCTGCTCGAGCGCCACACCGACCTCTACCACAGCACCTACGCGATCGGGTCGTCGAGCGTCGAGATCGTCGAGTCGAACGTCGGGCTGCTGCTAGGTATGGGCGCGCTTGCCGTCCTGCGGTCGGCGCGACGCGAGCAGGCGGGCGCGGTGAGTGACGCCGAGTCGCAGCCGGCCGCCCTCTCGAGCTAGCCGGCGCTCAGTGCCCGTCGTCATCCACGGCCGCCGGCGGCCGCGACTCCTCCGCCAACGACGTGATCGCCAGGGCGCCGCGCGCGGCGCCCTCGAGGACGTCGGTCGCCTCCTCGGCTGAGCGGGCGTAGAGCTCGACGAGCATGTGGACGACGATCTGGCCGTCCTCCTCGTGCTTGTGGAAGCGGACGTGGGTGAAGAACTCGCGTGTGCCGTGGTCGCCGAAGGCCGCGAAGGCGAGCGAGTCGGCGGCCTCGGGCCCGGAGCAGCTCTCGACCTGATCCCCCTCGACGGTGACGGTGCAGGAGGCGACCCAGGGGGTGCCGGTGACCATCCGCTCCCAGCGATCGTCGACGGCCTCGATGCGGCTGATCCGGCGACCGTCCTCCTCGTAGAACGCGAGGCTCAGGTGCGGCTGGTCGTGCATGCAGTCGAGGCACTGGACGACAGCCTCCTGCACCTCCTCGACCGGCTCGACCGCCTCGGCGGTGTCGGTGTCGACCTTGAGGATCCCTTCGTAGTGGACCTGCACCTCGAGGTTCTGCGACCAGCAGCGATAGCAGCGCAGCCAGCTCGAGCGCGTTCCGACGGAATCTGGGGCTGAGCCCTCCATGTAGCCCATTATGACCGGCCGCCGCGCTAGCGCTTGAGCAGCAGCCAGACGAGCACGATCGCGAAGGCGATCTGGCCGATCCCCATCGCGGTGCCGAGGTTGGCGGCGCCGGC
>Ga0190272_10000279_pt1 | contig 29359 bp, 30 predicted proteins | sample Popmic504T_FD_133746 | JGI IMG/M metagenome (GOLD analysis project Ga0190272, IMG submission 133746) | Populus adjacent soil microbial communities from riparian zone of Shoshone River, Wyoming, USA - 504 T | ecosystem: Environmental > Terrestrial > Soil > Riparian zone | place: USA: Wyoming...
AACCGTCCCCGAGCGGTGGAAGCTTATCGCCGCTCGGCCCGCGCCTCTAGCCTCGCCTCCGTTTTCATCCGTGGTGACGCGGCGCGGCATCATCCGCTCTCAGGATGACAGTGATTGGCGCCTCCCCGCCCCCCGGCGCTCCCTCCGGTTCTGATATCGTTTCGCCCCATGCGCCGAATCGGAATCCTCGCGCTCCTCGCGGTTTCACTGCTCGCGGGCTGCAGCAAGCACGAAGAGCATGCCGGTCACACCTCGGGTGCGGCTACGGAAAGCACCGCCACCACCGCCACCAGCACAGCGCCCGACACTCCCGCCGCCACGCTGCCGGCCGTCACCTTCGGCAACGGTGCCAGCGGCTACCTGGCCCTCCCTCCGTCGAACGTCGCCGGTAAGAAGCCGGCGGTGATCGTCATTCAGGAGTGGTGGGGCGTCGACGACTGGGTCCGCGCGCAGACCAACCGCTTCGCGCAGAAGGGCTACGTCGCCCTCGCGCCCGATCTCTATCGCGGCCGGACCGCCAAGTCACCCGACGAAGCGCACGAGCTGATGCGCGGACTCCCCGAGGATCGCGCCATGGCCGACCTGAAAGCGGCCATCGACTATCTCGGCCGGCGCGACGACGTCGACCCGCAGCGCATCGGCGTCATCGGCTGGTGCATGGGCGGCGGCTACGCCCTCGCGCTGGCAACGGTTGACGCGCGGCCGAAGGGAACGGTCATCAACTACGGCCGCCTGATCACCAGCTCCGACGCCATCACCAACATCAACGCGCCGATCCTCGGCAACTTCGGCGACGCCGACCGCGGCATTCCGGCCGACGACGTGCGGAAGTTCGGCGCGGAGCTGACGAAGTACGGCAAGCTCGGCGACATCAAGGTCTACGAGGGCGCCGGGCACGCCTTCATGAACGAGAACAACAAAGAAGGCTACAACGAGGCGGCGGCTCAGGACGCATGGGGCCGCATCGACCGGTTCTTCGACCGGACCTTGCGTGCTAATATGCCAAACTCTTGATTTCACACGACATGGGGCGGAGGCGGCTTTGCCGAACGACAAGCAGGGGCCGAAGGAACTGAAGGTCACGGACAAGCGCATCTTCACTCCTGACGGCGAGATCCGGGACGAGTTCAAGGAAGAGATCACGCCCGCCGCGCCGGAGGCCGGAACACCGAGCCCGGCCGCGGCCGCGCCTGCACCTCCTCCCGCCGAGGAACCGCCCGCTCCTCCGCCGCCCCCGGCCGGCGAGCGGCGCCAGAAACAGGAGCCGCCGCCGCGCGGCGAAGAGCGCCGCCGCACGATGAAGGACAAGGCGGAGAACCCCAACACCCCCTTCACCAACTTCGTCGAGCCGCTCATCGCGCAGGGCTACATGTCCCTCGGCATGCTCCGCGACCCGTACCGCCCGCAGGCCAAAACCGATCCCGCCGCGGCCCGTCAGATGATCGAGATCCTCACGCTGCTCCGCGACAAGACGAAGGGCAACCTCACCGACGACGAGGAAGACTTTCTGGAGACGCACCTCGGCGAGTTGAAGCTCGCGTTCGTCCAGCGCACCAAAACCATCTGATGAAAGGACGCCTCGCCGTTGTTGCGCTCGCGCTCGTCGCACTGTTCGCGGCGCGCAGCGTGCGCGCGCAGCAGCTCGCGCCGCGCGACATCTGGCCGCAGGCGACGGCCGCCGCGCGCGAGGGCGACTTCGACGCCGCGGCTAAGAAAAAGAGCGAGCTGCTGACCACTGGGCGCACCTACGGGATCAAGACCTGGCCCGTCTACGCCGCCGGCGCCACCGCGCTGGCCAGCGAATCGACGAAAGACCACAAGGAGCTGGCCGACTGGGCGCAGAAAACCGCGCGCGAGCTCGACGGAAACTCTCCCGCCGTCGCCTTCGGCGAAGCCGACCGCGCCGCGCGCACGAAAGGCTGGGCCAGCGCCGTTCCGATCGCCCTGCAGGGCTTCGGGAAGGTCCTCGGCAACTACCGCACGAACGTCCTGAGCCGCGCCGACATGGTCATCGTCCTCGCCGGCGCCATCGCCATCACGGCCATCCTGCTGGCCCTGGCGCTCTTCATCCGCTACGGCCGCTCCATGGCGCACGACTTCCGGGAGATGCTCAGCGCCATCTTCACCGGCGGCTCCGTGACGGTGCTCGCCTTCGCGCTGCTCTTCCTCCCGCTGTTCCTCTGGCTCGGGCCGATGTGGCTCGTCTTCTACTGGTTCGCGATCTTCTTCGGCTACGCCGGCATCGGCGAGCGCATCGCCATCGTGGTCGTGCTGCTCCTCGTGGCGCTGCTCCCGGTCGTCCTCGACTGGGCCGCGCACGCGATCGCAGGCGTCGACAGCCCCGTCGTCGCCGCGGCCATCTCCAGCAACGACGACTCGTACGAGCCGAACGCGCTGCGCCGCCTGCAGGACCTCCTCGGCGTCGTCCCCGACGACGCCACGCTGCACGTGCTGATGGGAAACCTGCAGTCGTTCGAAGGCAGCGACGATCAGGCCGGCGTGCACTACCGCCGGGCCATCCAGTTGCGCCCGAGCTACGCCGGCGCGCACGTGAACCTCGGCAACCTGCTCTTCCAGAACAACGAGTTTCAGGCCGCAATGACGGAGTACGAGAAGGCGGAAAAGGCCGATCCGAAACTCGCCGCCGCCTTCTACAACCACGCCGCCGCGGCCGGCGAGTTGTACCGCTTCAACGTGCAGGCGGAGATGCTGGAGAAGGCGCGCAAGGCCGATCCCCAGTTCATCGAGCGGACGACGCGCGTCCAGCCGCAGCCGAAGATCGTGATGTACAAGCCGCCCGTGGCCGAGGCTTGGCGGATCAGCGACAGACTCTCGCACCGGCCCGCGGCGCGCGCGCAGTTCGGCAACTACTCCTCCTTCGACCCGCTGCGCAGCGCCACCAGTCCGGTCAGCATCGGCGCGATCCTGTCGCTGCTCTTCGCGCTGCTGTTCTTCGTCAAGCGCCGCCGCAGCGGCTACGCCAACGCCTGCATCAAGTGCAGCCGCACGTTCTGCCACCGCTGCAAGTCGGCGCGCGAGAGCACGACCTACTGCACGCAGTGCATCCACATCTACCTCAAGCGCGACGGCGTGTCGCTCGACACCAAGCGCCTGAAGCTCGAGGAAGTGGCGAAGCACCAGTCCGCGGTCACGCGGCGCAACCGCCTCTTCGCGACGTTCCTCCCCGGCTCCGCGCAGCTCATGGAGGGACGCACCGTGGCGGGCATGCTCGGCGTCTTCTTCTTCGCCTTCTTCGTGGTGATGGCCATCCTCGTCGGACGCCTCGGCCCCGCCCTCGGCCCGACCGCCGACGTCGCGCAGATGCTGGCGCGCGTGGCCGCCATCGCGGTCGCGCTCATCCTCTGGTTCTTCCTCTCGCTGCCCGTCTATCGCCGGAGGGCCGCCGCGTAATGGCACTCGAAGGCACACTCCGCGACTTCAGTCTGGCCGACATCTTCCAGCTCATCGGGCTGCAGCGGAAGACCGGCGTGCTCACGCTGCGCGGCAAGGACGACACCGTGACGGTGACGTTCCTCGACGGCAAGGTGGTCGGCGCCGACTCGCTCAACCGCCGCCTCGAGAACCGCCTCGGCACGGTGCTGATGAAGACGGGCTTCCTCTCCCAGGACCAGCTCAACCGCGCCCTCGACATCCAGAAAGAGACGCTGCAGCGCCTCGGCTTCATCCTCACGCACTACGGGATCATTTCGCAGGACTCCCTGCGCGAGGCCATCCAGCTCCAGATCATGCAGATCGTCTATCGCCTCTTCCGCTGGAAGGACGGCGATTACCACTTCTCCCAGGAGACGACGATCGAGTACGACCGCGACAACGTCGTGCCGATCACCGCCGAGTCGATCCTGATGGAAGGCGCGCGGATGATCGACGAGTGGCCGATCATCGAGAAGCGGATCCGCTCCTACGACATGGTCTTCCGCAAGAAGCTCACCGACCAGGAGATCGTGGTGGTGCGCTCCGCGGAAGCGGACGAGATCGACTTCGACGGCGAGACGACGCGCAGCCGCCGCCGTCCCGGCCTCACCGACAAGATCCGCATCTCGCAGGAAGAGAAGTCGATCTACGACCTCGTCGACGGGACGATGACGGTGAGCGACATCGTGGAGGTCTCGCGCCTCTCCGAGTTCGACACGAACAAGGCGCTGTACGAGCTGCTGACCCGCGACCTGATCGAGGAAGTGCGCGGCGCCAGCGCCGAGGCCGTGCTCGCGCAGTCGACGCCGGTCGACGAGACCGAGGTCGCGGAGACGCCGGTCCCGCTGCCGCTGGTGCTCTTCCTCGTGGCGCTGGCTCTGGCGTCGCTGGCCACGTCGTTCCGCAATCCCGCCAACAAGCTCGCCCCCTTCCTCGGCGGCAACTCGCCGGTGAACGAAACGCGCAAGGCCATCTCCATGCAGCGCATCGAGGCCATCGGCCAGGCCGTCGACAAGTTCAACGACACCCGCGGCCAGTTGCCCTTCGAGCTCAAGGAGCTCGTCCCGCACTACATCGACGCCTCCCTCCTGCGCGACCCCTGGGGCAACTCGTACAACTACATCCCCAGCGCCGAACGCTACCTCGTCATCGGCTTCACCCGCGAAGGCAAACCCGACACGGACCTCTTCCTCTCCCGCGTCATCGGCGCCCCCGCCCCGGCCACGACCAGCAAGCCGCAAACGGGCGGCATCCGGTTGATCGAGTAAACGCAGGGCGTGCAATCACTGGGGCACCACGAACTTCAACCGCCCACAAATCCCGAACGTCACCGGCGTCCTCGTCAACGGCTCCCCGTCCGCATACACCGCCATCGCCTGCTCGCTCTCGAACGTAAACGTCCGCCCGCGGCTGATCTCCACGAACGGACTCTTCACGTGCGCGCCCGTGTACGCCTTCGGCAGCGTCTTCAGCAGCTGCCCGCGCGTGGTCTTGTGCACGATGCAGAGGTCGAGTTGCCCGTCGTCCGGCAGTGCGTCGGGCGTGATGCGGATGCCGCCGCCGTACTGCCGCGTGTTGCCGATCGCGGCGAACATGATCTGCTCGTCGCGCGTGCCGTGCTCCGTGCGGATGCGCACCGCGCGCGGCGTGAACTTCGGCAGCACGCGGAAGATCGCGTAGAGATACACCGCCGACCCGCGCAGAAACTTCACGTTGTGATTCGCGTAATCCGCGACCTCGGAGTCGAAGCCCAATCCCGCCACGCCCATGTACCGGAGGTTGTTCGCGATCGCCACGTCGAACTCCCGCACCTCGCCATCCATCACGTTCGCACACGCCCGCTTGATGTCGCGCGGCACGCCCGTGACCTTCGCGAAGTCGTCGCCCGAGCCGGTCGGGATCAGCGCCAGCGTCCCCTTCTCCAGGTCGAACTCGCGTACGGCCAGGTTCAGCGTCCCGTCGCCGCCGCAGACCACTACGCGGTCATAGCCCGCACGCGAGCTCTCCGCCGCGATGCGCACGAGATCGCCCGGCCCCGTACTCGGCTCGCAATCCACGCGCGCACCGCGCGCACGGAGCATCTCCTCGACCTCGCGCACATGTCGCCGCGCGCGGCCGCGTCCGGCCGCCGGGTTGTAGATGACTTTGAGGTGCACTGGGGGGTTAGTTTATCCCGAGCGAAGCGAGGGATCTCCGGTGCACGCTGGAACCCCGTGATGGTTACTAGTTGCTGGTTGCTAGTCCAGTACTGCCCTAGCAACTAGCAACTAGCAACTAGCAACCAGAAACCAGCAACCAGTCGCACGTGCGCTGCCGTTGCACCAAAGATCCCTCGCTACGCTCGGGATAAACTGAAAACGCCATGAAGTTGCGCACCGCCCTCCTCCTGTTCGCCCTGACCATCAGTTGCAAGCCAGCCGCGGAGTCGCAGCCGGTGGCGCCGCCGCGCAAGGCGCCCACCATCCCCGCCACCGTCAGCGCCGAGCGGCGCACGCCGATCGTCGTCGTCGCCCACAACGTGCTCCCCTCGGTCGTCAACATCCAGACCGAGGCCACCATCCGGCGGCGGAGCGACCCGTACTTTGATCCGTTCGGCATCTTCGGCGGAGGGCGCGAGCGCACCTCCACCTCGCTCGGCTCCGGCTTCGTCTGGTCGCCGGACGGGATCATCGTCACCAACAACCACGTCGTCGAAGGCGCCTCGCGCATCACCGTGAACTTCCACGACGGGCAGCAGCTCCCCGCGCGCCTCCTCGGCGTCGACCCCGACAGCGACCTGGCCGTGCTGCGCGTCGACGGCAAACGCTTCACCGCCGCGCCGATCGGCACCTCGTCCGACCTGATGATCGGCGAGACCGTCGTCGCCGTCGGCAACCCGTTCGGCCTGAGCGGCACCGTGACCACCGGCGTCCTCTCCGCCCTCGGCCGCTCCGTCCCCTCGGAGACGCAGGGCCGCACCTACACCGACTTCATCCAGACCGACGCCTCCATCAACCCCGGCAACAGCGGCGGGCCGCTGCTCAACATCGAAGGCCGCGTCATCGGCATCAACGTCGCCATCTACGCGCAGGCCCAGGGCATCGGCTTCGCCATCCCCGTCGACCGCGCCAGGAAGGTCATCCAGGACCTGCTGAAGTACGGCGAAGTGCACGCCGCCTGGATCGGCGCCGTCACCGCCACCCTCACCCCCGAGGAAGCGCGGCGGCGCGGATACAAGACGCAGCACGGCGCGCTCATCGTCCGCGTCTTCGCCGGCTCCCCCGCCGACCGTGCCGGCCTGCGCGCCGGCGACATCATCACCGCCGTCGCCGGCAAATCCGTCGACTCCCGCGAATCGTTCTCCACCCACACCTCCACACTCGCACCCAACCAACCGGTCGAGCTCCGCTACGACCGCAACGGCTCCACGTTCACGCTCCGCGTCAGCCCCACCGACCCCCCCGCCGACCTCGGCCTGCGTATGCTCGAACAGGTCGCCGGCCTCCGGGTCATCGACGAACAACGCGCCGTCGTCATCGACCAGGTCCTCCCCAACACCCGCGCCGCCGACATCGGCCTCGAGCCCGGCGACATCATCGTCGCCATCAACGACCGCGAAGTCCGCTCCACCAAGGACGCCAACACAGAGCTGATGCGCGGCGCGGAACGCTCGTCGATCGTGTTGTCGGTCCAGCGCGGGAGATACGTCTACACGCTCACGTTCCCGATGGGGTTGTAGGAAGCTGCCGCTTCGGGCGTCGTATGGAGTGCGGCGGCCTTAGTACTCGATTCGCTAAGTTCGGTAACAGAGCGAGGCCGCGTGGAGCGGCGGGCTTTAGCCCGCCGCGGCTAACGGGCGGGAGCGGCGGCGGGCTAAAGCCCGCCGCTCCACGCCATCGCCCTATCTGTCACCGAACTTAGCGATTGGGGTACTAAGGCCGCCGCACTCCAAAATCACCACGCGACTTTGTCCCGCGTCTGCCTCCATCGGTACGCGCTTGCGCGGATCGTCCCCGGCGCGGTCGCCTCCTCGAGGAGCGCGAGCGACTCGCGGAGGACGCGGGTCTGCAGCCAGCGGTTGAGCGGGTTGCCGAACGGCGCACCGTAGGGGAAGCGGACGGAGAGGGCGCGGGGGGTGCCGACGAGCTCCGTCAGCTCGGGGAGGAACGTCAGCGCGACCGTGGCCATGCCGTGGCGCTCGATGACTGATTGCAGCAGTCCGACCGACTGCACACAGAGCGGTCAGGAAGGGGCGATCAGCACCGCGTCGACCGCATCCGCGCGCAACTCCGCCGCGACCGCGGGCGCTGTCGACTCGACGAGCGGACACGGATCCGGGATCGCGCCGCTGAAGCTGTAATGCGTGGCGGCGATGCTGCCGATTTCGCACTCGCGCAGCAGCGCCAGCGGGAAGGCGGAGTTGAGGTCCTGATTCGCGGCCTGCTGCTGCTCGCGGTCCCACCAGACGCGCAGGCGCGACAGGTCGTCCTCGGCGCGGATGCGACGGAACGAGCAGTCGCCCGACGGTGTGTCGCGGTCGAATGGCGGCTGCTCGTCGAGGTGCAGGCCGGCCGTGGAGATCAACGCCACGCGCGCCTCGGCCAGCGGCTTCGCCAGCCGCGTGAACGGCACCTCCGGCACCGACGTGAACTCGAAATCGGGCTTGTATTTGGCGCGGATGCTGGCGCGGAGCTCGTCGAGCGTCGCGGCACTCATCGCAACATTCCGAGGCGCTCGCCGACGGCGCGGTAGAGCGGGAGGCGGTCGCTGATCACGGCCACGGTGCCGGGGAGTCCCGAGCGCAGCTCGATGCCGGGGGGCGGCTCCGGGACGGCGATGCGGACGCGGTAGCCCTGCTGGCCGCGCTCCGGCGCGATGAACGTCACCCGTCCATCGAGGGCGCCGAACTGCCGCTTCGGATACGCGTCCAGCTCGATGCGCGTGGCCAGGCCGACGCGCACGCGGGCCACGTCGTGCGGCGCGACGACGGCCTCGAACTCCATAGCCCGCCCGCGCGGCGTGATCTCCGCCAGCACCGCGCCGCGCGCCACGAACTGCCCCGGCGCCGGCACGTTCAGGCGCGACACGATCCCCGACTCCGCGGCGCGGATGGTCTGCTCGCCCATGGCCCGCGTCACACGCGCGCGCTCGTCGACGGCCCGGTCCAGCGCCTGCCGCGCCGCGACCGTTTCCGCCTCCAGCGCGAGCTGCTCCTGCCGCGACGCCTCCACGCGTGCACTCCGCTCGCTCTCGACGTTCTGCACCATCTCCTCGGGCAGGACGCCGGCCTGGAACAGCGCGCGATGCCGCGCCACATCGCGCTCCAGGCGGGCGATCTCCACGCCCCCACGCCGCCGCGCACCCTCGCGCTGACCGTCCAGCAGCGCGACAGTCTGCCTCGAGCGCTCGATCTCCGTATCCAGCCGGGCCACGTCCATCTTCGCCGTCGCATCGTCGAGGCGGAACAGCACCGCCCCCTGCTTCACGAACGCCCCTTCCCGCGCGGCGATGGCCGTCAGCCGCCCCTCCTGCTGCGCGCGGACGGCCACCGGAGTCCCCGCTACGCGCACGTCGCCGCGCGCGTGAATGGTGTGCTCGAACGGAATGAACGCCACCCATCCGAGGACGGCGAAGAACACCAGCGCGAACAGCGGAAAGAACAGCGCCGTGAAGCGCGGACGCGTGTAGAGGATGGCGTCCACCGTCTCGGAGAAATTGCGGCGGTCCAGTAAGTCCAGGGCGGAGTTTGCAGAGGGCAGAGCGGAGGAGACCGCCGCCCGCACACCACCGCCCTCATTCTCCTGCGCCCTGCGCCCTGCCACCTGCGCCCTCACGCCGTAGCCTCCCGCAGCGCCACATCCGCCGCCGCCCGCGTGTTCTCGAACCGCGAGAAATCGTCATAAAGCCGCCGGTACAGCCCGTCGCGCATCATCAGCGCGTCGTGATGGCCCAGCTCCACCACCTCCCCCTTCTGCAGCAGGACGATGCGGTCCGCCTCGCGGGCGTGGCGGAGGTCGTGCGTGATGTTGATGACCGTGCGGCCGCGCATCCACTCGCGGATGTTCTCCTTGACCGCGCTCTGCAGCGAGGCGTCGAGCCCGTGATAGGCCTCGTCGAGGATCAGCACCGACGGCTGCATCAGCAGCGCGCGGGCGAGGAGGATGCGCTTGAGCTGCCCGCCCGACAGGCCGACGCCGCGCTCCCCCACCACCGTCTGATACTTCTCCGGCAGGTCGCGGATGAACTCGTCCGCCAGCGTCGCCTTCGCCGCCGCCGTGACCTCTTCCAGCGTCGCCCAGCTCACGCCGTGCGCGATGTTGTTGTAGATCGTGTCGCCGAAGAGGAACGTGTCCTGCGCCACGACCGCGATCTGGCGGCGCAGGTTGGCCAGGGCATAGTCGCGGATGTCGTGGCCGTCGATGCGGATCGCGCCCGCCTGCGCATCGTGCAGCCGCGCCAGCAGGCCGACCATCGTCGACTTGCCCGCGCCCGACGCGCCGACGATCACCACCTCCTCGCCCGGCTGGATCGCGAACGACACGTTCTTCAGCACCGGCGTGCCGTTCGTGTACGCGAAGCTCACGGCGTCGAGCTCCAGCTCACCGCGGATGTCGCGGTCGGGCAGCACGTCCTCGCGGTCGCGCTCCTCCTCGTCCAGCTCCAGCACCTCGAACAGCCGCTCCACCGTGGCGAACGCGCGCTGGATCTCGTCGTTGGCGATGACCAGGCCGGCCAGACTGCCGAGGAGCTGCAGGAGCATGGTGTGGAAAGCCACGAGCTGGCCGATGCTCAGGCGTCCCGCCAGTACCGCGTGGCTGCCCGCCCAGAGCACTGCCGCGGTGGCCACGATGGTCAGCAGCGCCGCCGGCTGTCCCGCGAACAGCGAGTTCTTCGCCTGGCGGAACCAGCTCCGCGACCACTTCGCCAGGCGCGCGTCGAAGCGCGACAGGATCATCGGCTCGGATGCATTCAACTTGATGGTCTTCATCCCCTCGACCGATTCGATGGCCAGCGACATCGTCCCCGCCCAGTCCTCCATCTGGTGCCGCGACGCGCGGCGCAGGATCGGCGCGCAGATCCGCACGACGACGAAATACGCCGGGATCGCCATCGCCGCGATGGCTGCCAGGCGCACGTCGTACAGCAGCATCACGCCGAGGGCCACCGCGATGAAGAGCAGATCGAAGACGATCCGCAGCGCCGAGCCGGCCACGAACTGGCGGATGGCCATCGTCTCCTGCACGCGGCTGGTGATGTCGCCTGTCGCGCGCGATTCGAAGAACCCGATCTTCAGCCGCATCAGTTTCGAGACGTAGCGGACCATCAGGTCGAGATCGAGCTTCTGCGACACGCGGATCAGCAGCCACGCGCGATAGAAGTTGAACGCCTCCCGCGCAAGCTGCAACAGCAGGAACCCCGCGACAAAGTACGGCAGCACTCGCGCGTCGCGCTGCACCAGCAGGTGGTCCACCAGCAACTGGATGAACAGCGGCAGCGTCAATCCCAGCACCGCCACGATTACCGCCGCCATGAACACCTCGGCGAACAGCCGGCGCTGCCGGGCCATGAGCTGCACGATCTTCCGCAGCGGATGCACGGCCGGCTCGTGGAAGCGGTCCAGGTCCGGCCCCGGCCGCACCGTGACCATCAGGTTCCCGCGCGCCATCAGCTTCGGGCTGCCGTCCGGGCTCGGGACGTAATGCGTGGTCGTGAACTCCTCGGGGATCGGGAACTGGTCGTAGTGCGCGACCAGCCGCTCCACGTGCGCCGCCACTTCCCCGCCGCGCAGCAGTCCCTGGTCGCGCAGCGCGCGGACGTAGCGCAGCCGGTCGTCGATGTGGATCAGCGGCATCTTCGTGAGCAGCGTCTCCGCGCGCGATGCGGAGATCCCGAGCTCGCGCAGCTCGCGGCGCACTTCGTCGAGGTTGCCGGGATCGCGATTGCTGGCCTCGAGCTTGGCCGGGTCGGCCGCGTGCTCGAGCGTGTACCAGCGCGACAGAAACTCCGCGGAGCTCCAGGCCGACAATCCGAAGGCCGGGTCCATCACCCACACTTTCGTGCGCGTCATGCGCACCACGGTCACGTAATGCAGCAGCCCCGTGTTCGGGCTCTTGAGGACGACGATGGCCGGCAGCAGCGTCTTCTGATGGCGATGCAGCTCGTCGAAGTCGATAGTACGGACTTTGGCCTCGAAGCCGAGCTGCTCCAGCGCCCGCCGCAGTCCCGCCACCGAGCTGCCCGCGCGGTCGTTGCGGCAGATGCGCCGCACGCTCTCATTGCGCAGCTCGACGCCATAGTGGCGCGCCACGGCGCGGATGTTGGCGGGGCCGCAGTCGCTGCTGGTCTGCTGGAGTACGACGGGAAAGCTCATGGCGGATGAGTGAATCGGAAGCGATGAACGATGAGAGATGATCGATGAGCAGAAGCGCGGTTCATCGCTCATCTCTCATCGTTCATCGCTCACCGTTCATGTGCGTGAAGGCACCTCGTTGTTTTTCAGTTCAGTGTGTTCGCGTCAGCACGCGGAACAGATCGGTCCTTCCTCGCCGCACGCCAGCGTCGTCACTTCGGGACACGGGCGCACCGGGAACGGGAAGGGATGCAACGGGTTGTGATCGGCGGCGACGATCTGTTCGACCTGTTCGTCGTTCAGCGTCAGCAGTTCGTTCTTGTTCATCGGGTCTCCTTACGGCCAGGGCTCGCAGACCGGCTCTTCCGGCGGCCAGCGAAGGGTCATCGTGCAACGCGGCAGACAATCGGTCGGATCGTCAGCCGCGGCGATCCGTTCCACCTGCTCATCGTTGAGCTCGAGTAGTCGTTCTTTGTCCATTTGAAGTCTCCCCGGCGCCTCCACACACTCCGCTGTTATTTGCAATATCGCTACCCATGCGGAACTCCTCCCGACCTCGGCATTGGGGCCGCGGGAGGGAACGACGAGGGGCCTCCGGCGGGCCGGTGCGACCGGCGGCGCTTGCTGGCCTAGCCTGAACGCACGCCTGTCGACGGAACACGTGTTTGCGCGACCTCATGGGCACAACAAGCGCCGCCGGTCGTACCGGCCCGCCGGAGGCCTCCCGTCGTCCCCTTTCGTGGCGCTACTCCGGGATCGGGACGAGCACGTGCGTCGCGAGGTCGAGACGGGCGTGGCGGGCGCGGATGCCGAGGCTGGTTTCGAGCGACTTCTGCTGCGCCTCGTCCAGCTCGATCTCGATCGACGAGGGAGGCGGGACCTGTGCGCGGACCGCCATGCGCAGACTCTCCAGGCCGGCTTCCGGATCGAAGAGCTGCTCCGCCCCGTCGACGCTCGACGCCACGACCGCCGCGAGCGGGAGCACCTCCGGCTCCGACGGCGGCAGCGCCACACCCTCCGCGCGCGCGATCAACAGCTCCGCCAGCCGATCGGCGATCGGCACGCCGAGGGCCTTCTGCAGCTCGAGAAAACTACCACCCGAATTCACCTCCAGGAACACGAACTCCCCCTCGGGGGTCAGGCGCAGGTCCATCGACCCGCACACCAGCCGCAATCGCTCCAGCACCGCCGCCGCATTGCGCCGCACCTCGTCCGGCAGCTCGATGGCGTGGATGCGGTTCATGTAATCCGGATCGCGCCGGTAATCGAGCTCCCCCGTGACGATCCGCGCCGCCGCGACGACTTCCCCGTCAATGAGATACACGCGGATGTCCTCCCCCGGCACGTACTCCTGGATCCCGATCGGACAGTCGATCGCCGCAAAGGCCCGCAGCATCGCCGCATCGACCTTCCGCACCAGCGCCCCCCCGGCCGGCGGCTTCATGATCAGCTCCTCCCCCTCCCGCGCCGCCAGCGCCGCCGCCAGCGCCTCCCCGGGCGAATTCGTGACGAACATCCGCGCCACCCGCCACCCGCAACTCGCCGCCACCTCCCCCTGCTTGTGCTTCAGCCGCTCGCCCGCCGAGAACGGATTCGCCAGAAAACACCCCCGGCTTTCGAAGTGAGCGAAGAACCCCTGCAGAAACGCCGCATTGTTCTGCATCCGCACCGTCTCCAGCAGCCAGTCCACCGGATCCGCCGCCTCCGCCTGCCGGTGGATCAGGTCAAAGATCGGCACATACGTCTGTCGCACAAAGAACGCCGAGACATGGTCCAGACTCTTGTGCCCGTAAAAGTACCGCCCGTCCCTCCACGCATACTTGCCCCACGGCATCGGCAGCAGTACGAGGGGCGTAGCCCCCCGCCGGGCCAAGGCGTTGGAGAGAGAGCTGATGTGCCCGTCCTGGGCAAACCCGCAGAGGGCGATGGTTGAGGCGGTCATGCGGGTGGGAGGCGGTTGCGCGTTTCGTTCCCGAACTGCCGGAATCCCAGCGGTGGAACTTCAGCGTCCCGCGTCACGATGGCAACGGACGTTCAACAACAGGACAGGATCAGCGCGGGCGATCAATGGTCGGCAGACGCCCACCCCGCCACGTGCGCGAAGCTAAAGGCGTGGCACCAGTCGACTGGTCGCGCTCATTGTTTGCGCGTCCCGGCTCGCGGTCTGTCGCTGAGCGTGAGAACACCAATACTGGCCCCGAGTGCGGAGAGGAGCGCCAGGTAGGAAAGACCGAGAAACAGCTTGCGGCGTTGCACATCGATTGCGGGAAAACACGCCTCGATCGTTGCTGGGTTGAAGCTGAGGATCGGCCCGATGCATTCGGTGATTTCCTTCTGCCGGCGTGCGCATTCGCAGGTCGGCAGTTGCCGGCTTCCCACGACGTACCGCTCATAACGATCGCCGCCGAAGTAGGGAACCTGAATCACGACGAACGTATACACGGCGTACAAAGTCACGAGGAGAACCAACGTCAAAGCGAGAAGCGGAAGCATCCAGCGGCGGAGCGCAACGCGCCGAGGCGTCGCCGTGTAGTACGCCTGTACGGCGATCGCCGGAAGGGTCATGCATAACCCACCGAACGCGATCAGGCCCTCGCGCAAGTTGACTGGAAACACATTGAGCAACGCGGTGAAGCCGGGAACCTGGAGTTGGCCCAGGAGCGGCGCGAGACTCAGCGGGATCGTCACGAGGAACGCCAGCACGAAACGTGCGTACGTCGCGGCGCCCATCGGAGCGGCCGGCAGCCTGGAACGTTTTACTGTTGACGGCAAAACGACGGCCCTTCTGCTCCGGCGGGAGCGAGCGTACACGCAACAGTTGTGCGTGGATCGTTGACGAGATCGACCTGATACGAGCAGGGCTTGTGGTCCGCTTTATCGATCTGCAGAGTATAGAGTCCGCGATAGACGTTCCTGAGCGTATCCCTGGTGGTACCACCCTTCTCCGTCTCGCCGGCGATGTGGAGTTTGAAGCTGGCTTCCGTCGGTGAACTGGAAATTGTGACGTCGGGCGCCATGTCCGGCAAGCTGCGTATCTTGTCGATCGTATTCTGCCAGAAGAGCTGAATCTCTTCCACGGCGCTGACCACAAACGCGTCCTTCAATCCGCTGCGGCCAGCTTCCTCCACTGGAATCTTCACGACGTCGGGCTCACGAATTCGTTCGAGTTCGTGAGCGGCCCATGCACGCAGTGGAGCGAGCGTACTACTCGTCAGTCCAAGGCGCGTCGCACGTTGGACCTCGGAAATAGCCAATCGCGTCTCAGCGGCGTCGTAGTATGCGCGTTGTTCGACGGTGTACCGGTGGAGTGACTGAAATTGGGAAAGTCCGTCGCGCTCGAGAATCGCAAGGCGTAGCCGCACTTCCTCGAGCACGATGTCCTCGATGTGATCACCGTTGCTGCCCTTCCACTCACTCACCCACTCACGCCCGTCCTCCTCGGGGAAATCGCCGGCTCTCCACCGCAGGACAGTGCCTTTGTTCGTCATGTCAACCGCCATGCGTACCACTCCGTTCGGCGTTTCGGCCAGCAGGCGAACCAAGATCGTCGACGACCAGTTGATCTTAAGACCCCGCAGAAACATCAGTTGGCGATCGGACCCACACTTCTCAAGCAATTCACGGTGTATCGGATAGACTGGAAGCGAGATCCCCGTCTCCTCCCGCGGTTTCGCCGTGAGGTGTTCTACCATCCTGCGGGCTTCAGTGCGCAGCGGCTCGGGCCCATACGTCGCTTCTACACGTACATCATCGCGATGGAGAACGTCGCGCTTGCCTTCGCCGATTTTAATTCTGACGATCCTGCCATCGTGTTCCGTAAGTTCGATCGGATAGGCTTTCACCCCCCCGTGCTCTTGAAGGCAGAGCAGCGATGCCTGGAACTGCAGTCCATCCGCGCGGCGAAGCCCAACCACACGAATGACCGGACGCCGTTCCGCAAAGACCTCATGACTGATCGCGAGCACGTCCGGCGCCGAGATCCGGACCTGAGCATCAAACGCAGACTGGACGGCGCGGACATCGCCGCGCGCAAGAGCCTCCGTCAGTTCGGCTGCGTTCTTGATCGCCGCTTGCTGGGCGGCGACGGCTCGTGTCATCGCCACGAGCAATATGATCGAGAGAAAACGATGGCCCATCGAGCGTCTCCTTCAGAGGAGTGACACTCTACGCGCGAACCCTACCCTACCGGAAGCGGCGGCGTTACCGCTCGGCACATACGTCTGCCGCACGAAGAACGCCGAGACATGGCCAGACTCTTGTGCCCGTAAAAGTACCGCCCGTCCCTCCACGCATCCTTGCCCCAAGGCATCGGCAGCAGCATCCTGGGCGAATCCGCAGAGAGCGATGGTGGGGAGTGTCATGCGGGGGGAGGGGTTGGGTGTTTTGTTCCCGGAGAGGAGACGCCCCGCCAGGCGATCGAGGAGAGAACGAACTGCGCTATCGAGAGCAGAGTCGCAGGAGATCCGACTAAGAATCTTGAGGTTCGTTAGGTTAGATGGCGCTGTCTTCGCGAATGACTCGCCAGAATGTCTCCGTGGGTCGCGCCTCGTTCAAGCCTCGAATGTTCTCGTCGAGATCCTGGGCAAAATTTTGAAGCTCTTGCGTCCCGACCAACCACTCGCAAAAGGCAAATGCACACAAGACGATAAATCTGGCCACGGCTGCTAGATCCTCCGCAAACGTGCGCGCGACGTAAAATTCACGCGCACCATACGTCAGATATATCGCGTCGCGATAATTTGCCTTGGTGCGATACCGAAATGCGCAATGCAGAAAGGCGATGTCCTTGGCGAGCCACTTGTCACGAAGCTCGCGATCGACGCGTTTCCTGAAGCTCGTGACACCACGGCGGTCGCGTAAGTTATTTTTTGTTCGACCGGCGTACCATCGCGCAGTTCCCGAAAGGTACTCGAGCAACATACCCTGCGCCGTCTCCGCCGACGGATCAAACGAGCCGCTGATGTTAACGGAAGATACACCCGGATATGACGGTAGTATTATTTTGTAATTTTCATTATCAGAATGTTTCGCGTGCATGTTGAATGGATGCGGCAACCTAGTACGCAGGTTCGATGCGAAAGCGTTCATGGCTGCGGTGTGGTTCTCGCCTACAGGTTGCCCCATCGCCGCAAACATCGCGCGGACGGAGTTATAGACTGCGTAGTACCAAGTGACTACCGTGGCCGGTCGATGGAATGGCGCTGGGTCGGTGGCGAGCCGGGTAAGAGACATCGTATTCGTTACGGCGCCGAATAGCGGCTCGAAGACGGCGCCGAGCCCGAGCGGCGACACGGCAGGCTTCTGCTGACCGCGCACGGCAGCACGACATGCGACGAACTGATTCCGCAGGTCCGAGCCGTGCTCGCGCAGGATCTCGAAGCTCAACGATCGCATCCAGTTGAGCGCACTCTGCTCCGAAAAGAATGGAGTTCGGCTGTCTTGTTCCCTGACAACATGTGTGTAGAGCCAGCTCATGAACTCGATTGTATGCTGAAGCCGCGCGACACGGATTCGCGACCGGTGTGACGCCGACACGCTTGCGATACAGTCGTCAGCTCGGCTGCCGGGCTGAAGCTGCGCGCCTTGGGCAGCCACTACGCGCACGGGTAGAATGGCTCGCGGCCTTGCGTCGTGAGAGCGTAAACTGTGAAACCAACCTATCACGTCTTTCCTAACGAACCTGAAGCAGTCGCTCTAGAAGTTAGGAAGCCGAGCGTATCGCGACAAGCTGCTATTTGGGTTGCCGTGATTAGTGTCGTTCTGTTCGCGAGTATTATTGACGGCGTAACAGGTAGTGTCGGACTGACCGCGGCGCAACTTGAGGGTACCACGCCGGTACTGATAGCCTTGACCCTTCTACTTGCAGCGGGGACCGGCGCGCTCGTTTACTACCTACAGATTCAATGGGTACATCGTGTGGCGGCCGAAGAAGCCCTTAAGGCTCACGGAGCGATCGTCCGCCGCCAAGTGTCGGCGGCCGTGCAAGAAGCGAATAGCGTCTCGATGAGTCTTAACGCTGCCTTGAATACCTCGCAGGAAACAGCGCACCGTATCAACCTACACATTCAAGAAGCTGAAGATCTAATCGCCAAGGCGAGCCGCGAATTCAAGGGGGAGGCCTATCATCCGTTCTGGGATGCGGTGGAGCGTGCCGCTGAACTCTTGGCCGCAGTTTCGGTTGACCTCACCACGATAGCGAACTATGCGCGCCTTTACGAAGATACTCTTCGCCAATGGCACCACGACTTCCCTCCCTTCCCGGTGTCCACCGTACTCCTGCAAGACCCCGACGCTGTTATCGCCAGCTACAGAGAAGTGCTGAGATTGGTTGAAACTAACTTTCAGTTTTCACTAATCTTCGGACACCGTCGCACGCGCGCAATGCACGTTGCAGGCTTCAGAACAATAGGCGATGCCGTCTACAAGATCGAGGAGGCTGTTTCGTCCAGCTACCGCAGTTTTGTCGATTCGATTTCGCCGGCGTTATAGGATTCACCGCAATCGCAATAGGGTCGGTCTTATTCTCGCTGCCCACTTAACTTCCACGTCGGTTCCACGAGTAGCACGACAACAATTCGCGTCGGTACCAGTCGGCAGGGCAAATGTGACGGTGCGTCAGCGTCGAATACTCGTCGGAGGAGCGTGCTAAATTACTCCTCCCGACCCGATGCCCTACCAGATTCAATGAGCCGCAACAACCGGTCGCATTGTGCGACTTCGATGTGTGCGCCGTGGTCGTGGAGGACGGTTCTCGCTTCGGCGAGTTGTGCGAGGGCGTCATGGCCGCGGCCGAGGTGGTGGAGGATGTGGGCGTGGGTCAGTTGGAGGGTGGCTCGGTCGAAGGTGAGGGCCGGGTGGTCGCGGAGGGTGTGGTGGGCGTGGTCGAGGGCGAGCAGGGCTTCGGGGTGGTCGCCTTTGCTGCTGTGGGCCTCGGCGAGGGCGCGCCAGGCGTGGGCGGTGGCCTGGGCGCGGATGATTTCGGGGGTTCGGTCGTCGAGGGCGGCGGCGATGCGGGTGGCCAGGAGGGCGAGGGCCAGGCGGTGGCGGGGGTCGGCGGCTTCGGGCTGCCCGTCGGCGGCGGCGGTCAGTTCCAGGACGAGACCGGCGGTGGTCCACCGTTCGGGGATGGGGTCGTGCGCGTAGGCCCAGGGTTTCTGGCTGACGATTTTGACGATCGGGGCGGCCTCGGCGCGCTCGCGCTGGAGTTGTTCGGCGATTCGGTAAAACTCGGCTGCGAGGTATGCGAGGTTTCTTTTCATGGTCACCATCCGTTCTATGGGGTGACCGGGCGCGCGGATGCCCTACTCACAATTCGTAACCTGGTTCCGGTGCCGATGCCGGTACTGGCCCGGGGTGAGGCCGAAGGCGGTCTTGAAGCAGCGGTGGAAGGTCCACTCGGTGCCGAAGGCGCTGGCCAGTGCGATCTGGTGGACGGAGAGAGGCGTGGTCAGGAGGAGCCGCTGGGCGTAGGCGAGCTGGCGGGCGCGGAGGAAGTCGCGCAAGGGCGTGCCGAGCAGCTCGGCCACGCGCCGGCTCACATACGGGCGCGCCAGCGCCAGATACTCGGCGAACTCCTCGGCGCGGGCGGCCGTGCGGGTGCCATAGCAGGCGCGGAGATAGAACTCCGCCGCGGCCTCGATCCGCTGCCGGTCGGCTTCGCGCGAGCGCGCGTCGGGCTTTTTCGGGACTCTGGGCGGCATCCTCGGATACGCGGACGCGGCGGCATTGCACCGCGTCTCACCTCAGGGGATGCATTACGGGCGGCGTTCCTCACCCTCATTTCGTAACCCGGAGCGCGGGATGGTTCCCGCGTGAGCGAGTGACGGCGTGTCGCGTCGCGGCTTAGGAAAGAAACGGGTGGGATGACTGTCGCCCGCTACGCGGGCTGGATGAATGATCGACCCATTCCACCGGCTGAAGCCGGTGGCTATTTCCTGAAGCCCGCTACGCGGGCCAGGTCTGCCGCCGTAGGCGGCTCCAGGAAATAGACCCCGGCTTCAGCCGGGGTTGGTACGTGCCCCCGGAACCAGCCCGCGTAGCGGGCGACAGATACGCGAGTTTTCCTGGAAGCCGCAGGAACGGACCCACAGCGCCGGAAGCGTGGCGGCGAAGAACCTTCCCTCGCACCAGGCTTTCCGAAGGCTGCCCACTGGAAGGTCCTTCGCCTTCATGCTTTAGGTGCCGCAGACGATTTCTGCGGCTCAGGATGACAGTGTGGGGCGTGTTTGGATGAGATGAACGCTGGACGGTTGAATGCGTTTTGCTTACGGCTGGCCCGGCGGCAAACCGATGCGCGAAAAGACCACGATGACGAACCGTTTCACGCGGCCGAACCGGTCGCTCGGAGGCCCTTTGCTGTCCGCATTTCCGGCGAACATCTCCGGTGCCGTCAGGATTGTGAGCAGGGCGATGAGACCGGCGCCTTTACGCATATGTCGCATGAATTCCGCCTCCCATCAACCCGGCGGGAGACCGAACCGGGAGAAGATCATGACGATGAACCGTTTTGCACGGCCGAACGGGTCGCGACCACCGTCGCGGTCCGCCGCTATCGCAGCCTGGGTCGTGAGAATCGTGACGAGTGCGAATAGCGCAGCAGAACGACGAACACCTTTGGACACACCTCGCATAAGCCCTCCTGTCCGCGATCACGCGGCGAAATCGGGAGGGCACCCTCAGGAGCTGCAGGAGTGTCTCGTTGCGCCAAACCATTACAGTGGCTCAGACAGAGGAGGCGCGAAAAGGCGATCCGGCTCTCGATCAGCCCGTTCGACGAAGCGCCGGACATAAGCGAGAAGGTGAGGCGTCATCGTGCCTTGGTTCGCGGCTTCCTTCAGGTATGCGAGCGCGGTGAGGGCGCTCGTGAGTTTCCCTGCGTTCATGAAGGTCGTGACGACGTTCGCCAGCACTTGCGGGACCTGGCGCATGCGGCCGGCCGCGTTCAGGATTTCTGCGAGGTCGATCGCCACCAGGCCGGCATCCGTGATGGCGTGGTAAGCGGTCAATTCGGTCAGGCATCGGCGCAGGCGGTGGATCGCTTCCGGCGCGTTTCCCTGCGCGAAGAGCAGTCGACCGATGGCCCACTGTGTACGCGTGACATCCAGGCCTGCGTCAAGGCTGATGAACAGCCGAAGCGCCTCGTGCAGATATCGATCGGCCTGTACGAGTTTGCCGAGTTCGACGTAACAGCCGCCCGCGGCCAGCGAGCCGCGCGCAATCCACGCTGTGGTCCCGCTCGATTGTCCTTGCCGCAGGATGGTTTCGAATATGCCTGCGGCAGCGGCGTAGTCATGGCGATCGAAGAGGACGTGCCCCAGCAAGTACTGGGCATTCAGGTACTGTTCGTCGGCTCCGAGACGGAGCGCCGCATCGGCTGCTTCATGCGCCGCTTGCTCGGCAGCGTCCAGCCCGTCCTGCTCGTAATGGATGCAACCGAGAACATAGTGGATCGACGCAAGCCCGAGGTTCTCGTGCGGCAGCCTCCGGTACTCGGCTTCGGCGAGTTCCGCTGCCCGTAGCGCCTCGGGCAGGCGGCCGAGGAACCGCAGCGCATTCGCCTGTTCCTTCAGCGCCTCTCCTCGCAGATCGTGGATGGTGTTCCGCGGGTAGCTGGCGTCGGGGAGGGTCATGGCGATCGAGGTGGCCGCCTCGGCGAGCTTGAGGGCGTAGAGCGGGTCGCGCTCGCACATGGTGTGGGCCCACTGGCAGAGCAGGCGGGCTACGCCGCCGGTCTGGTATTCGGGGCGGCTGGCGACGTCGTCCCACATGAAGCGGGCGGCGGCGGAGGGCTCCCTGAAATCCTCGAGCAGGACGACCGCCTCCTCATCTTCGGCGGCGAGCCGGACGGCGAAGGCGCGGAGCTCGGCGGTGCGCGGTGAGGGCGCGGCCGGCGAGAGGCCGATCCAGGTCTCCGGATCGCGCAGGGCGTCCTCGAACAGCCGCAGTTCCGCGAGGGCGCGCCGGCAGTCGTCGCAGGCGGCGAGATGCGTTCGGTCGGCGGCGCTGACCAGGTTGGGGTCGATGGCGTGGAGGCCGAGGGCGCGTTCGGTGAGATGGCTCATGTCGGAGCTCCGGAGTGCATGCCGGCGTAGATCGACCGGGCGCGGTTGCGGCAGTAGTTGAGGAGGCGGCAGATGTAGTTGGCCGTCTTGCGGCGCCGCTCGGCGATGGCGGCGGTAGTCTCGCCGAGGAGGTAGAAGCGTTCCAGCGTATCGCGGCAGCTCTCGCCGAGGCGGGCCAGGGTGGTGCGGATGACCAGGTTCCGGATCACGCCGTCGATCAGCTCGTCGCCGGGCGTCGCGCCGCACTCGCGGTGCTCGGGCCGCGGCGAGAACGGCGAGGCGTCGCCCTTGCGGCGGTACTGCCGCGAGGCGTTGCAGATCGCGCCGATGAGGTAGGGATGGAGATCGCGGACCGCGGCCTGATTGGCCAGGTACGAGGCGAAGACGTCCTGCACCAGATCGTCGACGTCGCCGGCCGGGATACCGAACTTGCGCATGGCGATCTTGCGGAGGAGCGGAGCATAGGACGCATAGAGGGCGTCGAAGCGCGCCCCGGCGTCTTCGCGGTTGTCCGCCGTGCGGTGCCCGGCGGCCACGCGTCCGGCGTGAATCAGTCGATCGGTGGCCAGTGCGGTCATGTGCATCTCAGGTGTGACGCGAGGTCGGGATCTCCTACCCCTGCGACCACCGATGCACGATGACCGCCGCGGGTGAGTGGACGCCCCGGTGAGCGCGGCTGTCCCGAGGGCTCGTTGACCAGATTCCGGGGACCGTTGCCCGGATTCCGGGGATCGTTGCCCGGATTCTGGGGATCGTTCCCCGGATTCCGGGGATCGTTGCCCGGATTCTGGGGACCGTTGCCCGGATTCCGGGGATCGTTGCCCGGATTCCGGGGATCGTTGCCCGGATTCCGGGGATCGTTGCCCGGATTCCGGGGATCGTTGCCCGGATTCTGGGGACCGTTGCCCGGATTCCGGGGATCGTTGCCCGGATTCCGGGGATCGTTGCCCGGATTCCGGGGACCGTTGCCCGGATTCCGGGGATCGTTGCCCGGATTCTGGGGATCGTTGCCCGGATTCCGGTCAACGCGCTCTGTTACAGCGGCCACGATCTTCCGTTTTCAGTGTTTTTGATGATTCTTTCGCCATGATCGCATTTTTCAGTGCGCCACAGCCACAATATTATGGTATTGTCTCATATCATAGGAATGGCTGAGGACGTTTAACGTGACGAAACCGAACCACGCACCGGCACCCGAGGGTACCGACGGATCCCGGAAAGGCCGCCCGAAGGGCGAGCAGCGTCCGGCGTGGGTCCTTTCGTACCAGCGGGCGCAGCGGGCCCTCCGGGGAGCGGATCGGCTGATCGACTCCGCTCTGAGGACATACTTCGCGAACGAGCGGTACGCGGTCCGGCGGCCGGTCCGTACGTCCGGGATCATGCATGGCGCGTCGGGTTGGCTGGCCACGGCCTCGCGCTACGTCGTGCGCGCCACGCGCGAGCTCGCGAAAACGAACGCCTGCCTGGGCCGCGAGCCGGAGCTCGCGCGGGGCGTGCCGGAGCTCATCACCGAGGCCACCGAGCAGTGCCTGCTGATGACCCAGTGCCTCGACTCGGTCGCGACCGGAATCTTCTCGCTGCACGCGATCCTCCTTGCCGAGCTCAAATCGGGCGACCTCGTACCTGAGCGCCTCGTGGGAATCCCCCGCATCCACCTCGCCCCGCGTTTCGTCTTCGTGCGCGCGTTCCTCTCCGCGCGGCAGCCGCGCGTGGCCGACCGCATCGCAGCCATCCTCTCCCGGCGCCGGCGGACTCCCCGCCCGGCCGCCGTCCGAGTCCCTCGACGCAACCCCACCGGGCGTGCTCCTCCCCTCTCCTCGATCTGCCTGCTCTGACCATCAGCAGCAACGTTCGAGAGAAAAAGGAGAAGTTCCATGAACCCGAATGAAGATGTCGTTGTGTCCGCGGCCCAGACCACTACTTCCTACACCGAGCTGGCGCAGGCGCGCCTGCAGGAGCTGACGCTCATGCGCAGTGCGATCCCGCACTTCCGCATGCCGACGATGGTGAACGAGACGAACCGGTTGAGCAGCGCCGCGTCCGTGCCGCCCGAGTTCGTCGAGCTGACGGCCGTGGCGGTCGCGAACCAGAAGCCGCTCGTGCGCACGGACGGCGCCAGCGCCGCCGAGGTCCGGGACCTGATGAGTTACGGAGACGCGTTCAGTCCCGTCGCCGACGAGTTGGAGGCCCTGGCGCAGTTGATCCGGTACAGCGTCGCCGCGGCCCGGAACAAGGCCGGCCGGGAGGCGCTGACGACCTACGCCCTGGCGCAGCGTCTGGCGAAGCAGCCGGAGACGGCCTATCTGGCCGCGTACGTGGCCGACATGAAGCGCGCGCTGGGACGCACGCGGAAGAAGGCGCCGGAGGTGGTGACGAAGAAGGCGGCGGAGAAGGCCGTCGCGGCGGTCGCCACGGAGCAGCCGATGCAGGAGCCCACGCAGTACAAGTCGTAAGGTAGCCCCGGCGGGCGCGTCGCGAGACGCGCCCGCCGTTTATGGAGTGCGGTGTACCGCACAGTGCCGTTCCCGAATGTCGCGGGACGCGGCAGGTACCAGTCCCCTCTCCCCACCGCAGTGGGGAGAGGGCTAGGGTGAGGGGTTGTGGCGCTTGGCAAAAGGGAGCCCCTCACCCTAGCCCTCTCCCCGTGCGCGGGGAGAGGGGACTGAATTTGTCCCCAGAAGTTCCATCACTCCCTGCCGGGCGAATTTGAAAACCAGACGCTCCGCACCTAAAACAGCGCCACCTGCGTGGCCTGGGGGAAGACCGGGGGGGTGGGGACGCGCTTCAGTTCGCTCTTTTTGCGGCCGAGGAGGAGGAAGAGGTTGCGGCGGATCCATTCCTGGGCTTCGCGGTGGTAGCGGAAGGTGCGCTCGTGCTGGTGGAAGCGCCGGTTGTGGTGCGGGCCGAGGACGTGGTGGAGGTATTCGTGGTGGATCACGGACTGGATGAAGATGGCCGGGACCGTCGACGTGCTCAGGATGGGGTGGATGCGGATCTCGGTGGTGTGATGGTTATACGAGCCGAGGCGGATGCTGCGGCGGCGTTTGCGGGAGATCTGCTGGCCCCAGCGCACGGGGAGGGGCGGGTATTTGGCGAAATACGTCCGGTGCACCTCGTCGGCCAGCGACTCGAGGTATTGGCGGGCAGCCGCGGTGGGAAGCGGGATGGGCGGCGTGTCGGACCGTGGGACCGGCATCGCCGCCCATTATGACTCAATGGTGTGTCAACCCTGCTTCACTTTATCCATCACCTGAGCGACGTTGGCCATCGCGGCGGACGACACCAGCGCGCTGCCGGCGGAGATGATCTCGTCGCTCTTCTTCATCCCCAGCCAGACGCCGACGCCGATGCCGAGGGCGACGGCCGCGAGCGGGAAGGTCCTGATGTGCTCCTGCCACTCCTCGGGCAGCAGATTCTCGAGCTCGTCGAAGATCGCGCCCGGCCCTTCGTCGACGATCTTCTGGCCCAGTGCCGCGGCGTTGCCGCGGATGTCGCCGTCGAAATCGAGTCCTGCTGCCGACCGCTCGTGCTGTTCGGAAGAACGCTGTGTTGCCATGGTGATTAGTCCTCGTCGTCGCGCCGGAGCAGAAGACCGATCAGGAATCCGACGCCGACGGAGATCAACAGCGCCTTGCCCGGGTTCGACCGGACGTACGTGCGGACCTGATCGGTGACGGCGCCGAAATCGACGTCCTCCACTTTCTCGCGCATGGAGTTATAGCCGTCGCGCACCTTGCCCGACGCATTCTCGTAAGTGTCGCTGGCGAACTGACGCGCGCGGCCGAAGCGGCTGTCCTCGTCGCCGCCAGCCTCGCCGGCACCCGCGCCTGTGGCTCCCGGGGGGGTCGTGTTCTCGTCCATTGCTTACCTCCTGTTGGTGCCGACGATATCAAAGTGCAGTGCGCGTGCCCGGACGGGGCGCCCTGCGGCCCGAATTGAGAATTGAGAATTGAGAATTGAGAAAGACCGAGGCCGCGTGCTTCTCCATTCTCCATTCTCAATTCTCAATTCTCAATTCCGTCGCGCCCTACAATGCGCCGGTGCGCATCTCCCTTCGTAACGTCTCGCACGACTATGGGCCGAGCGATGAGAGCTCGAGCGTGCATGTGCTGGACGACGTTTCGCTCGACATCGCGTCGGGGGATTTCGCGGTGCTGATGGGGGCTTCGGGGAGCGGCAAGTCGACGCTGCTGAATCTCATCGGGGCGGTGGACCGGCCCACGCGCGGGCAGGTGTTCCTCGGCGACGTGGAGACGTCGGCGCTGGACGAGGGGAAGCTGACCGGGCTGCGGCGGACGTCGCTCGGGTTCATCTTCCAGTTCTTCAACCTGATCCCGACGCTGAACGTGTTCGAGAACGTGGCCTTTCCGCTGTCGCTGGCGAAGCGCCCGAAGCGCGAGATCGCCACGCGCGTGGACGAGGTGCTGGCCGGCGTCGGCCTGGGGCATCGCGCCACGCACTATCCGAACGAGCTCTCCGGTGGCGAGATGCAGCGCGTGGCCATCGGCCGCGCCATCATCCACCGCCCGCCGCTCATCCTGGCCGACGAGCCGACCGGCAACCTCGACTCAGCAAACGGCACGCTCATCCTCGACCTCATCCGCGACCTGCACCGCTCGCTGCGCCCGACCATCGTCATGGCCACGCATTCGGCCGTCGCGGCGGGGTATGGCGACTACGTCGTTCGTCTCCGCGACGGCCGGATCGACACCGGATTGAGGATTGAGGATGCAGGATTGAGGATTGAAGAATGACCGAGCCGCACGCGTCATTCTCAATTCTCAATTCTCAATTCTCAATTCCGAAAGTGGGGACCGGGGAATGACCGAGCCGCCCGCCTCATCCTCAATCCTCAATCCTCAATTCTCAATCCTCAAGGCCCTCGTCCTCCGCCCCATCCTCCGCGAGAAGATCCGTACGGCGCTGACCATCCTCGGCATCGCCGTCGGGGTGGCGGTGGTGGTGGCGATCCAGCTGGCGAACCAGAGTGCGCTGCGGGCGTTCCGGGAGTCGGTGGACGCCATTGCCGGGCGGGCGAATTACCAGATCGTCCCCGAGGTCGACACGCTCGACGAGAACGTACTGCTGGCGCTGCGGCCATTGTGGAGCGAGGGGGCGCGGTTCGCGCCGGTGATCGACGTCGAGGGGGTGCTGAACGACCGGAGGCCGATCCGCCTCCTGGCCGTCGACCTCCTGAGCGATCTCCACTTCCGCGACTACAAGTACGCGAAGATCGAGACCGGCGCGCAGAACGCCGAGCTGGGGCAGTTCCTCGGCCTGTTCGCGCACGACGCGCTGATCCTCCCCGCCCCGTTCGCCCGCGAGCACGGCCTCGGCATCGGCTCGCGCGTGACGCTGAGCATCCTCGGCAAGCGGGCCACGTTCGTCGTACGCGGGCTGCTCGAGGCGGAAGGTCCGGCCACGGCGTTCAACGGCAGCATCGCCGTCTGCGACATCGCCGCGGCGCAGCACGCCTTCGGACTCGAGGGCAAGCTGTCGCGCGTCGACCTGATGCTGCCCGACGAGGCGCTCGCGTCGCGCGTGCAGCTTCCTCCGGGCACGCGCATCGAGCGCCCCACGCGGCGCAACGAGCGCGTGGAGCGGATGCTGCGCGCGTTCCGGGTGAACCTCTTCGCCCTGGCCGGCGTGGCGCTACTGGTGGGGATGTTCCTGGTCTACAACACCGTGCTGATCTCGATCCTGCGCCGCCGCAAGGACGTGGGCGTGCTGAAGACGGTCGGCACCGCGCCGCGGCAGATCTTCTCGGCGTTCCTGTTCGAGGGACTGCTGTTCGGATTGGTCGGCTCGGCGCTGGGCGTCGTCCTCGGCCAACTGATGGCCGCCGGCATCCTGAAGTCGGTCGGCCGCACCATCAACGCGCTCTACGTCTCGACGCGGCCGGAAGCGGTAACGCTCACGCCCGGCGTGATCGCCCTCGGCATCGCCGTCGGCACGCTGCTCTCGCTGCTCTCGGCGCTGCAGCCGGCGCTGGAGGCGTCGCGCGTGCGGCCGAGCCAGATGATCCGTCCCGGCCTGCAGCAGCGCATCGCTCGTCCGCGCCTGCTGGTCGTGCTGGCCGTGCTCTCGTTCATCGCCGCCGCGCTGATCTCGCAACTGCCGCCGGTCGGCGGGATCGCGGTGGCGGGCTACGTGGCCGTGCTCTGCGTCGTGGCCGGCTTCTCGCTGCTGGCGCCGGCCATCGTGCGGCTGACCTCGCGCCTCTTCACGCCGCTGCTGGAGCGCACGTTCGGCATCGTCGGCAAGCTGGCCGCCGTGTCGCTGCCGGCGTCGTTGCGGCGGACGTCGGTGGCCAGCGCGGCGCTCTCGCTGGCCACGGGGATGATGGTGGCGGTGGCGCTGATGGTGGGCAGCTTCCGGGAGACGGTGCGCATCTGGGTGGACCAGACCGTCAGCAGCGACCTCTGGCTGCGGCCGTCGAAGGGCCTCAGCAACGCGCAGGTGGCGCTCTTCCCTGCCGAGGTGGGCGAGGCAGTGCGGGCCATGCCGTTCGTCGAGGCCATCGATCGCGCCCGCGGCAAGGACCTGGTCTACGGCGACACGATCATCGCCCTCGGCAGCGGCGACTTCGCCGTGGCGGTGCGGCACGGCGACCTGCCGATGGTCACGCCGCGCCGTTCACGCGACGCGCTGGCGCACGCGCTGCGGGTGAACGGCGTCGTGGTCTCCGAGAGCTTCTCGCTGAAGTTCGGGAAAGGCGTCGGCGACACGATCGAGATCGCCCGCACGCGCTTTCCCATCACGGGCGTCTACCGCGACTACTCGAACGACCGCGGCGTGGTGGTCATGGACCGCAAGCTCTGGGTGAAGACGTTCGACGACGACGCCATCAACACGATCGTGGTCTACCTGAAACCGGGCATGACGCTCGACCGGGCACGGCGCGAGCTGGAGCGCACGCTCGGCCCGAAATACAACGCCTTCGTGGTCACGAACGGCGAGGTGAAGACGGAGGTGATGCGCATCTTCGACCAGACCTTCATGATCACGTACGCCCTCCTCGGCGTGGCCATCGTGGTGGCGGTGATGGGAATCGTGAACACGCTGGCAGCGCTGATCCTGGAGCGCTCGCGCGAGCTGGCCCTGCTGCGCATCACCGGCCTCTCGACGGGCGAGCTGCGCACGATGATCGTCCTCGAATCGACGCTGCTCGGCTTCGCCTCGACGGCGGCGGGGCTGGTGATGGGCTACGCGCTGTCGTGGATCCTGATCTACGTCATCAACAAGCAGTCGTTCGGCTGGACGATCGACTTCCACACCCCCACCGCCCTGATCGTGGCGTCGCTCGCGGTGACGCTGCTTTCGTCCGCGCTGGCGGGGCTGGCGCCGGCCCGGCTGGCGAGCCGCATCGATATCGCCACGGCTGTGAAGAGCGAGTAGGTGGCGCGGGACGATCGCGCGAAGCACCAGCATTGTCACCCCGAGCCGCCCCCCCCCCCCCCCCCCGCCCACCCCGCGGGGGTGGGGGGGCCCGGGGGGGGGGGGGGGGCAGGCCCCACGCCGCAAGACGGCGGGCGCC
>Ga0190272_10000280_pt1 | contig 29295 bp, 23 predicted proteins | sample Popmic504T_FD_133746 | JGI IMG/M metagenome (GOLD analysis project Ga0190272, IMG submission 133746) | Populus adjacent soil microbial communities from riparian zone of Shoshone River, Wyoming, USA - 504 T | ecosystem: Environmental > Terrestrial > Soil > Riparian zone | place: USA: Wyoming...
CGACTGCCGACTGCCGACTGCCGACTGCCGACTGCCGACTGCCGACTGCCGACTGCCGACTGCCGACTGTTACCTTTTTTATGTCCGAATCCTTCATCGAAAACTACAAAGCAAAGCATCAGCATCCGATGAACAAGCTGACGCACAGCATCGGCATTCCCATGATTGTCGTTTCGCTGCCGTTGTTTATCTTCAACTGGCGTTGGGCGCTCGCGTTGTTCGTCGTGGGGTGGGTTCTTCAGTTTGTCGGCCATGCTATCGAGGGGAATCAGCCGGCCTTTTTTAGGAATCCAGTATATCTCCTCGTTGGCCCATGGTGGCTGGTTCGACGTGCGGCCGCGGCAGTCGGGTTAGCCCGCTCTACTCCTCCCAGGTAGCCTGATCTCCTTAATGCACTCCCAAAGCAGCGAAACTTCCAAACTGATTGCCGCTGAGGTTTCGCGAATAATCCAGCAAGGTTCGTTGGCTGTCCTCGTTACCGTGGTCGAATCACCCGCGGGCACTGACAGGGTCGCCTTGAAGATTCTTGTCGAAGGCCCCGGTGCAAAAATTGGCTCGCTGGAAGTGACTGATGATGAGAATGGCGCGCTCGATGCGGTGGTAGCGGCGAAGGCAATTACTTTTCTGGAATCACGGGAAGACACGCGCGTGTTTCGCGTGCAGGAGTTTGCTCCGGAGTTAGCAGCCTGGGGCGAAGCAAAACTTCTTTTCGAGCGCATTCAGAACGAACCGCGACTGGTGATTTGCGGAGCCGGCCACGTCGGCGGGGCATTGGCGCGCATCGCATCGCTTCTGGGTCACGGTACAACTCTGATCGACGATCGGAAGGAGTTCCTCGAGCGCGAACAATTTCCAGATTCGAGTATAGAGCTGGTGCAGGCAAACAAGTGGCGTGATGCCGTCCGCGAAGCTGTTGGTAACGGAAAAGGAGTTTCGGTCGCCATCGTAACCCGCGGACATAGTGAAGATGAGGAATGCCTGCGCGCGGCGATTGATCTGAAACCGGATTACGTTGGATTGATAGGAAGTAAGCGTCGCACAAATATTGTGTTGCAACGCTTGCGCGAAAGCGGTGCGTCTGAAGAGTCGCTCAACGCAGTCCACGCCCCGGTTGGGTTGGATATTGGCGCGGTCACTCCGGAAGAAGTAGCGCTAGCGATAATGGCGGAGATTGTTGCTGTACGCCGAGGTGGTAAGGGTGGGTTTCTCTCCCAATGGCGGCGCAGTTCGATGTCCGACAAACTTTAGTTTATCGTTTTGCCACTGCGACAAACTAAAGTTTGTCGAACATCTCAGGGCTCGACGCTCACAATTGCGAAACCTCGGGCAAACCTTGAATAAGGTTGGATCATCTGGATATAGACTCAAGGACGTCCTTAGTGTCTTTCGATGGGTTCTCAGATCTCCTCGCTTTGCCCGTCGGTGATCACTTTAAAAGTCTGCAAAGCTCGCAAGAAGGCGGGAGTTGACCGTTCTAACCTCTGACAAGCCGGGTAAACGGCTGCGTTAAGGTGAGGAGACCATGAAAGTTTCAAAACTGCGACTACTGCTTCCATCCGTATCAGTTCTTTTCCTGTTGACGTTCTTTTTCGCCGCTGGGGTATCCGGGCAGGGCGTGATCGTGCCCGGGCCATGTCACCGGTGCCCGCGCCCTCCGCGTCCGCTTCCGCCGATCACGCTGCCGCGCGCATTGCCCGTTAAGTCGATCAAGATCGACACGAAGATCTCGTCTCAGGTGGCCACAACCCACATTGAGCAGGTTTTTAGAAACGACACTGACGCAACCCTGGAAGGGACTTACTTCTTTCCCATTCCGGAGCAGGCTTCGATAACGGAGTTTGCGATTTGGGACGGTGACCGGCGGCTGGTGGGCGAAGTCAGGTCGCGTGAGGAAGCGCGGCGAATTTATGACGAGATAGTCAGGCGCCAGCGTGATCCGGGTTTGTTGGAGTATGCCGGCAAAGATCTTTTTCAGGCCAGCATCTTTCCGATTGGCCCACACTCCGACAAGAAACTGGAACTAACTTACACGCAGATCCTGCGGGCAGAGTCTGGCACCGTCGCCTATCGCTATCCATTGGGAACGGGAAGGCAAGTTGCACAGATCGGCAGTGTGTCAGGAAGGGTTGAACTGAACGCCACCGATCCATTGCGAAACATCTATTCACCAACCCACGCGATCGACGTGAAGCGAAGTGGTGAACGCCGCTCGACCATAAGTTTTGAAACTGAGGGCGGCAAAGAGCCAAAGGACTTTCAGCTGTTTTACGCACTCTCGAAGGAAGACTTTGGTCTGACGCTGCTCACTCATCGTGAACCCGGCAAGGACGGTTACTACCTCCTGATGATTTCGCCGAAAGATGATTTGTCGGAACAGGAGTTTAGTGCCAAGGACATCGTTTTTGTTCTGGATACCTCAGGCTCCATGGCGGAAGCGGGCAAGATGGAGAAGGCGCGGGCAGCGTTGCTTTATGGAATCAGAATCCTTCGCCCACAGGATCGCTTCAATGTGATCTCGTTTGCCGGGGAAGAGCGCTTAATGGAAACCGGGATGATTGCGGCTGATGAAGCAGGCCGCAAACGCGGCGAAGCGTTTGCGCAATCGTTACGACCCGTCGGCGGAACAAATATCAATCAGTCGCTGCTGGCCTCGCTTCGACAGTTTGAAGCAGGTGAACGTCCGAAGTTTCTCATCTTCATGACTGATGGGCTGCCTACTGTTGGCGAAACGAACGCGGGACGGATTGTGGACAACGCGCGTCTGGCGCGAATTCCGGGAGTGAGGATATTCACTTTCGGAGTGGGTTATGACGTTAACACACTCTTGTTGGACAAGCTCGCAGCCGAAAATGGCGGCGTAGCAGACTACGTAGAGCCAAAAGAAGATTTGGAAGTGAAGGTTTCAAACTTCTTCGCCAAGATCAATCATCCGGCATTGACTGAGCTCCAGCTAGACATGGCCGGTGTGGAAACTGATCTGGTCTACCCGCGCGCTTTGCCCGACATCTTCAAGGGCTCACAACTGACCTTGATTGGTCGTTACCGGAATGCCTCCGATTTGGATTCCGTCCGACTCCAGCTGACGGGGAGAAGCGGTACCGCGTTTAAGACCTTCTTCTACGACAAGCTTCGCTTTCCGCTACGAACTGAGTCAAACGATTTTCTGCCGCGACTGTGGGCCACCAGACGGGTCGGCTGGTTGATGGAGCAGATTCGCTCCAATGGCGAACAGAAGGAACTTCGTGACGAAGTTGTAGACCTGGGAACGCGATATGGCATTGTGACGCCGTATACGTCGTACCTGGCGCTCGAACCAGGTTCACAACCGATGAACGTAACTTCGACAAACAACATCCGAATGAGTGGTGGGGCAGGCGGAGGAGGAAGGGGCACGTTTAGAGGACCGGCGCCAGCCCCGAAAGCCGCCGATGCGCAAGCGATTACCGGCATGGCGGGTGTGCAGCAGAGCAAACGGGCGCGCGAACAACAGGAAGTGGTGCGCGTTGAGGGAGATATAGGGTCGTCCTCTGTAAAAACTGCGGGCGGCAAGACGTTTTATCTGCGCGATAGTGTGTGGACTGACGCGGAATTCAAGCCGGACTCAAGCTTGCCTGAGACAGCGATCAAGTTCGGTAGCGACGATTATTTCGCCTTGCTTAAACAGCAACCGCGACTGTCGCAGTATCTATCGTTAGGCGAACAGGTAATCATCGTTTTTGAAGGCAGGGTCTACCGGATCACTTCCGCGACCCCTTAAGTTCCTTCGCAAGTTTGAGGGCCATGGCGGTTCGACATCGAGGCGTCTGGCCCTTAATCTTGTCCCCATTCCCGATTTAAGGTACAACGTCAAAAAAATTGCGGCACCGAATTAGATCGATTCAGGTCAAAACGATGAACTATCGCCTTATGAAAAAAGTGAACCAGCGGCTTATCGCCGGATTATTTCTGATTGCGGTTGGTTTGCCTTGCCTGGGCCAGCAAGGTTGGGTGGCAACCAAGGTAGGAACAGAAGGGCTGGATCTAACGGCCGTCTTCTTTCTTGACGAAAAGCGCGGATGGGTAGGGGGCGACAAAGGTTATTTGAGTCGCACCGAGGATGGCGGGCGTTCCTGGGTTCGGCAGTTAGTGGAAACCACTGGCGGCATCAACGACATTTACTTCCGGGACAAGGAAGCCGGATTTCTGTTGGCCGGCGACACGATCTTCGCTACTCGCGATAACGGCACACGTTGGACGGAGGTGCGTCGTTTTCTACCGCGAGAATTTGACGGCGCCGAGGTGGAACTTTATAGCGTACGCTTTTCCAGCAAGAAGAAGGGATGGGTTGTAGGCTCAGTAAGCAAGAGCGACGTGGTGGTTGACAGCATTTTGCTTTTCACCGAAAACGGTGGTGAAACGTGGCAGCGACAAAGAGCACCGAGCCGTCTGGAGTTAATCCATATTGATTTCGACAACGATAAGCGCGGCTGGATTGTGGGAACTGGAGGGACGATCCTGGCGACAGTTGATGCCGGAGCAAGTTGGACGAAACAGGAATCGAAGATGACCGGCACGATCTATCACGTTGATTTCCGCAGTGAGAAAAAGGGCCTGGCTGTCGGCGACCGCGGCACCATTCTGCGAACAGCCGACGGCGGATTGAGTTGGACGCCAGTTGAGATCCAGAAGCGTTCGACGCTCTTGAACGTACAGTTTGTCAACGACAAGGAGGGTTGGGCGGTCGGACGGGCTGGCACAATCCTGCGGACCGATGATGGCGGCGCAACCTGGTTGGAACAGGAGTCAGGCACCAAGGAGCATCTCTACGGATTGATTTTCGTTAAGAAGGTAGGATGGGCAGTTGGCGGCGATGGAATGTTGTTGCGCTACCAGCAGTGAAAGTAGGACAGCGTTTATTGCACACGCGTTACGCGTTGTCTTCTAAACGAACGGGCAGAATGCTCTTCGCCCTGAGAGCAACGACGTGACATGACACAACATCCAAGTCTGCGAGTGTAATTGGATTGTCGAAGGCTATAACGACTACCAGAACACTCGATTCCTCCTATGATTTACGCCCGGCAGATTTGAGTCATGCCGGGCGTTTTTTTGCCGTTCACTCGTTAGATTCCGGTACTTATTCGTTCCGCTTACCGGTGAAAGGAAGCGGCGGCGTGTCTGTCAAGGTGATGTTGCCCTCCATCTGATTGCCGTCTATCTCACCAGCGATCTGGGCTTCCATTGCGTGGCCGGCAATATCAAACGAAATCGTTCCCGCGAAAGATTCACCGTCAAAGGACGCGGAGACGATTTCGCCGTTTCCCATTTCGGACTCGACTTTTCCGGATATCCCCTCCACACCGTTAACCAAAACTAGAGTCGCGGGAATTGACTGGCCCAGCGGTGTATCGATGTTCACTGTCCAGTTGCCTGCAACGGCTTTGGCTGCTTCCTGTGAATACGCCGGCGAGGAGGGCGCTGCTTTTGTCTTCCCGGCGGTGTTGTAAAACTCTATGTCTTCCGCGTAAGGCTTCACCAGTTCCGCGATTTGTGCTCCATCGCCAACGATAACGATGGCAGCTTCCTCAGGTTTCACAAACTTCTGTGCCACATCCTGGATCTGTTCGATTGTGACCGCTTGAATTTGATCGCGATAGAGTTCGAGATAGTTGTTGGGCAAATCAAACATCTTGATTTGCACCAGCTGATCGATCAGTCCTTCCTGTGTTTCCAGGCGGATGGGATAGACGCCCGTCAGATACGACTTCGCGTCTGAGATTTCTTTATCGGAAACTGGCTCGGCGCGAATCTTATCCAACTCGTAGAAAAACTCTTTGAGGGAATCTCCCGTCACCGCCGTCCTCACTTCTGCCGTCGCTCGAAAAGTTCCAGCCGTACGGCGGGCATCCAGGCTTGAATAAGCGCCATAGGTGTAACCTTTGTCCTCGCGCAGGTTCATGAAAAGGCGAGAAGAGGCGTTTGCGCCCAGCACTGTATGCATTAGTAGCATCGGAAAGTAATCAGGACTGGTGCGTTTGATTCCGGGGTTGGAAATGACGATGTTGGCCTGTGCCGAGCCGGGGCGGTCCACGATATAGGCCGCCCGCGAGCTTCGCTTTGGCGGCGGAGGGAAGCTGCTGCTCAGAACCTCGCCTTGACGCCAATCGCCAAACAGTTCTTCCACCCGCTTCACGATGGCATCGTATTTAACGTCGCCGACAATCACGAGCACGGCGTTATTGGCTATGAAAGTTGAGCGGTGAAATTCAATCAGGCGATCACGCGTGGTGGCATCAACCGATTCGGGAGTGGGCGAGGTGACGTGATACGGATGCTCGCCAAACATCACTCGAGCGACCATCTCACTAGCCAGAAATGAAGGTTGTGCCCTCTGCTGCTTAAGACTTTCCTTCGTGTTCTGCCGCGTAAGCTCCACTTCGTTCTCAGGAAATGACGGTCGCAGGACCACGTCGGCCATCAATTCCAAAATGTTGTCGCTGAAGGTGGCGAGGGATGACGCGGCAATCGTGGTGTGATCTGAATTGGCGCCGGCCTGCAAAGCTGCTCCCAACCTGGCAACCTCATCGGCGATTTCGCGGCTGGTTCTCGATTCGGTGCCTTCCGTCAAAAGGCCCGTCATCATATCCATCAACCCCGGCAGTTCCTTCGGATCGTGAGCATCACCCGTGCGCAACGCCAACCGAAAACTGACAAGCGGCAATCTTTGATCTTCAACTACAACCAACGACAACCCATTGGAAAGCGTAGTCTCGGTAGCGGCCGGTACCTTAATCGGTCGCGGCGCCAGCGGAGCAGGCGGTTCTCGAAAAATGTTTTGTTCCTGATTCATAATCGAATTGTCCAGAGCGGCTAAACCCGAGTTTAGTTTGACTTGGCGGACTGCGGGGTCTCAAGCGGATGTGAAAGCGGACCACTCGAAGCCGTAACAGAGTCTTCGGCCGTTTGCTCGTTGGCTGAAACGGGAACCTGCGGCGGCGGCGCGGTGGGCTGCGCTGGTTCACCTGGTGACAGCGGAGATGCAGGTTGAGTGGTCTCATCCAGAGACGGATCCGAGGCAGTTAGCGTTTCATCATCCGCGGATGTTTTTGGAACGATATCGAGCACGACGCGATTCTCCACGTCCAGAAAGCGCTGGACCGCCGAACGGATTTCCTCCGGCGTTATCGCCAGATACTTATCAAGCTCGGAATCGAATAGCGTGGGGTCGCCATCGTAGAGCGCGTATTCAGAAAGTCTCTGCGCGCGATACATAGTGGATTGGCGACCGCGCACAGTGTCGTTGCAAAGCGAGTTGCGCAGTTTTTCCATTTCTGCAGCCGAGGGTCCCGATGTGCCCAGAGCTCGAATTTCATCAACTATCTGCTGACGAATTTCAGACACCTCTTCGCCGGGCTTTGGCAACGCGAAAATGTACCACGCAGACGGACCCCGCCTTTCGTCGATCCCACCCTGAATTGAAACTACCGATTCGTCGCCCTTGACCAGCTTTTGATATAGGCGAGAACTGTCCCCTTCGAAAATCAAGTCTGCTGCCAGCGAGAGCGCATAATAATCTGGAGTGCGCCGTGGCGGAATTTTCCAGCCTAAAACAAAAGCCGGAGCCGGCGCGAGACTGTCGTAGAACACTTCCTGACTTTGCGCGACATATTCCGGTTCGTTCACATCAACCGGCGGCGGCGATGGCTGGCTGGGAATGTTCTCAAAGTAGTGCCGCACAAGGGCTGTCGCTTCGTCCTCATCAAAATCGCCAGCGATGGTCAGCACGGCATTGTTAGGTGCGTAGTAAATTCGGAAAAACTCCTGCACATCGTCGATTGTGGCTGCATCCAGATCTTCCATCGACCCGATTGTCGAGTGGGCGTTAGCCGGATTCTTGAAAATCAACTCGTTGATCCGCAGAAATGCGTTCACATAAGGCTGGTTGTCATAGCGCAGACGCTTTTCCTCCTGAACTGCGCTTCGTTGATTGTCGAGGTTTTCCTGGGTCACCTTGAGCGAGCGCATGCGGTCGCTTTCGAGCCAGAGTGCGAGCGGCAAATGACTGGCGGGTAAGGTTTCAAAATAATTCGTCCGCTCAGTCGAAGTGGTGCCGTTCATCGTACCGCCGGCATTGAAGATGTATTGGAAGTGCGCGGCCTTGGGCACGTTTTCCGAGCCCTGAAACATCATGTGCTCAAAGAGATGGGCGAAACCAGTGCGGCCAGTCTTTTCGTTGCGCGAACCGACGTCGTAATAGAGAGCTACTGAAACCACCGGGATAGTGTGGTCTTCGCACAGAATGACCCTCAGGCCATTCTCGAGGTTGAATTGTTTGATTGCTGTTGGTGGGAGTTGGAATCTTTCAGACACGTTGTTCTCGATTCAACTTAACTTCCGGTTAAGCGAGTTTCTTCCACGACGGGATGATTCTAGTGATAGGGCGCGAAAAGGACTGAACCTGGACCAGCAACCGCTCAGGCCGGTTTCTCATTGATCATGCCGCGTAGTTCAGCGCGCAGTCGTTCGATCTCCGCGAGCTTCTGCTGAACGCGATCAAATAAAGCCGACTGCGTTTTGATGCCTTCTTCAACCAGGAACCCTGCTGCTTCAGCACGACTCTTGAAAATTCCAGACTGCACCAGCTGCTCAAGTTTCTCCTGAGTTTCTGGCGAAACCTTGACGGCAACCACATAGTCGTCCTTGGCGTGCATGGCGCGCTCAATGGTCCGGCTAATATCGCGACCGATAGCGCTCAATGATTCGGGAATCCGGGAGGCGATGTCTCTAACGGAAGAAGCGGTCCGCGTCCGTTCATCGGAATCGCCTTCGCCTTCGTCGTCTCTGATCATCAAATCATCAACTGTTTCGGGAGATTTTTGCTCTTCCTTTTGAACGGGACTGTTTTGGTAAGGACTGGTCATAATGAATCTCCTTGGATGCTCACAGGATACAATTACCTCTGTGTTAAATACGGCTTATGATTCTGATCAGTTCATTCTACGGATGCGCTGGAAGGGCCGTCAAGCGACCCACCTGAACTGTTGTTGATCGAGGCTTCGGCAATTTCTGCACGGGAGAGAATCTGCCCGGTGATGGCCTTGCTCGGTAGAGCGTGCTTTCGTTAGTATTAGGCCAGCACGCAGCTCACGACTTTCCGGTGCAGCGGCCTTCAGGAGGTCTGGCCGGCATTGTTTCGATTCAGGGGATTTTATTGTGAAAAGGATATTCTCGCTCGCACTCGTCGCGCTCACGCTGACGGTTAACCCAATTGCTTTCGCGCAGCAGAAACAGTTGCCGGAGTCGTCAGTCGGCAGCTCTTCAGTCACAAAGCCGAACACGGCTTCAACAGCGCCGGGCCGGCGTGCGCCGCGTCCTACGTCCACCATCCCGACAATTGAAAGAGACTTCGACGAAGCCCTTCGAGTGATTCAGGAGCATTACGTCGGAGGTGAGAAGCTGGACTACAACGCCGTTTTCAAGTCGTCGATAATTGGCATGCTTCGCTCGCTTGACCCTCATTCCAATTACTACGACAGGGAAGAATATGAGGAGTTGAAGACCGATCAGCGTTCCCAATATTTCGGGATCGGCGCATCAATCCAGAATCATGTATCGGGCAAAGAAGCGGACACATTTATCACTGCCACCTTTCAAGGCTCTCCGGCCGCGCGGGCCGGGCTTCGCTTTGGCGATCGAATCGTGGCGGTCGACGGCACGAAGATGACTGGAAAGACCTCGCTTGAAGTGAGAGACAAGATTCGCGGCCCGCGTGGCTCGCCCGTAAAGGTCACGCTTGAGCGAGCAGCTGACAAACGGCTGGAAATCGTGGAGCTCACTCGTGATGCCGTGGCGCAGCCATCAATTCCTGATGCTTATATGATCAAGCCGGGTGTTGGTTATGTAGACATGACCCGGGGATTTAACTACACGACCACGGACGAACTCGAAGAAGCGCTGGCGCTGTTGCGCAATCAGGGAGCCACTTCGCTGGTGTTGGATTTACGAAACAATCCGGGGGGATTTCTGGACCAGGCTATCCATGTAGCGGAAGTTTTCCTGCCGAACGGCCAGCTGATTCTGAAACAAAGGGGTCGCACGTCGCAGCGAGATAACGTTTACCATTCTCGGAACAGGTCGGCTAACCCAACTCCGCTGGTAATTTTAATCAATGAGTTTTCGGCATCTGCTTCCGAGATCGTGGCCGGCGCGATGCAGGATCATGACCGCGCTCTAATTGTTGGTCAAACAAGCTTTGGCAAGGGGTTGGTGCAGAGCATTATCCCCCTCGATTACGGTGCCGGATTAACGCTGACGTCGGCAAAATATTACACGCCTTCCGGCCGCCTGATTCAACGTGATTATTCCGATGGCGGGTTTTACGACTACTACACACGCGGCGGCTCCCAGGCTCTCGAACGAAAGGAAGTAGCTCCCAAGCCGACCGGCTCGGAAGCGAAAACTGATGGAGGGCGCGCGGTTTACAGTGGCGGCGGCATTGCGCCGGACGAGGCCGTAGAACGCCGCGCAGTGAGTAATACTCAACTCCGTTTGCGCAATCCGATGTTCTTTTTCGCTCGTGAACTAATGAATGGACGCATACCCAATGAACAGGATTTCAAGGTTGATCTTTCATTTCTAGAGGTCAACGGGGGTCAGGCGTCCCGCTCACCATTCGGCCCGTCGGTGTATGTTGCTTTCAAACGTTTCCTGGCCGGCGAACCTTCCTGGGCTGCGTTAAGCGGAGAAGTGGACCGCAATCGCGCATTCGTGGAAGTGGAGCTCGGATATTTTCTAATAACAGCGGGGCATGGCACCACCAAGGGCGTACAGTTTCTTCTGCAAAACGATCCGCAGGTAGACCGGGCCATTGACGCTGTTCCACGGGCGCGCAAACTTGCCTCGGCGGCCAGTCAATATCGCCGGAACCCATAGTCCAGATTGCTCCAGTGTTGACCGCTGAACTTCTCTTTGATTTCTCAGCGCGGCGTTTCAACTGTAAAACAGAGTCTTGCGCCTAAAACCTTGCTGTGTTATTGTGCCTGCAGCAAAAGCTATGACGCGAACCATTAAATCATTGATCAATACTGAGGAACTTGGGCGCGCTATCAGGCGACGACGAGAAGAACTCCAATTGAGTCTGCGCGACGTTGCTGATCAAACCAGTGTATCTGCCTCAACTTTGTCCCGAATAGAAAACGGCACGGGGAAGCCTGACGCGGATAATATCGCTCGCCTTACTTCATGGCTCGACATGCCGCTGGAGAGAATTCTGACGGGCCGTCGGACCGACAGCGATGAAGCGAAGGCCGTGGTCTATTTCCCGAGCGAATCGACGCCGGAAATTGTCGAGGCGCATCTGCGCGCCGATCGCAACCTCACTCGCGAAACAGCGGACGCATTGTCTGAGTTGTTTCGCGTCGCCTACTCGCAATTTAGTCGCACCGATTCGGGAAGAGCAGCTAAGAAACGCCGCTAACTTCGATCCTGCCCTCAATCAATTCCAAGTTATAATTTGCCGGATGAGTGAAAACGAGTTGCCTCCGGGCGATAAGTGGCGTCAATTCGAACTGCGCGCTATTGGCTTCCGCAATTTTGCTAGAGTTCCGCCTGATGCTCCGCTCGATCCTTTCCGCCTGGCCGCGTTTGCAAACCTGTTCGTGCTGGACTTCGAGCAAATCCAGGGGCTCAGTGAGAAAAGCAGGGAGCATTTACTGGGAACTGCTTCAGAGTCGTGGTCTGGCGGTGCAACCTCGCGGTCACTGCCCGATGGTCGCAAGATCGTTATTCTCAATCCCACACACGGACGTCTTCGCACGAACGCAACGTTGATGGAAGAAATTTCGCACGTTTTTTTAGGACATCAGCCCAATCGACTGCACGTTATATCAGAGGACGAGCGGGGCCGGACGAGTGCTCGGGATTACCGCAAAGCGGACGAAGAGGCTGCATACGGAACCGGAGCCGCAGCACTTGTGCCCTACTCGTCATTACGAAGATCGCTGCTTAAAGGACAGACGTCGTCTCAGATTGCCAGGCACTTCAGAGTGAGCAGGGAACTCGTTGAATATCGGCTGAAGGTCACTCGACTCTGGCGGGCTTACCGTTCCGCACATTCGCCGGAAGAGAAATGAGTTAATCCCAATTTACCGGCGGTTCGTGTTTGGCTTATTACTTCGCGCTTTCGGCCTTAACGCTTATACTTGCGTGACTTTTGTCGGAATGCCAACCGAGCAACTGATTCATGAGCGACCACATTAAAGAGCTGCCACTGCCCGGACTAACGACGACGGACAAGCTGCGCATGCTCCTCGACATTACTAAGAAGATCAGTCGATCACTCGACCTCCAGGAGGTTCTCAATCTGGTAATGGATACCCTGGATTCGCTGATTCCCTACGACGCTGCCGGGATTTTTGTAGTCAAGTGTGATGAAGTTGTCGCGAAAGGCGAAGAGCCCTGCGTCTTTCAAGCTGAAGCAATTCGCGGTTATGACATCGATGAGCTGTCGAGGCTTCACCTAAAGCTTGGAGAAGGCTTAATTGGCCACGTGGCGTTGACTGCGGAGCCGATTAATTCACCCGACGTTAGGGTTGAAGCGATGTATGTAAACGCTCGCAAAGAAACCCGTTCAGAAATGGTGGCGCCAATTATCTCGAACACTGAAGTGATCGGTGTGTTCGATCTTGAGAGCGATGAACTAAACGCGTATTCCGAGGACGACCTTCAAGTCCTCATGCTATTGGCGTCACAGGTCGCAATCATCATTGAAAAGGTAATGCTCCATGAGCAGTTGATCGAAAAGAAGCGCCTCGAAGGTCAGCTCGAAGTGGCCCGCCAGGTCCAGCTCGAACTGCTTCCTGCGAAAGATCCTCAACTGAATGGGTACGACATAAGTGCCTACAACTTTCCAACTGAAGAAGTTTCAGGTGACTACTACGATTGGGTTAAGATTTATGAAGATCAGATCGGACTGGTAGTCGCCGATGTTTCGGGGAAGGGTGTTCCCGCTGCGTTGTTGATGGCATTCCTGCGGGCGAGTTTGCGCGCGGCAACTCACATTGGTTATTCCCCTCATATTTCGATGGTTAAGGTGAATTACCTGCTCTGGGAATCAATCGAACGAAACCAGTTTGTCACTGCATTTTACGGAATTCTTGACGTAACGAATCGCACCCTCGCGTACACAAATGCCGGTCATAATCCACCGCTACTGTTGGATAAGGACGGAAACTCCCAATATCTACATCGGGGGAGTTTTCCTTTGGGCATGTTCAGGGACACACGTTATCACGAGTATTATTTGACAATGGCCCCGGGCGATATTCTGGTGCTGTATACGGACGGTGTGACTGAAGCCCAAAACGTTGAAGGCGAAGATTTTGGGAGGGAACGACTGGCGCAGGCTGCAATTACGCATCGCAATCTTCCGGCAAGGGAAATGATAGCAGCAATTCACCAGGACGTTATCGACTGGACTGTTGGTGTTGGCGTCACGGACGACGTCACCTTCTTCATCATCAAGGCTCTGTGATCAAGGAAGACTTGCTTAATGCGCGGTGACCGAACAATGGGCGTGATCTCCGCCCGGTGCCAGTGGCGCGTGATAGTTTCCGAAGTGGAACCCGGCTTCAGGTTCGGAAAGTGCGTAGACGTCGAACCCAAACGCATCGAGATAGTCCGCCAGGTCGTCAGGAGAAAGCAGATAGACTGCAGGTGAGAATCCGGCTTCGGCGCGAATTTCGAGCAGGCGCTCCAGCACTTCGAATGGAGCAAAACAGCTAATCGGATCTCTGTAGGTTGCCATTTCGTTTCGCGCCTCCTTGAAAAGTTGCTCGTTGCTGATCTGCGACCGGTGCTTGGATGTACGGGAAACCAATCACGTTCGTTCAATTGAAAAAGAATCTTGTTAAATATATCGTCTTAATCTTCACGCTGTAACTGAAGGAAAGTTTAAATAATCGATGAGCAACCAAATCACTTTGGAGTCTCCGCAAACCACACCTCCTGCTCCTCCTCCCCTCAATTTTCTAGCCTTGCTCCGCCAGATGTTGAAGACGTCTGACAAAGTCAGCGACTTATTGTTTTCCCCTGGCCGTCCCCCGCAGGTTGAACTTGCCGGCAAACTGGAAGGGGTGAGATTTCCCGGCCTCGAAAAACTTCTTCCGGTGCACACTGCAAGTATTGCGAAGTTGATTATCGGCAACCATGAAGCGGCCAACGACAGCCTCGAAAAATCAGGCTCGGCCGATCTCTCGTTCAGTGCTCCGGGCGAGGCGAGGTTTCGGGTAAATATCTTCAAACAGCGCGGGACTTTTGCCATTGTAATGCGCGTTATTCCCACCAATCCCCCGAGCTTCACTGATTTTGACTTGCCGGAGCAGCTTAAAGAGATCGTCGACATCAAAAACGGGATGGTGCTGGTAACTGGTCCTACCGGAAGCGGGAAGAGCTCCACTCTGGCTGCCATAATTGATCTCATCAACCAGGAAAAGGCTTACCACATCGTCACGATTGAAGACCCAATTGAGTTTTTGCACGCGCATAAGAATTCGACAGTGCACCAACGCGAGCTCCATTCGGACACTCCAAACTTTGCGGTCGCTTTGAGAGCGGCCTTGAGACAAGCCCCCAAAGTGATTTTGGTGGGGGAGATGAGAGATAGGGAAACGATTGAGGTGGCCCTGGAAGCTGCTGAAACCGGTCATCTGGTTTTATCCACTCTGCATACGATCGACGCCTCCAAGACCGTGGACCGGATCATTGGGGTCTTCCCGAAGAATGAAGAGCGCGTGATACGCACGCGGATCGCGCAATCGTTTCGTTACATTATTTCCCAGCGCTTGATACCGAAACCCGATGGGAAAGGTCGAGTGGCGGCGATCGAGATACTTAAATCAACCATGCGCACGCGCGACTATATCGAAAAGGGAGAATCCGATGGCAAATCCCTGATCGATGCCATGGATCAGGGCGATCAGGAAGGAATGCAAACCTTCGACGGCGTGATCGAGAAGATGGTGCGCTCCGGCGTTTTGACCCAAAGCGCCGCAATGCCCTACGCAACAAATGCGAATAATCTGCTGCTGCGGCTCGCAGACCTGGACGGAGCTGCCCCCAAGCCTCCGGCCGAAGATGAGAACTCAATGCTTGATATGATCGAGAGATAACCGTAATCTCTCCCCAGACTAAAGTCTTGGCTCTCTCCCCGACGCAATTTAGCAACTCTAAATTCCTATATGTTCCTGCGCTACTTAATAGCTGTGCTGGTGGCTGTGGCTTTTTCTATCGCCACGCCCGCGGTTTCTTTCAATGCCCAAACCCCCTCGAGCAGCGTTTATCAAGGTATCCAGATCGACGCTCCGACCGACGGTCGCATTCGTATCGAGAATCAGTTTGGCGAAGTTAAAGTCGAGGTATGGAAAGAGAAGTACGTTTCCATCTACGCGATCGTAGATCCGGCGGTTTCATTCGCTCGCTCGCCAGTTCTAATCGAAAACAGATCCAAGCTGCTTTCCATAAGCATCATCCGCCGGCGGAATGATCCGGTAGCCCCCATCGAATTAGCTGTAAAGATACCTGCCGGTGCAAACGTTGACGTGATTACGGGTAAGCACGCTGCGCGCATGCATGGTTTGCCGTCTTCCGCCTCACTCACGTCGATAAGCGGTGATATTGACGTGGAATTGCCGGCGCCAGTAAATGCCGACATTACCGCTAAATCGACGGGAGGGTCTGTTAGCTCGACCCTGCCGCAGCTGGTGAGCTCAAGTGGTCACGCACTCCAGTCGCGACTTGGCAACGGTGGCCAGGTTCTGAAAATTAATACACAGAATGGAAATGTGACGCTGCGCCAGGAAGCGCCCGAAGTTCAGCGCGCGAGATTTCGTGATGTTGAAGATCCTGTCAACCTCAATCCGCCGAACAAGGCTGCCGGAATTCCTGCGCCGCTTTCCGACACTCAGGAAATCGGCGAGGGCGACGTCGTTCGAGTGGATTCGCAACTAGTAACTCTGAACATGAGCGTGATTGATCGAAATACGAATCGCGGTCTGACCGGACTGGGCCGCTCCGATTTCAAGCTCTTCGAAAATGGCGCCGAACAGCAGATACTTCAGTTTGAATCTTCGGCCGCTCCCTTTGATCTCCTCCTGTTGATCGATCTTTCGGGCTCTACTCGCGATAAAGTCGCACTCATTCGCGCCGCCGCGTTACGGTTCGTAAACGCTGCACGTCCTTTTGATCGGATTGGGATAATTTCCTTTGCCGGTAAACCCACAGTAGTTTCCGGACCGACGCTTGATCGGCAGATCTTGCGACAGCGAATTAACGCCATTGAAACGGCGGCAGCCGGCGACACCAAGCTCTACGATGCCACTGATTTTGCTGGCACCTTCCTGTTGCAGGAAACGCAGAACAAGCGGCGCACAGCAATAGTCCTGATGAGCGACGGGCTCGACGGAAGCATCGAGGGCGTTCAAGGTGATGGTTCCCGCCTTCCGTATCAGGACTTGATTAATCGGCTGCAGGAGTTTGATGGCGTGCTGTACACCCTCTGGCTAAACACTCGATACGTGGCGCTTCATGAACGAGATACTCAGCCAGAGGCTTTTGATGACGCCTACGACCAGATGCAGGAACTGGCGAGTGTCGGCGGCGGCCTGTTCTATGAAGTGAAGCGGCTGGAGGACTTAGCCGGATCCTATGAGCGCGTCGTGGCTGACCTGGGCACGGTCTATAGCCTGGCCTACCGCCCTTCGGACAAAGCTCGGGACGGAAAATGGCGAGCAATAAAGGTGACGGTCAATCGGCCGGCGGCCGTGGCGCGAGGTAAACGCGGCTATTATGCAAACTGAAGGTGAGGTTTACCTCGCAATCAAGCTTGAAAAGCTTGTAAATGTCTCGCGCAGGACTATAATCGAACTCCCCAGAGACTGAACCGGACGGATCTAACTAAAGGATACACTCATGAGAAAAGCATCCCTGTCATTGGCGAGCTTGTTATTTGTCGCTGCATTGCTTTCTATCGTCCCTTCGATAGCGACTGCGCAGAACCGGGAGAAATTCCTTATTTCGGCCCGGGCCGGTGGGGTGAACGCGGTGACTGGGCGGGCGACCGTACGCGGGCGGAGAAACATGGAATGGCACCAACTCATGATCACCGAAGACCTTGAGCGAGGTGATGTGGTGAAAACCGGCAGTGACGGCCGTGTGGAAGTCCTGCTAAATCCCGGTTCATACATGCGTCTGGCTGAGAATTCCGAATTTGAACTGTCCAACAATTCCCTTGAGAATCTGGAATTGCGTCTGATACGTGGCACCGCGATCATGGAGGTCACGGGCGCAGACGACGCGGAATTGCTCATCAATATCGTCACGCCACACACCCGGATGGCTATCGTCCGGCGCGGGCTTTATAGGATAAACGTTGCGCCCGAAGATGCCACCGAGCTGATCGTTAGAAAAGGCCGCGTGGTGCTCGAAGGATCACAGACAAAGATCAAAGGCGGAAACAAAGTCGTCTTCAGCGCCGGCCAACCGTTTTCTATCGCCAAACTCAACAAGGCTGAGAAGCGGGAAACCGACAGTATCGAGGTCTGGAGCAAAGAGCGAGCAGAGTTGGTGGCCCAGGCCAATCGACGAATCAAGAGTCGCGACCTGAGCGTCATGTTGGCTGACTATCGTAGTTCTTATCCACGCGGAATGCGGTTCGGTAACCGGTTCGGAGGAATGTGGATCTACAATGCCGGCGCTTCTTGCTACACGTTCATGCCGTTTTATTCGGGTTGGGGTTCGCCCTACGGCGGTTCGTATTCGAGCGCATTTTTTGGCGGCTACTATGGCGGGAACTATTGTTGCGGCAATAGGGGGTATCCCTCATCGGGTGGTAATCCAAACCCAGGAGCAATCGGCCCATCGAATGGTTCGTCAAGTTCATTTCCGACCAGAACCTCGCCCGATGTTCCCACGCGAATCGAAAGCAGAGTAGAGCGTCAAAACGAGCGTCTACCTAACGCCCCCTAACCAGTCCGTCAATCATTTCATTAACCAGAACGTTCACCTGGGCCCGGGTGAGTCCTGACAGCACAAGATCTGTCAGGGCTGCCCGGAGTTGGATTTGAACCTGCTCGTCCGCCGTTTGACCTGGAACCCGGGACGCGACGAGGGCCCCCGATCCATGCTTGATCTTGATGAATCCTTCCCGCTGCAGCACACGATAGGCGGTGGCCACGGTATTGAGATTCACGCCGAGATCAGCAGCCACCTGCCGCACCGGCGGCAATGACGATCCTTCCAGCAGTTCTCCCGCAGCAATTAACCCTTTTATTTCGTCCGCAACTTGCCGGTAGAGCGGTCTTCGGTCTCGTTCATCAATGGTGATATACATAATGTCTGTTGCCTGTATACACCAGACAATCGCTCCATGTCTACAGTTTTATGCGGAAATTTGCTGGAAACTAAGGGCTTGTGAGGTGGTTTGCCAACTCCAGAGCGGAACGAGTAAGGCCAGCCAACCCACCGGGCGAGGTGGTGTCGCTAATTAAGTAGGTATTCGCGAGCGACGTAGAATAATTTGCCGAAAGGCCGCAGCTTGGTGAGGCCGCCTCGCCAGGGTTCCCAACCATCCCCAGCCTCCTTCGAGTCAACTCATAAAAGGTGCGGGGACTGGCGGTGTCGACTACTTCTATATCGCCCCCCAATTCCGGCATGGCTGAATGGAGTCGGCGCCAGCATTTCTCAAGCATCACCTGGTCCCTGGCCTCCAGTTCTGTCTCGTCCTGGTGGTAGGTGAACCAATCGTCGGCGGGAGTGAAGGCGTGAACGGTGACCGCTCGCTTGCCTGCGGGCGCTCGCGGATCCCACGCGGGAGTCGCGGCAAACATCAGGTGATTTTCCTCGGGGTCAAACCGTTGATCGGTAGGCCACTCAGTCAGGTTGAGGATATGAGTGGCTGTCAATCGATTGGCGGCTTGGTCATCCATCGATAGATAGAGCAGATATGCTCCCCAACCATGAAGGGATTTCAATTGCCGGCGCACTTCGGGCGGCGAGCGGTTGATGCCGATGAGCTTTCCGTACGTATCCCAGATTGTGAGATTGCTGACGATCGCTCGCGACGCCACGACCGTCTCTCCACTCAGCAAATCCAGTCCGCGTGCCTCTCCGGCAGAACCATACGACATTCTCAGCACAGGTGTGTTGAGTCTGACTCTTCCGCCGCTCTTTTTTATAGACTCTGCCAGACGATTGGCGAGAGCTCCCGATCCGCCTCGGATAGCGAACACGCCTTCAATGGGTGCCGTCAGGGCGAGCGCCGCGTGGTGATAAGCGACCACGTGGCTGGGCGCATTGAGCAGAGCTTGTAACTGAACGTCCACGAAACTGCGGAATCGGCTTGATAGACCGGTTAGTTTTTCGGAAAGACTACTATTCGTGATGCTTACGTGCAAAGAGCTACGCAAGGAAGCGCTCGCCCGAAGTAAGTCCCGGTAAAACTCGATCGCTTCTCCGGCGCACTCAGGGAATACCCGGCTTAGATTTTCCTCGAAACGGCCAAGGTCGTTTGTGAGTTCAACCTCCGCTTGATCAGGAAGACGTACCACCAGGCCCGGTTCCAGGACACGCGTTTCCGGCGGTGAAACAGGCAACTCGGAAAAGACGCGATCATGGATTGCATTGGGCTGCCACGACGAATAAAGGCCATACCCCTGTTCAAAGGTGTGGTCAAACTTTTCATAGTTAGCCGCGCATCCGCCCACCTGCGATTCTCTTTCGAACAGACAAACGTCCACTCCTCGTTGGGCCAGCAAAGCCGCGACGGTAAGCCCGCCGATGCCGCCGCCCACTACCGCTACTTCGCATTCCATGTTTCAGTTTATGAAGCCGATGAGGTGGATGAAGATGGCTGCCGGATCCGGTGGTGTTGCTGTTGGAGGCAGAAAACGTTGCGCGTAAGGTTCAACCAGCAAAATAATTGCTTGTATTCCATTGAAGACCAAATGAATCGCAATACATGGCAGCAACTTACCTGAATAAGCCCGGATTAACGTCAAGACCACACTCAGAAGTCCTACTGCGGCGATGACGCCCATGTTGGGCCAATATTGAGGCACGTGGATTAGTGTGAACAGCGCCAGCACCAGAATCACGGCACCAATCACGCCCACCCGTTCTCGTGATTCTGGTTCGAGTCGCACGGAGAAGCCCGACAAAACCACTCCAGCCATGGTTGCAAGACCCCGTCTCAAAGCGGAATAGAGAACTCCGCGGTAAACAAACTCCTCAACGAACGGTGCAGTGCAGACCGCCAGAAACGAGATGGCGATCCGGGCAGCGTAAGAACTGTTGATGACCTGTTCGAGTTGCGTCGGCGTTTCCGCCCCCAGCCATTTCGCAATAAAGCTGGCCACTACGAACAACAAAACTCCCAGGCCGATGCAGGACCACAAGCGAAAACGCGGTGCCCAACCCCAACCCAGCGCTTCCCAAAACGATTGCTTGCCGAAACGAGTGACCAGCGCCCAAACAAGAAGCACTGTCAGGATGTGAATGGGCAACAGAGCAAGCACCTGGATCAACACCGCCGTTTTGTCGCCCATGGCAAACTGTGTCAGGGCCAACGCATAATCAGGAGAACTTGGAGTGATGCCGCGATACGCGGCATAGGGAAGCAGAAAGACCACCGGGATGAAGACCGACAGTAAGAGACTTACCAGCCAGACAAACAATGCGCTACCCACTCCCCACGAAGGGTTATCGGGATCGAGCGGACGATCCGGCGCTTGAAATTGAGGTTCCCGCGCGTAGAGTTCTGCAGACGCGTCGGTTGAAGGCAATTGGAAAGTTTCGTTGTGATGGGTCACGTTGAAGGGAGTGTATGAAGTTGTCCTGAACGGGTCAAACGGAGTTCCCTAACAGTTGCTGCGCTTTCAAACTGCCGGGTACGCTGCCTCCAACATCGATGGACCAATCCGAGGGGCGGCCAACATGACACCGATGATTGTCTTGGCGTCGTCTATTTCTCCGGTAGTGATCATGTTCAACGCTTCGGAAAAGGGAATTCTTACCACCTCAACTATTTCATCATCATCGAGCCGTTGCTGAGTTTTCGTCATTTCCGTAGCGAGGTAGACCCACATCTTTTCTTCACAAAAGCCGGGTGAAACAAAAAACTCCGTTAACTTCTCGAGGCGGGCCGCGACAAATCCCAGCTCCTCTTCCAGTTCACGCGCAGCTCCTTCTTCCGGCGCTTCGCCTTGGTTCAAGGTTCCGGCCGGCGCTTCCAGCAGGTAACGCACCGCCGGATGCCGGTATTGCCGCACGAGCGCGATCGTTCCGTCATCGAAGATGGGAATGATCACTGCGCTACCCGGATGATGCACAACCTCGCGCTGGTAGATTTTGTCGCCTTCCCGGATCGTGTCGCGGGTTACGTCAAAGACGCGTCCGCGAAATATTTCTTCGCTCTTAAGTATCTGCGGTTGCTCCGTCATCGTTGTTCCTAATTGTCTGGTTTCAGTGTGCACTTTGCTACTTAGTCTGGCGAGCGTAGGTTGCCGTTCAGGATTTCCAACGTTTCGCCCACCAGATACAACGACCCAGTCACACAGATGGTGCCATCGGCAGGCGTCAGTCTTTTGGCCTCATCGATCGCCTCCCGGACCGAACTCAAGGTGACAATTCGATCTGCTGAAAGAAAGGGTGTCGCCAAGTCTAACAGGTGGCCCATGTTTGCAGCCCGCGGGTTTCGCGGTCGCGTAAGGATTAGTAAATCGGCAACGGGAAATAGAGTTTGCGCAATCTCTGCGAGCCTCTTATCAGTCATCGCGCCGAATACGAGAGTTATCGGGCGGTTAACAAATTCAGTGAGAAAATCCAGCAAGGCCCGGGCCCCGGCTGGATTGTGTGCACCATCGAGCAGAATCGATGGGCGTCCGGGAATCAATTCCAATCGCCCCGAGTGGCGGGCCGTTTCGAGACCCTTCACTATGTCATCCTTCGTAACGTCAAACCCCTGCTTTCCCAGCGACTCGGCCAGCCGAAGAGCGACCGTCGCATTAGTGATCTGATGCCGTCCCCGCATTCCCAGAACTAACTCTGGGTACAGCGCTTCATTTGTTTTGTAAGTTACCTTCGCCCGGCCCTCATCCGAAGTTCCTCCGATTGACGCATGAACATCTGCAATCTGAGGCTGGACATTAACCTCCCGGCATCTCTGCATGATGACTTCCAGGGCAGCTTCTGGCTGCGGCGCGATCACTGCGGTCACGCCCGCGCGGATAATCGCAGCCTTTTCACTCGCGATTTCTGCCAGTATTTCTCCAAGATATTCCTGGTGATCGAGAGCGAGCGGCGTAATCGCTATTGTTTGCGCGCCAGCCACGGTCGTGGAATCGAGGCGGCCGCCAAGTCCGGTTTCGAGGATTGCCAACTGCACGCCTGCCTCTCTGAAAGCAAGCAGGGCAATCGCCGTCACCTGCTCAAAAAACGTGGGCAGCGTTTCCAGTTTCTGCAAAGCCAGCAAAGAATCGGACATCTCCCTCACGGTGCTGGCGTGTTTTGCAAATGTGACTTCACCGATTTCTGTCCCATTGATCCGGATTCTCTCGGTAATTGAGATCAAGTGTGGAGAGGTGTAAAGACCCGTGGATATGCCGGCGGCGCGGCAAATTGATTCCAGCATCACGGCGGTCGAACCTTTGCCGTTTGTTCCTGCAATTTGTACTGACTGAAAACTCTGGTGGGGATTATCTAACGCGCCAAGCAGGACCTCAGTGTTGCGAAGGCCAAGCTTCATGGTGAAGGTTTCATGTCCGAGGCTGAGAAGATATTCAATTGTCTCGGGGAAGTTCATGAGGAAATAGCATTTCACGTCATAGACTAAACAGCAAAGCGTGAACGAATAATAGTTGGCAATTGTCGACCGATCTCTGTGCAGCCTTTGCGTTCTCTGTGCCTCTGTGGTGAGCAATTGTTAAGGGAGATTCACCACAGAGACACAGAGAACACCGAGGTTGCACAGAGGTATAAGTAAAATTATGAGCGTCGGAATGACTTTAGTTTCGATGAGCTGAAAACGGATGGAGAGGCTAGTTTCGTGAGGCCGCGCGCGAGCGCACCCGACCCATCTCTGATTCGTTTGAGAGTTCCGGGTTCATCATGAAATTAAGTAGCTTGGTGAGGTACTCTTTCATCTCGCGCCGATCCACAATCGCATCGACCATCCCATGTTCCAGAAGAAACTCCGACTTCTGAAAATCCTTAGGCAGCTTCTGCCGGATAGTTTGTTCAATCACGCGCGGCCCGGCGAAGCCAATCAGTGCTTTTGGTTCGGCGATGATGATGTCTCCCAGCGTTGCAAAGCTCGCGGTCACGCCGCCCGTTGTGGGATCTGTTAACACTGACACAAATGGAAGCCGCGCCTCATCCAACTCCGCCAGGGCTGCCGCAATTTTGGCCATCTGCATTAACGAGAGCGCGCCTTCCTGCATGCGGGCCCCGCCCGATGCAGCAAAGATGACCACGGCGCCATGCTCGTTTATCCCGCGTTCAATCAAGCGCGTGACCTTTTCGCCCACGGCCGAGCCCATCGAACCACCGATGAACGACATGTCCATGGCGCCGGCAAAGACCAGATGATTGCCGACCTTGCCGCGCCCGTTGATGATCGCTTCGGGCAGCCCTGAACTGCGGGTCGCCTGTTTGAGCCGGTCGGGGTACGGCTTCGTATCAGTAAACTCCAGCGGATCGACTGAGATAACTTCGGCGTCCAGTTCCTCGAATTTTCCGTCATCGAAAATCATCGCCAGGCGCTCGCGAGCTCCCAGACGAAAATGGTAGCCGCAGTGGGTACAAACCTGGTGAAATTCCACGAGCTCCCGTTTATAGAGGTGCGCTTCGCAGCCGTCACATTTAACGAAGACGTTCTCCGTCTTGACGACGCGCTCCTCCGGCGGAACCGTTTCGATTTGTTTACTTTTCTTGCTAAACCAGGGCATAGCGAAATCAGGTTAGATTCTCAAAAGGTGTCGGATTGAAATTTTGGTATGAGGCAGAGCCTAACACAAAAGAGGATGAGGGATGAAGGAGAGCCTGTGGTTTCAAGCCTGCGGAGCAGGCAACAGGATAAAGCCTGGGGCGTGGGCCCCAGGAGCCTTGCCGCAACAAACATTTGAGCCAGCGGAGCGGTCGACAGCCTTTTCGGAATCAGCGTCGTGATGACAACGAATGCTCTGTCGCCCGCTCGGCGGGCTCGCCTTCTTTTCCGCAACGTGTTCCCCGGGGCTTGCGCCCCAGGCTTAATGCTTACGCCCGCTTCGCAGGCTGTCTTGTTGACGGCTTCATGTATCAACGCGGGGGGCGCGGCATGCCGTGCCTCTACTCTGTTAGTTAAAACTCAATTCCTTGCTGGGCGCGAATGCCGGCGGTAAAGGGGTGCTTTATCTCGGTCATTTCCGTAACCAGGTCGGCAGCCTCAATCAAGGCTGGGGGCGCGTCGCGGCCGGTAACAACGATGTGGAGGGCCGGCTGGCTGGCTCGCGCGGCGCGAAACTCCTCGATCACTTCATCGATCGGCAGCAAGTCGTAACTGAGCACGTAAACCAGTTCGTCAAAAACCAACATGTCGTAGTCGCCGCTACGCAGCTTCTCAACACACAGGTTCCAGGTTTCCCGCGAGGTGGCTCGATCCTGCTCCGGGTTCTTCGTATCCCAGGTGAACCCGTCCCCCATCGTATGGACTTCGATCCCCAGCTTCTCAGCCGACTCGTGCTCGCCATAGCGATCGTTGCGCGACTTCATAAACTGAATCATGCAACACTTCAGTCCGCGCCCGGCGGCACGCATCATCAGACCTAACGCACAGGTAGTCTTACCCTTGCCGTTACCGGTTTGGACCATCAACAGGCCGCGCGTGTTTTCCTGGTAATCCTCGCGTCGCCACTTGTATTTTTTTTCTTTAGAAGACATTGAGGCAGTTTCGAGTTCCGATTTCCGAGTTTCAAGTTCGGAGGTTGATTTAACTCGAAACTCGAAACTTTGAACTCGAAACTATTCTTCGGGGACATCGCTCGCATCGCCATTCGCGCGCTCAACCGCATTCTGCAGCAGCCCGATGATCTTTTCCTCGGCTTCTTCCCAGGTGCCGCGCAGGGTACAACCCGCCGCATTCCGGTGCCCGCCGCCGCCAAACATTTCCGCCACCTTGGCCACGTTCACCTCACCCTTGGATCTAAGGCTGGTGCGATAGACTCCCGGCTCACACTCCTTGAGCATCGCCACGGCTTCAACCTCACCAACCGTCAACGGATAGTTAACAAACCCATCGGCGTCTTCATCAGATGCTTCGGCGCTGAGCTGCATCTCCATGCTATGCCGGAGAAATGCGACGTGGCCGGTTGAATCGCGACGAGCGGTTGAGAGCACCGCGCCCATCAATTCAATTCTGCTCCAGGGGTAACTGGCAAAGACCGCTTCCGCAGTTTTGGCCGGTTTCACTCCGGTTCGCAGCAGTTCCGATGCGACTTTGAAGGTGCGTTCGGTGGTGTTTGAGTAATGAAACGAGCCGGTGTCAGTAATCAGCGCAGTGTAGCAACACTCGGCGATTTCCTTGGTCACGCGCACGCCCAGGGCCTTGGCGAGGTTGTAAATCATCTCGCCACACGCAGCGGCAGTGGAGTCGATCCAGTTAATCTTGCCAAAGTGAGCCGTGGTCGCGTGATGGTCTATATTTACCACGAATTGCTTGTCGAGATTCAGCAACCCCGGACGAGCGACGTCGGAACATTCGATCACGAAAACCCCATCGTACGAATCATCAGCCGAGGGTGTGACTCTGACATCCTTAGCGCCTGGTAGATTCCGGTAAGTGTGAGGCACCGCATCGCGCATGATGACCTCGACATCCTTGTCGAGAGCCCGCAGCAGCCAGTAGAGACCCAGGGAAGAGCCCAGACTGTCGCCGTCAGGGCGGAGGTGGGCGGTGATTGCAAACTTACTTTTCGCTTCGATTAATTCAACAACTTGACTAAGCATAACCAAGGGATGAGGGCTGAGGGATGAAGGATGAAAGCCGGAGGCTCTCTCTTTCTTTCATCCCTCATCCTTCATCCTTCATCCCTTCATCGTTCCGTTCTTGTTCTATTTGCCGCAGCAGCTGTTCAACCCGCTCGGCTTTCTGTTCCACGCTGTCCCTCAGGAAATGAATTTCAGGAGTGCGAGGGAGGTTTAGAGAGAGACCGAGTTGCTTGCGAACGTAAGGAGCCGCTTTGCGCAACGCAGCCAGCGCCAACCGGTGTTCCTCTTCGTCGCCTACGACGGTGATGAAAACGTTAGCGTCCCGCAGATTGTCAGACATGCGAACGTCAGTCACGGTTACCATCGTAAGCCGCGGGTCTTCCAGTTCGTATCCAACAATTTGAGAAATCTCCTCGCGAAGAATGTCAGCAACTCTCTCAGGGCGACGCATAGCTAAATCAGTTCCGAGTTTCGAGTTCCAAGTTTCGAGTTCGCTTTGACTTGAAACTCGAAACTCGAAACCCGAAACTAAAGCTCGGTGGCTGCTACCTTCTCAACGATATAAGCCTCGATCTGATCTCCAACCTTAAGGTCGTTGAAGTTTTCCAGGCCGATGCCGCATTCAAAACCTTCACGCACTTCGCCAACGTCGTCTTTGAACCGGCGCAGGGAAGTGATGTTACCTTCCCAGCTGACAACGCCGTCGCGAATCAAACGCGCGCGGGCCGTACGGCGAATGACGCCATCGACCACCATCGATCCGCCCACCACTCCAGCCTTGGGCACGCGGAAGACTTCGCGAACGTCCGCCTTGCCGAGAATTTTCTCCTTCTCGATGGCTTCGAGCATGCCGATCATGGCCGCGCGAATCTCTTCCTCCACTTTATAAATAATCGAGTGGAGCCGAATGTCGACCGCTTCCTGTTTTGCCAGATCAGTGGCGCGCGAGCCCGGCCGTACGTTAAATCCAATGACAACTACCGCTGAGATTGCTGATCCAGCCTGAGTGGCCGAAGCAAGCAGCACGTCTGATTCCGTGATTGCGCCGACGCCTGAACGAATGACCTTGACCTTCACCCGATCGGTTGAAAGCTTCTGCAGAGTAGACTTCAGCACTTCGACTGACCCCTGCACGTCAGCCTTGATAACGACCAGCAGCTCCTTGACTTCACTTTCGCCCAGGGCTTCGATACCCCGTTTGGTTGACTGCAGGAGCGTTGCCTGGCGATTCAACATTGCGCGGTGACCTGAAATCTGTTGCGCGCGAGCGATGTCGGCAACCACCTGGAAGCTTTCACCCGCTTGCGGCACACCCTGTAATCCGAGCACCTCGACCGGCGTGGCGGGAGCGGCCTCCGTGATTGCCTCACCCTTGTCGTTAAACATGGCGCGCACACGGCCGAAAATTTGGCCGACGATAAATGGCTCGTGTACGTGCAGAGTGCCTTGTTGGACCAGGACAGTTGCCACGGCGCCTCGGCCTCGATCGAGTTTCGCTTCGAGAACAACGCCGGAAGCGAGTCTCGTCGCGCTCGCGCGCAGGTTCAAAATATCTGAGGTGAGCAGAATAGTTTCCAGCAGGTTCTCGAGGTTCTCGCGTTTCTTCGCAGAAACCTGAACCATCTCGGTTTCGCCGCCCCATTCGACAGGGGACAGCCCGTGCTGTGAAAGCTCTTGCCTCACTCGATCCGGATTGGCGTCCGGTTTGTCTATTTTGTTAATCGCAACCACGATCGGTACGCCCGCGGCGCGAGAATGCTCAATTGCCTCGATCGTTTGCGGCATTACGCCGTCGTCTGCCGCAACTACCAGCACCACGACGTCAGTCGCTTTTGCTCCGCGCGCGCGCATTAGCGTAAACGCTTCGTGACCCGGAGTGTCGAGGAAAACTACGCGGCGAGTTTCGCCCGGATGGTCCGGACTCGGGACCTGAACACTATAGGCACCGATGTGCTGTGTAATACCACCAGCCTCACCGGCGGCGACCTCGGTGGCACGAATCGCGTCGAGCAGCGACGTCTTACCGTGGTCTACGTGACCCATCACAGTAACTACCGGCGCTCGCGGCAACTCAACATCGTCAGCATCCGTCGCGATTAAATCTTCAAACTCTTCCTCAGCCACCATCTCTTCAAATGGAACAAAGGTGACTTCGTAGCCGAAGCGTTGACCGAGCTCGATCGCAACATCGTCATTCAAAGGTTGATTGATGGTGGCGAAAACACCGCGCTGCAGCAGCAACGTCACAATGTCTTTTGGCTTAACGCCGAGCTTTTCCGCAAATTCCTTAACGGTTGAACCTTCGATCAAGCGCACTGTTTTTAGTTCGCCTGGCGTAGCGCCGGGTTCCAGTCTGCCTGCAATACGATCCTCGAGCGACAGCGCTTTTGGCGGCTGCACAAAATCGCGATCGAACCGCCCGCCCTTACCGTCAGCGCCTTTGCGTCCCCCGCGTGTCGGGGTACGACGCGAGCGACGGCGGCCGGCATCCGGAGGAGGAATGTATGTGGTCTGTGGGGTAGCAGTCTCGCCCGGTGTGCCCAACCTTTCGGTTCGCGCCAATGGCGTGCGTTCTCTGACGCGACCACGCTCGGCACGCTCTCTTGGCGTTACCGACGGCGGGGGTTCCGGTGTAGGCGCGCGCTCGCCCGGACGGATGCCGGCACTGAGGGCCGCCATAGTCGGACGTAATACTCGAACCTGACGCGAAGGCGGAGCAGCAACTCCCGCGGGAGTCGGTGTAGCGTCCGGTTCAGCAGCGGCGACGGGAGCGGCACTGCCATTCGTAGCTGCAATCTCCGTCTCGGTTTCTATTTTGGTTTCGGGAGCAGGCTCAGTCTCAGCGATCTCTGGCTGTGGCGCTCGCGTCGCCGGCGGCAGTTTGCGCATCAACTTTGAGGTCACTGGTTGCTTGGCAGTTTCCAGTATCTCCGGTGAAGGTGTTGGTTCTTCGCTGGGAGGCGCTACGGGTTGAACTGCCGGAGCACTCACTTGTGGTTCAGGAGCTGCGACTTCAGCTGGTGCTTCAACTTCCGCCGGTGGCTCTTCGACCGCTCGCTCGGCTCGCTTGACCACTTTGATACCGCGCTTTACTGCAGTCTCTTTTTTGGGGAAGTATTTGGTGCGGATCTTCTCGGCCAGTTCCTTTGAAACGGAATTCGACGGCACGCTGACGTCGACGCCTTCGCGTCGAACCTCTTCAATCAGCCGCTTGGTGTCAAGCTTCAGTTCCTTGGCGAGATCGTAGATACGAATCTTAGAGGTAACGGTCATGCACTCCTTCTCAAACGCGATTTGGGATCC
>Ga0190272_10000281_pt1 | contig 29274 bp, 25 predicted proteins | sample Popmic504T_FD_133746 | JGI IMG/M metagenome (GOLD analysis project Ga0190272, IMG submission 133746) | Populus adjacent soil microbial communities from riparian zone of Shoshone River, Wyoming, USA - 504 T | ecosystem: Environmental > Terrestrial > Soil > Riparian zone | place: USA: Wyoming...
CCCGTATCGCGTCGGTCATCGCAAGCTCGGAATGTGGTTGTTCATTGTTTCCGACTCATTGACGTTTTCCGCGCTGCTGATCGGCTACAGTTATCTGCGCGCGTCAAACGTCTGGCCCACGCCGTTTCATTTCAATCCCAGTATCCTCTTTTCGTCGCTCATGACGATGTGCCTGCTCTCGTCAAGCTTGACGATGGTGTTTGGCGTGTCGGCCTCGAGTCGGGGCGATTGGCAGAAGGCGCGGAAATGGATTCTGGCCACAATCTTCTTCGGCCTCGCGTTTCTGATTCTGCACCTTTACGAATGGAACCACCTGATTCACCAGGGGCTGACACCGTTCTCGTTGCCGGCCCAGTGGGTGACTCAATACACTGCCGCTGATGGCCAATTGCCCTCGCCATTGTTCGGCGCCACCTTCTTCGCCATCACCGGACTGCATATGTTCCACGTTTTCACGGGCGCCATCTATCTCGCCGTGGTTGCCGCCCGCGCGAAAACACTGAAACACGAAGACATCGAGATCAGCGGACTTTATTGGCACTTTGTAGATCTTGTCTGGATGTTTGTGTTCCCGTTGATTTACATTATGTCGGTTCACATCGAGGGCCACTGAGCCGGGTTAGGAGGAGACCAGAATGAGCGCACACGCGGATGAACATGAACATTTTGCCGGCAGCAACAAACTCTTTACTTCGATCTGGGTCTGGCTCGTTATCCTGACGCTGATCGAAATAGCGCTGGCTTACAAACCGATGTCAACGGTGCTTATGTTGACGATTCTTCTCGGCCTTTCAATCATAAAAGCCGCGTTGATCGTCGCGTATTTCATGCACTTAAAATATGAACGACTAAGTTTGATCCTGACGATCGTGCCCATGCTGGTGATCTGTATTTGCCTGCTGTTTGTTTTCTTCCCGGACAGTTTCCGATCGTCGGATCTCCGTTACCAGTTTAAGGAAAGCCCTCCGGCCCCGGCTGAAAGCCATTGATGAAAGTTTTGCGTCTAACAAGTTTGGGTTTAGCTGTGTGCTTCGCTGTTGCGGCGGTGTTCGCCGGCGAGATCACGAGTTTGGCGCAATGCGGAATGTGCAAAACAGCGCTGGCTGGATCCAGCAATGCTTTGTTTATCCGGAATTTCAATATCGGCGTGCTGGTGCTCCTGATCCCGCCGGTAACTATCTTTTGCTCCATTTTTATCGCGTTACGACGTCACCGAACGGCGGACGAGCAACCAAACGAGTGAACAGTCTCCAATCTCCAGTCGTCAGTCCCCGAATTCAACGTACTTCCAGGACTCAAGACTGTTGACTCCAGACTCTAGATTAAGGACTGATGACTGTGATTCATGGCTGAGGAAAACCTGCAACGCATTGATGTGGAAAAGCGCACTACCCGGGGCCGTGTTTGCCCGCATTGTGGCGGAAAGATAATTCCGTCGGATCGCGCGGTCTACCAAAGCACCGGCGACCCGACCGCGGTGTTTCCGGTTTGGCAATGCGAGCGCTGCGGGTATGAAGAAATGTCGGAGCGACAAAAGCCGGCCGGCAAAGCTAAACACTGAAGCGACTCGAGCGGTGACATGACCGAGGTAGATTGATGAAGAAGGAAATCGGAATATTAAATATTGTCAGCATTCTGGTTGGACTGTTTTTCATTGCCTTCGCTGTCGTGACCGCTTTGTTTTATCCCCCGCTTCTCAGTACAGACAACTTGTTCATCATTTCCGTTTGCCTCGTGATGGCGCTCCTCTTCATGGTTAATCCGCTCTTCTACCTCCATTCAGAAGGCCGACTCCCGATACCATTTGCAAAGCGCCTGGGCATGCAGCCCCGAACACCGGCCGTACAAGCAGCCGGTAGGGCCGCCGCCACGCCGCCACTGCTTGATGCTAAAGGCCGCGCAGTTCCTCCCGACGTTAAATCAATGATGGCCAACATGACTCCCAAGTCTAAGGACTAGGAATGGACGATCTGACAAAGCGGGTGTTGGGCAGCTTTGGTCATTGGAGCAAAGATTCGCTCGATCTCCACACGCTGTTTGAGGCGGGTGGAAACGATCCGGAGGCGCGAACAAACGTTTTCGATATTGTCGAAAAGCTGGTCAGGGATGGCTTACTCGAGGAATTGGGAAACGATTTCTATTCGCTGACAGACAAGGGCAGGGAAGCCGCAAAGCCGTCCGTTTGAGTCATGCCCGATTACATTTCATATCTGCCCCATCTTAATGCCTGTCTTAATTCTACCAGCGCGCTTTTTCTGATCGCCGGCTACGGTTTTATCCGCGCCAAACGCGTGAGGGCACACCGCAATTGCCAGGTTGCCGCAGTCCTCACTTCAGTTCTGTTTCTTGCGTCCTATCTGACCTATCACTACTACCACGGCGATACCCCTTTTCCGGGGCAGGGGCCGGTACGTCCTTTCTATTTTGTGATTCTGATCAGCCACATAATTTTAGCCATGGTGATCGTGCCGCTCGTTATCATCACCGTCTATCGCGCGGCGCGTGGCGACTTTGCTCGACACCGGCGCATTGCGCGTTGGACTCTTCCGCTCTGGCTCTACGTTTCCGTTACCGGCGTGATTGTCTATGTGATGCTCTATCATTTGTATCCGTCGTGAGGGTTACGAGTGATGGGTGATGAGTCATGAGTGATGAGTTCAGCAATTCAGAGAGCCGGGAGGGAGTCAACGCAGCAACTGCGCCACCCGTGAGGCGTCTGCGAGCTTCCGGTCCCATTTTGATTCTGGCGGTTCTCTTTGTTCTTGGCGCGTTTCTGTCGTGGTACTTTTCATGGTTTGGTCGTGGCCTATCCGACGCTGATATCGCCACCTACCTTTCCGATCAACATAAACCTCGTCACGTTCAGCACGCCTTGCTCCAGATTCAACAGCGCATCGAAAGCGGAGATCCAGCCGCGCCCAAGTGGTATCCGCAAATTATCCAGCTCGCCGCAAGTCCCGAGCGAGAGTTTCGTTTGACTGTTGCCTGGCTAATGGGTTTTGACAACCGGTCGCCGGAATTTCACCAGACGTTGTTGAAACTGGTTCGCGACCCCGAACCGATTGTTAGAAGAAACGCGGCCCTCGCACTGGTTAGGTTTAATGACAAAAGCGGGCGGGCCGAGCTACGCGCAATCCTCGAACCCTATCAACTTCTGGCGCCGGCGAGCGGAGTGGTGGCAAGCACGCTAAAAGAAGGCTCGCAAGTGGCGCGCGGTACCCTGGTAATGCGATTCACTCAGGCTGCTAATGTTTCTGAGGAGGTGCGTTCTCCGCTACCTGGGAAGCTGGACAGGATCTTCGCTCCGGCGGGTTCTAATGTCACCGCAGGCTCGGTGGTGTTAACTATAAACTCAGACGAGGACAGCATCTGGGAAGCGTTGCGCGGACTTGCTTTGATTGGAGAAGCGGAGGACCTGGCTGCGGTGGAATTATTTGCGCGAGATTCCGGTTCGACTTCGGACCGTATTCAACAACAAGCGGCCCAGACGGTGAATGCCATTAAGGGTCGCGCGAATGCCCGGCCGGAGAATGTTAAGCAGTAGGTGCTAGGCACCAGGCGGAGCAGGTGGAAGGTCCGGCAGAGTGATTCCGTGTACAGCCTCCCAGTCGTCAGTCGGCACCATCTCGATTGCATCCCAGGGGCAGCCGTCCAGAAACGCTCCATCAGGTCCTTTGCTAATGCATTTCTGGCAACCAATGCAAAGATACGGATCAACCTCGATGCGTCCGAATGGAGGGTGATCCTCATCCGGAACCCAAAACATGCACGCCTCGATCGGGCAATATTCGATGCACGCAGGCGATCCTGCGCAACCGGTGCAACAATCCGTGGTGATGGCAAGTATGCGTGGACGCTTCTTGCGGGCGGCCTTGCCGTCGCCCTCTGACATGGGCAGATGCTTGTCTACGATGTCGTACAATATGTTTTCGTCGCTCGTGATTGATAGTTGGAAAACTTGAGTGCAATCTAACATAGCTCTGCTGAATTCCTCAACGATTTGTGTCGGACGGCAGTTCTGCTTGTGGAGAACAGGTGGCGGGCGTTAAATGCTTAATAGCCAGTTCGATCTCAGAGGGAGGTGTCAGTATGGAGTCAGTAGCAGGAGTGTTTAGTTCACGGGCTGATGCAGAACGTGCAGTTGAAGGTTTTCGTTCCGCCGGCTTCAGTAGCGACAGAATTGCGTTTTTAACGCCGGGCGCCAGCGACGACGCAGTCGAGGCGGCAGTGCCAACCTCGGAAACCGAACAACCGGGAATGGGAAGTGCGATGGGTGGAACGGTCGGTGGGGCAATGGGTATCGCCGGCGGCGCATCGCTGGGAGCTGCGGCGGCGAGTTTGCTAATTCCGGGGGTTGGACCGGTAATCGCAGGAGGAATAATTGGCGCAGCGCTTCTGGGCGTAGGCGGGGCGGCGACAGGCGCAGCAGCAGGAGCCGCGCTGGAAAGAGAATTGTCTGATGGGTTGCCCCATGATGAGTTATATCTTTATGAAGACGCTCTGCGAAAAGGCCGTTCGGTGGTCATAGCGTTTGCGGATGATGCTGAAGGAGTAGAAAGCGCTCGTAATGTTCTGGCCCAGGCCGGCGCCGAAAGCATTGACGCCGCGCGCGAGGAATGGTGGGTCGGGCTCCGTGACGCGGAAGCGGAAACCTATCGAGCGCAAGGGCGAGACTTCCAGGCGGATGAGGCAGCTTACCGCAACGGATTTGAGTCGGCTCTAAACGCTAAGAGGCGCGGGAAAACTTACGAAGAGGTGAGGCCGGATCTGGACGCGGGTATTCGAGCGTCCGGCTCGGAGGAGGCCTTTCGGTCGGGCTACGAACGCGGCCAGGCCTATCAACGGACGCTTGGAGAAAAATACACGAGTTGAAAGAACTGCTTCTGAATGCAGTTGTGCTGATCGCTATTCTCGGGTTTAGTGCAATCATTACGTCGTGGTTTGCACGTAACATGTATCTTCGCTGCACAGCGTGCGGAACCTTGAATGCGAAGCGCCGCACGCAGTGCCGCTCGTGCAATAAAGAGCTGCGTTAGGTTGGTCAGAACCGCCTGCGGTAGCGGGCGGGCCCGCCCCTTCTCATCGGGCCGCCCGCTACCGCAGGCGGTTCTGACAATACACCCGTCCCGCCCCGCTACCGCAGGCGGTTCTGACAATACAATCCGGCCCGCCCGCTACCGCAGGCGGTTCTGACATATACAATCCGGCCCGCCCGCTACCGCAGGCGGTTCTGACATATACAATCCGGGCCGCCCGCTACCGCAGGCGGTTCTGACAATACAATCCGGCCCGCCCGCTACCGCAGGCGGTTCTGACAGAATCCCCGCCAGTTTTCTGATAAGCTCTTCGCCATCATGTTACAAGATCAAAATCAATCAATTCCTTCGGAGTGGCTGACCCACGCGGAGCAGACGGACTACCGTGAAACTCCGCGTTACGATGCCACCATCGACTATTGCAAACGTCTCGCTGCCGCTTCGTCGTTAATCGAGTTCCGTTCGTTTGGCAACAGCGGACAGGGGCGCGATCTGCCGTTGTTGGTTGCTTCCGAAGACGGGGCGCTTACACCGGAGTCTGCCAAAGCTGCCCGCAAACCTGTCGTGCTGATTCAGGCGTGTATTCATGCCGGCGAACCCGACGGCAAAGACGCCGGCCTGGCGCTATTGCGCGACATCGCAATAACCAAAACCCGCGCCGGACTCCTCAAAAACCTAGTGCTGCTGTTCATTCCCATCTACAACACCGACGGTCACGAACGCTCCACTCCGTACAATCGAATCAATCAAAACGGCCCTTCCGAGATGGGCTGGCGCACGACTGCCAGTTACCAAAACCTTAATCGCGACTACATGAAGGCCGATACGCCGGAAACGCGCGCCTGGCTGTCACTCTGGAATGAGTGGCAACCGGACCTCTTTATCGACTGCCATGTGACCAACGGCGCCGATTATCGTTGCAACATCACCTTCCATCACGAACATCACGCCGGCGTCGCGCCCAGTGTGCTCGCCTGGGAGAAAAATGTTTTTGACGATCGGGTGGCAAAGGCTACGGCAGAGGCGGGCAACGTCATTTCCTGGTATCTGGAGTTTATCGACAATCGTGATCTGACGATCGGCATACGTGATTTCAATGGCAGCCCGCGTTTTTCGACCGGATACGTGCCGCTCAGAAATCGTCCGGGTATATTGATCGAGACGCACATGCTTAAGCCCTATCGTCCGCGCGTGATCGGCACTTACGACTTTTTGCGGTTTGCACTCGAAGAGGTGAACAGCGACCCGGAGAGCTTACTGGAGGCAGGCCGGCTCGCCGATGAAGAAATGCTTGCCGCTGGTCAAACGTATGATCCGGCGCGACTGTATCCGTTAGACTTCGAGCTCACTGACCATGTGCGCCCTTACGATCTCAAGGGTTTTGAGTATCACACCGAGATGAGCGACGTTTCGGGCGACGTTCGCGTCACGTTTGGGAGTGAGCCACTCGATTTGACAGTGCCGATGTACGACGACTTTCGGATAACGAAGGCAGTTGCGCCGCCGCTCTATTATGTAGTTCCGCCCCAGTGGGACGAGGTCATCGAGGTACTCAAAGCACACGGGCTCACCTTGCAGACTCTAAAGCTGCCGCTGACGATCGACGTCGAGAGTTATCGATTCACGGATGTGAAGTGGGCTGACGCGCCTTTTGAAGGAAGACATATGCCGGCGGTCACCGCGCAGAGTGTAAAAGAGAGTCGCACCTTTCCCGCCGGATCGGTAGTTGTGCCCCTGGCCCAGGTGGCGGCGAGGATTGCGATCAATCTACTTGAGCCTGAGGCGCCTGACTCGCTCCTGCGCTGGGGCTTTTTTAATGCGACCTTTGAGCAGAAGGAATACGGCGAAGCGTATGTGGTGGAGAAACTCGCGCGGGAGATGATGGCCGAGGAGCCGGCATTGGCCGAAGAATTTCGTGCGCGTCTGGCTAGTGATCCCGCATTTGCTGCGAGCCCTGCTGCTCGTCTGGAGTTCTTCTACAAGCGATCGCCCTACTGGGACCAGCAGATGAACCTCTATCCCGTCGGCCGCATCATCACTCCACTTCAGTTGTAACGCAAACTGTTTTAGTTTACGACGCAGCCAGGGGCTCCCGATGATGCCGCGTTTGCACCACCTATGCGCAGAAGCTATCATGAAGCACTACCTTGTCGCCCCAATTTAGGCCACCAGTTGTATGCAGCTGGGGGTCCAAGTGTAAAGGCGTTAACAAGGCTTCATGTCAACAAATCCTTACCCGCCGGGACCGAAGGTCGGCGCCTTTGATGGCTTCCTGCTAGCAACCCGCCGTCGCGATATCCTCAATTTTCTTATCAAGGTTGCGGACGAATACGGTGACATCGCCCATTTTCGAATCGGTTCAAAGCGCATCTTCCTTCTGAATCATCCCGATTACATCCAGAAAGCCCTGACTAGCCACTACGAAAGTTTCGTCAAGGGGCAGCAGATACGACGAACAAGACACTTCCTGGGCGAAGGGCTCTTAACCAGTGAAGGTGAATTTCATCGCCGCCAGCGCCGTTTGATTCAGCCTGCTTTCCATAGAAACCATTTCACCGCACACGAAGCAATAATAATGGAACACGCCATCCGTCTAAGTGAGGGGTGGCAGCACGGGTTGCAATTGGATGTGATGCGCGAGATGAAGGGTCTGATGTTAGCGATTACCAGTAAGATGATTTTCGGCGCCAAAACCGATGCAGAGGCAGATGAAATCAACGAAGCAGTCGGGCTGGTGATTTCGCAATTTCAACTGTTCGGTTCGCCGCTGGCCAACTTATTGGCGAAGTTTCCAATGTCGCGTGCGCGCCGCATTCACAAAGCTCAAGATCAGCTCGATCGCATCGTTCGCTGCATCATCGCCGAACGCCGCCAAAGCGGTCAGCAGCACGGTGACCTTCTCTCGATGCTAATCTCTGCACTCGACCACCCGGGAGCGGATGCGCAAATGGATGAGCTGCATGTACGCGACGAAGCGATGACATTCTTTCTGGCAGGCTCTGAAACTATGGGGACGGGTTTAGCGTGGACATGGTTTCTGCTTGCACAGAACCAGACAGTGCAGGCAAAACTCCACGCGGAACTTGATACTGTGCTGGGTTCAAGACTACCCGTCCTTGCTGATGTGGCGAAGTTGCACTACACCAAAATGGTCTTTGCCGAAGCTCTGCGCATATATCCGCCGGCGTGGGTGTTGGCGCGCTATCTAATCAAAGATTTTGAAGCCGGTGGTTTTGTTTTACCGGCGGGGTCAATTGTCATCCTGAGCCAATACTTGATGCACCACGATCCGCGTTATTTTCCTGATCCTTCACGGTTCGATCCGCAACGGTGGAGTGCGGAGGCAAAGGGAACTCGACCACAATACTCCTACTTCCCATTCGGCGGAGGGCCGAGAGGGTGTTTGGGTGAAGGGCTCGCATGGATACAGGGTACTTTGCTAATCGCCACAATCGCCCAACGGTGGCGAATGCTAGCAGTCCCGTCGCTGCCAGTGAAGCTAAACCCGCTAATCACCTTGCAACCAAAGCGCAAAATCAGGCTCCAGCTTGCAGAGCGAGCCTAACATCTTTCCAAACCTCACTCGCAGCAGTTGTTTAATTCCTAATGAACTGCGGCCACTGCATCCAATCCGCACGCCTTGATCGCCTGGAATCCTGCTTTCACTCAGCGGATTATCGTGATGAGCCAGCCAGACGACGCCCAACGGACTGAGCCAACTTGCCGACGAACGGGACTTTTGCCAAAGGTAGCTTTAGCCGAACTACGGTTGAGCTAGTCGAAACTCTTTCCCAAAGTCGTTTTGGACGAATGACTACTGGATAGCTTTCTGGGGGGGCGTTTGGACGAACTACGGGTGAGTCGATCACGACATCAAGGTGCTGTCCCACGCGAGCCGACAACCAACGAATGTATGCGGCAGTCGCGCGTCCTTCCGCCAAAGCGTCAGTCGTGCCCGCATTCCCGTGCTCCATTATTACTTCACCATAAAGCGAGAGAATTTCGTCGATGGCCCTATCACTCTGTAAGCATTTGCGAACTCGGCTGGAAACTTCGGTAGCATCCTGCGGATCATAACGCGCAATCTCTCGGGAGACTGCCGCCGTGAGAGACTCAGGTGATGAATGGGCCGTCATCGCACGGATGCCGAAGTTAAGCGGCAACAACCGATCAAGCTCGCTCACCGTGACCATCGGGCCAACACTCCTCATACAGTAGACGACCACCGCCGTGCCGACGGTCAACGCCTCGGCAGCAGCGCGCGCCTTGGCGAAGACAATGTCGTACTGTCCCAGGAGTTTTTCGGGTTCGGTTAGGGGTCTGCCCATGCCGAGGCCCACAACATCAAGCTGCAGTCCTGCACGTAAACACGCCTCACGCACCGCTGCTAAATTGGCATCGTCCCTGGCGTAATTACCGTATATCAGTGCACGGCTCGGTCGAGCGGGGAGCGGCGTTCGAGGTTTGAATCTCGAGCCGTCAACGAAATTAAGCAGCAGTCGCGCGCGCTCCACGGGCACTGCGTGCTCGAATACCAGCTTTTCATAGCAAGGCTGGTCTACTGCGACATACCGGAGTAGACGGGGGGATGGCGGAGGGCTATCAAGCCTGCTAAACGCGTTGTGACAGAAGTAGATCGCAGGCACGCCGGGAAAATGCAGCAAGGCCGTCATCGTTTCCATGTGATGATGGCCGTGAATTAAGTCTGGGAAAGTTCCTATCGCGTTGAGGTCGTCAACTACCGGAATCGTTTTCAAGCGAAGCTTCTGCGCCAGTTCACCCAGGATGGGGCTGTAAATGATTGGCACATGCCCGCGCTTTTGCAACTCAAGTGCAAGGTCCCGGACGTAAACCTCGAGTCCAGTGTGCGTGGCGCACATAAAACTAGTGATTAGGATTTTTAGCCCCGTCATTTGAACTACTTCTCCCAGCCTGCAATATCATGCAAGCGAGTTCAAACTCTTTGGGGCGGCACCTCGAATTGTCTCATGAATTTACCGGTTACTTAAAACTCAGCCCCGCGAGGCTCATGACTTTTACGTAACCGGACTGTTGAAAATCCTTAACACCGCACAGGAGGTTCCTAACTTCGGGATTCTTATACTCCCGTCGAATGTTCCGCAACTTCTTCCACCGCACGGCTGCGACTATAAATTGTAACCACCCCGACGCCCGCGAAAATCAGCGCGCAGGCCACGATGGTTCTGGAATTCCAGCTCTCACCCAGAATCATCGGTGCGAACCCAAATGCCAGCAGCGGCTGAAGGTAAACATAGATCGCAACTATGCTCGGAGATACGCGAATCACCGCCCAGGAATTCAGATAGTAAGCACCAGCGGTCGGCACGATGATGATGTAAGCGACTATGAGCCAGGTTCCCCAGGAAACAGCGCTGAGATCGTCGCTGGTCCAGGCAACCCCGGCAAAGGGCAATGTGATGATTGCGCCAACTAGAAAAATCCAGGTGATTACGTCGAGCGCCCCATAATTCCGAAAGAGGTCTCGGGAGACCGCGATGTAGGCTCCGTATGAAAATGAATTGATGACGATCAGAATATTACCGAGAGTTGTTTGCGCCGAAAAACTTGCGCGTAGAGGGTCCACCAGATAGATGACGCCGGCAGCGGCCAACGCAATTCCCAGCACATGTCGCAGCGAAGCACGGTCGTGACCGAGCGCGATACTAACGGCAAGTGTGAATACCGGAATCGTAGTGGTTATCAGCGATGCATTGATGGCAGTGGTGAGAGATAGTCCCTTTACGAAGAGCAGCTGGTTCAGGACAATTCCCAGAATACTCGAGAGCACCACCCAGGCGAGAATACGTCGCGGCAATCGCAGCAGCCGGCTGAACTGCCTGCGGAAAAGCGTGAGCACAACCGCCGCGCCACAGACTCGCAGTCCCACCAGACTGGTGCTGGAAATCGATCGCAATACTATCTTGGCGAGGATGGGCCAGGTGCCAAACAGGAGCTGCACTCCCACCAGGGCCAGGTGGGGCATGATTCTGTGATCAGTGATCGAAGGGATTATTCGTTTCTCAGGTGAGTTGTTCACGCGGGCGATTGTGCCGCTACCTGCGATTGATGTCGAACAAAGAAGGAGCTGCTGGCAGGACAGGCATTCTTCCCCGTCCCTCCCTGGGTAGGAAACGTTCCACTTCGTAGCTATGAATCTATGAATATGGACACGCAGGAATGCCTGTCCTACGGGTTTGCTTAGACGACCAGGAAGAGCGGGTTTTCGAGTATCTTCTTGAAAGTTTGCAGGAACTTAGCCCCGGTGGCGCCATCGATCACGCGATGATCGCAGGACATGGTGACACGCATCATCTGGCGAATCACGATTTCATTCTCGCGCACAACAGGTTTCGGACCCATCGCTCCGACCGCCAATATCGCGCCTTCAGGCGGATTAATGACCGCGGTAAATTCGTCAATCCCAAACATTCCCAGGTTGCTGATCGAAAAGGTCGCGCCCAGAAACTCTTCCGGACGGAGCTTGCGGTTGCGAGCGCGCCCCGCAAGATCGCGAACTTCAGAAGCAATCTGACCCAAAGACTTTTGATCGGCTGAACGGACAATCGGTGTTATCAATCCGTCTTCAATTGCAACGGCGACTCCGATGTCAGCATGTTCGTAGTAACGGACCATTTTGTCCTGGAACGACGCATTGACCTGGGGATGTTGGCGCAGGGCAGCCGCAGCAACTTTGATAATGATGTCGTTAATGCTGATCTTTAAATCGGGATCGAGCGCGTTGGTGCTGGCGCGCATTTCCGCAGCCCGGTCCATTTCTACTTCGGTAGTTAAGAAGAAATGTGGAATCGGACCAAGCGAAGTCACCAAACGCTTTGCGATGGTGCGCCGCATTTCGCTGGCCGGAACGTCGCGGTAAGCCGAAGGCTCGGCAGGAGACTGCTGGACCCCCGGTTGCTGCAACTTCGTTTGCTGGCCGCTATCTGCTGCTTTGGAGGTGTCTGCTTTGCCGGCTACCAGACCTTCGACGTCACGCTTAATAATTCGGCCGCCCGGACCGCTGCCATTTACTGTGCGGAGATCGATTCCAGATTCGGCAGCCATGCGGGCAGCGAGTGGAGAGACGATAAGGCGACCCCTCTCGTTTCCATTCCCACCAGCGCGGCTGCTCTGGGTACCACGATCACTGGCCGGAGTGCTGTCCGCCGGGGGCGCAGAAGCGGGTTTTGTTTCCGCGCCGGCTCCAGCTGGAGCCGTTTGTTTATCGTCGCTGTGCGCAGTCTTTGCGGGTGGAGTCGCCGCTGATGCTGCCTGCGAAGGTTTCGTAGTTGCGGCTTCACCGAGAAGTGATGAAATGTCTTCGTCCGGTTCACCAATGACTGCAATCAACTGGCCCAGGGGCGCCGATTCACCATCATGGATAAGGATCTTGCGCAGCACTCCATTTCCCAGCGCCTGCATTTCCATCGTCGCCTTATCCGTGTCGATTTCTGCTAGCGGTTCCCCCATTGATACCTTATCGCCCTCTTTTTTGAGCCAGCGAGAAAGTTGTCCCTCCTCCATGGTAGGGGAGAGCTTGGGCATGATTACTTTGGTTGCCATTGATTTTTAGTAAAGGTCAGAACCGCCTGCGTTAGCGGGCGGCCCCTGGGTGAACCGCTAACTTTTGTCCACCCGCTAACGCAGGTGGTTCTGACGTCAATCCAGATACGATACTTCGCGAACGGCAGCGACAATTTGTTCGACCTTGGGGATTGCCATGTCCTCAAGATTCTTCGCATAGGGCATCGGCACATCCGCACCAGAGACTCGCCTGACCGGAGCGTCGAGATAATCGAAAGCGCGCTCCATGATCTGAGAGCTGATCTCCGCCGACACGCCGAAGAATGGGTGCGACTCCTCCGCTATCACCACGCGATTGGTTTTCTTAACTGACTTTAGAATCGTTTCGATATCCAGTGGGCGAATGGTGCGTGGATCAATTACCTCACAAGAAACACCCTGCTCCTGCAACTGTTCAGCGGCCTTCAGCGCCACTGGTACCATCAGGGACCGAGCCACGATGGTGGCGTCAGTTCCTTCACGCTTCACATCGGCAACTCCGAGCGGGATGGTGAAATCGTCATCGTCGGGCACTTCGCCTTTGTTGCCGTACATTCGTTCCTGTTCGATAAAGATCACCGGATCATCGTCTCGAATGGCGGACTTGAGTAGTCCCTTCGCATCGGCGGGAGTTGAAGGCATCACCACTTTTAGACCAGGGAAGTATGCGAACCACGATTCGATCGACTGCGAGTGCTGGGAACTCACCTGGAACGCGGAACCGCCCGGCCCACGAAACACGATAGGCACTTTGAATTGACCGCCGGACATGTAGAGCATCTTGGCGGCCGAGTTGATGATCTGATCGGTAGCGAGGATGGAGAAATTGAAGGTCATGAACTCGATGATGGGTCGCAGGCCCGCCATCGCGGCTCCAACTCCAAGTCCCGCAAATCCCAGTTCGGTTATTGGAGTGTCGATAACGCGTTTGTCGCCGAGCTCGGCCAGCAGGCCTTTGGTAACCTTGTACGCTCCCTCATAGGCAGCCACTTCCTCGCCCATGAGAAATACGTTGTCATCGCGGAGCATCTCCTCACGTAAGGCCTGATTGAGTGCTTCCCGCATGGTGACTACTGCCATTGAAAGTGTTTCCTCGTTTCGCGTTTGCTCTGTGCGACCTCGGGGTTCTCTGTGTCTCTGTGGTGAGCAAACCGGCTAACCAGGATTCACCACAGAGGCACAGAGAACACAAAGGACGCACAGAGCCGATACTACGTTAGTCTCGCCGACTTGGAACGATCGGATTTGCATAAATATCAGTGAACAACTCCGACGGATCCGGTAGCGGGCTCTCTTCGGCAAACTGGATCGAGCGCTCAACTTCTTCTTTGACCTTCGCTTCGACCTCTTCAAACTCCGCGTCGGTCATCACGCCTTCTTCTTCAAGACTGGCGGCGAATAGCTTGATGGGATCGCGTTCCTGATGAAGTTCAATCTCCGCGCGCGTGCGATAGTTTCCCGGATCGGACATCGAGTGGCCCATAAAGCGATACGTGCGAACTTCCAGCAAGGTGGGCAAATAATCCTTGCGCGCTCGCTCCACGGCTCTCTCGGTGGCTTCGCGCACTGCCAACACGTCCATTCCGTCCACGAACTCCGCGGCCATCTCATAGCCGTCGCCCTTTTGCGCGATGTTTTGTAACGACATCGCCCGCTTGAGCGAGGTCCCCATTCCGTATTGATTGTTTTCGCAGATGTAGATGCAGGGGAGCTTCCAGAGTTGGGCCATATTGAGCGACTCGTGAAACGCACCCTGGTTGACTGCGGCTTCGCCAAAGAAACAAAGCGTAACCTGGTCCGTCCCCTTGTACTTTGTCGCGAAGGCCACACCAGTGGCGAGGGGAATTTGGCCGGCTACGATACCGTGCCCGCCGAGGAAATTTACTTTGCTATCAAACATGTGCATGGAGCCGCCCTTGCCCTTGGAGCAACCTCCCGCTTTTCCGAAGAGCTCGGCCATCACCGACTCCGGAGTCATCCCTTTGGCGATGGCGTGGGCATGTTCACGATAGCTGGTGAGCACATAGTCGTCTTTGCGAATTGCGGATAGCGCGCCGATGGCCACCGCTTCCTGCCCGATGTAAAGATGACAAAAGCCGCCGATTTTTCCGCTGCTGTAGGCTTCAGCGGCCTTCTCTTCGAAACGGCGAACCAAAACCATTTCATGATAGATGCGAGTCAACGTTTCACGGTCCATACCGGAGAGACGACTCTTCTGCGCCTCTTTTACGGCTTCCTGATCGACGCTGGCTGCTTCCTTTTCGTCGCCAGGCTCGTCCATGACGGCAACGCTCTCGTCTTCAACCTGCGGGCGTGCCGGTTCCGGCCTTCGCGTTCTATTTTCGTAACTCGACTTTGCCACTTTAGCGCTTTCCCGAATAGTGAACCGCCATTGAGGCGGCGGCTTCAGCTAGAAATCAATGTGTTGATTATGGTTTAGGTCGCCCGGGATTATACGCGAGGACTGCGACGACGTGCAAAACTGGGTACCTGTTGTGGCATGCGCATCTTGCGCGTGAACACGGGACGCCCGTGCCACTGCGACTGGTACGCTCGCAACCTTCGGTGCAGTGATGGTTATCTGAATGCGTCGAGATTGGTGACTGATGCGTTAGTCAGGGTAACCACAGTCTTGCGCGAATGCTTGTTTGACTGCATCCCTTTGGCAGCGGCCGTGAGCAACTCTTCAGTCGTCTCACCCTCTTCGGGGAAACAGGCCACGCCCACGCTTAATCCAACTTGAATCACTGAACCTGATCTGACCGAGAATTGTTGTTTTTCGACAGCCTTGCGAATGCGCTCACCTACGATCGCCGCCATTTGGCTGGACGCCATTGGCATGATGGCCACGAATTCGTCGCCAGCGTAGCGCGTCAGGATATCCATCTGCCGCAGTTCTTTTCTCATCACCGCAGCGATGCTGGCCAGAACGCGGTCTCCGATCGAATGTCCATAGGTGTCGTTGATGCCTTTGAAGTCGTCCACATCCATGCTCACTACGGCAAGCGACTCATTACCCATTCGCTGGGATTCAGCGAGGCGTTGCTCGAGCATCATGTAGAAACCGCGGGCGTTTGGAAGGTCTGTGAGAGGGTCGACAAGGGCGCTCTCTTTGGTTTTCTCAAACGTCATCGCGTTATTCAGCGCACTGGAGGCATGCTGGCAAACGGACTCAAGCAACCGCACGTGCTCGGTAGTATAAGAAGAGCGACTCTTGGAATAGAGGGTGATCGCGCCAAACGCTCCGTCCTCGCGAAGCAACGGCGAGACAAGTGCGCCGCGATAGGATTTAGCGATATCTTCCGAAAGACCGACAAGATCCAACTCCGGCGAAGCATTCGACATCGACCTGCCATTTGCGATGACCCAACCCGTAATGCCGTCGCCGATCGTCATGCGGCGATTGCCAAACAGTTCGGTATCTTCGCCCGCGACATGCGCGGCGACGGCCTTACCCGTTTTCTCGTCAACTATGAAGATGATGCAGGTATCGAACGGCACGATTGATTTGAGTTTGTTCGACACCAGCGTGACCGTGTCGCTCAGATTCAAAGAGGAACCGATGGTCTGGGCGATCTCATGAAGCGCGAAGACTTCGCGTTGGGCTTCACTTATTGACCTGAATCCGGAGTCATCGTGAAGGGCGCCGATGCGATCTGGAGCGAGACCAGCATCGGGTTTCGTTTGGGTTTCGTAATCGTGAGTTGGTATTTCAGCGGCTACCTGCTCCTGAATATCCTCGGCATCGATCAATCGATCAAAGTCTTCGACGTTTTCTACGAATGTTTCGACGATGCGCGGGTCGAATGCGCTACCCGCCATGTTTTTCAAGAGAGACAGCGAATCTTCGCGCTTCCTGCCTTTGCGATACGGACGATCGCAACGGGTGGCGTCATAGAAATCGACGACCGAGATGATTCGCGCCACGAGTGGAATGTTTTCGTGTTTGAGACCTTTTGGGTAACCCGAGCCGTCCCATTTCTCATGGTGGTAACGGACAATGTCTTCAACCGGGTAAGGGAAGTTGACCCGCCTCAGAATATCTCCACCCACGGTGGGGTGAATCTTCATCTTGGCAAACTCCGCCTCGGTTAGTTTTCCCGGTTTGTTCAAAATGTATTCCGGCACCGCGAGCTTGCCAATGTCATGTAATAGCGCGCCGGCAAAAAGAGCCTGCATTTCCGGCGTGCCCACCTTGAGTTGTTTTCCCATCTCTGAGGCGTAAATCTGCGTCCGGCGCACGTGACCATGAGTTGTTTGATCTTTTGCATCGATAGCGATCGCGAGGGACTCAATCGTATTCATGTGGATGGTCGCCATCTCTTCCACATGTCTTCGTTGCTCGCCTTCGGCACGTCTGACCTCGCTCAGGCGTTTCTCGTTGAAGCGGTAGAGGAGGTGGACTAACGCGGTGATCAGCACACCCAGGAGCGCATAAGGAATGCCGGCGCCATTGATGGCTGCGTAGAACAATACCGCGGAAGCGGCTCCTGCAACCTGGGTAGTCAAAGTCCACACGATGCTTTCCTGGGAGGGGAAAACACTCATCCGGCCGTCTACGAAGTTTATAAAGTGGTGCGTAGCCACGGTGCTGAGGAAGTATTGCAAAACAGCCAGCACGCAGAGCGGCACGAGGAATACATTCAGCGGCAGGCCCTGACTAACACTCGCGGCCGAGTCGTCTGAGAACACATTCACCAGCAGGCCGTAGCACGAAGCCGAGATAAAGGTTGAGATTACGGCGATGGCCGTCGTAGCGATCGAGTCGCGGCGGCTGGCAAGTCCATACGTAGAGACGAAGCCCACAATTGCAGCCAGCAACGTAGCCGGGCCCGCGGTGTCAGCAGGCGGAACTGCATAGAGGATTACAGCGAGGAAAAGAAACGCGTCGGCCACCGATTTGCGGGTTTGCTGCACGCCGAGGCTATTACTGATGGAGACTGTGAACCGGCTGGCGATCAGAGTGAGTCCAACCAGAACAAGCCACGAGAGCAGTCCTGCCCTGGTGAGAAAAGGTAGTTTCAGGGTGGAGATGAAAGCGATCCCCAGAAACAACAAACCGAGCGCGGAGATACTCGTCATTAAGACGTTGATCGTCCAATTCCTCTTTAAACTCATTTTTTCCGTGACCTCTGACGTAATTCAACGATCGGGCGGGTGTTTGGTTGAGAAATTATCCGACTAGAAAGGTGGGACAGGATGTACTGGGAAACTTCTGGTTGGCCGTTGGCCAACACCGTTTGGCACTCCGTAAAAATACCCTTTTTACGCCGTTAGAGTCAATTCATTAGTTAAGAATCAACGCGAACGCAGGATTCAAAGGGGTAGTTGCCCTCTGAACGCCAAAGGCGAAGGTGCCAGAATTATTTTGACGAGGATTTAGCGGCTTTTTCCTTCAGTTGGGCACCCAGGCTTTCTGGGTCAGTCACAGGCTCAAGGCAGGTAAAATTCCTGCAGACATAGGCTGTAGCGGCGCCATTCATTTGAGGACGATTGCTCAGCAATGGAATTAGTTTTACGGCTTCGGAATCTGACGGATGCGCCTGCGCGAGCACTCGATTCGGCAGATAGAGTTTCCAAATCACATCCAGCAATGCCGCGGTGTCCAAGGCTCCTCGATCACCAATGACGGCAATCTCGCGGGGCTCCGCCAACTCGAAATCAAACGCGCAGAGCATTCGACCAAAGCCGGTGGGATACCGTCGGGCCGCTGTGGAAGTGAGACGGAGGAGGGTAGCAGCGCGTCGCTGGTAGTCAGTGTTACTCGTGAGCAGCCCACTTCGCAGGAGGACTTCGGCTGCCACCGAGTTTCCCGAGGGAGTGGCGTTATCAAAAAAGTCTTTCGCACGCACTATCAAGGTTTCGTGACTCTTCCCGGTGAAGAAGAATCCGCCCTCCTCGTCGTCCCAAAATTCATCGATCATCGTCTCCGTCAGGGCGGAAGCCTCCTCGAACCATTCGAGTTCGCCGGTCGTCTCATAGAGGGTTAATAAACCATCGATGTAGAACGCATAGTCTTCCAGGTAGGCGTTTAGTTTTGCCTGGCCTTCCTTGTATGTCCTAAGCAGAAGACCATCTCTCCTGAGGTGGTCCAACACGAACCGGGCGTTTCTCCGGGCTATTTCCTCAAAGTCGGGCCGGTGAAGAACCGCGGCTGCTTCGGCGAAGCTAGCCAGCATCAGGCCATTCCACGCCGTCAGAATCTTTTCATCGCGTCCAGGCTTCACGCGCTGTTCGCGCGCATTGAAGAGTTTTGCGCGACCACGCTCGATCACCTCGCGAAGCACCGATTCACTTACTTTCTTTGAGTCGGCCACTTCTGAGAGCGCACGTGTGACGTTGAGAATATTCTACTCTTCAAAGTTGCCGTTTTCAGTGACGTTGTAATACGCCGCAAACAATTCGGCATCAGCGGCGCCAAGTAAGTCTTTGATCTCAGCAAGGCTCCAAACAAAGAATTTTCCTTCCACACCTTCAGAGTCGGCATCCTGGGTCGAATAGAAACCGCCAAGCGGGTCCGTCATCTCACGAGCTATGTAATCCAGAATTCCCTGGACTACAGACCGCGCCAGCTCGTCGTTGCTCACCTGGTAATAATGAAGATAGAAACGAGACAGCAGAGCATTGTCATAGAGCATCTTTTCAAAATGCGGCACGAGCCATTTTGAATCTGTCGAGTAACGATGAAAACCGCCTCCGAGATGATCGTAGATTCCGCCCTCGGCCATCTTGCGGCTCGTCTGTCGCACAATCTCAATGGCTTGAGGCTCGCCGGTGCGGTCAAACGTATGAAGCAAAAACTCCAGGGCCATCGCCGGTGGGAACTTCGGAGCGCTGCCAAAACCGCCATTGGTTGGATCATAGCTACGGATTATTCCGCGGTACGCTTCATCCAACAGCGCCGGCGACAGTGGTTCATCAGATTCCCCAACGGCGCCGGAGCGACGCAATCCGTCGAGGATCGAACTCGCAGTCTCGGCGATATCATCAGCCCGTTCGCGAAATGCTTCGGCCATGCTAATCAGCACTCGCGGGAACCCCGGCATGTTGTGACGGTCCTCGGGAGGAAAGTAGGTGCCGGCGTAGAAGGGAACCGCGTCCGGGGTTAGAAAAACTGTCATCGGCCAGCCGCCGCGATGGGTCATCAATTGAACCGCCGTCATGTAGATATGGTCTACATCCGGCCTTTCTTCGCGGTCCACCTTGATGTTCACGAAATTGTCGTTCATGAGCCTGGCAATGTCTTCATTTTCGAACGACTCATGTTCCATCACGTGGCACCAGTGACAGGCCGAATACCCAACGCTCAGCAACATTGGCTTGTTTTCTCGGCGCGCGATCTCAAACGCCTCCGGCCCCCACGGATACCAGTCCACGGGATTGTGCGCATGTTGCAGGAGGTAGGGGCTGGTCTCGTTGATCAGCCGGTTCGTGTGTGCTGGTTTAGTCAATTGAAACTTTCGACTTTGGATTTCCTGCATTCTACAAGTTAAGCGCGAAAGTCCGAAGGCCAGAGAAGTCGAGCGAACATCGGCGACTAATTCTTAAACCAGTACGGAGTTTTCTTCGTCCACTCATTATTCGGATAACGGCGGTGAAGCAGATCGTGGGCGGCCTTTGACCACCGGCCCGTTTGCTTGTCGGCGCAGCCGTAACGGCTGGTTTTCACAGCCAGGTGGAGGGCTTCCGGCACCCGAGGGTCGGCTGGATTCTTCGTGGCCCAATCAATTACCTGGCGCGCGAGGTAATTTGGCGCAGCGCCGGTGGCGGCCAACAGCTCAAACTCTTTGCCGGCCGTGGCAACTTGAGCGGGAGTCAAGAACGGCGGAACCGGCACGCTGGCCCTGGCGCGTGGAGATACGTCGGGCGAGCTGCGCTCCTCCGCCAGGAAGGCTGCGGAGCACCACCAGTTGTCTCGATAAGAGTCCTGCTCAGAAAGCGTGGCCCGGCCAACTCCGACGTCTATGAATGGTTCGAGTCCTGGAAATTTCAACCAGGCATAGATGCCCGCGAACTTTTTCGCCAAAAGATCTCGCTCGCTGAGGTATTGGTTCAGTACCGAAGTCATTTCCGGGGCAAGCGTTTTCAACGCAGGTGTAAGCGAAGTGGCCGTCTTTGGACTATCGAGGAGAATTGCGCGCAACCATGCTGCCTGAGTCACATCGCGCTTGAGGTTTTCGGAAAGCTTGCTGCTGCTCGGAATTTGACTAAGAAGGGCAAGCGGCATTTTCAGATTGATGATTTCTCCGGCATCGGAGTCAAATAGTTTTCTGTCGCGAATAGGTTTTGAGTCCCCACCAAACTCATCATCGTCAACGGGCATTTCCCGATTGCTATCGTCCCAGGAAAAGCCCGCCGGTGTTCGTTGTGCGTGCACCAGAAAATCGTCGAGACTATCCGAAACCATCTGTCGCTGATGATGAAGAAGATTAAGGGTTGAACGGTTGAGACTGCGATCGTTTTTTCGAAGCAGCTCATCCAGATATGTGCGGGCTTCGGAAAAGCGTCCGGCTTCGATATTTAGTCGCACGATGTGGAAAGAAGCGGTTGCGAAAGCTGGAGAAGTCGGCTGAAGTTGTGCGGCGGCAGTTTGCAGCCGTGCGGCCTTTGCATGAGTGGGCTTCACTTTTGCCAGAGCTGCAATAAGCCAGGGGATTGACGACTCTGTTTCCCACCGCTGTACAGCATGATCGACCGAGTCAGCCTTTTCAGACTGAATGGTGGAAACCCAATCAGTAAGATCGTCGGCTTGGAGGTTCACTGTCTTCGCCGGCGTTTGTGCATGGTGCATTTCGTCGTCGTCGACGATGAACTGATCTAACAGGATCGTGTAGTCCCATAAGTCCTGCTTCAAGTTAGTCAGCCCGGTGTTAGCTGCCAGCGAACGCCCCAATTCATGCAGTCTTTCTTCGGGATGCAGACGAAGGCTCACAATGTTCATGAGCCGGCGGGCCGCTTCGGGAGACGGTTCAGCCTGCGATTCCTTCAGTATCCGGCTTAATTGATCCTTAGCCTCTGTCAGGACAGTGTTCTTTGTTTCGTCCGGGCCGAGACTCGCTTTGCGAATCAAGGTACGCGCCACCATGTAAGGACCAAGCCGGCGCCAGGGCGACTTTGTATCACCGGCGATAGCGCCAAACTGCGTCCTGGCCAAATCGAAATTGCCGGCGTAGAAATTTGCTGCGGCAATCTGATAGTCGCGATCAGTGCGCAGTGAGGCTTCAGCTTCTGATGGAAGAGCTGCGGGAATGTGTTGTCCTTCCGAGCAATTCGCGAATACCAAATCCTGAGCTTCAACCCACTGCTTCACCGCCGGATTCTCAACGCCGAGTCTCTTGATCCGTTCTTCGAGCGTTGCCGCCGCGGTCTGGAAAGCGTCCTGATTGCAGTTTATGAATGATTCGAATTGCTTTGGCTGTTCGCGATTTCGGTAAACTTCAATATCGGGCGCTTTACCGGAGATCACGCGCTGTCGCGCAGTTTGCCACTCTTTTAGCCAGTCGTGATCATTCGGCCCCGATCTGAATTCGAGGCGATCCTTCCAAAGGCCAACCAGCTCTTGTTGTTCAGCGGAACTGAAAGTTGCGCCGCTCAAATATCGGTAGGCGACGTAAAGGTACGACCGGGCGTATGACGGCTGCACGATGCCAATGTCACCCTGGGCAAACTTCTCCAGTGGGTATTCGGGGTGGGCCTTAAACGTAAAAACTGCACCTAGCGTAAACGGGCCACATGCAAAGGAAGCCGGCGACTGAAGCAGTATGACGACCGTCAAGGTCGTCGCCATGATTGATCGGTAAAGGGTCCTATTCATTTGCGGCATTACTTCGCGGTGGCCTCCATCACTTGTTTAACTTTTGCAGACGACCAGCTTTCAGGATTGAAAACATAGACACGCTCGACCTCAGGTAGGTTTGCGATTGGTTCGTCGGTTGAGATCCCGACACTACCCTGACAGCGCCTGGCCTTAAACTTTTCACCCGCGCCCAGGTGAGACAGAAAGAGATTACGTTCAAGTCCCATGCGAAACAGCATCGGCACGGCTTCGTCGATGGGCAGATCGTCCAACCAGTTGTCGCCTTCACACCATGAAGCCAGCGCGGTCATTGAAAGCATGGTCGATTCCGGCAATGACGCACGTAATTTGGTCAGCAGCGAACGATAAAAGCTGCGTTCGCTCGTGGTGGCGTCAAAGTCGATCTGGACCATCACCACATTGGGCAGGTCACCCAGTTCTGATATTTCCCTAACGGCGTTCTGAAGTTGCTGATCTGAAAGGGAGGCGGGTTTACGTCGGTCGGTTTCGATTCGAGCGACGGCAATGACCTGCGCATCCAATGGCGTGGCCAGTGGTTGGAGACGAGGACGACTAATGGTTTGCTCGCCTCGCAGATAAAGTGTCTTTGCCAGAAATGCTACGGCAAGTTTCTGCCGATCGATGTAATCGAGTTTCTCGGGCCGTTCCCAAGCCCAAAGAATCGTTGCAGGCAAGCTGCTGAGTCTCTTTGCTGATGGAGAGGATTCGTTCAGCCCACGAGACCCGCCGGCTTGAAACCAGAACATCAGCAGCACGCTGAGGCCGATCACGCTGACGAGTAAAAGTCTAAATCGCTGTCGCAGGAAACTTCGCATGGTAAGCGGCGCGAGTTTACCTCAGCTTGCTCGGAAAGTGTTCGACAAACTTTCCTTTCGCCAGTAGCCGCGAACACGCGCGGACCGGTTCTCGCTTAAGTTCGCCTTTTTGCTATACTCCCAAACTGAATCGTCATTCATTTTTCGCGCATAGGATTGAATAGATGGAACGTGAAACTCTGGAAATGGACGTGGTGTTTGTGGGAGCTGGTCCGGCAAACCTGAGCGGCGCCCTGCATCTGACCCGGCTCATAAAGCAGCACAATGAAGCGGTCGCAAGTGGTGCAGGCGCTGGCCAGCCTCTGGGAGACATCGAGATCGGTGTGATCGAAAAGGGAGCCTCAATTGGCGCGCACATTCTTTCAGGAGCGGTCATGGATCCGAAAGCACTCCGAGAGTTGATACCGGATTTTATTGAACAGGGCGCGCCGCTTGAGTCGCCCGTCAACGAAGACTACTTCCTCTATCTCACGAAGAATCGCGCGCTGCGTTCACCCATCACACCACCACCGCTGAAGAATCACGGCTACTACATTGTTTCTTTAAACCGCCTCACTGCCTGGCTGGGGGAAAAGTGTGAAGAGGCGGGCGTCAATATTTTTCCGGAGTTCCCCGGGGCAGATCTGCTTTACGACGAAGCGGATCGAGTGGTGGGCGTGCGGACCGGGGATAAGGGTATCGATAAGGATGGTAAGCAGAAAGCGAATTTTGAGCCGGGCGTCGATTTGCACGCCAAGGTAACCGTGCTGGGCGAAGGGCCGCGTGGTTCGTTGACGAAGCAACTAGTCCAGCGTTTAGGTCTCGACGAGGGACGCGAGCCTCAGGTTTACAGCATTGGCGTGAAAGAGCTCTGGGAGCTGCCTGACGATCGTTATCCGCCCGGCAGAGTGACGCACACACTCGGCTACCCATCAGACTCAAAAACCTACGGCGGCGGCTGGATCTACGGAATGCAGAATCGCATTCTCAATATCGGTTACGTAACCGGCTTGGACTACAGCGATCCGCTGCTTGACCCTCACGCCGAATTTCAACGATTCAAACAGCACCCTTACATAACGCGTTTGCTAGACGGCGCAAAAATGATTCGTTATGGAGCGAAGACCATCGCAGCCGGCGGATATTTTGCCATGCCGCGGATTTACGCGGACGGAGTCTTGTTAGTCGGAGACTGCGCAGGCTTTCTCAATTCTCAACGGCTTAAGGGGATTCATTCTGCTATCAAGAGTGGAATGCTGGCGGCTGAGGCGATTTTCGAGGCGCTGGTAGCCGGCGACTACTCAGCCAACCAGTTGCAGCGCTACGAGCAACTCGTAAACGAGAGTTGGATCATTCCTGAACTGCGCAAGGTGAGAAACTTTCATGCAGGTTTCAAGCACGGCCGTTGGCTGGGGATGGTCAATACCGGGTTTCAGTTTATTACAGGTGGCCGATCCTGGGGCCTCTTCGATCGCGCCAAAGCCGATGCTGGACACGAGGCGATGCGCAAGCTATCCGCATATGGCTATCGCGGAGACGACATTGAGCAACGATATGGCGCGCTGAAATTCGACGGGAAAGTTGCTTTCAATAAGCTGACTGACGTTTACCATGCAGCAGTCGGCCACAGTGAGGATCAACCGAGTCACCTCCACGTGCTCGACACAAACATTTGCGTCACGCGATGCGCTGAGGAGTATGGAAACCCCTGCCAGCGATTCTGCCCGGCGGCAGTTTATGAAATGGTAGATGATGGAACGACTGGCAAGCGGAAGTTGCAAATCAACTTTTCAAACTGCGTACACTGCAAGACCTGCGACATCATGGATCCGTATCAGATCATTAACTGGGTAACTCCTGAGGGCGGGGGTGGACCCGACTACAAAGGCATGTGAAAACTGCGGGGGCGCCTAACGACGGGTCCACGAAATCTCACGAAGAAAATCTAACCAACGAAGTATTGCGGAAGGTTTGACCCGGGAGCGACCTGTTATTCTTCGTCGTCTTTTTTGGTAACAGTGAAGTTAACGCGGCCGCGCATAACCTCTTCCAGGGCGATACGGGTGTTCTTGTGTTTGAGCGAGTCGATATCGATGCGGGGTCGCGCACCGCGCTGAAGTTGTTTGCTGCGTTTTGCTGCCAGGATAATCAGACGGTACTTCGAGTCGACCTCAGGCGCCGGGGTCTCGTCAGTTACTTCCTCAACCTCTTTAACTATTGCTGTCACTGTTTCCTCCGCTCAAATTAGTTTGAATTAGAATCAATTTCGTTCTTAGTAAACGCGTTTACTATTTTCTTTATCTGCGGCTCCTGCCGGGAAAGCCGCGCTCTTTCCGCCTGGATGACTGCCCGAAGATCTGCTGCTGCCCGATCGGCATCGTCGTTAATAATTAAATACTGGAAAGCCGCGTAGTGCTCCAGCTCTCGCGGGGCATTCCGCAGTCGGACGTCTAGCTCTTCCAGTGAATCGGTGCCCCTGGCCATAAGCCGCTGTCGCAACACCTCAAAAGAGGGGGGCAGGATAAAAATGCTTACCGAATCCGTAATTAACTGTCGCACACTAGCTGCGCCCTGAACATCAATCTCCAGAACGATGTCGCGCCCTTCGGAAATTTCGCGAGCCACCTGCTGCCGACTCGTTCCATAATGATGGGAATGAACGTGGGCCCACTCCAAAAACTCCCCGCCAGCGACCATCTGCTCAAACTGTTCCGTCGATACGAAGAAGTATTCGCGGCCGTTGACCTCACCGCTTCGCGGCGGGCGAGTCGTGAACGAAACAGAATAGCTAAGGTTTGGGACATTATTCAACACGCGCTGAATCAGTGTGCCTTTGCCTCCGCCTGATGGCGCACTAACGACGAAGAGAATGCCATGTCCTTCCGACGAAACGGGGGAATGGACTTCACTTTCCAGGTTCTTTATCTCACTCGACATTTTGAACTTGTTCGCGGATCTTTTCGACTTCGGCTTTGATTCCCAGGGCCGCTTCCTTAATCGACAAATCAGTGGATTTTGACAGCGTCGTGTTGGCCTCGCGGTTGAGTTCCTGAAGCAGGAAATCAAGCATCTTGCCGGTCTCACCGTTTGAGTTTAACGCATCGCGAAACTGGATCAGGTGACTCCTGAGACGCACCATCTCCTCGCTTACATCGCTTCGATCCGAAAGGTAAGCAACTTCCTGGGCCAACCGGGCAGGATCGATTTCGACCAGTTGACCATTCCGGTCGAGCAGCTCGCCAATTCTTTTTTGCAGACGCAGGCGATAGGCATCAACCAGCCCCGCGGCCGCATCCTCGATCAGCGGCACCAACGCCTCAATCTTGTCCAGACGTCCGGCCATCTCGAAGCGCAACGCTTCGCCTTCCTGGGCACGCATTCGCTCAAGCTCATCCAGGGCCACATTCAGCGCGCGCTCAATGCCGGCGACCACTTCATCATTGAGCCCTTCTCGCGAAGGTTGCAGCGCGCCGGGCAAGCGGGCCAGGACGTTGATATCGAGCTCGCCGCCGATGCTGAATTCGTCCTGCATCTCACGCAACGCATTGACGTAGCCCGCAATCAATGGCCGATTCAATTCGTAAGCCGTTTGCGATGTCTTCTCAAAATTTATCGTGACATCGACGCGCCCACGAGCAAGGCGCGAACTAATCTGTCGTTTGATAATGGGTTCAAGCGAGGACAGCTCGCCAGTCAGCCTGAGGTGGACGTCGAGAAAGCGATTGTTCACAGTTTTCAGGTCGACTGAAACTGCGAAGGTGTCGCCCTCGGCCGACCCGCGTCCGTATCCCGTCATTGATTTCATAAATTTGTTGTCCGTGCTCCGTGATTCGTAGCATAACGACGTCGATAATCCGTCGTTGTGCATTTGGAAGCTGAAAGATTTCCCTTGGGTAACTTTGCGTCTTAACTTCGCGAACTTTGCGGTCTGCCTTGAGTTTTACCGCAAAGGCCGCAAAGATCTCGCAAAGAGCCGCAAAGGATCGAAGAGTAGTTGTACCTGAATAAACGATAGCTGACCGCTTACTCCCGACGCTTACTGACTGATCGTCATCTCCTCTTCTTCATCAGCAAACTGTAGTTCATAAAGTGTTCGATACTTACCACCGCGCGCGAGTAGTTCAGCATGGCTGCCCGCTTCGATGATTGTACCGGCTTCCATCACCACAATGACGTTGGCCTTTCGGATCGTTGAAAGGCGATGGGCGATAACCACTGTGGTCCGATTGCGTACGAGGTTGGCAATTGCTTTTTGCACGAACCGCTCCGACTCCGCATCAAGCGCTGAAGTCGCTTCATCCAGAATCAAAACGGGGGCATCGACCAGAAGGGAACGAGCAATTGCTAAACGTTGACGCTGGCCGCCGGAAAGGAAAATTCCGCGTTCCCCCACAATCGTTTCATACTTCTCCGGCAACTCCATAATGAAATCGTGGGCGAAAGCAATTCGGGCTGCTTCTTCAATCTCAGCCTGCGTAGCATCGGGCTTTCCATAAGCGATGTTGTGCCGCACAGTGTCGTTGAAAAGTACCGTCTCCTGAGTGACCAGGGCTAGTTGCTGACGTAGGCTCGAGAGGGTTGCGTCGCGAAGATCAGTGCCGTCCCAATAAACGCCGCCGGAGACCGGATCATGAAAACGGGGCAGCAGTTTGGTCAAGGTTGATTTCCCCCCGCCAGACTCGCCAACCAGGGCTACCATTTCGCCGGCCGGAATCTTTAAATTCACTTCACGCAAAACCGAACGCTCTTCATTCGTATAACCGAATGAAACGTTGCGCAGCTCAATCTCGCGCTCCAGCGGCTTCAGTTTCACCGCATCTTTCTTTTGCGGAAGCTCGGCATGCTCGTCCATTACTTCCCAAACGTGATGCGCCGCGGCGAGCGCCTGCTGCATCGCATTCTGCAAACGCGAAAGCTTTCGCATGGGATCGTAGCTGCTAAAAAGAAAGAAGAGAAACGTGACAAACTGAGCCAGGTTCATCCGCCCTGACACGATTTCCCGCTGGACGAAGAAGAGAAGGATGACTACAAAGACAACGCCAACAAGCTCGATTAGCGGTGGCGCAAACCCGGAGATTTTCGCAGTCCGCAGATTGGCTCGAACAATTCGTTTGGCTACCGCGGTGAAGCGAGACGATTCGTGCGCTTCCGCGCGATATGCCTTAACGATAGCCTGATTCGAGAGAGCTTCCTGGGCCGTGTCGGTGAGTTCTTTATAACCTTCAAAACTCTCTCGCGAAAGATTGCGCAACGCCGTACCAAATCTTGCGGTGAGCACGGCGACGATCGGAGCAATAACCAGCGACGCGAGAGTCAATCGCCAACTAAAGTAAAAAGACGCCGAAAGAAACGCGATCAAAGTAAAACCTTCGCGCAGCATGTCGCGCAGCGTATTCGCCACTGATACTTCAATTGCTGAGGCGCTGGAAACAAGACGTGAAACCAAATAATTGGCGCGGTGACGTTCAAAAAAACTTGCTGATTGGGCGAGCAAGTGACTATAGAGATCCTGGCGCAACTTCAAGACTGCGGATTGCCCGATGCTCGCCATCCAGACAGTGGAAAGATATGTGGCGACTCCTTTTGCCACCGTGAAGGAAAGCAATAGGAGAGAAATTGTCTGCCACGCCCCCACGCCGGAGTCCGGAATCAGGCGTTGAAGGCTGAAGAGTGTCTGCGTGCGTTCGCCGCTGCCTTGGGTAAGGGCCTGATCGAAGATTGGCACGATAAGTCCGCCTATCGCGATTTCGAGGATGCCCACTAGCAGCATTGCGAACGTTGCCAGCGCGAAGGTTCCTTTGTGGGGGCCTAAATAGCTGAGGAGTCTTCGGAGATCGTGCATTAGTTATAGGAATAGTCGTGCCAGCTACTGGCGAGTTCAGCCGATGTGAATCACCCGCGGAAGCAATTGAAGAGAGTCTCGGTTCCTCAGTCTCGGGAAGGATCAAAAACGTCCGTAAAACTAAAGGGCAACTATACTTATCAGCGCGCAGGGGCGTCAAGGCGACGGGTTTTTTTACGCGGAGTGTCGTTCAACTCCTTGGAG
>Ga0190272_10000282_pt1 | contig 29113 bp, 25 predicted proteins | sample Popmic504T_FD_133746 | JGI IMG/M metagenome (GOLD analysis project Ga0190272, IMG submission 133746) | Populus adjacent soil microbial communities from riparian zone of Shoshone River, Wyoming, USA - 504 T | ecosystem: Environmental > Terrestrial > Soil > Riparian zone | place: USA: Wyoming...
ACGCCGTACAGCGACGCGAACCGCATGCGCTCGCTCTCCGCGCGGTCGTGCGCCTTGCGCAGGGCCTCGTCCTGGGACGTGTACTCCTCGGCGGTCTGGCCGCGCCGGGAGTGCATCCGCTCGGCACCGACCTCCGGCGCCACCGTCAGGTGCACCGACAGGGCGTCCGGGATGAACCACCACGCCATCCGGGAGTCCACGACGACGGGGGTGCCGGCCACCGCGAGCCCGCGGAGCACGTCGTCCACCTCGTCGTCGATCCGCTGGTCGTGCTCGGCCAGCTTGTTGAGCTCGAGGGTGCTGACCTTCCGGCCGCTGGCGATCGCGCGGTGCAGGTCGCCGGTCGACACGAACTCCAGGCCCAGCCGCTCGGCGAGGAGCCTCGCCACCGACGACTTCCCGCTGCCGAGCGCCCCGCTGATCGCGATGGCCCGCCGTCCCGGTTCGCCAGGCTCCACCCGCGCTTCGACACCCACCGGGAAACTCTAGCCCGCCCGCAGGTCAGGCGGCCGTCGCGTCGAGGTGTTGCAGCAGCTCGTGGGCGGCGACCTCGACGTCCTTGTGGCGCCACTCCGCCGCCCGGTAGACGCAGGCGATCAGGGCCGTGCGGTGCACCCTGCGGAGGTCGCCGTAGACGAAGGCGTACCTGGCCTTCGTGTGGTCGGTCGCGCCGTCGGTGAGCCCGAGGTGCCACTCGGCGAAATCGTCCCACGAGTGCTTGTCCAGGTAGGCGTTCTCGTCGTCCGCGCGGGGTTGCACGCTGCCCCAGTCGCTGTCGAGGACGTACTGGCGCGCGTCGATGAGCCGCCGGGCGCGAGCCACCGCGCTCTTGTTGACCGTGTACGACGCCATGGTCCACATCTTCCCCGAGGCACGCCGATCCCGCGCGTCCTGAGCCGTCCCGCGCGGCCAGGGCCGTCAACCGGCCAGGGCCATCACGACCGACCACACCCCGGCCGACGCCAGCATCGTGAGCCCGACCGGCCGCATCACCCGGCGGGCCCGCAGCAGCCCGAGGATCACCCACGTCGGCTCGGGGTCGGACTCACCGGCCGGCACCCGACGACGCGGCACCACGAGGTCGAACGCCAGCTCAGGAAGGGCGAAGCCCAGCGCGTACACGACCCCGGCCCACCACGGCACCAGCCCGAGCAGCGTCAGGCACAGCGCGGCCCACGACAGCGAGGTGACCCGGAACGTGGTGCCGACGAGCCCCGCGTCGAGCCCCCAGAACAGCGCGGCCCGGCGGTCGCCGTAGCGGTACAGGAACCGCTTCGGCGTCTGCCGGCGCCACATGGGTGTGCGGAGCCTCGCGTCGGCCAGGAGGAACAGACCGAGCGCCACGGCGGCCGCGACCCAGCTGACGGGATGTGACCGCCACGGGCCGAGCAGCCCGGCTCCGAGCGCCGACACGAGCGCGAAGACCGCCGTCGAGGTCGCCAGGAAGCCGGCGGCGAGCAGCACGGCGGGCCAGCGGTCGGGTCGGGTGACGTTCCCCTTCACGAGGGGGCGGAGGGTTCCGACGAAGGACACGCCTCAAGGGCTGAACAGCTGCGCGAAGCCGGCGACGGCGACGAGCAGCAGCAGCGGTGTCGTCATCCGCGCTCAGCCGCAGCCGGTCTGCCCGATGCTCCAGTGTTCGGAGCAGGCCGTGTTGGCGGTCGTCGCGCCCCAACAGGTCGACGCCGTGGTGCACTCACCGCAGCCCCAGTCGCGCCCGCCCTGGCAGCAACCCCAGATCCGCTTCGTGTAGCCGCTCGGGCAGGTGAAACCGGAGCCGCTGCCGGGGCAGCCGCCGGACGGTTTGATGAGGCAGCAGCACGCATGCGCGATGCAGGCGTGCGCGGCCGGTTGGACCGCGGTGAGGCCGGCGAGGACGCCGACGCTGGTGATCCCGACCCGGCCCGTCCACCGGAGGAACCCCCGGCGGTTGGTGCCCTTGGTGGTCCTGGGATGAGCCATGAGTGAACTCCCTCTCACTCGTGTGCCGCTGTGCCTGCTGTTCTCGGTACGAGCACGCGTCGCGCCTCGGTCTCGGCGGTCGGCAGCATCGCGTACAGCTGCCGGGGGCTCGGCACGGTCTTCGCCTCGTCGAGGCGGCCGTTCGTGACGATGAGCGCGGCCGGGGTGATGTCGAGGCCGAGGCGGCCCGCGACCCGCTCGTCGAGGTCCACCATGGTGCGCTCGCCGCGGAGTTGGTACTGCTCGACGAAGTCGCTCGCGTCACCGCCCGACACCGGCACGATCACCAGCCACAGGTGCGGCGGCAGCGCGCCACCGGCCAGGGTGGCCGCGATGTCGAAGCAGCCCTTGCACTTGTTGGACAGGAACAACACCACCGCGTGCTCGGCGCCGTCGAGCTCGGCGGGCAGCAGGATCTCGCTCGGCCGCAGACCGTGGGACTCGCCGAGGTCCATCGGGCTGGGGGTGTCGAACATGTCGAGGTGCTGCCGGACCTGGTTGAGCTGCTGGAACATCTCGATCAGCGCGCCGAACTGGACGAAGGCCACCACCACCAGCAGGCACACCAGAATCAGCAGCACGGTCGTCATCGCGGCGTCTCCTCCCCCAACGTCAGCGCATCCGGATCGCCCTGCCGAACCCCGACGTAGACCGGCGCGACCGCGATCCGGTCCTCGTGCATCGTCCGCACCGTGCGGAGCCCGTCAGGGACCCGCATCGCCAGCAGCCCCAGCACCGCGAAGGCCAGCAGCGCGAACCCCGTGTCCACACCCCAGTCGGGCGTCCACCACTGCGCGACCCCGGCGGCGACCAGCCACACGGGCAACCACGCCACCTGGCGCCACCCCAGCACCCCGCGCCCGGCGGAGCCGAAGCACCGGCAGTCGACCCGCTTCCCGGCCAGCACCACCACCAGCCCGGCCGCCGCGAAACCGGTGCCCAGCAACACAACCAGCGCCCGCGGCCACCACGCCGCCGGCGCGACAAGCAGCGCGACCGCCGTCAGGAACTCGACACCGACCACCACCGGGGCCGCCAGCTCGGGGACACCGAGCCGGGCCAGCGTGCGGCGGAAGCCCTTGAGGTCGAGGACCTTCGCGAGAGCGGCCGACAGGAGCACGATCGCGGGCGCGATCTGCGCCACCGCACCGACAACATCGACCTGCATTCGGCCTCCCCGGGCCAGGTCGTTCGGGGCAATCCCGTAGCGCAGAGTACGCACGCATTGGCTGACAGTAAACAGGTCGACACTGACCGTCCACAGTGGACAGAGGGCCGGTGGCTAATTGTGGTGGTCCGTACGGCGCGCTCTGGTTCCATTGCTGCCCATGGACACCGACTCGCTCCGCGACTGGCTCGACACGCGGGTGGCCGCCCACGAGTTCAGTGGCGCCGCCCTCGTGTGGCGCGACGGGGCGCCGCTGTTCTCCTACGCGGGCGGCATCGCGCACCGCGGCCACGGCGTGCCGGTGACGGAGTCGACCCGCTTCACGGTGGCCTCCGTGACCAAGATGGTCACCGCCACCACCGCGCTGCGGCTGGTCGAACGCGGCCTGATGCGCCTCGACCAGCCAGTGATCGAGGTGCTGCCCGCGGAGCACCGAACCTCGGCGCTCACCGGCGAGCACACCCTGCACCACCTGCTGTCCCACACGTCCGGCCTGCCGAACTACCACGACGACGCCGACGACACCCCCGCGTCGTTCACCTCGTGCTGGGATCGGGTGCCGCCCCAGCGGGCCCGGCGACCGGCCGACCTGCTGCCGCTGTTCCGCGACCTGCCCGCTCTGGCGACGCCGGGTGAGCGCTACTCCTACGCCGACGCCAACTACATCCTCGCCGGGCTGATGATCGAGGCCGTCACCGGCAGGCCCTACGCCGAGGCCGCCACCGACGAGGTGCTGACCCCGGCCGGCATGACCGACTCCGGGTTCGACCTCCGCGACGCCGAGCCACCACGCATGGCCACCGGCTACCTCCACGACACCGACGCCCCGTTCGAGTCCTGGCAGGCCAACGTGTTCAGCGTGCCCGCCGGCGGCATGCCCGACGGCGGCCTCGTCACCACCACCACCGATCTGGTACGACTCGTGGACGCCCTGGTGGGCGGCCGACTCGTGTCACCCTCGACGCTCGCCACCATGACCGCGGCCCAGTGCGGCCGCACCCAGGGCGTGGACCGCTACGGCTACGGCCTGGAAATGGGATACCTGGACGGCTCGTTGGTGGTGCTCGGCCACAACGGTCTCGACCCCGGCATCTCCGCCGTCGTCGCGCACCACCCCGCGGCCGCCACCACGATCGTCGTCCTGTGCAACCACGACCGTGGCTCCTGGGCCGTCAACCTGCGCCTCGCCGCCGACCTGGGCCTGACCGAACCCCGCGACTGACCCTTCACGTCAGGTCGTACCGGTTCAGCTGCCCTCCGCGGCCGCCCGGTCGGGCAGGATCGGCTCGTCGTAGAGCCGTCGGAACGGACGCGAGACCGCCCACTGGGCCGCGCCCGCGGCCGCGCCGGCGACGATGGTCAGATTCACCAGGTAGTGCACACCGGTGAAGAAGACCAGGAACGCGAGCCCGTTGCGGCGGGCCACGAACCGGTACATGCCCGCGTCACCGGCGAGGGACGCCGCGATGAGCAGCCCAGGGGCCAGGAGTCCCCATGGGCCGAGCGCCAGGGTGGCGAACGCCGGGACCGATGCCGCCGCCGCGAGGCTCGACCACACTCGTTCGCGGGTCTCGAAACCGGTGGCGAAGTTGCGGGCACGCGCGTAGAGCGGCACGCGCAGCCGCGCCCGGTGGAACAGCTTCCGCAGCAGGACCCGCAGGTTCCGGTCGTGTGCGTGCCGGCCCCGGATCCGCGGCGTGAGCCGCAGTTGGTAGCCGCGGTTCAGACGGACGCCGAAGTCGACCTCCTCGGTCTGCTTCAGCCTGGGGTTGAACCGGCCGACCTCGGCATGCACCGCGGCCGGGATCGCGCACAGCGACGGGAACAGGAACGAGATGTCGCCCTGCGCGCTCATGGACCAGTAGTGGTACTGCAGGCCGCGATACCGGGCGACCGGAGTGGGGTCGAGCAGCGGCTCCGGATCCTGGATTCCGCAGACCGCCCCCAGCGACCGGTCCTCGGCCAGCATGCGCACCGCGGTGGCGACCGCGTCGGGGGCCAGGGCGACATCGGAGTCGACATAGAAGATGACCTCGCCGCGAGCGCGGGCGACGCCGGCGTTGCGGGCCACGCCACAACCGCCATTGGCTCCCGTGCCGACGACGATCGCGCCGAGCCGTTCGGCCACCGCGACGGAGTCGTCGGTGCTGCCGTCGTCGGCGACGATGACCTCCAGGTTCCTGTGGGTCTGGGCGAACAGCGCGGACAGGCACAACGGCAGGGTGCGGCTGCCGTTCCAGTTCGGCACGACTATCGAGACCAGTGGGCTCATGAACGCCTCCAGCGGCTCGGCGAGTTCTCTCATCCAGCCCAGCCCCACGGCCTGTCGCCCGACTCTTACGGCGGCCTCGCCCGGTTCCCGGTGGTGTGACAGCGGCCCGACAGCCGCCCGGGAGTACGCCACGCCATCGTCGAATCCGCTGAGGCAGTGATCCGACGGAGGAACTCATGGCGCAACTCATCACCCTGGAACAGGCTGAGCAGCTCGGTGTCGATGACGTCCACGACCTGTACCGCAAGTACGTCAACAAGTCGCAGGTACGGCTCATGACCTCCTTCGGCTTCGGCCGGGAACTGATCGACCGCGCAGAAGGGGCGTACCTGCACACCAGGGACGGCCGGACCATCCTGGACTTCACCGGTGGCGTCGGCGTGCTCAACCACGGGCACAACCATCCGCGGATCGTGGCCGCCCGCAAGCGGTTCCAGGACCAGTCCCGGATGGAGGTGCACAAGACCTACTTCTCACCCTTCCTCGCCGCGCTCGGCCACAACGTCGCCCAGGTGCTGCCGGCCGACCTCACCATGTCGTTCTTCCCCAACTCCGGGGCCGAGGCCGTTGAGGGCGCGGTCAAGCTGGCCTACAAGTACCACCGCGGCAAGCGGGGTCAGATCCTGCGCGCGGACATCGCCTTCCACGGCAAGCTTCTGGGGTCGGGCGGACTCACCGGCGGCGGTGGGCCGGACCGGTTCGCCTTTCCCACGATCCCCGGAATCGGCACCTTCCACTACGACGACCTGGAGTCGGTGCGTCAGGCGGTGGCCGCGTCCCGTCGGCCCGGCGGCGCCTGCGACGTCTACGCGATCGTCATCGAGCCCTTCAGCGCGTCGACCATGCGGCACTGCTCGGCGGAGTTCCTGTACGGGCTGCGCGAACTGTGCACCGCCGAGGACATCGTGCTGATCTTCGACGAGATCTACACCGGGTGGGGCAAGACCGGCACCATGTTCTATTTCATGCGCCACCCCGAGCTGGTGCCCGACGTGGTGACCACGTCGAAGTCGTTCGGCGGGGGCAAGTCCTCGATCTCGGCCTTCGTCGCCCGCGAGCCGGTGTTCCGCAAGGCGTACGACAACCTGAGCGACGCCCTGCTGCAGAGCACGAGCACCACGTACTACGGCTTCGGCGAGGAGACGGCCACCGCGATCGAGGCGGTCGAGATCGCGGTCACCGATGACTACCCGGCCAGGGCCAGGTACCTGGAAGGGCTGCTGGCGCCCGGCCTGGCTCGGATCCAGAAGGCTCATCCGGACGAGATCGCGGACGTGCGCGGCGCCGGGGCGCTGTTCGGGGTGTTCCTGTCCGGCGGGCCCAGGCTGATCGACCTGATGGGCAAGCTGGTCCCGGTCCCCCTCGCCCGAGATCCCCTGCTCCGAACGAAGCTCATCACCTGCGCGGTGATCGACGCGCTGTATCGCGACCACGACATCTTCACCTACTACACGCTCAACGGGCTCAGCCCGCTGGTGGTGAGCCCGCCGTTGGTGGCCGACGGCGCCGACGTGGAGCGGTTCCTCGACGCCATGGACACGGTGCTCGACCAGGGCATGACCCGACTGGTCACCCGCTTCGTGCGGGAGAAGGTGAGCGGGCTGTGGTGACCTCGAACCGGCCCACCACGGTCGTCGTGACCGGCGCAGCCGGCGTGCTGGGCTCCCGCCTCGTGCAACGCCTGCTCGACGACGGCTGCCGGGTGCGCAGCGTCGACCTGCGGCCGATCGACCCGGTGCCCGGCCTGGCACACCATGTCGGCGACGTCCGCGACGCCGTGGTGATGGCCGAGGCGATGGCCGGCGCCGACGCCGTCGTGCACACCGCATCGGCGCTGCCCAGCTACCCAGCCGACCAGATCCGGTCGGTGATCGTCGGCGGTGCGCGCAACGTCCTGAGCACCGCCGCGACCGCCGGCGTCGCGAGGGTGGTGCACATCTCGTCGACCTCCGTCTACGGCCTGCCCAGGACCGTGCCCACCCCGGAGACCCATCCGCTCGAACCGGTCGACACCTACGGCGCGGCCAAGACCGAGGCGGAGCAGGTCGTCGCGGACCAACGGGACAAGGGTCGGTGTGTCACGGTGCTGCGGCCCAAGACCTTTGTGGGCACCGGTCGCATGGGCCTGTTCTCGATGCTGTTCGAATGGGCCGACGAGGGGCGCAACTTCCCGGTGCTCGGCCGCGGCGACGTCCGCATCCAGATGCTCGCGCTGGACGACCTGGTGGCGGCCGTCCAGACGGCCATGGCCGCCCCCGCGGAGATCGCCAACGACACCTACAACATCGCCGCCGCCCGGTTCGGAACGCTGCGTGAGGACTTCCAGGCCGTGCTCGACTCGGCCGGCCATGGCAAGCGCGTCATCCGGGTCCCGGCCCGCCCCGCGGTCGCCGTGCTGGAACTGCTCGAACGATGGCGCCTGTCACCGGTGTACGGGCGGCTGCTGCACAAGCTCCTCGACGACTCGTTCGTCAGCGTCGAGAAGGCCACGCACCGGCTGGGTTTCGTACCTCGGCTGTCCAACACGGACGCGCTGCTGCAGGCGTTCGCCTGGTGGCGGGCCAACCGCGTGCGGACGCCGGCCAGGCACGGCATCACGAGCCGCGAACCGTGGAGCCAGGGCGCGCTGAAACTCGCGAAGGTCTTCTTCTGATGCGGAGGTCCGGCATGGCTTTCAGGCATCAGCAGGCGGTGACCTCGGCCGGCCGTACCCGGGTCAGGACACGAGACCTGGTGCGGCTGGTCCGGCCGCACCAGTGGTCGAAGAGCCTGCTGGTCGTCCCGCTCGCCCTGCTGCATCCGGGAGCGTGGACGTGGCCAGGGTTGGCCGCGTTGGCCACGGCCGTCGTGCTGTTCGTGCTGGCGTCGGCGGCCGTCTACGTCAACAACGACATCGCCGACGCGGACCACGACCGGCGGCACCCGTCCAAGTGCGACCGGCCGATCGCCGCCGGGCGGGTGCCGGTCGGACCGGCGGCCGCGCTGGCGGTCACCCTGCTGACGGTCATGGTCCTGGTGGCCGTGTTCACGGTGCCGCTGCTCATCGCGCCGCTGGGCGGATACGTCCTGCTCAACGTCGCCTACAGCCGCTGGCTCAAGCATCTGCCGCTGTTCGATCTGTTCGTGGTCGCCGCCGGGTTCGCCCTGCGCGTGCTGACCGGCTATCTCGCGGTCGGGCTGCGGCCGTCCGGCTGGTTGCTCCTGTGTGTGTTCCTGCTGTGCTTCCTGCCGATCCTCGGCAAGCGGCGGCGCGAGCTGGACCTGCCCGACCAGTCCCGCCGACCGGTCCTGCACGGCTACTCGACCGCGTTTCTCGACCACCTGCTGGTGCTCAACGCGGGGCTCGCGGCCGTCACGTTCGTGCTCTACATCCGGGACTGGCTGGGACCACCCGCCGACCTCGTCCTGGTGCCGCTCCTGCCGCTGGTCCTGTTCGGGCTGTGCCAGTACCTGCACATCGTGCTCGTACAACGCGGCGGAGCCGACCCCGCCCGCGGACTGCTCCGTGACCGGGCGCTGGTGGTCAACGGCGTGCTGTTCCTGCTCGTGCTGGGCGGCGCCGCGCTCGCCACTGCTCCGCTCTGACCCAACCACCTACCTCGAGGTCCCACATGATCCATACCCCGCTCACCACGGACGACGGAACCGACCAGCGACGGCCGCGCGCTCGACGCCGGCTCGCCCGGTTCCTGTCGATCGCCACCGGGCTCTGGACGCTGTTCCTGATCGCCCACGTACTTCTCACCGGGCGGTGGTGGCTCTGGATGCTGGTCGAGCCGATCCCACCGCTGCTCCTGCTCGTGGTACCCGTCGTGCTGCTCTCGATCGTCCTGGTCGCCCGCCCGCTGTCCCGGTGGACCACCGCCGCCCTGGCCGGGCTGACGCTGCTGAGCCTGCCGCTGGTCGGGGTGAATCCGGGCGCGCTGGCGGATGGCACACCGCCGAGGCCAGGAGCGCCCGTCCTGAAGATCTTCAGCTGGAACACCGGCTACTGGGACTCGGGAACCGGTTACCTGGCCGAGGGCGGGAACGTCGACGGCCCGGACGTGTTCTACGACTTCCTCGAGCAGCAGAACGCCGACGTCTACCTGCTGAGCGAACACCTCTACTGGAACGACGGCCCGATCGCGCTGGACGACGAGCCGACCCTGCGCGCCCGGTTCCCCGGCTACCAGGTCAACGTCGAGGGCGAGTTGGTGACGCTGTCCCGGATGCCGATCGTCGGCCGGTTCCCCCGCCAGGAAGGTCCGGAGCCGGAGTCCTGGTACTGGCACGGCAACAAGGCCCAACGCACCGACGTCCGCCTCGGCCAGTGCGTGTTCTCGCTCTACAACGTGCACCTGCCGCAGCCGGTCGACCCGCGGCTGAACGCCTTCAGCTCCGACTTCTACAACTTCGCCCACGGGCAGTACGACCGGGTGCAGACCGAACTGGCCGCGCTGCGCGCCGATCTGGCCGGCAACCCGAACCCGCTGCTGGTCGCCGGGGACTTCAACTCCCCGTGGATGGGGAGCCTGGTCTCGCTCGGCGACGGCGTCGAGCACCGCGACCCGACCGAGGGATCGGTGCTGCCGCTGTCCTTCCCGGCCAACGACTCCGGCTGGGGACTGCCCCGGTTGTGGCGGCTGGACTGGGTGCTCACCCGTGGCGGGGTGGACATCGCCCGGTACGCGTTCCTGCCCAACCCCGGCCTGTCCGACCACAAGGCGCAGCACCTGACGGTGTCGCTTCCGTGCGGGGCGGACCGATGAGGATGTCGGCCCGCACGCGCCAGGTCGTCCGCACGGTGCTGGTCACGTCGTTCCTGGTGGCCGTCGGGATCGCGGCGGCCGGCGTCGTGATCGGACACACCGAGGAGATGGCCGAGCTGCTCGGCCGGACGGAGACCAGGTGGTACCTGGCGCTCGCGCTGACCTCGCTCATCGCGTCGCTCCTGCTCGGCGTACAGACCTGGCGGAAGGTGTTGGCCGCGCTCGGCAGCCCGCTGGGTTTCACCGACGGAGCCCGGGTGTGCTTCGCCGCGATCGCCGGCACCTACCTGCCCGGGCCGTGGTGGCAGGCCATGGCCGCGGCCCACATCGGACGACGCACCGGGATCGCGGCCCGCCGGGTGGTGGCCGGCTACCTGCTCGTCGCTGTCGTCAACCTCCTGTCGGCGACGACCGTCGGGCTGCTGGTCGCCCCGCTGGTGGTCGGCGCGAACTGGGCCTGGCTGGCGGTCCCCCTCATGGTGGGCGGATACGTGGTCTGGCGGCCGGCGTCGGTCCTGCGGCTGACCGACCGCGCCGCCCGGATGCTGCGACGCGGCCCGCTGGTGGAGCAGGCCGCGCCGGGCGGCATCCGGCAGGCGATGCTGTTCCAGAGCACGGCCTGGCTGATCGGCGGGTTGCACCTGTGGCTGCTCGCGGTGGCGCTGGGCGCGCCGCCGGCCGAGACCCTCTCGATCGGTGTCGGCGCCTACGCACTGGCCTCGGCGGCCGGAGCGTTGACGCTGGTGCTCCCCGACGGTGCGGGGGTCAGGGAACTGGTGATCATCGTGGCGCTGTCGTCGGTGCTCCCGGTGCCGGTGGCGACCCTGGCCGCGATCGGCAGCAGGCTGTGCGTCATCGCAGCACAGGCGCTGTGTGCGTGCGGGCTGGCCCTCGTCGTGTGGTCGCGGCAGACAGCCACGTCGTCCCCACTGCGTTGAGGAACGCGCCACTGCGCAGGCAGAGCGAGCGCCCGTGGTCGTCGCCGACCTCCTCGAACGTGCGCTGGGCCAGTACCAACCGGCCGGCCGCCTCGTCGTACCGCTGCTCGACCATGTCCAAGGTGGCCAGCGAGTGCAGGATGACGGCCTCGCCCCTGGGGTTGCCGGCCTGCTGGCACGCGGCCAGCGCGGTCATGTGCGTGCTGCGCCAGTCATCGAGGTGGCCGTGGAACTGGAACAGCCCGACGAGCGTGATGGCCAGATCCCAGCACAGCTCGGTGAGTCCCAGCGCCCCCGCCTGCCGGACGGCCTCGACCAGGTTGGCGCGTTCGGCCGCCAACCACCGCAGCGGCTGGCAGAGCAGCTGTTGAACCAGCCCGGCGGGCAGGGGCCACCGGTCGGCGTCACTGTGGATGACCGTGACGGTGGCACTGAACGCCCGGTGGTGAGCCTGCTCGGCGAGGGACTGCCACGCGCCCAGCAGCCGGCCGAGGGCCGTTGCCCTGCTGGCCGGGGTCTCCTCGCGTTCCAGCAGTTCCCTGGCGTACAGCCGCAGCAGGGTCGGCATTCGATAGCGGTGTCCGCCGTCGTGATCGGTGTCGACCTCGATCATCTGGGCAGCGACCAGCTGGTCCAGCTCGTCGCGGGCATCCGTGCCATGGTCGTCGAGCAGCGGGCCGGCGATCCACGCGGGGAAATCCGGTCCTTCCACGAGCGCCCACAGCCGGAACAGGCGCCGCGCGGCGGGGCCGAAGCGCAGGTAGGTGCGGGTGATGCCGGCGCGGATGTCCAGATCGCCGTGGCTGAGCTCGTCGAGTCGCCGCTCGTCGGCGCGGAGCCGCTCAGCGAGCCCGGCAACAGTCCACTGTGGCCGCGCGGCCAACCGCTCGCCGGCGATGTGCAGGGCCAGCGGCACGCCCTCGCACAGCTCGATCAGCTCGAAGGCCGCGGCCGGTTCGGCCGACACCCTGGCGGCTCCGACCAGCGCGACGAGCAGGTCGATGGCGTGTTGGACGACGAGCGGGCTGAGTTCGACGATCCGGGCTCCTGGAACGCCGGCCAGCCGGTAGCGGCTGGTGACGAGGACACCACAGGTGGGCGAACCGGGAAGCAACGTCAGGATCTGGGCGTTGTCGACCGCCCCGTCCAGGACGATGATGACCCGCCGCCGGGCCAGCGCGCTGCGGTAGGTCGCCGCCCGTTCCTCCAGGCTGTCGGGCATCCCCGTACCGGTCACGCCCAGCGCCACCAACAGCTGTTCGATGATCTGTTTGACGTCGAGCGGTTCGCCCCGCTCGTCCTCCAGCCGCACATACAGCTGCCCGTCCGGGAACAGGTCCGTCAGCCGGTGTCCGATGTGGACGGCGAGTGCGGTCTTGCCGATGCCGGCCCGTCCGGTCAGGACGATCGCGGCGACCGCGTCGGCCTCGGCGGCGAGGTGCGCCACGGCCGAGCTCGCGATCTCGTGGCGCCCGGTGAGCCACGGAGTGTCCGCCGGGAGCATCCTGGCAACGGGCCTGTCCTCGATGCCTGCGGTCGCGGGAGGCTCCTCGACGGGCACCGCTGTTCCGACCGCGGTGGCCGCCGTGGTGACGGGCAGGTCCAGCGCGGCGTCGTGGTCCAGGATCGCGCTGTGCAGCCGTTGCAGGGACTCGCCGGGTTCGATGCCCAGCTCCGCCACCGAGGTGCGTCGGGCAGCGCGGTAGACGGCCAGTGCTTCTCCGGCCCGCCCGCTCCGGTACAGGGCAACCATGAGCTGGCACCGCAGCCGCTCGCGCAGCGGGTAGCGGTCCACCAGGTAGACCAGCTGTTCGACCAGCTCCCGATGGTGGCCGAGGTCGAGCTCGGCGGCGTGGCACTGCTCCGCGATGGTGAGCCGGCGTTCGTTCAGCCCCGTCACCGCGGCCCTCAGGAACTCGCTGTCGATCCCGCTGAGCGGCTCCGCGCCGCGCCAGAGACCCAACGCGGACCGGAAGCAACGGACGGCGTCCGCCGGTCGGTCGGCCGCCATGGCCGCACGGCCCTCGCCGACCAGCCGGTCGAAATGGTGCACATCGACCTCGGCATCGTCGACCCGCAGGATGTAGCCCGGCTTGCGGGTGAGGATCCGCTCGCCCAGCCCGGCTCGGTCGAACGTGCGGCGCAGCGCGGAGACGCACGTGTGGATCTGTCCGCGAGCGGTCGGCGGCGGTGACTCCGACCAGACGGCATCAATGAGCCGTTCGGCGGGCACGAGCTGGTTGGGTTCCAACAGCAACATGGAGAGCACGATCTGTTGACGACGAGCGTTGAGCTCAACCGAGCCCTGTGGCCCGTCAATTCCCAGTGGTCCTAATAAGCGAAACAGCATCGGCAAATCCCCCAAGTCGGCAGCGATCGACCAAAACGGGACGCTCTGTCCGCACACCGCTGGCGACCATACCCACCCGATAGCGACCAGTTCCAGACCGTGAACGAAGTGTGGCCAAGCTTGTAGGGGCGTGCGATAATAATGGATTTCATCTTGGCCGGATCGGCGAGCCGGCGTGAAGATAACTGCTCACACAATAGGGCGAACCGAACCGCACCGAGTTATGGGAGCGCGCCGTTCGCTTGGTGGTGCAGATTGGGCTTCAATGGGCCTTGAATAATCGCCGCGGGCGTGGCGCTGCCCATCAGGGCTGTTCCGCTTGACATTGCAGTCACAGGTGGCCGCGCAGCGTCGACACCAACTCAGAGCACGTGAGGTAGTTCGCCACCAAGTGGAAGTCGAAGGCGTGCACCACGTCATGCACATCGATGTCCACGTCGCGGAACCTCCGCGAGACTCCGCGCAGCGGTAACGCGACCAGATCCCCGGGGTCGGCGATGTTGACCCATCGGACAACGCCCGGTGGGCGCACGCCACGGCCGCCTCCGGTGCTCGGCTCGAGGCGGTGGAACACGGCGTGCGGCAGGGCGAGTGGTGAGCCGAGGGTGACGAGCAGGTCGACCTCCACGTCCTGGCAGCACCACAGCGCTTCGTAGGCGACGACGGATCCGAGGGAATGCGCCAGGACCACCTTCGGTCGATGTCGACGCACGGTCGCGACGACCCGCTCCCTGGCCGAGCGGCGAACCGAGTCGTCCGAGGGATTCAGGTACGCCGAGACCTCGCGGAAGAAAACAGCGACGAACAGCTCCACCAGCTTCGGTGACAACCGGCGCCGTTCCGCAACCCACGACAGCGCCTGCCGCAATGGCATGGTCCCCCATCCCTGGCGGTTCCCCCTGGGCAGGCCGATGGTTTCCAACCACCGCCGCAGCATCCACTCCGCATCCTCGGGCAGGTCGTCAATCCGGTCACCGCCCTGCCGGCCGGCGGGGCGGAGCCGGTCTGCGTAGTAGGCGACGTCGACCTCGTCCGCCGCAATGGTCGGCAGCTCCGCGGAGAGGTGCCGGCGCCAGATCCCCGACAGGCGCTGCGACGCCTCTTCCGCCGCTTCCCCTTGGCGGTAGTTGCCGACGCCGTGCACACCGACGACCCGTGTCATCGCTCCCCTTCGGTGAACCGGTCGAACACCATGACATCCGGTCCTGCGCACACCATCATTCCCCCGTCCGGAGCGATGCCCACGGCGTGCACTTCGGCAGGCATCGTCAGGATGTCCCTGCACGACATCGTCGTCAGGTCCCACACCCGCACCGTGCGGTCGAACGCACCGCTGACGACCACGGGCCGCCCGTCCACCACCGTGCACGCCAACGCCGATATCCACCCGCTGTGCCCGACGAGCGGCTCGGTCAGCGCATCACCGGTCGCCATGTCCCACACATGCAACGCGTCGTCATCCCCACCCGTCACCGCTATGCGGCGGCCACCCACCACCGTGCACACCACCGCGTACACACGGTCGCGATGTGCGCGCATCGGCGGGTGGAGCAGGACACCGGATGCCACGTCCCACACCCGCACGGCGTGATCGTTGCTGCCGGTCACTGCGACCGGATTTCCGCCGAGGTCGGCGCAAGCCACCGCTCTCCCCCAGCGGTGCTGGTCATGGGGGCTGCCGAACGGTAACCCCGACGTGAGGTCCCACAGCCTCACAGCCTCGTCGCCGCACACGACCGCGACCACCCGATCGCCGAGCCGGACGCAGGCGATCGCGTTGATCCAGCCACACTCGGCACCGAAGGACAGAACCAGGTCGCCGGAGTTCACGTCCCACACGCGCAGCACGGCGTCCGCCCCACCCGTCACGATCACCTGCTTGCCAGTGGCGCCGGCGATCGCCACCGCGGACACAGGGCTTCCACAGCCCGCAGCGATCGAGCCGACGCGCTCGCCCGACACCAGGTCCAGAAACCACACCACGCCGTTCGTCCCGGCCACGGCGACGAGTGGCCGACCACCATCACGAACACACGTCACAGCGGTCACCCACCCTCCCGCGCCGAACGGCAGTGCCGCAGCCCAGCGAGGTCTCCACCCCTCCGCTTTCACGTCACCGATGAGGCTCCTGGCAAGCTCCGGCGCACCGTGCCGAGCCGCCTCAACGGCGAGGATCCAGCGGAAGTCCTCGAAGCCGGGCTGTTGCGGGTAGCTCCCCCGCTCCTGCCATGCTCTCCGGTAGACGGCGGCACTCACCCTGGCAGCGGACGCGTCCGCACGATCGAGCTCGGAGCGCAGGCTCGAGGGATCCGCGTGCACCAGAAATTCGACATCGGTCAGCAGGTCGTCCACCCGATCGGCCTCGATCGCGTGATGGATGGCGTGCCTCAACACGTACGGTGGCGCCGACGCCCATCGCCCCCGCTCATCTCCATGGAACGCGTCCACCATGCGGTCGAGCACCAAGCGCGCCCGCGCGGGCGCCGACGCGTAGGACACATCGACGTCGTGCTCAGGCACGGCGGTGGGGTACCGGCGCAGGTAGTCGGCCAGGCTCTGATGCAGCAGCCGGTACAGGGTCGTGCCGTCGCGCTCGACCGTTGTGCGGAGGTAGAAGCGGCTGACGTCCAGGCACACGCTGACGCCGTCGCCAGGGATCGCGTCGGAGAACCCCGTTGCCACCAGCCCTACCACTTCGGCGGGCATACCTTCGCCCTTGGCGTGGGCCACCGCGGCCAGCGTCGCCCGCACCTTCGTCCCGAGCGGGTGCACGCCCAGGTCGAGTTCGAGGACCTCCGGCAAGCTGCGAGGGACGGTCGCGCCGAGTCGCTCCGCCTCCTCGATGGTCGTCGCGGCGGCGATGCCGTGAAGATAGCCCGCGAACATCCCGGCGACGAGGAAGGCACCCCACTTCGGACCCGCCGGATGCCTGTTCCCCCTGACGACGAGCCTGCTCGCGATCGTCGCTGCGAGCCGCTCCCGTACAGGCCGCTGCGCGGCTGCTGCGTAACCAGGCAGGTCGGCGAGCCTGCCTGTGAGGTACTCCTCGATATCCTCCCAGAGTTCGCTCTTCTCCACCGCGTCGAGATTCAACAGCTCGTCCGCCTCTGCCGCCAGGTCCTGCAATTCGGCGAATTCCCGCCACGGGCGCAGCCCGACCAGCAATCGACACACGGGGCGATCGTCGAGGTGCGTGGTCAGCGCCAAGGGCAACAGCAGTTCGTTCATCACCCGCTGTGGGTCCAACGCCTCATCGACCGCGTCCACCACGATGACCGGCGTCGTCGGCAGCGTCGCCAATCCTCGGACCAACCCGGCTACCGTCCACCGCTCCCCGGACGAAGACAGGCCGAACTGACGGGCGAGCGATGCGACCAGTTCCTCACATCGGCGCTGCCGGGCGTGCACAGCGCCCAGGTACTCGTTCCGAGACGGGCAGCCGGCCGCTTCGAGGCGCGCGCGAACGTGCGGCACGGCGTTGGCGAGGACCGGGTGCGCAGCGCACACAAGCGCACCCAACAGGGCGGATTTCCCTACTCCAGGGCTGCCGGTCACCACCCTCAACCCGGACTCCGGTACGCCGCCGTCCATCCACTGGGCGAGCATGCGCAGCTGGCGTCGTCGCCCCGCGAAGTGCGAGCCCACTCGTCCCAGGAAGTGCTCCGAGTCGAGTACGTCGTCCAGTTCGTCCAGGAAGCTGCGCAGCGGCGACTCAATTGCCTGCCTGGCCTGGCGCTGGGGGTCGTCGACGAAGCGGGGGTTCGGAAAGAACGGCAGCTCGAGCACGGGCTGTGCGGGGTCGATCAGCGTGGCGTGCACCCTTTGCGGCAAGCCGGGCATGGACTCGACTCGTTCGGCGATGCGCCGCGCCACCGTGGGAAACGACACAAATCTCTGGCTGGGATCGGTGCCCAATCCGTCCTTCGCCAACTGTGCCAGTACAGCGGCGACCGATCTGCTGAACCGGCCGTCGAACGCGTCCTCGTCGGGTCCTGCACCGGCGATCACCCAGACCCCTGAGTCCTCACCGGCACGGCTCACCAGCCACGGAAGGCGGGTGACCTTTCCCGCGCGGCACAGGTCGAGCAAGAACAGCACCGGCGTCTCCCGCTTCTGCGCGGTGGACACCCAGTCACCGATGTCGGTGCCGAACCCGGTCCGCCCGCAGGAGGGGACCACGTCCAACCGATTGCTGTCGCCTGCATCACCGTGCGACACCACATGAACGACAAGACTGGACTCGTCCTCCAGCGCTGCGCCAACCGCGCCGACCAATGCCTCTCGATCCGGATCGTGCAGCCCGGTCACGTCGTAGCCGAGGTCACCAAGCGCGCTTCGCACCAGGGGGGTTACTTCCTCGACGAAGTCCAGCGGTGGCCACGCCAGATCACCCAGGGCGGGCTCCTCGTCGTCACCGACCCGGGCCCCGAACGTAGCCACTCCGAGAAGCAGCGCCCTGTTCCGCTGCACCCTTCCCTCACCCCCTTTCGCTGTGCACAGGCCAAAGCCGGTCAATAACACCTCACCGCGAAAGAGACAGGGTAATCCATGTCAACGACGCGCGTGGTTTGAGTAGCGGTGGTTCGAGAAGCCGATCATGTTCTGATGATTGCGTCGGCGCCATATCGGGAAAGCGCCGAGACGGCCCTTGGCCTCGTTCAGCAGGCCGGCAGTGCGAAGGCGTGTGCCGCGCCGGCGTACAACTGGGCCGGACGTCCGTGTGTCTGGGTTGCACCTATCTGGATGGCGACAGCGGACATTCGCAGTCATCGTGATAGCCACGTGTCCACTGTGGACAGTGGCGGGTCAGGGTATTTCGCGAACGTCGGCTGCCGGGTCGAGCTGGTGCGCGGCGGCGTTCCCGGCCCTGATCGTGACCGTCAACAACCTCGCCATCCACCTGGCCGAAGCCGGCCGCCGCACCGAGGGTTTGGCCGCCGCCGAAGAAGAGGCGTAGCGGTGGGGTACGTTCTGTCGTGGTGCGCCGGGAAGTCTGGTCGGCAGCGGTAGGTCCGTGGCCGGACAACCTGAGATGGAGCACCTGTGCGAGCTGGCGATCTTGTTACTCCCTTTCCGACGGTACGGTCGGAGACGCCCGCGCTGGAGGCGGCGCGGTTGCTGGCCGGTCAGGATCTGCCCGGTCTGATCGTGGTGGACGACCGGGAGCGGCCGCTGACGATCCTGGCGGGTACGCAGGTCTTGCGAATGGCAGTGCCGTCCTACTGCCAGGAGGATCCGACGCTGGCACGGGTGATCGACGAGGCCGCTGCGGACGTGTTCCACCGCGGTTTGGGTGATCGAACCGTGGCCGACGGTCTGCCGAAGGAACGTCGGGAACTGCCGGTCGTCGAGTCCGACGCCACCGCGCTGGAGATGGCCGCGCTGATGGCGCGGACCCGGACCCCGCTGGTCGCGGTGGTGGACGAGGACGGGCGCCTGCTGGGAGCCGTGACCCTGGACGCGCTGCTGGACCGGGTCCTGGCGCAGTGACCGGCATCGCGTGGCTGGCGGTCGCGGTCTTCGCCGTGGCCTACGTCCTGATCGCGACCGAGATCGTCCACCGGGTCACCGCTGCGCTCGGCGGCGCCGTGGTGATGCTGGTGATCGGTGCCACCGATGCCGAGAGCGCGTTCTTCTCGGAAGAGTCCGGCATCGACTGGAACGTCATCTTCCTGCTGCTCGGGATGATGCTGATCGTCGCCGTGCTGCAGCGGACCGGGGTGTTCGAGTTCCTGGCCATCTGGGCGAGCAAGCGGGCCAACGGGCGGCCGTTCCGGGTGATGGTCATCCTGGTGGTGGTGACCGCGCTGGCGTCGGCGGTGCTGGACAACGTGACCACGGTCCTGCTGATCGCGCCGGTGACGTTCCTGGTGTGCGAACGGCTGGACGTGCCGGTGGCGCCGTTCCTGATCGCGGAGGCGTTGTCGTCGAACATCGGGGGCACCGCGACGCTGGTCGGTGACCCGCCGAACATCATCATCGCCAGCCGGTCCGGCCTGTCCTACAACGACTTCCTGATTCACCTCGCGCCGCTGATCGTGGTGCTGATGGTGGTGTTCGTCGGGCTGTGCCGGTGGCTGTTCCGCAGCGCGTTCCGGTACGACGCGGAGCGCGCGGCCGGGGTGATGGCGTTGCGTGAGCGTGATGCCATCCGCGACCCCCGGCTGCTGGCCGTGAGCCTGACGGTGCTCACGGTGGTGACCGTGGCGTTCGTGCTGCACACCGTGCTGCACCTGGAGCCGTCGGTGGTGGCGATCGTCGGCGGCCTGGTGCTGCTCGCGGTGTCTCGTCTGGATACCGCGGAGGTGGTGAAGGATGTCGAGTGGCCGACGCTGGCGTTCTTCGCCGGCCTGTTCGTGATGGTCGGCTCCCTGGTGCACACCGGGGCGATGGACACGCTGGCCTCGGCGGCGGCGGATGCCGCAGAAGACCGGCTGCTGTTGGCGTCGATGGTGTTGCTGTGGGCGTCGGCCATTCTGTCCGCGGTCGTGGACAACATCCCCTACGTGGCCACGATGAGTCCGATCGTCGCCGATCTGGTGGACGGTGCGGGGGGGCTGGAGCAGGGGCAGGTGCTGTGGTGGTCGCTGGCCCTTGGCGCGGACCTCGGCGGCAACGCCACCGCCGTTGGGGCGTCGGCCAACGTCGTGATTCTGGGCATGGCCGCGCGCGCCGGGAAGCCCATCTCGTTCTGGCAGTTCACCAAGTACGGCCTCGTGGTCGCCGTCGTCACCGTGGCGATCGCCATGCCCTACCTCTGGCTGCGCTACTTCGTCCTTGCCTGACCGGGCCCAGGGACGTCTACGGCCGGTGACGGAGGTTGATCGCGCGGCACACGAGCATGATCACGAGGAAGGTGGCGATGATCGCCAACGCGGTTCCGAGGCTCGTCATGTTTCCCGTTCGATCGCAGTCGCCGCCGGAGACTGTCGCACCCGGTGTCGGCCTCTCACATGGCTCGCAGGGCTGCGAGCAGGCGGGTGAGGGAGTCCTTGGCGTCGCCGAAGAGCAGGGTGGTCCTGGGATCGTGGAGCAGTTCGTTCTCGATGCCGGCGAACCCGGGCCGCAGTGACCGCTTGAGGAACACGACGGCCCGGGCGTGGTCGGCGTTGAGGATGGGCATGCCGTAGATGGGTGATCCGCGGGTGGTCCGGGCGGCCGGGTTGACGACGTCGTTGGCGCCGACGACGAGCACCACGTCGGTGGTGCGGAACTCGGAGTTGATCGCGTCCATCTCGTGGAGCTGGTCGTAGGGCACGTCGGCCTCGGCGAGCAGCACGTTCATGTGGCCGGGCATCCGTCCGGCGACGGGGTGGATGGCGTAGGAGACGTCGACGCCGCGGGCGCGGAGTTCGTTGGCCAGTTCGGACAGCACGTGCTGCGCCTGCGCGACGGCCAGGCCGTAGCCGGGTGCCATGATGACCTTGCGGGCGTAGCCGAGCAGGATGGCGACGTCGACAGGCCCGGCCGAGCGGACCGGCCGGTCGGTCGCGGTGGTGGCGCCGAGGGTGGAGCCACCGGCGAAGGCGCCGAACAGGATGTTGACGACGGAGCGGCCCATCGCCCTGGCCATGAGCTGGGTGAGCAGCGTGCCCGAGGCACCGACCAGGGTGCCGGCGACGATCAGCAGCGAGTTGCCGAGTACGTAGCCGCCGGCGGCCACGGTGATGCCGCTGAACGCGTTGAGCAGCGAGATGACGATCGGCACGTCGGCGCCGCCCACCGGCAGCACGAACAGCAGGCCGATCACGAGGCTCACCACGGCCAGCGCGACGGCCACGGCGAGCGGCGCGTCGAGCGCCACCCAGACGCCGAGCGCGACCGCCGCCGCCCCGACGGCCGCGGACGCCGTGCGGATGTAGGGGAACAACAGCGGCCGGCCGGTGACCAGTTCCTGGAGCTTGGCGAACGTGAGGGTGGACCCGGAGAAGGTGACGGCGCCGATGAACACGGTGAACGACGCAACCGCGACCTGGCCGCGCGAGGGGTCGCCGGCGCCGCCGAGCTCGAGCAGCGCCACCAGGGCGCCGGCCGCTCCGCCCACGCCGTTGAACAGGGCAACCAGCTGGGGCATCCCGGTCATCGCCACGCGGCGGGCCACCACCAGGCCGATCGCGCCGCCGACCACCATCGCGGCCACGATCAACGGCAGGTTGTCCGGCCGCTCGTAGGCGATCACCACCAGCACGGCGATCACGGCGCCGGCCACGCCGATACCGTTGGCCTGGCGCGCGTACCGCGGCGAGGACAGCCCCTTGAGCGCCAGGATGAAGCACACCGCGGCCACCAGGTACAGCAGGTCCGCCCAGTCCGTACTCACCGCGCGCTCACCGGTCCCTTGGCCGGCGGAACATGTGCAGCATCCGGTCGGTGACCGCGAAGCCGCCGACCAGGTTCACCGTGGCCAGCGCCACCGCCACCACCGACACCCCGACCGCGAACCCCGACTCGGCCCGCCCGGCGACCACCACGGTGCCCACCAGGATGATGCCGCTGATCGCGTTCGAGCCCGACATCAGCGGCGTGTGCAGCGTCGAGGACACCTTCGAGATCACCTCGTAGCCGACGAACACGGCCAGCACGAACACCGTCAACAGCGCGACGCCGCTCACCGCACCCCCTCCGCCAGCAGATCCCGGGTGGGCCCGTGGGTCACGGTGCCGGCATGGGTGACGCAGCACCCGGCGAGCACCTCGTCGTCGAGATCGACCCGTAGCGCCCCGCCGTCGTTCATGAGCAACAACAGGTTCACCACGTTGGCCGCGTACAGCTCGCTGGCCTGCGCCGGCAGCTGGCTGGCCACATTGCGGCCACCGACCACCAATACCGAGCCCACGGTCTGCTCCTCGCCGGGCCGTGAGCCCTCCACGTTGCCGCCCTGCTCCGCGGCGAGGTCCACCACGACCGAGCCCGGCTTCATGGCCGCGACCATGTCCGCGGTGACCAGCCGTGGTGCCGACCGGCCGGGAACCGCGGCCGTGGTGATCAGGATGTCCGCCGACGCCACGTGCGGTGCCAGCAGCTCGCGCTGCCGCCGCCCCCGGTCCTCGGTCATCTCCCTGGCATAGCCGCCGGCGGCCCCCAGATCGTCCAGGTCCAGGCTCAGGAACTCCCCGCCGACGCTGCGGACCTCGTCGGCCGCCGCCGCCCGTACGTCATAGGCCGACACCACGGCCCCCAGCCGCCGGCTCGTCGCGATCGCCTGCAGCCCGGCCACTCCCGCGCCCAGTACCAGCACCCGGGCCGGCCGCACGGTGCCGGCCGCCGTCATGAACAGCGGCAGGAACCTCGGCAGCCGCTCCGCTGCCAGCACCGCGGCCCGATAACCGGACACCAGTGCCTGCGACGACAGCGCGTCCATCGACTGGGCCCTGGCGATCCGTGGCACCAGCTCCATCGCGAACGCCGTGCACCCATGGTCGCGTAGCGCCCCGACCAGCTCCAGCTGGGTGGTGGGCGACAGGAAACCGACCACCACGGCTCCGGCGGCCAGCCTGCCCACCTGCTCGACAGTGGGCGGCTGTACGCCGATCAGGACGTCCGCGCCGTTCAGTGCCTCCGGCGTCACGACAGCCCCGGCCTCCTGGTAGGCGCCGTCCTCGAAACTCGCCGCGGCGCCCGCGCCCGGCTCGACCGCCACGTCCAACCCGACGCCGCTCAACCGGGACACCAACGCGGGCGACAGCGCGACCCTGCGCTCGGACGTGCTGCGCTCCCGCACCACCGCGACCCGCATACCCGATGACCTTAACCACGGACCGTCTGTCGTGTCTGCGCCCAACCAGAGTGTTATCAGATAACATTAGTTATTGACTAACACTTGAGGAGCTGTCACGTGAGCCCGTCTTCTGTGCTCGTGGTGGGGGCCGGCCCCACCGGCCTGGCGCTGGCCTGTGGACTTCGCGGCGCTGGTGTTCCGGTCCACGTTGTCGACCGCGCCGCTGGGCCGGCCACCACGTCGCGGGCGCTCGGGCTGCAGCCGCGCGGCGTCGAGGTGCTCTCGCGGCTCGGGGCGCTCGGCGACCTGCCGGCGCGCAGCCTGGCCGTGCGGCAGATCGTGGTGCACGTGGGCGGTCGCGAACTGGGCAGGCTCGCCGTCGGCCGACCGACCCCGTTGGTACGCCGGCCGGGACTGCTGGTGTCGCAGGCGCTGATCGAGGAGCGGTTGCGACGCAAGCTCGCCGAGCTGGGCTGCGAGCCGCGGTGGAGCCGCGAGGTGGTGGGGCTGGAGCAGCACGGCGACGGCGTCGTGGCCACGCTGGCCGGCGGCGACGTGGTGCGAGCCGCCTGGGTGGTGGGCTGCGACGGAGCGCACAGCCCGGTCCGCAAGGTCGCCGGCATCGGCTTCCCCGGCGTGCCGCTGGTGGAACGGTTCCTGCTCGCCGACGTCCGCGCCGGCCTGCCACTGGACCGGGACACCGTGGCGGTGTGGCTGGACGGCGAGGACATGATCGCGGCCTTCCCGCTGCCCGGCGAGGACCACTGGCGGCTCATGGCGCCGGCCGCGAACGGCACCGCGGACCTCGACGACGACGCCGTCCTGGACCAGCTCACCAGCCGGCTGGCCCTGCGCTCCGGGCTCGCGACCGGTGTCGTCCAGGAGGCGTTGTGGACCTCCACGTTCCGCTTCCACCGCAGGCTCGCCGACACCTACCGGACGGGACGGGTGCTGCTGGCCGGGGATGCCGCGCACATTCACAGCCCGTTCGGCGGGCAGGGCCTCAACACCGGCATCGGCGACGCCGAAAACCTCGCATGGAAGCTCGCCCTGGTCTGCACCGGCCGCGCCGCACCGGACCTGCTCGACACCTATGAGGCCGAGCGCCGCCCGATCGCCGAGGACGTGCTCGCCTCGACCAGCGGCCTGACCCGTCTGGTGATGGGCGGCAGCACCGCCGCACGCCTGGTCCGCGACCATGTACTGGTGCCGCTGATGAACCACCGCGCCGTCCAACGCCTCATCTGGGAACGCTCCTCACAGCTGCTCACCAGCTACCGCGGGGGCCCACTCGCCCGGCGAGGCCGAGCCCGGCCACGCCCCGGCGACCGGGTACCCGACCTCCCGTGCCGCACCACCGACCGGGCGGCGACCAGCCTGCACACGGTACTGCGCGGCGGCTGGGCAGTGGTCGCCGCCGACCCAACGCGGCGTGCGGCGTGCGCGGCCGCTGCCGCCGAGTGGGTCGGCCACGACGCGGTGACGCAGCTCACGCCCGAGCCCGCCACCCACCGCGACGCCCTGCTCGTGCGGCCCGACGCGCACCTGGCGTGGCGAGGAACCGACCCAGCCGGTCTGCGGCGATGGTTCACCGATGCCCTGAAGCCCGCACGCGAGGACAGCCGATGACCACGCCGAGGGGACGCCAGGCAAAGAAGGCGGCCACCCGGCGCACCATCCAGGAGACCGCGCTGCGGCTGTTCCTGGCCGACGGCTACGACACCACCACCGTGGAACAGATCGCCACCGAGGCCGGCGTCTCCCACATGACGTTCTTCCGCTACTTCCCCACCAAGGAATCCGTCGTCGACACCGACGACTACGACCCCATGATCGCCGAACTCATCCGGACACGCCCGCCCGCCGAACCACCACTGACCGCGATCCACCGCGCCATCACCCACGGCCTCGCGGCCATCCTGCCCACCAGCCAGGACGCGCTACTGGAACGCACCAGACTGATCATGCACACCCCGGCCCTACGCGCCCGCCAGGCCGACAACCAACACACCACCCGAACCCTGTTCGCCAACGCCCTCGCCGCCCGCGCCGACCTCCCCCGACCCACCTTCCACCTCCAGGTCCTGGCCGCCGCCGCACTGGCCGCCCTGACCACCGCCCTCACCACCTGGACCACCGACAACGGCACCACCGACCTCATCGCCTTGATCGACCACGCCTTCGACGTGCTCACCTCCCTACCGCCACCGGATCAACCCGCGCCCGGGTGACCGGCGGGCCGTGTAGAGCAAGGCACGCTCCACGAACCCGGACGCCGGGACTGCCGGCGCGCCATGACGGATGCTCGCCACCGCAGGCGTATCACGAGGTATTGACGGTCCGACCTCTGCCGGGCTGGAGGATCTAGATGTTGCTGGTCGGCTCTGTTGTCTCGATTGTCAGTTCTTTGATGCCATGGTCGCGTCTGGTTTCGAGAGTGAACTCAGGTGGCCAGATCGTCGTGTGGTCGGCATGTGCGCCGGTCATGAGCGCGTCGTCGAGATGGGCGGCGCGCAGGTCCGCTCCTCGCAGATTCGCATCACGCAGGTCGGCTGCTCGCAGGTTGGCACCTTGCAGGTAGGCGCCGCGAAGAGAGGCATTCCTGAGGCTCGCGCCTTCCAGGTTCGCCTTCCGAAGGTCGGTGCCATGGAAGTCGCTGCCATCCAGCCGGGTTCCTCGAAGCCAGGCACGGGCGAGATTGGCGCGACGGATGTGCGCATTGGTCAGTTGGCTGTTCTCCAGTTGGACGCTGCGCAGGTCGACACGCGACAGGTAGAGGCGTGGCGCATCGCGCGATGTGGGTCGCCGGGCGAGGATGACCAGAGCTGTTTGAATGTCCGGAGCCCGCATCCGCAGCCAGGGCAGGCTCTCGTCAACGGTTGGTGTGGGGTGTTCCGGGCCGTCCGGCGACCCGACGGGCCAGGGGGAACGGTTGCGGAGGTAGCTGCCGATGACCACCTGGATCATTCGGCGGTCGTCGGGCGAGTTCTTCGCGATCCGTTCCAGCGCGTAGAGGCCGCCGATCCGGACGTCCACATTGTCGTTGCCGAGGTGATCGACAGCGCGACTGAATCGTTCGGTGATCTGGCCGTCTCTGTTGACCTGCACCTGGCGCCAGGTCGCCGCGGCTCCGACGACGACCAGCAGGCCGGCTATGGCCTGCAGCAGGGTCGCGCGTGTGTTGTTGCGCAGTTGACCCTGCGCCTGCTGCAACTGAATACGGGTGTCCGCACCGACCACGTGTCGGAGTTCGGCGTCGGGCAGGGGCGGGTACAGCATCGCCGGCACGAACAGAAGGATGCCGAACACGACGGTCAAGGTGCAGGCAATACCCAGTGCACCGAGCCAGAGGGTCCGCCGCGTCACGGTTCGCCATTCTTGTCCTGGGTCTCAGCGGCGTAGAATCCGCCGTTGGGGCGGTGAACGGGCGCTCGGTCACAATGCCGGCGCGTGACGCGCAGACCCCGCGACGATCGCAGTGGGCCGAGTTGGATCACCGGCGGCTCCCGCCCGACGTCACCAGCAGCTCTGGCCTGGGACTTTGCGTTCCCGGATCTCGTCGATCACGCCGAAGTCGCTCGCGATCAAGTACGCCTCGACCGTGCCTTCCTAGCATCCGGTTCGCCGAACACCTGGTTCTCTCGTCGCCGGTCACGACCGGCGCACGTAAGGGAGTGCACATGTCGAACGAAGGGCACGCCACGTCGCGGCGTGGAGTGCTGAAGGGTCTTGTGGCGGCGACGGTGGCCGCGCCGACGGCCCTGACGTCGTTCCAGGCGTCACCAGCGCTCGCCACGCCCGCCACGGTGGGAGGGCTGGACCTGCCGCCCGCCACCGCGGCGGTCACGCCGCTGCGCCTGAGCGTCCCCCAGTCGGTCCTGACCGACCTGCGCGCCCGGTTGGGGAACATCCGCTGGCCCGACGAAGAACTGGTGAGCGACTGGTCGCAGGGCGCGCCATTGCGCCGCGTGCAAAGACTGGTCGAGTACTGGCGCACTCGCTACGACTGGCGACGCCTGGAGAACCGACTCAACTCGATCGGCCAGTACCGCACGCTGATCGACGGCGTGGCCATCCACTTCCTGCACGTGCGGTCCCCGCATCGCAACGCCACGCCGATCATCCTCACGCACGGCTGGCCGGGGTCCGTCGTCGAGTTCCTGGACGTCATCGGACCGCTCACCGACCCGACCCGCCACGGCGGCCGGGCGGAGGACGCCTTCCACGTCGTCGTGCCGTCGATCCCCGGATTCGGCTTCTCCAGCAAGCCCACCGTGACCGGCTGGAACTCCGCCCGCATCGCCCAGGCGTGGATCGTGCTCATGCGGCGGCTCGGCTACCGGGGCTACATCGCCCAGGGCGGCGACTGGGGCGGCCCGATCACCACCTTCATGGGCGCGGCCCGGCCGGCGGACCTCGCCGCCGTACACCTGACCTTCCCCATGCTCATCGGCCCACCACCCGTCGTGGGCGACCCCACCCCGGAGGAACAGACGGCGCTGGACCAGATCGCCGAGTTCGGCAACAACGGCGGGACTTTCTCCCAGGTCATGCGGACCGAGCCACAGACCTTCAGCTACGGGCTGACCGACTCCCCCGTCGGCCAGGCGAGCTGGATCTACGAGAAGCTCGGCCTCTGGAGCGACAGCGGCAGGAACCCGGAGAGCATCTGGAGCTACGACCAGCTCATCGACACCATCATGATGTACTGGGTGCCCAACACCTCCGTCTCCGCCGCGCGGCTGTACTGGGACGGTCTGGCCACCGACTACGTCACCCAGCAGCTCGACCTGCCGGTCGGCGTCAGCGCGTTCCCCAAGGACCTGTTCGTGCCACCACAGATCTGGGGCGAGCGCGTCTACAGCGACCTACGCTACTGGGGCACACCCTCCCGTGGCGGTCACTTCGCCGCCTTCGAGCAACCGGCGCTGTTCACCGAGGAACTGCGCACGTTCGCGCGCCTCGTACGCTGACCAACAGCTCCCTCACAGCGCTTCAAGATCGCCGGCGGAAGCGTTTGCCCTGGTCAGAGCGGAACCGATCAGTTCCCGCTGAGAAGTGATGGTTCGACGGGATTTCCACCGAGCGGGATTCAGCCTGTTGGATGGCCGGGATCGCACCGCGCCCGGCCTAAATAAGGATCGTCGGGCGGCGATGCTTGCAAATCCCTGGATTGGCTGGGTGGCACAGTCGTCGCAGAGTTCTTCGATGTGGGTCTGCCTCGCTCCGTCCATGGGAACGCCGGGACTACGCGAGCGGCTTGCCGGCCGCCTTGAAGGATCCGTATCGCGGTTGGAACGCCGTGGTCGTCGGCGACGACACGCGGTATTTGGTGCGGTGACGCAGGAGCGGTAACCACGCTAACTTGACAACCCTCGGTAACACCCGCGTCGGATCGCGCGATGACATCTCCGCACAAGGTTGGACATCCGGAGCGGGGGCAGAGTACGGGTCGGCACGGTTTCCGGCAATAGCGGTTGCCGACTGACTTGGGATGCCGAGCGCCACGCCGCTCGGCGACCACTCGTCGCTCTGGAACGTTACATCGTGACAGCAATTTGTCGGTGGCGGCTTGCTGGCATCGCGTGGACGAGCTGTCCTTCATCGGTTTTCCTTACCACTTGTTGATCTGATCGTCAGATCGATGCCAAAACCTGGGTGGCGGTGTGATCACAGACATGAGAAGATTCCTTGCGGTAGCGCTAGTGACTGGATGGCTCGTGGCTGGTGCGCCGGCTGCGGCTGCCCAGTCGCAGGTCTCGCGCGACGACGTGTTGGCCGCATTGAAGGTCGACCAACTGAACGCCGACTACGTCATCGTCGTGGTCGCCTTCCTCCTCACCGCACTGCTCGTGCTGTGGGCCGTCGGTGCCTTCTAGGCCCGAGGAGCTCGGCGAGTTCGAGGTTCGCTTCATCCAGCCGTTCCAGGCGACGAAGCGCTACCGGTGCCCAGG
>Ga0190272_10000283_pt1 | contig 29080 bp, 22 predicted proteins | sample Popmic504T_FD_133746 | JGI IMG/M metagenome (GOLD analysis project Ga0190272, IMG submission 133746) | Populus adjacent soil microbial communities from riparian zone of Shoshone River, Wyoming, USA - 504 T | ecosystem: Environmental > Terrestrial > Soil > Riparian zone | place: USA: Wyoming...
GCACTGCTGGCCCTGCCCCGGGAAGAACTCGGCACCACGGCCCGTGCCCGGATCACCGCGACGATCGCCGCGGCCAACGCCCGGGGCTCGACGCAGCTGGCCGCGGTGCTGCTGCTGGCCCAGGCCGACGGCTTCTCCCGGGCCGCTGACCGGGCAGCGGCGCTCACCCTGATGCGTCAGGCGCTGAAGCTCGACGCCGTCGACGAACAGACGCGCATCCGGCTGCTGGACACCGCCGCGGAGCTCGCCGTGGCGACGAGCGAGCTGGACGAGGCCGCCGGCTACGCCCTCGAGTCGGTCGATCGCAGGCAGGCCCGGTCCGATGTCCTCGGCTCCCCCGAGTCACTCCGCGACCTCAGCATCAGCCTCAACAAGGTCGGCGACATCGACCGGGCCCGCGGCAACCTCGACAACGCCCACACCGCCTACACCCGCAGCCTCACCCTCCGCGAACGCCTCGCCACCCAACTCAACACCCCCGAAGCACTCCGCGACCTCAGCGTCAGCCTCGACAACGTCGGCGACATCGACCGGGCCCGCGGCAACCTCGACAACGCCCACACCGCCTACACCCGCAGCCTCACCCTCGCCGAACGCCTCGCCACCCAACTCAACACCCCCCAAGCACTCCGCGACCTCGCGTACACCACGAGCAGGTTGACCGAGCTGGAGCGGATGGCCGGCAACGACGCCCGCGCCACCGAACTCGGCCGACGCCTCGCGGAGCTCGAGGTCGCACTGAGCCGCGTCGACCCCCCGCCCTGACCAGCGGCCCACCCGGCAACTCGCATCCGTGTTGTCGCTGTCGGGGCCCAGAAACGGCGACACGTATGCGTGTGGCTGGTAGGCCGTAAGGTGCTGGTGTGCTGTTCGGAAGATCGCTCCAGGTGATCTCCGCGGAGTCGACGGAGCTGTTCGTCGGCCCGCCTGATTCGCCGTTGCAACTGGTCAGGGTCACCTACACGGGCGGGACGGAGCCCACGCTGATCCGGGTGGAGGGCCAGGATCTCAAGACGCTCGGGCCGCCGCTGGCCGATCCGGCCGTCGGCGAGGGCGTCGTCGAGGTGCCGGTGGAGATCCACCGCCCGGTGACAGGCCAGAAGCGGGCCGCGCGGGTGCTCGCCGCCGGGACCGAGACGCCGTTCACGTTCACCGTCGGCGACCCCGGCTGGACCATGTTCATGATCAGCCACTTCCACTACGACCCGGTGTGGTGGACGACGCAGTCCGCGTACACCAGCTCGTGGCAGGCCCCGCCAGGCCCCGCCCGGCAGGCGCACAGCTTCGACCTGGTGCGGGCCCACCTGGAGCTGGCGCGGCGCGAGCCGGAGTACAAGTTCGTGCTGGCCGAGGTCGACTACCTCAAGCCGTACTGGGACGTGCACCCCGAGGACCGCGCGGAGCTGCGGAAGCTCATCCACGACGGCCGGGTCGAGGTGATGGGCGGCGCGTACAACGAGCCCAACACGAACCTCACCAGCCCGGAGACCACGATCCGCAACCTGGTGCACGGCATCGGGTTCCAGCGCGACGTGCTGGGCGCCGACCCGGCGACGGCGTGGCAGCTCGACGTGTTCGGGCACGATCCGCAGTTCCCCGGCATGGCCGCCGACGTCGGGCTCACGTCGAGCTCGTGGGCGCGCGGGCCGCACCACCAGTGGGGCCCGATGCAGGTGCTCGACGGGGTGCAGGGCGACCCGGAGCGGATGCAGTTCCGCAGCGAGTTCGAGTGGATCGCCCCGTCGGGGCTGGGCCTGCTCACCCACTACATGCCGGCGCACTACTCGGCCGGCTGGTGGATGGACTCCTCGACGTCGCTCGACGAGGCGGAGCTCGCCACGTACCGCCTGTTCGAGGGGCTGCAGAAGGTCGCGTCGACGCGCAACGTGCTGCTGCCGGTCGGCACGGACTACACCCCGCCGAACAAGTGGGTCACCCAGATCCACCGGCACTGGAACTCCCGGTACACGTGGCCGAAGTTCGTGTGCGCGCTGCCGAAGGAGTTCTTCGCCGCGGTGCGGGCCGAGCTGGGGGCGCGGGGCGTCCAGCCGTCGCCGCAGACCAGGGACATGAACCCCGTCTACACCGGCAAGGACGTGTCGTTCATCGACACCAAGCAGGCCAACCGGGCCGCGGAGGACGCGGTGCTCGACGCCGAGCGGTTCGCCGTGTTCGCCGGCCTGCTCGCCGGGGCAACGTATCCGCAGGCGGCCCTCGCCAAGGCGTGGGTGCAGCTCGCGTACGGGGCGCACCACGACGCCATCACCGGGTCCGAGTCCGACCAGGTGTACCTCGACCTGCTGACGAGCTGGCGCGACGCGTGGGAGCTCGGCCGGACGGCGCGGGACAACTCGCTCGCCCTGCTGTCGTCGGCGGTCGAGCTGGACGGGGACGAGGACAACACAGACGGCACCACGGTCGTGGTGTGGAACCCGCTCACCCGCGCCCGCACCGACGTGGTGACGGCGCGGCTCACGACCCCGATCGACGGTGGGGTGCGGGTGCTCGACGCGGTCGGCGACGAGGTGCCGTCGCTCGTCGAGCACGACGGGGCGTCGGTGACGTGGATGGCGCACGACGTGCCGTCGCTCGGGTGGCGCGCCTACCGGCTGGTGCGGGCCACCCCGGCCGAGGACCACTCCGGCACCCAGGACACGCAGGACGTGCGGGCCGCGCACGACGCCGGGTGGGAGCCGACCGTCGGCGTCGAGATCACCAACGAGCACTACCGGCTGCGGGTCGACCCGGCGCGTGGCGGCGGGGTGTCGTCGCTGGTCGAGCTGGGCCCGCGGCGTGAGCTGATCGCCGAGGGGCGGGTCGGCAACGAGCTCGCGGTGTACGAGGAGTACCCGCAGCACCCGAGGTTCGGCGAGGGCCCGTGGCACCTTGTGCCCAAGGGTCCGGTCGTCGGGTCGGCGGCCGGCCCGGCCGAGTCGGTGCGCTCCTACCGCAGCCCGCTCGGCCAGCGGCTGGTGGTTCGCGGCCGGGTCGGGAACCACCTGCGCTACACCCAGACCGTGACGCTGTGGCGCGGCGTCGCCAGGGTGGACTGCCGGACCACGATCGACGAGTTCACCGGGTCCGACCGGCTGGTGCGGCTGCGCTGGCCATGCCCGGTGCCGGGCGCCATGCCGGTGAGCGAGGTGGGCGACGCCGTCGTCGGGCGCGGCTTCGGGCTGCTGCACGACCCCACGTCCACGCGGGAGCGCTCCGTCGACTCCGAGCAGCATCCGTGGACGCTGGAGAACCCGGCGTACACCTGGTTCGGGCTGTCCTCGACGGCGCGGGTCCGGGTCGGCCACTCGGTGCGGTCGATGTCGGTGGCCGAGGTGGTCTCACCGATGGAGCCGGCGTCCGGTCCGCTGGCCCGGGTCCTCATGGTCGCGCTGGTACGGGCCGGGGTCACGGCCACCTGCACCACGCCGGACAAGCCGCGCTACGGCCACCTGGACATCGACTCGAACCTGCCGGACGTGCGGATCGCGCTCGGCGGGCCGAAGCAGAACGCGTTCACCGCGGCCGTGCTGGCCGAGGCCGACCCGATGTACGCGGCCGAGCTGAGCCGGCAGCTGCACGCCACCGGCCGGGCCAGGGTGTGGGTGCCGGCCGCGGCGCCGCTGGCCGTGGAGTGGGTGCCGAGCGCCGACCTGCGCTACCTGCGGGCGCTGCCGGTGCTGGTGATCGCCGGCCACGACGACCCCGGGCTCGGCGCCGCGGTGGTGTCGGTGGCCGAGGACCTCGTCGACGCCGAGATCGTGGTCAACCAGCAGGTGGCGCCGGAGATGGAGCCGTTCGAGGCGCGGACCGTGGCCCTGCTCAACCGCGGGGTGCCGAGCTTCGCCGTCGACGCCGAGGGAACGCTGCACACGTCACTCATGCGGTCGTGCACGGCGTGGCCGTCCGGGGTGTGGATCGACCCGCCGCGCCGCACCGCCCCCGACGGGTCGAACTTCCAGCTCCAGCACTGGACCCACGCCTTCGACTACGCGCTGGTGTCCGGCGGGGGCGACTGGCGCCAGGCCGGCGTCACCGCCCGCAGCGCGGACTTCTCGCACCCGCTGCTGGCCGTCGTCCAGGGCGCGGAGCCCGTCGGCGGGCTGCCACCGGCCGGGTCGCTGTTCGAGGTGGAGCCGGCCGGCGCCGTGCAGCTCGGGGCGCTCAAGGCCGCGGGCAACCCGCTCACCCGCGGCAGCGGCCAGCCCGTCGACCCCGGCGACGCGGTGGCGGTACGTCTGGTCGAGACCCGCGGCGCGCCGACCGGCGTCGTGGTGCGGTCCCCGCTCGGCAAGGTGGCCGAGGCCGCGCGGGCCGACCTGCTGGAGCGGCCGCGGCACCCACTGGCCTCCGACGCGGCCGAGCTGCGGCTGAACCTGCACGGGTTCGAGATCGCCACCGTGCTCGCGCGCCTCGACGTGCCGAGGGTCATCGAGGCCGACGGGACCGTCCTCGCCCCGGACGCCGAGGCCGCGCAGCCCCTGTACGCCAGGTACTGGCTGCACAACCGTGGGCCGGCGCCGATCGGCGGGCTGCCGGCCGTCGCCCACCTGCACCCGCACAACCTCGACGCCGAGCCGGACACCGACGTGACGGTGCGGCTCACCGCGGCCAGCGACTGCACCAACTCGCGGCTGCGCGGCACGGTCGCCCTGGTGTGCCCTGCCGGATGGTCGGCCACCCCGGCCGAGCTCCCGTTCGAGCTGGCGCCCGGCAGGCACGTCGACACCGACGTGGTGCTCACCATGCCGCCGGGCACCGCCCCCGGCCGCTATCCGGTCCGCGCCCAGCTCACCGTCACAGGAGCGGGCGCCGACGCCGGTCCCGAGCCAGGTTCCGGGCGACGCCGCAGCCGGCACGACGACGACCTGCCGCCCGCGTGGCGCCAGCTGGTCGAGGACGTGTGCACGGTGTCGGTCGGCACCAGGTCCGCGCCCGCGGAGGGGCACGTGCTGCGCCTGGTCAGCGGCCCCGATGAGGTCGAGGTGGCCGCCGGCGACACGGCCCGGCTGAGCGTCACCGTCGCCACCGACGCCATGGCCGACCTCGCCGTCGAGGCCCACCTGATCAGCCCGTGGGGCACGTGGGAGTGGCTCGGCCCCGCCGTGGTCGGCGCCGTGCTCCCTGCGGGTGGCACCGTCGACCTCGGCTTCGACGTGGCGCCGCCACCCTGGGTGGAGCCCGGCGAGTGGTGGACGCTGGTGCGCGTCACCGGCGCCGGCCGGCTGCTGTACACGCCCGCGGTCAAGGTGACGGTGGCCCGGGGCCCCCGGTGAGCGCGCACACCCACGCGCACCCTCACGCCGACGCCGACGCCGACGCCGACGCCATCGTGGCGACCGTCGGCGGGGTGCCGGTCGCGGTCGGCGAGGTCGACGCCCGCGAGGCCGCGCTGCGGGCGACCGCGCTCTCCGACGCCCTGCCGGCCGCCGGCACCAGCGAGGGCCGGCAGCTGCGCCGCTGGCTGACCCAACTACTGGTCACCGAGCGCGTGATCGCCATGGAGGCAGCGGCCCGCAACCTGAGCCCCAGCGCCGTCCCCTCCGACGCCGCCGCCCGCGGGCCGGGCTCGGCCACCATCCCGTCGGAGAAGGAGCTCCTGCCCGACGCCACCGCGCGGCTCGAGATCGGCAGCGTGGCCGCGGCCACGCTCGCGGACCCGCTGGCCAGGGCACTGTTCGCGCACGTCACGGCCGAAGTGGAGGTGTCCGACGACGAGGTGGCCGGCTACCACGTCCGCAACCCGCACCGCTTCGCCCCCCGCGAGCGCGACCGCGACGGCTGGCTGGCCCCGGCCGGTGAACCGCCACCACTGGACGAGGTGCGGTCCGTCGTCGCCGACCACCTGCGCGGGGCGGCCCGTCGCCGCGCCTTCCGGGTGTGGCTCGACGCCCGGCGCGCCGCGCTGGTCGGGCTCGCCCCCGGCTACGAGCACCCCGGCGACCCCCGCCAGCCCGACAACACCCACAAGCACTGAGGCACCTCGCCGTGAACGAGCTCACCCTCGCCATCGACATCGGCGGCACCAAGATCGCCGCTGGCCTCGTCGACCGCGACGGACACCTGGTGCACACCGCGAAACGCCCCACCCCCGACCCGACCACAACCGCCACCGCGGCCGACCCGCGCGCCCTTGCCGCTGATGCCGAGCGGGTGTGGGCCGTGGTGGACGAGCTGATCACCGAGGCGGTCACCGTGGCCCGTGGCATGGTGCGCGGCGTCGGCATCGCCTCGGCCGGGCCGATCGACCTGCACGCCGGCACCGTCAGCCCGATCAACATCGCGTGCTGGCGTGGGTTCCCGCTGCGCGACCGGGCGGCGGCCGTGCTGCCGGGGATGCCGGTGCGGCTGGGCGGCGACGGCCTGTGCATGGCGCTGGGCGAACACCGGGCCGGCGCCGGCCGGGGCGCGCGGTTCCTGCTCGGCATGGTGGTCTCGACCGGGGTCGGCGGCGGGCTGGTGCTCGACGGCGCCCCGTACGACGGCCGCACCGGCAACGCCGGCCACGTCGGCCACGTCGTCGTCAACCAGGACGGGGCGCCGTGCTCGTGCGGTGGCCGCGGCTGCGTCGAGACGATCGCCGGCGGCCCGCGGATGGCCCAGTGGGCCAGGGACAACGGCTGGGGTGGCGGCCCGGAGGACGACGCGAAGGAGCTCGCCGACGCGGCCGCGGCCGGCGATCCGGTGGCGCGCCGCGCTTTCCGGCGCGGCGCCACCGCGGTGGCCGCGATGATCGCGTCGGTCGCCGCCGTGTGCGACCTCGACCTCGTGGTGATCGGCGGCGGCGTCGCCAGATCGGGTCCGCTGTTGTTCGACCCGGTCCGCGAAGCCCTGGCCCGGCACGCCCGCCTGGACTACCTCACCGGCCTGCGCGTCCTACCGGCCGAGCTGGGTGGCGACGCCGGGCTCGTCGGCGCCGCCGCGCTTGTGGACAACCCTGTGGACAACCCTGTGGACAAGTCGTGAGTGGCGTTTGGTGTTGGAGCACCAAACGCCACTCACGAGCGTCAGCCGCTATCTGCGGATCGCCAGCGGGGCCACGGGCGCCTGGGACACCGGGGCAGGCGGGCGGAACCTCAGGTCGCCGTCGTCGGCGAAGTAGTCGGACGGGTCGGTGGCGTCCGGGCCGTTGTACGCCCTGAACCGGCGCAGCACGAAGCTCACCATGGTCGCGACCGCGAGGTTCACCAGCAGCGCGACGAAGCCGACGTAGATGGTCCTGGTCGACCCGGCGAACGGCTCCCACACGCCGAAGAACGACAGGTCGGCCATCGGGTACCCGGCGCCGCCGAAGTGGGCGCGGCCGGTCGTGGGGTTGGCCACGTTGTAGAGCATCCACACGCCGTACGCCATGCCGACCGCCCAGCCGGCCATGAGCGCCCTGCGGTGGAACCAGCGGGTGTAGAGCGAGATCGCCACCGCGGGCAGGGTCTGGAGGATCATCACCCCGCCGATCAGCTGCAGGTCGATGGAGTACTGCGGGTCGATGCCGACGATGAACACGATCGCGCCGAGCTTCACCACCAGCGAGGCCCACCTGGCCTGCCTCGCCTCCTCGTCCGGGGTGGCGTCGGGACGGACGTACTCCTTGTAGACGTTGCGGGTCCACAGGTTGGCCGCCGCGATCGACATGATCGCGGCCGGCACCAGCGCTCCGATGCCGATGGCCGCGAAGGCCACGCCCGCGAACCAGTCGGGGAACTGCTGGTCGAACAGCACGGGGATGATCGTGTTGCTGTCCGTGCGACCGGTGGCGTTGTTCTGCAGCGGGCGCACCCCCGCCGCGATCGCGGCGTACCCGAGCAGCGCGACGAGGCTGAGCAGCAGCGAGTACACCGGCAGCGCGGACATGTTCCGCTTGATCACCGACCGGCTGCGCGCCGCGAGCACCCCGGTGATCGCGTGTGGGTAGAGGAACAGCGCCAGCGCAGAGCCGAGCGCCAGGGTGGCGTACTGGACCTGGTTGTTGACGTTGAGCAGCAGCCCGTCGGCGGGGTTGTTGCTCTGCCGGAACCGGGACTCGGCCGCGGTGAAGATGCCCTGCCAGCCGCCGAGCTTGATCGGCAGGTACAGCACGGCGACGAAGACGACGAGGAAGATCAGCACGTCCTTGACGAACGCGATGAGCGCGGGGGCGCGCAGCCCGGACTGGTACGTGTACAGCGCCAGGATGACGAACGCGACGAACAGCGGCGCGTGCCCGAGCACCCCGGCCTGGTTGAACCCCATGGTCCGCAGCACCGCCTCCAGCCCGACGAGCTGCAGCGCGATGTACGGCATGGTCGCGAGGATCCCGGTGATCGCGACCAGCAGGGCGAGCGTCGGCGAGCCGTACCGGCCGCGGACGAAGTCGGCCGGGGTGACGTACCCGTGCACCCGCGACACCGACCACAGCCGCAGCAGGGGCATCATCACCAGCGGAAACATGACGATCGTGTACGGGATGGCGAAGAACCCCATGGCGCCCGCGCTGAACATGAGCGCCGGCACCGCGACGAACGTGTAGGCGGTGTAGATGTCGCCGCCGACGAGGAACCAGGTGACCCACGACCCGAACTTGCGGCCGCCCAGCCCCCATTCGTCGAGATTGTTGAGACTATTACCAGGTTTCCACCTGGACGCGACGAATCCCATGATGGTCACGGCGACGAAGAACGCGCCGAACACCACCAGTTCGGTCGGTTTGGTGATCGTCACCCGGTGTCCTTCGTCGCGAGGTGGACGAGCGCGGTGACGCCGACGGCCACGAGCACGCCGACTAGTTGAAACCAGTAGAAGAACGGCACCCCGAACAATCGTGGTTCCGTCCGGTTGTACATCGGGGTGAGCAGCCAGAACAGGGGAAACACCAACAGCAGGTTCCACGCGTTCCACCGCACCTGGGGATGCCGCGGCCGTTCCGTCATGTCGCAGGGTCCTGTCATCGACGTCGGGGTGTACGGGATGCTAGGCAATTCACCGCAAAATTCACACCGCTGAGCGCAGAATCGCTCCCGAAACATTTACCCGAAGCCCTGCCGCACCACTACCTGTCGTCGACATGAAACAGCCCGTGACGGAATCCGCCACGGGCTGCCCTTCGGTGCTGGAGAGATCGTCAGGTTGCGAGGCGGACCTTCAGTGCCTCCAACTCGTCCCGCATCGACGTCGGCAGCTTGTCGCCGACCAGGTCGAACCACTCCGCGATGAGCGGCAGTTCCGCGCGCCACTCGTCGACGTCCACCCGGAGCGCGGCGTCGATGTCCTCGTCCGGCGCGTCCAGCCCGTCGAGGTCGAGGCCGCCGACCGGCGGGACGTGTCCGATCGCGGTCTCCTCGGCGGCCGCCGTGCCCTCGATGCGCTCGACGACCCACTTGAGCACCCGGGAGTTCTCACCGAACCCGGGCCACAGGAACCGTTTGTCATCGCCGCGCCGGAACCAGTTCACGTAGAAGATCTTCGGAAGCTTGTCGGCGGCGGCGCCCTTGCCGGCGTCGATCCAGTTCTGGAAGTAGTCGCCGACGTGGTAGCCGATGAAGGGCAGCATCGCCATCGGGTCGCGCCGCACGTCACCGACCTTGCCGGCGGCGGCCGCGGTCTTCTCGCTCGACAGCGTGGCGCCCATGAACACGCCGTGCTGCCAGTCGCGGGACTCGGTGACCAGCGGGATCGTGGTGGCGCGGCGTCCACCGAACAGAATCGCCGAGATCGGCACGCCCTGCGGGTCGTCCCACTCCGGCGCCAGCACCGGGCACTGCGCCATCGGCGTGCAGTACCGCGAGTTGGGGTGCGAGGACAGCTCACCGCTGTCCGGCGTCCAGTCCTGCCTCTTCCACGAGGTGAGGTGCTGGGGGTCGCCCTCCATGCCCTCCCACCAGATGTCGCCGTCGTCGGTCATCGCGACGTTGGTGAACACCGAGTTGCCGCGCTCGATGGTGCGCATGGCGTTCGGGTTGGTCTTCCAGTTGGTCCCGGGCGCGACACCGAAGAATCCGTACTCGGGGTTCACCGCGTACAGTCGGCCGTCCTCGCCGAACCGCATCCACGCGATGTCGTCACCGAGGGTCTCGACCCGCCAGCCCGGAATGGTCGGCTGGAGCATCGCGAGGTTCGTCTTGCCACACGCCGACGGGAATGCCGCGGCGACGTAGTAGACCTTCTCGGCAGGCGAGATGAGCTTGAGGATCAGCATGTGCTCGGCCAGCCAGCCCTCGTCGCGGGCCATTACCGACGCGATCCGCAGCGAGTAGCACTTCTTGCCGAGCAGGGCGTTGCCGCCATAGCCGGAACCGTAGGACCAGATCATCCGCTCGGCCGGGAAGTGGGTGATGTACTTGGTCTCGCTGCACGGCCACGGAACGTCCTGCTCACCCGGCTCGAGCGGCTTGCCGACCGAGTGCAGACACGGCACGAAATCGGCGTCGGAGCCGTCCGGGGCGACGAACTTCTCCAGCGCGCCGGCGCCCATCCTGGTCATCACGCGCATCGACACCGCGACGTACTCGGAATCGGTGATCTCGACGCCGAGCATCGGCGACTCGGCGGACAGCGGGCCCATGCAGAACGGGATGACGTACATCGTCCGACCGCGCATGCAGCCGCGGTACAGCTCCGTCATCACCGACTTCATCTCGTCGGGCGCCATCCAGTGGTTGGTCGGACCGCAGTCGGCCTCGTCCTCGGAGCAGATGAAGGTGCGCTCCTCCACCCGCGCGACGTCGTCCGGATCGGAGGCGCACCAGAAGGAGTTCTGCTTGGCCTTCAGCGGCACGAAGGTGCCGGTCGCGACGAGCTTGTCCGTGAGCTGCTGCCATTCCCGGTCGGAGCCGTCGCACCAGACAATCTCGTCCGGCTGGGTCAGGTCCGCGACCTCGCGCACCCACGTGAGCAACCGATGGTGCTTCGTCGGGGCCTCGTCGAGACCGGGTATGGCTGCTGCCGTCATGGGTACGCTCTCCTGACTCCTGCTGGAAACAACCCATCGCCGCCCCGCCCGACGGGCGGTTCGGCGTGTGTCAAGGGATGTCGAGAGGTTAACCAAGATACGTGGTGATCGCCGAGTGAGAGGCCTGTAGGTTCCCTCACAGGACCGATCACGGAATCGATTCAGTGGGCGGGATCACCCTTACGATGTGCCAGCGCCAGCACGGTCGGGCCCAGCTCGCCCGACGAGGCTGTCGCCAGCATCGCAGCAAGATCCGCCACCGGCACAGTGAGATCCGACATCCACGGCACGAAGTCCAGCGACACCAGCCTGCTGGACAGCAGGACCTCCGTGAGCCGCACCTCGACAAAGCCCATCCCGTAGTAGAGGTCATACACGTCGTCGCGGTCCCGCGATTGCATCAGGACGCGCCGTCTGCTGTCCGCGATCTTCGCGAACCGATTGAGCTGATCAGACCGCAGGTGCAGCACGACATCGTTGGTGCGAGCCGGAATGCCCTGCAGGACAGCAGCGGCCTCGCCGCCGGCCACCACCGCCACGCCGTCAGCCGCCGCCACCGCGACGAGTTCGAGTGCCGCGAGGGCCTCGATGCCCAGCAGCCGCAACGGGTCGAAGGGCATGGCGAGTTGCGCGTCGAGCACGGCTGTGGCCGGCTCCAGGCCGAACGTCAGCGCCCACCCCAGCTCACCCAGCAGCCGCCGCAGGGTCGTCACGCTCGGTTCGGACTTGCCCAGCTCGTACCGCGCGAGCTGGGCCCGCGCCACGCCGCTGCGATCGGCCAGTTCCTGTTGTGTCAGTTGCAGCCGCTGCCGGAAGGCCAGGACCAGCGCGGCCGTGCTCCGGTACAGGGTGCGGTCAACCTCGGGCCTCATGGCCCGAGAATGCGACGCCGGACGAAGGCCCGGTCCATCGCGCGTGCCGGTTGTCCACAGCGTTCGTCGTCGATGTCACTATGCGTAACGGGAGGGGGTTGGGGGACATTTTTACGGCCTGTGCCGGAATCGTCACAAATCGGGCCGACCGGTGACTATTTCGTCACCGAGTCAAAAAATTTCCCCGACTCTCCCGGAATTACGGAGAGTGATGGCCAGCCAGTTGTCCACACCGGCCGGGCCGCCGAGGCGGGCGACCTGTGGTCCTGGGTGATCTCGGCGACGGCCTGCGCGTCGAGCCGGGGGAAGCTGCCGCGGACCACAGGCTGGACGCCCAGAGGTTCGGTGCGGCGTCGGTTAGCCGCGGACCCAGTCGCCGGTACTGGGATCGACGCGGACCTCGGCGGCGTCCGGCTCGCGGGAGGTGATCCACCCGGACTCCTCGGCGGCCGCGTCGGCGTCGGAGGTGAAGGAGTCGCGCCGGTACTGTCCGTCGTCGTCCAGGTGCCCGCGCTCGATCACGGTCCAGTCGCCGTCGCCGGTATTCTCCGACACGACGACCTGACCGTCGCCGGTGATCTCGGTGGCGAAGTCGGCGTCGCCGTCCTGGTCGGCGTCGGTGAAGATCACGGTGTCGCCGTCGGAGTCCTTGACGACCACGGTGTCGTTGACGCCGTCGGCGTCGGTGTCGTGGGTCGGGGCGCCGACCTCGACCTCCCCGCCCGGGGTGTCAACGGTCATCGTTCCGGTGCTGCTGCCCGCGGTCTGGCGGTCGGCCGGGTCCGCCGGGTCGACCTGCACCCAGTCGCCACTGGCCTCGTCGAAGCGCGCCTGGCCGACGATGTCACCGTCGGCGTCGAGCTGGGTCATGAGATCGGCCTGGCCGTCGGAGTCGGTGTCGGTGAAGGCGATCGACCCGTCGTCCGTCTCGACGATCACGGTCTCGTCGACGCCGTCGGAGTCGATGTCCACCGCCGCCTCCGCCTGGTAATCCTCGCCATCGACGGTGACTGTCAGCTCGGCCCCGGACTCCTCGATGAACACCTGACACCCCTAGCGTCGCCGATTGTTCTTCCAGCTAGGACTCACGGTAGGCCGACGCGGTTCCCCGGCAAAGTCGGGGCGGAGGTCCGTCACCGGTCGGTGATCCGGCCGTCACCGGTCGCGCAGCTCCCTGATCCGCCCCAGCAGCTGCTCCGCCCGCTCGCGGCCCGCGACGGCCTCGGCGAGGCTCTTGCGGACCCCCTGGAGCTCGCGGTTGCGGTCGGCGGTGTCGAGTCGGAGAGCGCGGTCGACCTCCCGGAGCTCGTCCTCGATGGCGGAGACCCTGCGGCCCAGCGCCTCGTCGAGCGCGAGGGACAGCTGCTGCTCGGCGTCGATCATCTGCTCGGCGACGACCTGGTCGAGCGCCGCGCGGACATCGGCGAGGACGTCGGCCTGCCACTGCTTCAGGTGTACCCGGTCCGCGGCGTGCCGGCGCGCCCTGGCCATCCACCAGCCGGCGCCGAGGCCGAGCACGATCGTCACCGGCAGCACCACGAACCCGGCCGCCGCGCCGAGGCCGACCAGCGGCAGCGCGGCGATCCGGCCGACCCCGAGGCCGCCGGACACGCCCATCGCGATGAGCATCTTGTCCTCGGTACCGGTCACCCTGCGGTCGGGCGGGCGCAGCATGATCGGCGGACGGCCGTCACCGCGGCGGGCGAACTCGGCGCGCACGGCGTCCAGCTCGGCAGGGCTGAACAGCTCGGCGAGCGCGGCCTCGCCCACCCGCGACAGCCGGTGGCCGAGCCCGGCCGTGACCCGCGCGGACAGCACCTGCAGCGCGGCGTCGAGCTGGTAGGGCAGCTGGGCGAGGGTGGCGCGGTCCGCCTCGTCGACCGCGCGGCGGAACCACGTCTGGACCGAGCGGATCTGGCCGGACACGTCGTGCAGCGACTCGACCCTGGCGCGCTGGATCTCCCCGCGCAGGCGCAGCTGCCAGCTGCGGCCCGACGTGCGGCGCTCGGCGGTGAGCTCGTCGCGGCGCTGGCGCAGCGCGTCGACCGACGCCTCGCCGCGCTCCGCGCTGGTCAGCGCACGCTCCTCCGCCTCCAGCCCGGCGATCACCCCGACCAGGGCGGTGGCCAGCGCGCGCAGGACGTTGGCCTCACCCAGCATGGTGGCGCGGCCCGCGACCTGCCGCTGGAGCGCGGTCTGCAGCTCGGCGATGCCGGACCGCTCCCGCAGCAGGGTGGCCACCTCGGCGGTGGGCGCGCCGGCCGCGGTGTCGAACAGACGGGCGGACACCGGGTGGAACTCGGCGCCGGCGAAGCGCGGAGCGTGCTGGGCCAGCAGGGCGCGGTCGGCCTCCAGCACCTGCCGCCACCCGCGGTGCAGGTCCGTCTTGGCCAGGGCGAAGACCACGGTCTCCACCCGGTCGGCGAGGCGCCGCAGGAAGCCCAGCTCGCCGCGGGTGAACGGCGCGGCCGCGTCGACGACGAACAGCAGCGCGGTGGCACCGGCCGCGGCCTCGGCGGCCAGCTCACCGTGTGCGGCGTCCAAGCCGCCGACACCCGGCGTGTCCACCATGGTCAGCCGCTCCAGCAGCGGCACCGGGGCCAGCACTTCGACGTAGCGCGGCGGCAGCGCACCGTCCGGCAGTTCGTGGGCCGCGGAGATCCAGCGGGTGAGCTCGGACAGCGGGATCGGCACCGGGTCCGACATCGCGGGGTAGCAGGCGCGGGCGGCCCAGTCCGGCCCGTGGCGCAGCACCAGGTAGGTCGCGGTCGCGACGTCGGCGTCCACCGGGGACAGGTTGGGCGTGGCCAGCAGGGCGTTGACCAGCGAGCTCTTGCCGCGGTTCGTCTCGCCGACGACCACGACCGTGGGCACCTCGGGCCGCGCCGTCCGCACCGCATCGACCCAGGCCGCCGCCTCCGGGTCGGCAGCGGACAGCAGCGCGGTGAGCCACTCCCTGGTCTGCCGCACCACCTGCGGCAGCGGCGTGCCGGCCTGGGTCACCGTCACGCCCCCGCGGTCGTGAGCCGGTAAACCGTGACCACCGGCACGCGCAGCACGGCGCCGCGGTCGACGAACCCGGCGAGCTCCGTCTCGGCGACCGTGCCGTCGAGCGCGCCGTCGTCGGTCGGCTGGACACCGCCGGCCTCGTGCACCCTGGCGTCGAAGCGCTCACCGTCCGGCCGCGTCGCGGTGACGCCGACCTCGGCCAGCCCCTCCTCGATCCGCTCGGCGACGGCCGCGCTGCGGGCCCGGTCGTACGCGTACAGGCACAGCGCGACGAGCGACGCCCGGTCGTCGTCACTCATCGCCATGGCCTCATCGCCCTGGCCTCATCGTTTGGCCTCCTCGCGCAGCCGTTGCCAGATCAGGAAGTACGCCCGGTGCACCACGTGCGCCACCCGGCTCTGCGCCGGCGTCGCGCCGAACGACGCGAACGACCGCCACCACCCGGCCCGTTCCAGCGCGTACCCGGCCAGCTCGGCGGCCGGGCGGCCGCGCAGCCCGAGCTGCTCGGCCACGTCGGAGGACCCACCCACCCGCACCACCTCGTCCGCCAGGTCGTCCGGCATGGTGACCGCGCCGGACGAGACGAGCGTCAACGCCTCCAACAGACGAAGCTGGTGCGCCTCCGGTTTCTGCAGGAGCACCTCGATCGCGTCGTGCACCCGCTGCCGCTCGCCCGGGTCGCCGGACGCCTGGGCGAGCGCGGTGACCGAGGCGAGGGCGGCCGCCGCCTTGATGCCGTCGGCCCTGGCCCGGAACACGGCGTCGAGGCGCGCGCGCAGCGCCTCCAGACCGGACGCGTCGAGCAGCCTGCGGCGCAGCGCCCCTGCGGTGATCTGCGGATCGGCCTCGATCGCCGCCAGGCCGACGCGGACGCCGTGCAGGTCCAGCCGCTCCAGCAGGCGCATCCGGGTGCCGCTGGGCACGGGGGCGTCGAGCGTGGTGAACAGGTCGGCCGACAGCAGCATCGCGGCCAGCGTGGTCTCGTCGCACCCGGTGAGGGCGCGCAGGGCGTCGGCGTCGGCCGAGGTGAACCCGCCGGACTCCGCGGTCTCGGCCAGCAGCCCCACCATCGGGAGCACGTCGGCCACCCGCGGGCGCAGCATCTCGGCCTGCTTGGCGGCCAGCAGGCTCGCCGCGGTCCACACGTCCCCGTCGGAGCCCTGCACCGACTCGGGCGGCACGGTGTCGGCCTTGTTGAGCACCGCGATGGCGTTCACCGGGCCGGCCTCGCGGGACGCGGTCGCGGCGGTGAACGCGGCCAGCACCTGCTGGTCGTCGGCCCGGACCGCCTGGGTCACCACGTACAGGACGGCCTCGGCCCCGGCGACCGCGGACTGTGACACCGGGTCGAGGGCGCCGCCGGGCTCGTCGGGTGCGGTGGCTTCGGCGGCCGGGTGCTTCTCAGCTGCTTGATCCGCTTGATCTGCTCGATCCGTTGCCGGGGTGGTGCCGAGCAGGGCCTCGGTGCGGGCGACGCTCGCCGCGTCCATCGACCCGAGGCCGGGGGTGTCGATCACCGTCAGGTCGCGCAGCACGGCGTTCGTCAGATACGCCTCGAGGTGGGACACCATGCCGAGGTCCGCGGCCGGGCCCATGCCGAGGTCGGCGGGGATCATGCCGGCGGCGTCGAACGGCAGGGCCTGGCGGCGGCCGTCGGCGAACACCACCTCGACGCGGTCGACGGTGCCGTACTGGAAGCGGGTGACCAGGCGGGTGCACTCGCCGACATCGGTGGGCGCGACCCGTCGGCCGATGAGCGCGTTGACGAGGGTGGACTTACCGGACTTGATGCGCCCGGCGACGGCGAGCTGCAACGGGGCCGCGAGCCGGCGGAGGACCTCGTGGAAACCCGCTGCGGTCCGTTCGCCGACCTGCGGCTGCAGCCGCTCGCACAGCTGGGCGACCGCGGCCGACAGCGGGCCGGGCCACCGCGGCTGGTCGGACCCCGTGCTCACGGGAAGAAAGGTAGTGGCCTGCGGCCTCGTGAGTGGCGTTTGGTGCTCTGACACCACATGCCACTCACGACCGATGGTGGTTCTGAACACGTTCGAAAACCCTGGTGGTCGGCCGGCTGCTGTTCCACAGCGGCCGGGTCTACCTGGAGGAGCTGTTCGACGACGTGCGCCTCGCCTCGTCGGTGAACGCGCTCCTCGCCGTGCTGTTCCACCTCGTCGTGCTGGGCATCCTGGGGATCATCTCGACGATGGACGTACCGGTGGACGGCCAGGTGCAGACCGTGGTCACCAAGCTCGGCGTCGTGCTGCTGATCCTCGGGGTCGCACACGGGTCGGTGATGCTCGGGTTGGGCCGGCTGCGGACCCGCCGCGCGGAGCAGCAGCTGCTGAAGACCTTCCCGGCGGGCGCCCGGTGAGGTGAGCGAGCCCACGCAGGACAAGGCCCAGAAGGACAAGGCGCAACGCACCAGTGCGGCCATCGTCGACGCCGCGCTCACCCTGTTCCGGGAGCGCGGCTACCAGGGCACCACGATGCGGGAGGTCGCCGCGGCCGCCGGCGTCTCCACCGGCAACGCGTACTACTACTTCCGGTCCAAGGAAGAGCTGGTCCAGGGGTTCTACGACCACCTCGCCGACGAGCACGCGCGGGCCTGCGCACCCGAGCTGGCCCGGATCACCCACTTCGGGGAGCGGCTGCACGCCGTCCTCACCGAGTGGCTGCGGGTGGCGCGGCCGTACCACGCGTTCGCCGGCCGCTTCTTCGCCGTCGCCGCGCAGCCGGACAACCCGCTGTCGCCGTTCAGCCCGGAGTCCTCCGGGGCGCGTCGGACCTCGGTGGGCATTCACGCCGACGTGGTGGCCGGCTCCGACGTCCGGCCCGACCCGCAGCTCGTCGAGCACCTGCCGGAGCTGCTGTGGCTCTACCACCTCGGGATGATCCTCTACTGGGTGCACGACACCTCGCCGGACCAGGCCAGAACACAGGACCTCGTCGCGCGGACCGTACCCATGGTCGACCGGCTCGTCCGGCTCTCCCGGCTGCGTGTACTGCGGCCGCTCACCACCCAGGCGGTGGGTCTGTTGGGCGCGCTGCGTGCCCGCTGAGCGGCTTATCAGGATGATCGAGGAAAATGTGTGCGGGTAGGGGTGCACCCTGATCACCATCAGGGAGAAACCCGGTGCCGTACGTCAATGGGATGAGGGACGGTACGACCAAGGGACGAGGTCAGGTCCCGACCGCCGGGCGACGTGGCGCGTCCGCCGCCAGGGAAGAGTGGTGACCAGTGCAGAGTGGTACCGACGCGTAGGACGAGCAACGTCCAGAGGACGGACCCGGCGCAGTGCCGGTGCGACGAGGAGACACCCATGATCGAGGCCAGGAGCCTCACCAAGAGATACGGCAGCACGCTCGCCGTCGACAACCTGTCGTTCACCGTTGAAGCCGGGCGAGTGACGGGGTTCCTCGGGCCGAACGGCGCGGGGAAGTCGACGACGATGCGGATGATCCTCGGACTGGACCGCCCCACCGGCGGCGACGTCCGGATCGACGGCAAGCTCTACCGCGAGCTGAAGAACCCCCTGCGCATGGTCGGTGCCCTGCTCGACGCGAAGTGGGTACACCCCAACCGGTCGGCGAGGGCCCACCTCAAGTGGCTCGCCGTGTCCAACGGCATCCCCGTCCAGCGGGTCGACCAGGTGCTCGACGTCGTCGGGCTCAGCTCGGTGGCCACCAAACGCGCCGGCGCGTTCTCGCTCGGCATGTCCCAGCGCCTCGGCATCGCGGCCGCGCTGCTGGGCGACCCACAGGTGTTGCTGTTCGACGAGCCGGTCAACGGGCTCGACCCGGAGGGCATCGTCTGGATCCGCAAGTTCATGCAGTCGCTCGCCGCCGAGGGCCGCACGGTCCTGGTGTCCAGCCACCTGCTGTCGGAGATGTCGCTCACCGCGTCACACCTCATCGTCATCGGGCGTGGCCGGCTCATCTCGGAGTGCACCACGCAGGAATTCGTCGAGCAGGCGAGCGAGGCGTCGGTCCGCGTACGCGGACGCGGCCTCGAGGTGCTGCACAAGGTGCTCGCCGACGCCGGCCACACGCCGCGCGAGGACAGCGGGGCAATGATCGTGTCCGGTGTGACGACCGACGAGGTCGGCGAGCTGGCCGCGGCCAACGGCGTGATCCTGCACGAGCTCACCGCCCAGCGCGGCTCGCTCGAAGAGGCGTTCATGCAGCTCACCGGCGAGACCGTCGAGTACCACGCGCACGGTGGCACCGGGGCGATCGCGCCGATCGACCCGGCGCTGGCGGCCGCCGCGGCGGCGAACCCGGACGACCCGAACCTGCAGGCCGCGGTGCGGTCCGCAACGGCCCGGGGGTGACGTGGTGACGCTGCTGGCAGTGGAGCGGATCAAGCTCTTCTCCACCAGGTCGCCGTGGTGGTGCATCGGGCTGGCCGCGACGATCGCGATCGGCTTCGGCGCACTGTTCACCGCGCTGTCGGGCTCAGAGGAGTTCCCGGTCTCGGTCGGGGTCACCCAGATCGGCTACGGCTTCGCTGCGAACGTGCTGCTGGTCCTGGCCGTCCTGGCGATCACCACGGAGTACCGGTTCAACACGATCAAGGTCACGTTCAGCGCGGTGCCGAACCGCACGTCGGTGCTGCTGGCCAAGACGACGCTGGTCGCGGTCGTGTGCGGGGTGCTCGGTGAGATCACCGCGTTCGCGTCGTACGGCGTCGGACGGCTGGTCAAGCCGAACGCCGACCTGGCGCTCAACACCGCGCACGAGTGGCGTTACGTCGCCGGCATCGGCCTCGTGTACGCGATCAGCGCCATCATCGGCATCTCGATCGGCGCGCTGATCCGCCAGACCGCGGGCGCCATCTCCCTACTGCTCGTCTACACGCTGCTCGTCGAGGGCCTGATCGGCCTGGTGCCCAAGGTCGGCGACGACATCCAGAAGCTGCTGCCGTTCGTCAACGCCAACCACTTCCTCACCGTGGGCAACGGCGCCACGGCCGGGGAGAACAACGGCACCGGCCTGCAGATGCACTGGGGACCGTGGGGCGCGCTGGCGTACTTCGTCGCCGTCGCCGCCGTACTGCTCGTCGCCGCGATCGCCGTGGTGGAACGGAGGGACGCATGAGCCTGCTCGCCGTCGAACGGATCAAACTCTTCTCCACCCGCTCGCCGTGGTGGTGCATCGGGCTCGTCGCGTTCATCAGCATCGGCTTCGCCGCGCTCATCGCCGCGCTGACCGACGACCTGGAGTTCGTCACGGTCGGGAGCACCCAGGTCGGGTACAACCTGGCCTTCCCGGTGATCCTGGTGCTGGCCATCCTCGGCATCACCACCGAGTACCGGTTCAGCACGATCAGGGTGTCGTTCATGGCTGTGCCCAACCGCACGGCCGTCCTCATGGCCAAGACGACGCTCGTCGCGCTGGTCTGCGGGGTGCTCGGCGAGGTCACCGCGTTCATCTCGTACGGGGTGGCCAAGCTGATCCAGCCCGACGCCGGCCTGTCGATCGACACCGGCGCGGAGTGGCGCTACGTCACCGGCATCGGCCTGGTGTACGCGATCGGCGCGATCATCGGCATCTCGATCGGCGCGCTGGTCCGCCAGACCGCGGCCGCGGTGTCGATCGTGCTGGTGTACTCGTTGCTGTTCGAGAGCCTGATCGGCCTCGTGCCGAGGGTCGGCGACGACATCCAGAAGTACCTGCCGTTCATCAACGCCAACCACTACCTCACCCAGGGGGCCGGTGAGGCGGGGGGCGAGGGCGCCGGCTTCGGCCTGGACATGCCGTGGGGTGCGTGGGGCGCGCTCGCGTACTACGTGGCGATCGCGGTGGCGTTCCTGGTCGCCGCGACCGTCATCGTGGAGCGCCGCGACGCCTGAGCGAGACGTCGGGCGGTACCGCGGGAATCGGGGCCCGCCACCGCCCGCAGGGGAGCGAGGCCCGGACCACTGAATCGGGGGGTGGTCCGGGCCTCGCAATATGCCGGGGCGCGCTCCTGCTGATCGGACATGGTTGTCCGATCAGCAATTTCTTTGTTAGAGTGGCCATTCGTGTGTGCGCAGCATCGTACGCACGAATAACGGGCCGAATAGTTTCAAGGTAGCAAGGGAATGGTGCGTTGTCAACTCCTTCGGTCGATGAACTGGCTCGGGAACGGCACTATGTCGCGATGCTGTACGGCCGGCTCGACGAGCTGCGCAGGGAGACCTCGGCCCGGCTGGGCGACGTATGGCGCCAACCGACGAGCGGCACCCACCAGGGCCGGTCCGAGCGCGACGCGTCGGCGACGATGTACTCGGACCGGTTGGCGCAGGTCAACGCGGTGGAGGGCGGGCTGTGCTTCGGCCGGCTCGACCTCACGTCCGGCGAACGCCTCTACATCGGCCGGCTCGGCCTGTCCGACGAGGACAACGACTACGAGCCGCTGCTGGTGGACTGGCGGGCCGGGGCGGCGCGCCCCTTCTACTGCGCGACGGCGGCGAACCCGGAAGGCGTCTCCCGCCGTCGACACCTGTACACGAAGGGCCGCGTCGTCACCGGATTCGACGACGACGTGTTCGATCTCGGATCGCTGACCGACGACGAGCGCGGCGAACTCAATGGCGAGGCCGCGCTGATGGCCGCGCTCAACGCGAACCGCACCGGACGGATGCGCGACATCGTCGCCACCATCCAGGGCGAGCAGGACAACGTGATCCGGGCCGACCGCAACGGCGTGCTCGTCGTCCAGGGCGGGCCGGGCACCGGCAAGACCGCGGTGGCGCTGCACCGCGCCGGCTACCTCCTCTACACCCACCGCCAGCAGCTGTCCCGGCGTGGCGTGCTGATCGTCGGGCCGAACACGACGTTCCTGCGCTACATCGACCAGGTGTTGCCGTCGCTCGGCGAGACGGACGCCCTGCTGGTGACGATGGGCGAGCTTCTCCCCGGCCTCGTCGCCACCGGCGTCGACACTCCACTGGCGGCCATGGTCAAGGGCAGGCACGAGATGGCCGAAGTGGTCGCGGCCGCGGTGCGCGAGCACCAGCGGCTGCCCGACGACCCGATCGAGCTGGACGTGGAGCACGTCATCGTGCGGGTGGACCGGGCGACCTGCCTGCGGGCGCGGGCCAAGGCGCTGCGGTCCGGCCGGCCACACAACCAGGCGCGGCCGGTGTTCGAGCGGGAGTTGGTCACCGACCTCGCCAGGCAGGCCGCCGACCAGCTCAGGGCGATCGTGCCCGCTTACGATGACATCCCGCTGGGCGAGGGCGAGAGCGCGTTCGGCGAGCTGTTCGACGCGGCCGACCTCACCGAGATCCGCGACGAGCTGGCCGCCGACGAGACGATGCTGGCCACGATCGACTGGCTGTGGCCCCTGGTGACCCCGGAGGAGCTGCTCACCGAGCTCTACGCCTCCCCCGACCAGCTGGCCACGACGGCGCCCGGCCTCACCGACGAGGAGCGAGCCGCGCTGGCGCGAGCACCTGGCGCGCCGTGGACACCGGCCGACGTGCCGCTGCTGGACGAGGCGTTCGAGCTGCTCGGCGAGGACGAACGCCAGGTACTGGCCCGCGCCGCCGCCCAGGCCAGGAAGGACAAGGACGAGTACGACTACGCGGCCGGCGTCATGGACATCCTCGACCTGCCGGAGACCGCCACCCGCGAGCTCCTGCGGGCCAGCGACGTGGTCGACGCGCGACACCTCGCGAACCGCCACCACGTCGGCCCGGCCGGGACCACGGCGGAGCGTGCCGCCGCGGACCGCACCTGGACCTTCGGGCACGTCATCGTCGACGAGGCGCAGGAGCTGTCGGCGATGGCCTGGCGGGCGCTGATGCGCCGCTGCCCGACGCGGTCCATGACCATCGTCGGCGACATCGCGCAGACCGGGGCGCCGGCCGGCACCACGTCGTGGCACGAGGTTCTCGACCGCTACGTCGGCGACCGGTGGCGGCTGGCCGAGCTCACCGTCAACTACCGCACCCCGGCCGAGATCATGGACGTGGCCGCTGACGTGCTGGCAACCGTCGACCCCGGCCTGACCGCTCCGACCTCGGTCCGCCAGGCGGAGATCGCGCCGTGGACCGCGCGGGTGGACCCGGCGGACCTGCTGACCTCGGTCGTCGAGCTCACCGCCAAGGAGGCGGCGTCCGTCGGCGAGGGCCGGGTCGCGGTCATCGTGCCGGCCGCGCTGGCCGGCCCGGTCGGCACCGCGGTGACGGCCGCCCTGCCGGACGCGGCCGTCGGCGCCGCACCCGCCGCCCTGGACCGCGTCACCCTCGTCCTGACGGTGGAGCAGGCCAAGGGGCTGGAGTTCGACGCGGTGATCATCGTGGAACCCGCGGACATCCTCGCCGAGTCCCGGCGCGGCGGACGCGACCTCTACGTCGCACTGACCAGGACGACGCAGCGGCTCGGCGTCGTGCACACGACCGACCTGCCCGCCCCCCTGGCCGGGCTGGCGAACTAGCGGGGGCGGACGACGAGGACCGGGCAGTGCGCGTGGCGTACGCACTGCTCGGCGACCGACCCGAGGAGCAGACCGCCGAAGCCGCCGCGGCCGCGGTGGCCGACGACCAGCAGGTCGGCGAACTTGGACGCGGCGACGAGGGCCTGGGCCGACGGCGCGTGCACCACGTGCACCCGTACCTCACACGGGGGCGACTCACCCAGTTCGGCGTCCACCAACACCTGGGTGCGGCGCCGCGCCTCCTCCTCGTACTCCACGATGCTCGGCACGCGCCCCGGCGGGCAGTCGGCCGGCCGCGGCACGGTGCGCATCGTCCACGCCCGCACCACGTGCAGCGCCGTCTTCCGCAGACACGCCTCGTCAGCCGCGTGGCGCAACGCGGTGATCGATGACTGCGATCCGTCCACCCCAACGGCCACGCCGCCGTCCAACTCGACGTTCTCGGCCACCTGATCAGCCATGTGCCAAGGATGCACGGTGGACCGGTCCGGCGCGAGGGTACGTCCGGCACGAGGGCGCGTCCGTCCCGGTCGGCCGCATCCGGCAGGCTGGGCGCGACGTCACAGACCTCGGTTCTCACAGTGGGAGGTGCGGGCGGGTAGTGCGTGAGCTCGCGATCGACTTCGGCACGTCCAACACGGTCGCCGCGCTGCGCGTCGACGGCGCGGCCCCGCGCCTGCTGTCCGTCGACGGCCGGCCGGTGCTGCCGTCGGCGGTGTGGCTGTCGCCGGACGGCACCCTCGTCGTCGGCCGCGACGCCGAGCGCCAGGCCCGGCTGGACCCGTCGCGGTTCGAGCCGAACCCCAAGCGCCGCATCGACGAGGTCGACGTGCTGCTCGGCGACACCGTGGTGCCGGTGGTCGAGCTCATCGCCGCCGTGCTGCGCAGCGTGCTGGACGAGGCCCGGCGTCAGCTCGGCGGCCGACCGGACCGCGTCGTGCTCACGCACCCGGCCGGCTGGGGCACGATCCGCACCAACACCCTCGCCGCAGCCGCCCGGCGGGCCGGGTCCACCGGCGCCGTGCAGCTGCTGCCGGAACCGGTGGCCGCCGCCGCGCACTTCGCCGGGCTGTCCGATCCGGGTGAATGGCACATTTGCCCAATAGAACCGGCCGAATGTGCCATTCACCCGAGGGGTGAGGCCGGCGGGGTGCGGGCGCTCGCGGTCTTCGACCTCGGTGGCGGCACCACGGACACGGCTGTGGTGGCGCGGACCGCGGATGGCTGGCAGGTGCTGGCCGAGGCAGGGCTCGGGGACGTCGGCGGCACCGATCTCGACCAGCTTCTGCTGGAGCACATCGGCCGCCAGGTGGGCGGCGCAGCCGACCCGACGTGGCAGGCGCTGCTGCGACCGTCGGACGCGGCCTCGCGGCGGGCCGCCCGCACGCTGGCCGACGACGTGCGGGCCGCGAAGGAGGCGCTGTCGCGCTACCCCAACGCGGACGTGCCGCTGCCGCCACCGCTGGCCGACGCGCACGTGACGCGGGCCGAGCTGGAGTCCCTGGTGCGGCCGCGGCTGGAGCGCACCGCCGCCCTGTGCGCGTCGACGATCGCGGTGGCCGGGCTGCACCCGCGCTCGCTCACCGGGGTGTACCTGGTCGGCGGTGGCAGCCGGATGCCGCTGGTGGCGCAACTGCTGGCCGAGCGCATCGGCGTGCTGCCGGTGGCCGTCGAGTCGCCGGAGTCCAGCGTCGCGCTCGGCGCGCTGGTGGCCCCGCCGCAGCGGGAGTTCACCCACCCGTTGGACGGCAACACCGGCGCGGCAACGGCCGCCGGCCCCGGACCGGCCGGGTCGAGCGGACCGACCGGGTTCGGCGGGCCGTTGGGGTCGGGCGGCTCAACCGGACCGGGCGGATCAGGTGGGCCGGGCGGGTATGCGCAGCCCGTGTTCACGGGGCCGGTGGCGCGGCTGCCTTCGGCCGGCCCGTCGACCGGCACCCGGCCCACCGATACCCGACCCGTGCAGACCGCGCCGGGGCGGCGCCGTGGGCCTCGGGTGGTGGCCGCGACGATCGGCGCCGTCGTGGTGGCCGCCGTCGCCGCTGTCGTGATCGCGACCCAGCTGGGCGGCGACCCTGGCGACCCCGACGACTCGGCCGGGCGGTCCACCACGCCGACGGCCACCAGCACAGCGTCGACCGGTACCGCGAGCAGCACCGGCTCCACCCCCGACCTCGGCGGCGCCACCCCACCGGACGCGGTGCCGGTGGAGGCCGCGGTCAAGGAACAGCCGTTCAACGGGGACACGGCCCTGCGCGAGTTCGCCGGCCCGGCCGTCGACCGGGCCATCAACTGCGCCGACCCCGGCGGCACCGCCAAGTTCACCCTCGGGCTGCGCACGCAGGTGCAGTGCGTGTACAAGCTCGGCGACGACCTCTACTACGCCTCGTTCCTCTCGTCCGACAGCGAGCTGGCCTGCCAACAGCTCGCGAGCACGATGGTGCTCGCCGGCACCAACGTCAGCGACGGCGAGTGGGACGGCGGCGGCCGCACCGGAACCTGGAAGGACGCGACGCTGTCCACGCCGACCACCAACAACGTCACCTACTACGCCGACTCGGGCGGGCTGCTGTGCGGGCTCGTCGAGAGCGACGACGAGGAGCCGCTGGAGCTGAGCGACATCCACGACCAGTGGTACGTCGCGGTCAGGCCGGGCTCGTGACCACGCCTCTCGGCGGGCCCGAACTCGACCCGCGACGCGGCATCGTCAGCTTCACCAACCGGTCCGAGCGAATCACCCTCGGCCAGCGGCGCGCGTGGGACGAGCTGTGGCCGCGGCTCGGCGTCACCCTGGACGAGCTGGGTGACGCGCCGCTGGACCTCGCGGAGTGGTTCGGCCGCGACGCCCCGCTGCTGGTCGAGATCGGTACCGGGATGGGCGAGAGCACCGCCGTCCTGGCCGCGGCCGAGCCGGACGTCAACTACCTGGCGGTCGAGGTGTACCGACCGGGGCTGGCGCACCTGCTGATGCGCGGGGAGACGCTCGGGCTCACCAACCTGCGGCTGGTCCGCGGCGACGCGGTCCGCCTGCTGCGCACGAACCTGGCGCCGGGGTCGGTGAGCCGCATCCGGGTGTTCTTCCCCGATCCGTGGCCCAAGAAGCGGCACCACAAACGACGGCTCGTCGAGCCGGGGTTCGTCGCACTCGCGGCGTCGCGGCTGGGGCCCGGAGGAACCCTGCACCTGGCGACCGACTGGGAGCACTACGCCGACCAGATGCTGGCCGTGTGCGGCGCGGAACCGTCGCTGCGCAACGTCCACTCCGGCTGGGCCCCGCGGCCGCCGTGGCGTCCGGTGACCAAGTTCGAGCAGCGCGCGGTGGCCGACGGCCGCGTGGTCCGCGACCTGATCTTCGAACGAACCTGACCCCCGCGTGTCCGCCATCTCGACAGCGCGTGTCCGGCGTTTCGGTAGCGCGTGTCCGGCGTTTCGGTAGAGCGACCGCTCGTCGTCCAGCCAGACGTGTACTCAAGTGGACCGCCGGGCTGCCGAGTCGGTGACACTCGCCCGGCGCAACCACCTGTCCGTGGTTACTTACCGTCCGCCACCATTCGCACATCCGGCGGTTATGAGTGACGTTCGTGGCGAACTAGGTTGGCGCGCCGTGACTGCTCTACGCGAGGATTTCGTGCCTGACACCATTGTCGCGCTCCTACCCACCACGCCGATCTGCCCGATCACCGGCGCCACGTCGCCAGCGGCCGCGCCGCCCAGGCCAGAGGCCCCGGCGCCCGCCCCGGCGTTCGACGTCGCCGAGGCCGAGGAGTTCCTGCGGTTGTACTACGCGGAGCACCCGGCGGCCGGCCCGGCGGGCCCGCGGATCGCCCAGGTACGCGCCGAGATCGGTAGGACCGGCACCTACCGCCACACCGACCTGGAGCTCGCGTTCGGCGCGCGGGTGGCGTGGCGCAACAGCGCCCGCTGCATCGGCCGCCTGTACTGGCGCAGCATGCAGGTTCGCGACCTCCGACACGTCCGGCGCGCGTCCGACGTCGCCGCCGAGTGCGTCGAGCACCTGCGGCTGGCCACCAACGGCGGCAGGCTCCGCCCCCTGATCACCATCTTCGCCCCCGACGCACCCGGCCGCCCCGGCCCGAGGATCTGGAACGAACAGCTCATCCGCTACGCCGGCCACACCTCGGGGGACACCGTCGTCGGCGACCCGCGCTATGTCGGGTTCACCTCGACGGTTCGCTCGATGGGGTGGGCCGCGCCGGCCACGCCCGGCCGCTTCGACGTGCTGCCGCTGGTGGTCGAGACCGCCACGGACGGCCCGGTGCTCAGCGAGATCCCCCGCGACGTACTGGTGGAGGTGCCGCTGAGCCACCCCGACCTCGCGTGGTTCGCCGACCTCGGGCTGCGGTGGCACGCGGTACCCGCGATCAGCAACATGCGGCTGCGAATCGGCGGTATCGACTACCCCGCCGCGCCGTTCAACGGCTGGTACATGGGCACCGAGATCGGCGCGCGCAACCTCGCCGACCACGACCGCTACGACCTGCTGCGCCCGGTGGCGGAGCGACTCGGCATGGACTGCTCGACCGACCGCACGCTGTGGCGCGACCGCGCCCTGGTCGAGCTCAACCGCGCCGTCCTGCACTCGTTCGAGCTCGCGGGCGTGACCATCAGCGATCACCACACGGAGTCGCAGCGGTTCCTGCAGCACCTGGGCAAGGAGGAGCGCGCCGGCCGGTCCTGCCCTGCGGACTGGAGCTGGATCGTGCCGCCCATGTCGTCCTCGCAGACGCCGGTGTTCCATCGCTACTACGACGAGGCCGACCAGCTGCCGGGGTTCGTCGTCGACGCGGACACGGTGTCGCGGGGACTCACGGGCGCGCCGGCCGCGTTCCCGGACGCCGTTGGGGCCGGGCGGATCCCACTGCCCCCGCGCCGCGCCCGCTGGTACCGCCGTCTCCGCCCGTAGCCTGCCCGGCGGTCGCTTGCGGCTCCCTCGTGTCCGTCATCCCGGCGCGCGTGTCCGTCGTTCCAGTAGCGCGTGTCCGTCGTTTCGGTAGCGCGTGTCCGTCGTTTCGGTAGCGCGTGTCCGCCATCTCGACAGCGTGTGTCCGGCGTTTGGACACACTGTGTCCGGCGTTTCGGTCGATCAGCGCCTGTCCCGCGCGGCGGGTGATCCGGCAGGATCGCCCGGGTGACGATCACCGCGCGGTTCACCGCCCCGGTCGTGCTGCCGTGTGACCCACAGTGCTCGGTGCTCAGGGACGCGGTCGTCGACGTCGACCAGGACGGGCGGATCGGGTACGTCGGCCCGGCCGCGGACGCACCGCCGCCCGCCCACGGCGCCGGGACGACCGCGCTGAGCGGCATCCTCATGCCGGGGTTGATCAACGCGCACGCGCACGGGCCCATGACGGTCCTGCGCGGCGCCGGCGGCGACCGGCCGCTGATGCCGTGGCTGCAGGAGGTCATGTGGCCGGCCGAGGGGCGGCTGCACGCCTCGGACGTGCGCGCCGGCATGACGCTGGCCTGCGCCGAGATGCTGCGCGCCGGCGTCACCACGAGCGTCGAGATGTACTTCTTCTCCGAGCGGATCGTCGACGCCGTGCTGGCGGCCGGGTCGCGCGCGGTGATCACGCCCGGCATCATCTCCGTGCCGGGGTGGGATCGTCTCGGCACGTGGGAGCGGATGCTCGCCGCCATCACGGACTGGATCGACGCCGACGGACTGCGCTTCGGACCCGGTGATCGCATCGAGCTCGGGTACGGGCCGCACTCGGCGTTCACGCTGCCTCCGCAGGCGATCACCGAGGCGGCCGCGGCCGCACGCGAACGGGGGGCGTTGGTGCACATCCACGTCGCCGAGTCGGCCGGGGAAGACGCCGCGCAGCGCGGCACCCA
>Ga0190272_10000284_pt1 | contig 29048 bp, 26 predicted proteins | sample Popmic504T_FD_133746 | JGI IMG/M metagenome (GOLD analysis project Ga0190272, IMG submission 133746) | Populus adjacent soil microbial communities from riparian zone of Shoshone River, Wyoming, USA - 504 T | ecosystem: Environmental > Terrestrial > Soil > Riparian zone | place: USA: Wyoming...
CTCAACTACGGGTCGACCGAGGCGCACCTGTCGGGGGCGCAGGCGTGTGAGCTCACTTCGAAGGCGGCGACGTTCGCCATGCAGACGTTGCAGACACAAAGGTAGGGATCGGGGCCATGTCCGAGCGAATGCGCACATTCTCCTTCGACGGCAACACCCTGGAGCAGATGCACGGGTGGATGCAGCAGGGTCAGGGGATCGACGGCATCCAGCCGGCGATCGACGCGCTGAGCGGGCTCTCGCGCGACCTGGAGAACTCCATGGACTCGCTGCGCAGCGCGCTGACCGCGATCGGCGTGTGGGCCGGCCCCGCGGGGGACAGCGCCGACGGCGCGACCCGGCAGGGCGAGGAGTGGGTCGTGGTGTCCACCCCGCAGGTGACCGACGGCGCGCAGAGCACCGACGGGGTGGCGTCGGGGTTTGTGTCGACCCGATCGCGGATGCCGTCACCCGCCGAGGCCGAGCTGACCGACGGCGAGCGGTCCGTCGCGAGCGCCGTGCCGATCATCGGGCCGCTCCTCGACCGCCAGCGGGCCGACGAGAAGCGCGACCAGGTGACCAACGAGGCGCGCCAGCGGATGCGTGACTGGCAGGACGGCGCCCAGGGGTCGGTGGACGCGGTGCAGCCGCTGCCGCCCGTGCCGCAGCCCGCGGTCGACGTGGCGCCGCCGCGCCCGGGTGGTGGCGTGGTGATCACCGGGCCGGACCAGACGCACGTCGCCGGCGGGTCGTCGCCCGCGGTGGCGCCGCCGCCCGCGGGTGGCCCGCCGCCGGTGCCCGGTGCCGGCAACCCGCCGCCTGTCGTCGGCAACCCGCCGGGCGCGGGGACACCGCCGATCGGTGGCCGCCCGCCCGTCGTGGTCGCGCCGCAGCCGCCCGTCGTGGCCGGACCGGGTCCTGGCCCGGTGCAGCCGCTGCCGCCGGCGCGGCCGCTGACGCCCGGTGTGCCGATCCTGCCCATGCCGCTCGGCGGCCCCGGCGGTGGCGACACCTCGGGTCGGCGCCGGGCGTACGGGCCGGGGGCGTTCAACGCGGAGGAGATCGCCCGTTCCCGTGGTGGTGCCGGCGCGGCGAAGGGCGGGGTCCTCGGCGGGGTGCCGGCCGACGACGGCGCGCACGGCCGGGGCACCGCGGCGGCCAGGGGCGGCGCCGGTGTGCCGCTCGACGGTGACGAGCACGCCCGTGGCCGGGCCGGTGCCGCCGGTGCGGGCGCCAGGCCGGGCTCCGGGTCGATCATGCAGCCCGCGGTGGGCGGCAGCCGCGGCGAGGACGACCAGGAGCACACCGACAAGTACGCCGTCGAGTCGGACGAGTACTTCGTCGGCGAGCCCCACCGGGTGGCGCCGCCGGTGATCGGCGGCCCCTGATCCACCCGACCGACCATGAGCCGCTGCGGCTCAGCACCACCGAGTTCGAGGTCGCGTGGGAGAGCCTGCGCCTCGGCGACCTGCCGCTGATCTTCCGGGTGTGCATCAGCCGGGTCGGGGCCACCGACGAGGAACGCGCGCGCCTCGTCGGGACCACCGTCGAGGGACTGCGCGGGCGGGGGCTGGCCGACGGCCGCGGGCTGCGCGCCGACCTCGTCGACGGGTTGATGTTGCTGGCCCATCCCCGCTGGCTGGTGGACGCGCGCCTGGACACCTACCGTCCGCTGCGTGCGCTCGGCGCGGCCGGTGGCATGACGTCGGTCATCGCGGTGCTGGAAGGCGACGTGGTCACACTCACCCACGGCACGGCGTTCCGGCTGCCCGCGGACATGGCGGCGCTGGCGTCGGACCATCCGCAGGCGTCCGGCGCGTCGATCAACCTCTCGGCCGAGGTACTGCTGGCCGCGGCGGAGCGGGTGGCGGGGGAGGACCCCCAGCGGCTCGCCGACGAGCTGGTGGAGCGCGGGGTGTCGCCGGGTGACGCCAGGACGCTCGCCCAGGTCAACGCGGCGATGGTCGGGTCGGGGCAGTTCGGCGTCGAGGTGCACGACCCGGACGTCGGCCTGCGCCGGGCGGGGCGCGTGGTCGGGTTCAGCGACACCCGCGACGGGCGATGGGCGCAGCTGCGCACCGTGGCCCACGGCGGCATCCAGTGGGTGACGTTCACCCCGGCCGGCACGGCGCAGCTGGCCGTGATGATCACGGATCTGTTGGCGGAGTGCGGGGTCCGGGCCGCCTGAGGGGCCGCCGAAGGGTCCGCCCGAGAGGCCGCCGGAGGGGCCGCCGGAGAGTGAGAGGCCGCCTCACCTGCACCACTGCGACGCCGGCCAGCAGGACGGCGCCGCCGGCGAGCTGGGCGGGGCCGAGCGCCTCGCCCAGCAGGACCCAGGCGATGGTCGCGGCCACCAGCACCTCCAGGGTGGCCAGCACGCTCGCCACCTGCGCCGACAGGTACCGCAGCGCTGCCACCCCGATCAGGTAGGCCAGCACAGCCAGCCACAGCAGCGGCGCCCAGGCGGGTACGGACCACGGCCCCAGCGGCACCCGGGTGGCCAGCGCGCCGTACGGGAACGACTGCGGTGGCGCGAGCGCGGTGAGCGGCACCGTCCCGATCACCGCGCCCCAGGCCACCAGCCCGAGCGGGTCGCGGTCGCCGGCCAGCCCCCGTTCGGACAGCAGGAAGTACGCGGCCAACGCCGCGGCGGCGCCGAGCCCGGCGGCCGCGCCGAGGCCGTCGAGCCGGAAACCGTGCCACGCCTGGGTGACCATGGCGAGCCCGCACACCGCCAGCCCGACCCCGACCCAGGTGGACGCCGGCAGCACCGTGCGCCGCACCACCCGGACCCACAGCGCCACCAGTACCGGTCCGGTGTACTCCAGCAGCAGCGCGACGCCCACCGGCAGCCGGGACACGGCGAGCACGTAGAGCGCCTGGATCGCGCAGAACGCGAGCAGCCCGTACGCCAGCAGCAGCGGCCACTCGTCGCGGCGCACCCGCAGCGCGGACGGCCGCACCACGGCCAGCGCGGTCATCAGCACCACCGCCGCCAGCGCGGCCCTGGCCTGGGCCACCTGCAGGGGGCCGACGCCGGCCGACAGCACCGCCTTGGCAGCCGGGCCGCTGCTGCCGAAGCACGCCGACGACACCACGATCAGCCCGACCCCCAGCACCTGCGCGGGCGGCCTCACGGTGATCGTCACGGCCCCAGCGTGACCGGCCGCCCCTGCCCGCGGCAAACCGCCGCCGAGGTCGGGCCGGACGAGTGGGGTGTGACCGGCCGCCGCCCGCCGCGGGCAGCCCGCCGGAAGAACCGGTGCCGGACACCTGTGTGTTTCTCCGGTGACTGGAGTGGCGGTAGGGATACCGTGTGGGGCATGGCAGGGCGGACGGCGGCGACCCCAGCACGTGGCTCAGGACGGAACTCCGGCGGTGCCGGCCGTGCGGGCGGTGGCGTGGGCCGTGGCACCGCCCGCGCCCCGCGCACCGGCGCCGCCAGGGCCCAGGGGACAGGGACGCAGCGTGGGGGGAGCGCCGGGCGTCCACCGCGTCGTCAGCCGGCCCGCCGCCCGGTGTCCAGGCCGCGTGCCCGGCGCACGGCGGGCGGTGCTGTCAGCCGCGGCATCGCCGGCCTGTGGAACCTGCTGGCCCGCGGGGTGGGGTCGGTGGCCAGGGCCGTCGGGCGCACCCGCGAGCTGGACGCGGCGCACCAGCGCGACGGGATCGCGCTCGGCCTGATCGCGATCGCGGTGGTCACCGCGGCCGGTACCTGGTGGAACGCCGGTGGGCCCGTCGGGTCCTGGCTCGACCGGGTGCTGCACACCGCGATCGGCGCGGCCTCCGGGGTGCTGCCCCTGGTGCTGGTGCTGGTCGCGGTGATCCTGATGCGGACCGAGGTCCGGCCGGAGGCGCGCATCCGTCTGGTGCTCGGCACCGTGCTGCTGACCCTGGGGGTGCTGGGGCTGTGGCACCTGATCGCCGGCGCGCCCCAGGACGCCGCTGGCCGCCGGGGCGCGGCCGGGGCGATCGGGTTCCTCGCCGCCGACCCGCTGGTGGACGGCCTGACCCTGTGGGTGGCGGTGCCGGTCGCGGTGCTGCTGGCCGCCTACGGGCTGCTGGTACTGACCGCGACGCCGGTGCGCGACGTGCCGCTGCGGCTGCGCCGGCTCACCGGCCGGGCGCCGCTGGACGACGACGGCACCGACCGGGCGGGACGCCGTAGGCGGCTGGCCATCGGCGCGGGCACCGACGGGGCCGACCAGGACGACCCGGACGTCACCGGCGAGACCGTGCGGCTGCGCCGACCCAGCCGCCGACGGCAGGGCGCCGGCGACCCCACCGACGCGATGGCCGACCAGCCGACGCTCGACAGCGTGCCGCGCCGCCCGCTGCGCACGTCCAAGGTGGCCGACCTGGCCGCGGCCGGTGCGGCGGCCGAGGCCAACGCGGCCAGGGCCGACCAGAAGGACGCGAAGGATCCGAAGAAGGCCACGCAGCACCCAGCGCAGCACACCATGGCCCGCACCGTCGAGGGCGACTACAAGCTGCCGCCGCCGACGCTGCTCAAACAGGGTGACCCGCCGAAGGCGCGCAGCCGCGCCAACGACCTCATGATCGAGGCGATCACCGGGGTCCTCGACCAGTTCGACGTCGACGCGCAGGTCACCGGCTTCACCCGCGGACCGACCGTCACGCGCTACGAGGTCGAGCTCGGGCACGGGGTGAAGGTCGAGAAGATCACCGCCCTGACCAAGAACATCGCCTACGCGGTGGCCACCGACAACGTGCGGCTGCTGGCCCCGATCCCCGGCAAGTCCGCGGTCGGCATCGAGGTGCCCAACAGCGACCGCGAGATGGTGCGCCTCGCCGACGTCCTGCTGTCGAGCCACTCCCGCCGCGACACGCACCCGCTGGTCATCGGCCTCGGCAAGGACATCGAGGGCCACTACGTCACGGCGAACCTGGCCAAGATGCCGCACCTGCTGGTGGCCGGCTCCACCGGCTCCGGCAAGTCCAGCTTCGTCAACTCCATGCTGGTGTCGCTGCTGGCCAGGGCCACCCCGGACGAGGTCAGGATGATCCTGATCGACCCGAAGATGGTGGAGCTGACGCCGTACGAGGGCATCCCGCATCTCATCACCCCGATCATCACGCAGCCGAAGAAGGCGGCGGCCGCGCTGGCCTGGCTGGTCGAGGAGATGGAGCAGCGCTACCAGGACATGCAGGTCAACAAGGTCAGGCACATCGACGACTTCAACCGCGACGTGCGCTCCGGCAAGATCAGCGCCCCGCCGGGCAGCGAGCGGGTGTACCGGCCGTACCCGTACATCCTGGCGATCGTCGACGAGCTGGCCGACCTGATGATGACCGCGCCGCGTGACGTCGAGGACGCGATCGTGCGGATCACCCAGAAGGCCAGGGCCGCGGGCATCCACCTGGTGCTGGCGACCCAGCGGCCGTCGGTCGACGTGGTCACCGGCCTGATCAAGACGAATGTGCCGTCGCGGCTGGCGTTCGCCACGTCGTCGCTGGTGGACTCGCGGGTGATCCTCGACCAGCCGGGCGCTGAGAAGCTCATCGGGATGGGCGACGGGCTGTACCTGCCGATGGGCACGTCGCGGCCGCTGCGCATCCAGGGCGCCTACGTGGCGGACGAGGAGATCACCGGGATCGTCGCGTTCACCAAGCAGCAGGCGAACCCGGAGTACACCGAGGGCGTCACCGCGGCGAAGGCGGCGGACCAGCGCGAGCTGGACCCGGACATCGGCGACGACCTCGACGTGCTGTGCCAGGCGGCCGAGCTGATCGTCACCTCGCAGTTCGGGTCGACGTCCATGCTGCAGCGCAAGCTCCGCGTCGGGTTCGCCAAGGCCGGTCGGCTGATGGACCTGCTGGAGAGCCGCGGCGTCGTCGGGCCGTCCGAGGGATCGAAGGCCCGCGACGTCCTGGTCAAGCCGGACGAGCTGGACGGGCTGCTGTTCTCGCTGCGCGGTGGCCCTGCCCCGGGTGACGATGGGGACGACGAGGACTACTGAGCCGGAGGTCACGGGTGAGCGGCGGACCCGCCCACCCGCGACCGGAGAACCGGACTAGCGCAGGGCGGCGAACTGCCGCGCGACCTGCGGGTCGTGCTTCTTGGCCAGCTCGACCGAGTGTGCCGTGGTGAAGCCAGAGCCGCCGAACTGACGGACCGCGTAGTAGTAGGTGTCGGCGGCCCGCTTGCAGAACCAGTTCGAGCCGCAGATGCCGTACATGTCGGAGCGGAACCGGTTGTCGATGCTCAACCGGGTGGTCTCGTTGAAGCGACCCTGCCGCTTGTAGTTGCGGTAGCCGAAGTCGTGCCGGTCGCACGCCCGGACGAACTCCCAGCCGAAGGGCTCGTCGGGGGAGAAGGAGCAGCCGTCGGAGCTCCAGTCCAGCTCGCCGTTGTACGGCCGCTGGGCGCGGATCGAGGTGAACTGCGACATCGACTTCGAGAAGAGGTAGTCGTCGGTGACCGCGCGCAGCTCGGCCGGGGTGAGGGCCTGGGCCACCCCCGAGCCGAAGACCAGGCCGAGCACCGCGGTGATGACGATGAGCGCGGCGCGGCCCATACGGGCGGGGGCGAGGGAACCTGTCATGGACACTCCTGCAGGGTTGCGTTGGGTAGTCGCACAGCAGTGATATCCGGCACACCACATCGGGCACACCGCCGGACGAACCAACCGCCGTGGCCACTTCTAGCCAGCGCACCAGGCCAGGTGCCCAGGCCGGGACCGCAGGTCAGAGCGTCAGCAGCATCCGGGTGTTGCCCAGGATGTTCGGCTTGACGTACGGCAGGTCGAGGAACTCGGCGACCCCGGCGTCGTAGGAGTGGCGCATCTGCTCGTACACCTCGGCGGAGACGGGCGTGCCGGAGATCTCGGCGAACCCGTGCCTACCGAAGAACGCGGTCTCGAACGTGAGCACGAAGATGCGCTTCAGCCCCAGGTCACGGGCCGCGCCGAGCAGCGCGTCGACGATCACGTGCCCGATGCCGCGACCCTGCGCCGCCGGGCTCACCGCGACCGTGCGGATCTCGCCGAGGTCCTCCCACAGCACGTGGAGTGCGCCGCAGCCGAGGACCGTCCCGCCCGACTCGGCCACCCAGAAGTCCGGGACGTCCTCGTACAGGGTCACCAGATCCTTGGCCAGGACGAGGTTCCGCGCGGCGTATCCGTCGACCAGTTCCTTGATCGTCCGGACGTCGGTGGTGCGGGCCCTGCGGACCTCGACCGGACCCTCGCCAGGACCACCGGCCGGGGGGGCCACCTCGCGCTCGCTCACAGCGGAAACGTAGCCGCCCCCGACCGCCGGTTACCCTGATCGGCGTGCCAACTCCCACCACCGGTCGTCGTGTCGCGCTGCTCACCCTCGGCTGTGCGCGGAACGAGGTCGACTCCGAGGAGCTCGCCGGCCGGCTGACCGCCGGCGACTGGGAGCTGGTGGACGCGACCGATGACGCCGATGTCGTCGTGGTGAACACCTGTGGGTTCGTCGAGTCCGCGAAGAAGGACTCCGTTGACACCCTGCTGGCCGCGGCGGACACGGGTGCCAGGGTGGTCGCCGTCGGCTGCCTCGCCGAGCGCTACGGCAGGGAGCTCGCCGAGAGCCTCCCCGAGGCCGACGCGGTCCTCGGCTTCGACCACTACCCGACGCTCGCCGCCCGGCTGGACGACGTGGTGGCCGGGCGCGCCCCCGCGTCGCACACCCCCACCGACCGCCGGACCCTGCTGCCGATCAGTCCGGTCGAGCGGCAGCGGGCGGGCGCCGAGACCCCGGTGCCCGGTCACGGCTGGGTGGGCGGGCAGCTGCGCCGCCGCCTCGACGACTCCCCGGTGGCGCCGCTGAAGCTGGCCTCCGGCTGCGACCGGCGGTGCTCGTTCTGCGCCATCCCGTCGTTCCGCGGGTCGTTCGTGTCCCGCCCGGCCGACCAGGTGCTCGCCGAGGCGGCCTGGCTCGCCGGGCAGGGGGTGCGCGAGCTGGTGCTGGTGAGCGAGAACTCCACCAGCTACGGCAAGGACCTCGGCGACCTGCGCGCGCTGGAGAAGCTCCTGCCCGAGCTGGCGGCGGTGCCCGGCATCGCCAGGGTGCGGGTGTCCTACCTGCAGCCGGCCGAGACCCGCCCCGGCCTGGTGCGCGCGATCGCCACCACCGACGGCGTCGCCCCGTACTTCGACCTGTCGTTCCAGCACTCCAGCGAGCCGGTGCTGCGCCGGATGCGCCGCTTCGGCTCCACCGGGTCGTTCCTGAAGCTGCTGTCCGACGCGCGCGACCTGTCGCCGGCGGCCGGCGCCCGCAGCAACGTCATCGTGGGCTTCCCCGGCGAGACCGCCGACGACGTCGCCGAGCTGGTGCGGTTCCTGGAGGGCGCGCGGCTGGACGCGATCGGGGTGTTCGGCTACTCCGACGAGGACGGCACCGAGGCCGCCGACCTGCCGGACAAGGTGCCGGCCGAGGTGATCGCCGACCGGGTCCGACGCCTCACCGACCTGGTCGAGCAGCTCACCGCCCAGCGGGCGGAGGAGCGCATCGGGTCCGACGTGGTGGTGCTCGCCGAGTCGGCGGAGGGCGGCCGGGCGGCCCACCAGGGGCCGGAGGACGGCGACTGCGCCTTCACCGACGGCTCCGGCGTCGAGGTGGGCGACCTGGTGGCGGCCAGGGTCGTCGGGTGCGACGGCGTCGACCTCGTCGTCGAGCCGCTGGACCGGCGGTGACCGGGTCGACCCCGACACCGACCCCGGTGCCGGTGGTCAACATCGCCAACGCCCTCACCGTGTCCCGGCTGCTGCTGGTGCCGGTGTTCGTCGCCGCGCTGTTCGTCGACGACGGCGCGCACACCGGCTGGCGGATCACCGCCGCCCTGGTGTTCGGCGTCGCGTCCATCACCGACCGGCTGGACGGCGACCTGGCCCGCAAGTACGGCCTGGTCACCGACTTCGGCAAGATCGTCGACCCGATCGCGGACAAGGCGCTGATCGGGTCGGCGCTGGTCGGGCTGTCGCTGCTCGGCGAGCTGCCCTGGTGGGTCACCGTGCTGATCCTGGTCCGCGAAATGGGCGTCACCCTGCTGCGGTTCTGGGTGATCCGGCACGGCGTGATCCCGGCCTCGCGCGGCGGCAAGACCAAGACGTTCGCGCAGGCGGTGGCGATCGGGCTCTACCTGCTGCCGCTGCCGGACGTGCTCGACCCACTGCGCTGGATCGTGCTGGCGATCGCCCTGGCGCTCACCGTTGTCACCGGTATCGACTACGTTGTGCGTGCGCTGCGCCTGCGGGCCCGTGGGCGGCGGACCCTCGCGGTGGTGCCGCCGGTCGAGTCCTGATCGAGCGAGGCCCGAGCGTGCAGGAATAGCAAGGTGGTGTCGATCGTTCGCTGTGGGCGGACCCTGGCGCAGTTGGGTACGGTCATCGGTACGGTTGGTGTTCAAGGCTCGGGGTGTGAAGAGGCTGGGAGAGGAGGCGGGCAATGGCCGTGCTGCTGCGCGAGGCGATCGGAGACCGGTTGCGTCGCACTCGTACCTTGCAACATCGCACGCTTCGCGAGGTCTCCCGGACCGCCAGGGTCAGCCTCGGCTACCTCTCCGAGGTGGAGCGCGGCCGCAAGGAGGCGTCCAGCGAGCTGCTGGCCGCGATCTGTGACGCCCTGAGGCTGCCGCTGGCCGACCTCATGCACAGCGTCGCCGGTGACCTGACGCCGCACCAGCACCTGCTGGGCGACCGGCCGGTCGAGCCGGTCGACCGGGGCATCGACGGTGGCCGTCTGGTGCCCGCGAGCACGAGCGACTCCAAGGCGGAGATCCTCCTCGCGCGGCCGCTGCCGCACCCGATCAGCGAGACCGTGTCCGCCCGCGCGGTCGTCGTCGCCGCCTGACGATCGTCCTTACCGGACGTCGACTCCCCGGCGAACCAGCGGGGCGGACGCGGCATCCGGACCGGCGTCGGCGAAGATGGGTGAATGCTCGTCGCGGCCGTCGTCCTGCTGGTGGTGCTGCTGGTCGCCGCCGCGCTCCTGCTGGCCGTGGTCCTGCTCCGCCGCCGGATCGCCCCCAGTACCTCCGGCCCGGCCGGCACTCCGCTGGGCGGCCGCCCCGGTGCCCAGCGGCCCGGTGCCCCGGCCCTCGGCAGCCCGGCCCAGGCGTGGGTGGAACGGGGCGAGCGGATCGCCGTCCGGCTGCGTGAGCTGGTCGGGCCGTACCCGGCGCTGACCGGCGCGGCGGACGACGCCGACGCGGTCGTCACCGAACTGCGGGCGGCTGCCGGTGAGGTGGCCGCCCTCGACGCGGCTCGTGCCCGGCTGGCGGTGAGCACCCTGGAGGCGGAGCAGGAGCGGCTCGGCGTCGCACTCGCGAGGGCGGCCGGACAGCCGGCGGAGGACGACCTGCGGATCGCCCTGGACGCCGTGGTCGCGCGCCTCGGGCTGGCCGCGCGAAACCGGGCCGCCGTCGACGCCCTGCTGGCCAGGATGCGCGCCGCGGTGGCCGGGATGGAGCGGACGCTGGACGAGCTGGCGGCGCTGCTGGCCGCGCCGACCGGCGCCGCGACGGCGGTGACGGCGGCGACGACCGAGCTGACCGACCGGCTCTCGGGGTTCCGCGAGGGCCTCGCGGAGGTGCGGACGATCACCGGCCGGGCCGGCGTCACGGACATCGGGCAAGGTCAGGGTCTCCCCGGAGATCTCCCTGGTTCGGTGGAAGGTCCGCCGCGCACCTGACACGATGGAAACAGCAACCCGGACAGAAGGCAGGCGGAGGAGATGGCCAACCCGTTCGTGAAGTTCTGGAAGTACCTGATGGCGTCGTTCTCGTCGAAGATCGACGAGCACGCTGACCCGAAGGTGCAGATCCAGCAGGCCATCGAGGAGGCCCAGCGCCAGCACCAGGCCTTGTCCCAGCAGGCCGCGGCCGTCATCGGCAACCAGCGCCAGCTGGAGATGAAGCTCAACCGCCAGCTCGGCGAGGTGGAGCGGCTGCAGGCGTCGGCCCGGCAGGCGCTGGTGCTGGCCGACCAGGCCCGCGCCGGTGGCGACGAGGTGAAGGCCGGCCAGTACGAGCAGAGCGCGCAGGCGTTCGCCAGCCAACTGGTGACGGCGGAGCAGTCCATCGAGGACCTCAAGAGCCTGCACGACCAGGCGCTGCAGGCCGCCGGCCAGGCGAAGCAGGCGGTGGAGCGCAACGCGATGGTGCTGCAGCAGCGCATTGCCGAGCGGACCAAGCTCCTGTCCCAGCTGGAGCAGGCGAAGATGCAGGAGCAGGTGGCGGGCTCACTGCGGCAGATGAGCGAGCTGGCCGCGCCGACCAACGTCCCCTCCCTGGAGGAGGTCAGGGACAAGATCGAGCGGCGCTACGCCAACGCGATCGGCTCGACGGAGCTGGCCCAGAACTCGGTGCAGGGGCGGATGCTGGAGGTCCAGCAGTCGACCGTCGACATGGCCGGCGCGTCGCGCCTGGAGCAGATCAGGGCGTCGCTGCACGGTGGGCCGGTGGCCACCCCGCAGGTGACCGGCGGACAGCCGGCGCCGGCGGCCCAGCCCACCCAGCCGGCGGCCGCGCCGCAGCCCGCACAGCCGGTGCCGCCGAACGGACAGCAGCCTAACCCGGCCTGAACCACCCGCCCGGGGTCCGGTCGTACCCGGATGGCCGCTGTCGACAGCACTCGTTCGTCGGGAGCGGCCATCCGATCACGGATAATCGCTCGTGATCGACCCGTGACGTAGTGGTTCATGCTCAGTGCGTAGGCGCCTTACGAAAATCCTGTTGACTTCTTGGCCCGTCCGAGTGATTCCTTTACCCGACAGGCCCCGAATTAGCTACAGAACGTGGCACGATCCCCAAGGTCACGATGTGGGGAGGTGTGAGCGTGCCGCTGTGGGCTGTGCACGGCGATGGTCGGCACGTGGCCGATGACCAGGTCGTCGGCGCACGCGAGCGGCTCGGCTGGCCGCTGACCGTCGGCTTCGGCCTGCAGCACCTGCTCGCGGTCGCCGGGGCCACCCTCCTGGTGCCGGTGCTGACCGGGCTGCCCCCGTCGACCACCCTGCTCTTCTCCGGCGTGGGCACGCTGGTGTTCCTGGTCGTCACCCGCCACCACCTGCCCGCCTACCTCGGGTCGTCGGTGGCCTTCCTCGCCCCGCTGCTCGCCGCCCAGGGGGCCGGCCCGGCCGCCCAGTTCGGCGGGGTCCTCGTCGTCGGCCTGGTGCTGGCCGGCATCGGCGTGGCCGTCAAGGCGCTCGGCAACCGGGTCATCGACGCCCTCATGCCACCGGTCGTCACCGGCGCCGTCGTGATGCTGATCGGGTTGAGCCTCGCACCCACCGCCGTGGAGCTGCTCAGCCTGCAGCCCCGGCTCGGCGTCCTGACGCTGCTCACGATCCTGCTGGCGACGGCCCTGCTGCCGGGGCTCGGCGCCCGGCTGGCGATCGCCATCGGCATCCTCGGCGGCTGGGCGGTCGCGGTCGCCGGCGGCCGGCTCGACACCGTGCGGACCGAGGCGGTCGGCGACGCGGCGTGGATCGGGCTGCCCGACTTCACCACGCCCCAGATCACCCCGACGGTGGTGCTCGGGATGCTCCCGGTCGTGATCGTGCTCGCCACCGAGACGATCGGCAACGTGCGGGCCATCGGCGCGGTCTCCGGCACCAACGTCAACGGCCTCACCGGCGACGCGCTGGTGGCCAACGGGCTCGCCACCACCCTCGCCGGGCTCGGCGGCGGCGTCGGCACCTCGGTGCAGCCGCTGGCCACCGGCGCGATGGCGGTCAGCCGGGTGTTCTCCAGCGCCACCTACCTGGTCGCCGCGCTCGCCGCGATCGTGCTGTCGTTCTCCCCGAAGGCCGGTGCGGTGCTGCTGACCGTGCCGGTCGGCGTGCTCGGCGGCGCCTCGCTCGTGCTGTACGGGCTGATCGCCGTGCACGGGGCCAAGTTGTGGCTGGACAACCGGGTCGACCTCGGCGACCCGGTGACGCTCACCGTGGCCGCCACCGCGCTCGTCGCCGGCGTCGGCAACCTCACGTTCACCATCGGCGAGGTGCCGGTGGGCGGCCTGGTGTGGGGCACGGTCGCCGTCATGGTCCTCTACCCGGCGCTGCGCGGGGCGCGCCGCCTGGTCGGCAGCCGCGGCGCCGTGCCGGTGCCCAACGCGCGGCTGCGCGGCGTCGGCTGGCAGCTCGGGCAGAAGTAGACGAACCGCTCGTGCACCGGGTTGCGCGGGTCGGCCTGACGGGCCGACCGCACCGGGGTGCCGCACCGCCGGCACGGTTTGCCGGTACGCTCGTACACCCAGTGCTGCGCCCCGCGGCCCAGCTCACCCGTCGTGGACTGCTCCGGGCGCCACGCGTTGCGCACCAGCAGGGTGTGGGCCAGCGCCACCGCCGCCGGCGCGTCGGTGTCGGCGACCGTGGCCCACGGTGACACCCCGAGCAGGAAGCAGATCTCCACCCGGTACAGGTTGCCCACCCCGGCCATGACCGTCTGGTCGAGCAGCGCGATGCCGATCTCCCGGCCGGGCTCGGCGGTCAGCCGCGCCACCGCCTCCGTGGCCAGCTCGTCGCCCCACGCCGGGTCGAGGAGGTCGGGGCCGAGGTGGCCGACCAGCCGTTCCTCGTGCGCCGTGGCCACCAGCGAGAGGTCGTGCAGCCGGTACCCGACCGCCACCCGGTCGTCCACCCCGAGGACGGCCCGGATGTCGTACGCCGGGCCGCCGCGCCACGGCCGCCCGGGCCGGTACAGGTGCCACGACCCGTCCATCCTCAGGTGGCTGTGCAGGGTGCGGCCGTCGTCCAACCTGGTCAGCAGGTGCTTGCCGACGGTCGCCACCTCGCGCACCGTGCGCCCGGTGAGATCCTCGGTGGCCAGCGCCGGGTGCCGCAGCTCACCACGTACCAGCAGCCGCCCGCCCAACGCCTCGTCCAGCCGGCGCCCGGCCAGGAACACGGTGTCACCCTCCGGCACACCCCGAGCCTATTCGGCCCGCGTCGAATTGGCTGAAGGGCGCCTTCAGTCGGCTAGGCCGACCGAAAGGCGCCTTCAGTCGGTGTCGGTCGGGTACTCCGCGTAGTCGTCCGGCTCGGAGTAGGTGTCGGACTCGGGGTCGGCGCCGGGGCCCGGGCGGCCGGGGCGGCGGTAGCGGCTGGTGCGCAGGACCCGCGCCAGCAGCGCCTGGTACGCCAGCGAGATCTCCCGCGCCCCCGGCGTGCCCCACCGTTGTACCGGCACGCAGGCGCCCTGGGCGTGCTGCACGGCCGAGCGGTCCGGCAGCGCGATCGGCAGCACCAGCGGGCCGAAGATCTCCCGCAGCTCGCGAATGCGGTAGTCGTGCTCCATCAGGTGGGTGCGCACCCGGTTCACCACGACGCCCAGCGGCTGCAGGTCGGGGTTGTGTTGCTCCCGCTCGAAGTGCACCGCCTCGAACGCGCGCTGCACGCCGGTCACGGAGAACAGGGTCGGCTCGGTGACCAGCAGGGCGCGGTCCGCGGCCACCAGCGCCGACCGGGTGAGCTGGCCGAGCGACGGTGGGCAGTCCAGCAGCACCAGCCGGTACGGCGGGTTGTCCTCGTCGGACAGCCGGTCCACGGTGGCCAGCGCGCGGGCCAGCCGGCGCAGCCGCACGGCGTCCGGGTCGGGGGCGTTGTGCACCTCGACGTCCTCCGAGCCCACCAGGACGTCGATGTTGTCGTCCCACGCGCTGGGTGCGATGGCCGCGGCCAGCGTCGCCTCGGACGGCTCGGCCAGCACGTCGGCGAGCGTCGCCGTGGTGTCGTCGGGCTCCAGCGCGCTGGTGGCGTTGCCCTGCGGATCGAGGTCGACGACCAGGGTGCGCACGCCGCGGATCATCGCCGCGCCGGCCAGCCCCAGCACCACGGAGGTCTTGCCGACGCCGCCCTTGAGGCTGAGGACCGCAACGGTTCGCACGGGTGCACCCTATTGGGCGGTCCCGGGCGCCCGCACCCGGCCGGACCCTGCCGGACCCCGCGGTACCCGGCGGCGTGCCCCGCGCCCGGCGGCCTAGGCTGGCCGCCGTGCGGGCCGACGCGGTGTACCGAGCGCTGGAGACCGAGATCGAGGCGGCCCGCGTCCGCCGGTCCGGCCGGCCGCGGGTGCTGGACGTCGGCGGCGGCTCGGGGGTGTGGGCGGTGCCCCTCGCTCTTGCCGGATGCGCGGTGACGGTCGTCGACCCCAGCCCGGACGCGCTGGCGGTCCTGCGCCGCAGGGCCACCGAGGCGGGCTGCGCCGACCGGATCGACGCCATGCAGGGCGACACCGACATGCTGGCCGACCTCGTCGCGGCCGGCTCGGCCGACCTGGTGCTCGCCCACGGGGTGCTGGAGGTGGTTGACGACGTGGCCGTCGCCACCGGCGCGCTGGCCGCGTCGACCGCTCCTGGCGGAATTCTGTCAGTGCTCGTCGCCAACCGGTTCGCCGCCGTACTGGGCCGCGCGATGGCGGGCCGCCTGGCCGACGCCCGCCAGCTGCTCGACGATCCGCACGGCCGGCTGACCCACCGCGACGACGGCGGACACGACGTCCTGCGGCGCCGGCTGGACGCCGATCAGCTGGCCGAACTGCTCCGAACAGCGGGTCTCGACGTCGAGTTGGTGCAGGGTGACGGGGTGCTGTCCGACCTCGTGCCCGCGGCCGTGCTCGACGGCAGCCCCGGCGCGGCCGAGGCGCTGGCCGCCCTCGAGCTGCGGGCGGCCGTGACCCCACCCCTGCGCGACGTCGCTTCCAGACTGCACGCCATGGCACGCCGCTGGTAAAGTGGCAGGTCAGCGAGTTGGGAAGCAATCCATAAGAATACGGACCGCCCATCGGGTAGTCCGATCCTGTCCCAGCTCGTATTCTGGACGAAGGTGCCGCCGACCGCGGCATGCAACGACTGACGCTGACTGCCGGAGGAGGGAGCCATGCCACTCTCCGAGCACGAGCAGCGGCTGCTCGAGCAGATCGAGCGGGCGCTCTATGCAGAGGACCCGAAGTTCGCCTCGACGGTGCGCGGCGCGCGAATGCGCGGTCCCACACGACGGCGAAGGCTTCAGGGCGCTGCATTGTTCGTGCTGGGCCTGGTGCTGCTCATTGTCGGCGTGATCGTGCCGCTGAGGGCACTCGAGGTGCCCATCATCAGCGTGTTCGGTTTCCTGGTGATGTTCGCGGGCGCCGTGATCGCGGTCCTCGGGGGCCGTGGTCGAGGTCCGGCCGGTGAACCGGAGGCCGAGTCGGCGGCCGGTCGTTCGGCCAAGGGCAATTCCCTCACCCAGCGGATGGAAGATCGTTTCCGTCGCCGCTTCGAGGAGCAGTAGCTCCGCCAGCAGTAGTTCTGCCCAGCTCCACCAGCTCCCACCATGACGCCGCTCAGGGGTGTCTCCCGGTCGGATGGCCGTTCGTTCGTCCATCCGGAGGCGAGGCGCCCCTGACGTGCGCTTCGGGCCAGCGGCGGGCCCGGGCGCCCGACCCGGGCGACGCCGAGGTGACGCTCCCGTGGCGGCCGGGTGGGTACCGGCCGCCACGGGTGGGGTGTCAGAGCTCGAGGTCGCCGGTGGGTTCCGGCCGGACCGGCCGCAGCACGGACCGGGGGAGCAGCCGTGCCCGCAGCGCCAGTGGGGCGTTGCGGCGGAAGCTGTCCCGCACCTCACGCAGCGCATCAACAAGCCCGGAGTCGAGCCCGGAGCCCGGCCGGAGCCCGGCGCCGTACCACGAGCGTTCCACCGCGCCGACGAGCGTGCGCAGCCCGCGTCGGCCGTCGTCATCGAGGCCGTGCTCGCGGGCCAGCCGGTTGGCGGCCAGCCGCACGGTGTCCGTGTTGGGCACCATGCCGCCACGGTCCCACGACTCGGCCAGCAGCTCGCGCCAGGCCGCGGTGGCCGCGTCCGGGCCGCCGGCGAGGACGGCGCGGAGTCGGGTCCGCCGCTGCCACTCGCGGACGCCGGCCGGGCCGCCGAGCAGCGCTCCGAGCAGCACGACCACCAGCAGGGTGAGGCCGAGCGGCCGGAGCCACCCGCCGCCGCCGTCGCCAGGGGCGGCCGGTGCGGCCACGTCCTCCTCGTTGTCGGCACCGGCGCCGGAGCTGGTGGTGGGCGCGGCGGCCGTCGAGCTGCCGCTGTCCGGGTCGAGGCCCTGGCCCGGTGAGGTCGGCTGGGTCTCGCTCTCGACGTACGCCGGGGTGACGGACCGGCCGTCGGCCAGCGGCGTCGGGTCGAAGGTGACCCACCCGATGTTGGGGAAGAACACCTCGACCCACGCGTGGGCGTCGTCGGTGGTGATGACCCTGGACTCGCCCGACTCGTACCCGGCGGTATAGCCGACCACGACCCTGGACGGGATGCCGACGGCCCGCAGCAGGACGCCCATGGCGGACGCGTACTGCTCGCAGTAGCCCCGCTTCCCGTTGAGCAGGAAGTCGGCGAGGGCGTCCTCGTCGACGTCGCCGGCCGTCTCCTCGTCGTAGACGAAACCGTTCTGCTCGGTGAACAGGTTGTTGATGGCCAGTGCCCGGTCGAAGCGGTTGTCGAGGCCGCGGGTGATCTGCTCGGCGAACGCCTGCACCCTTGGGTCGAGGCCGTCCAGGCGCAGGTACTCGGGGTCGATCGGGTCGTCGCCGGTGGCGCGGCGCAGCTGGTCCGCGGTGGTCTCGGGGAAGAGAACCTGCTCGGAGTAGCGCGCCGGCTTGCGGTTGCGGTCGCTGAGGACGGTGCCGGCGGCCGGGTCGTAGCGGTACCCGCGGGGCGCGCCCCGGATGGTGAGCGGCACGCCGTAGATCGGCAGCCAGTTGTCGGAGTAGCGCACCGACTCGAACTCGATCGTCACCGGTTCGCCGGAGGCGAGCTGGTCGGGGGGCAGGGGCAGCTGCTCGCCGCTGAGCGGGTCGCCGCCGATGCCGGACACCTCCCAGCCCTGGCCGGGGTTGTAGCGGCGCAGCGTCATCGCCCGCAGGTAGTGCTGGCCGTTGAGGCCGCGGATCCGGAACAGCTCGACCACGCCGTCCCTGGTGAGCTGGCCGCGCAGCGACGTGAACGGCTTGAGGCCGATGCCGGTGTTGCCGCCGGCCCCGCCGGCTCCGCCGTCGCCGGGCAGGCGCCCGACGGTCCCGATGAGGGTGAGGGCGGTGCCGGCGAGCAGCGCGGCGACCAGCGCGACCCCGGCCACCGCGGTGGCCGTCGGCACGGCCCCGGCGTCGGCCGGCGCGGTGGTGGCGCCCCGCCAGGCGAGGTGACGGCGTTGGCCGTCGACGGCGAGCAGCGCGGCGAACCCGGCGGCGCCGGCCACGAACGCCCACCACGGCAGCAGCGAGTCGGCTACCGAGGCCGGCACCGCGAACACGCACAGCAGGACGAGCCCGGCGGCCGCCGGCGCGGCCGCGCTGACCGCGATGGTGTCCACCAGGATCGCCACCAGGCCGAGCCCGAGGGTGATCAGCAGCAGCATCTCGGTGGTGGCGTCCACCGGCGGCACGCCGCTCTGCACCTGCTCCATGGCGGCGCCGAGGGTGTCCCGCAGCTCCCGCAGCGCGGTGGGGGTGGGGAGCAGGACGAACAGGCCGGTGCGGGTGAACACCGAGGTGAGCAGGCAGACCAGCGCGAACAGCTGACCCAGGGCGACGAGGGGGGCTGGCAGCGGGCGCCCGCCGAGCGCCCGTCCGACCGGGCCGCCGACCGCGGACGGCACGGTGACGCCGCGCAGCAGGACACCGGTCGCGGCGACGGCGGCCGTCGCCACCAGCACGAACCCGATCCAGCGCAGGCCGACGACGACGCCGGACATCGCGGTGGACGCCAGCACGACCGACAGCGCGGCCGCCACCGGGGCGGCGGCGGACACCGACGAGACCCGGCGGACCGGCGCGGCCGCGCGTGAGGGTGCCGGGCGGGTCCTGGTCGGCGCGCTCATCGCGGCATCCCGGCGAACTGCTCGCCGCACACCTGCGACCACACGGCGTCCATCGACTGGCCCGGCCCCGCCGTCACGACGGTCCACCCGGCCTCGGCGAGCATGCTGCCGGAGTCCTCCGGGCCCGGCGCGTCGTCCTCGCTGGCCGAGCGCCAGCTGTTGACGTCGAGCAGGATGGCCCGGCTGCGGGTGCCGCGGGCGCGCGCGTCGAGGATCTCGGCCGCCGCCTCCCTGGTGGACCCGCCGAGGACGGCGATCACGTCCTGGCCGTCGCGCAGCGGCCGGCAGTGCGCCAGGTCGCGCAGCGCCGAGACCTGCAGCGCGGCCAGCGAGTCGAGCACGGCGTCCGCGCTGTTGTCGGCGTCGAGCGCGCCGCCGCTGAGCACGGCGCCGTCCTCGGTGATGAGGCGGATCCGGTGGCCGTGCCGCAGCAGGTGCAGGCTGATGCTGGCCGCCATCGACACCGCCCATTCCAGGCTCGACCCCGGTCCGCTGCCGCGGTGGGCGGTGGCCCTGCGGTCGAGCAGCACCGTGGTGCCGCCGCGCCAGGGCGCCTCCTCGATCCGGACCATCAGCTCGTCGCGCCGCGCGGTGGAGCGCCAGTGCACCTTGCGCAGGTCGTCGCCCTGCCGGAAGGGGCGCACGACCGCGTCGTCCTCGCCCTGCCCGAGGCGCAGCCGCCCGGCGCCCTCGTCGCCCGCGCCGCGCCCGGCGGTCACCGGCAGCCCGGTGAGTTCGTGGACCTGCGGCACCACGACCAGCCGGGTGTGGCCGGCGAGCTGACGGCCGAACTCGGCGAGCCCGAACGGGTCGGTGACCCTGGCGATGAGCGGGCCGAGGGCGTGCACGCCGCGCAGCACTGGGGAGATGGGGTAGCGCAGCCGCACGGTGCCGTGCCGCGACACCCGCTCGACGACGAACCGCGGCCGGCTGCCGAGGGCGTACGGGATGCCGTCCTCGATCAGCAGCCCACCGGCCGGCAGCCGTCCGTTGCTGGACACCGCCAGCTCGACGAACGCCTGCTCACCGACCGGGATGCGCGGTGACACCTTCCGCTGGGCGGACAGGCCGAGCCGGGCGCGGCCGGCGACGACGGACGCCAGCACCGGCAGGGCGATCACGAACACCGCCACCCGCAGCAGGTCGCGCTCGTTGAGCAGGAGCGCACACAGCGCGGCCGCGATCCCGGCGGCCAGCAGGCAGCGGCCGCGGGTGGTGAGGCCGGACAGTCCCCCTGACACGGATCAGCTCTGGCCGGGCGCGGGCTGATGCGTGGGCTGGTGCTGCCACGCCGGGCCGGTCGGCGGGGCGACCCCGTTGCCGGTTGGGCCCTGCATTCCTGTCCCCTGCATTCCTGTCCCCTGGGGCACCGCCACCCGCTGCAGCAGGGCGCGGATGAGGTCGGCGGCCGGCCGGCGCGCGGCCTGGCCCTCCGCGGTGAGCACCAGCCGGTGGGCGAGCACCGGCACGGACACGGCCTGCACGTCGTCGGGGACGACGTAGTCGCGGCCGGCCAGGGCGGCCTGGGCCCGCGCGGCCCGCACCAGGTGCAGGGTGGCGCGGGGTGACGCGCCGAGCCGCACCTCGGACAGCCGCCGGGTCGACGAGGTGAGCTCGACGGCGTAGCGGCGCACCTCGGGGGACAGGTGCACCCGCCGGACGGTCTGGATCATCTCCTTGACCTGCTGGCCGGTGGACACGGGCTTCAGCGTGGACATCGGGTCGGCCGCGGAGTGCTCGTCGACCATGGCCTGCTCGGCCTGCGAGTCGGGGTAGCCGATGGACACCCTGGTGGTGAAGCGGTCGCGCTGCGCCTCGGGGAGGGCGTAGGTGCCCTCCAGCTCGATGGGGTTCTGGGTGGCCACCACGATGAACGGGGCGCCGAGCGGGTAGGTCTTGCCGTCGACGGTGACCTGGTCCTCCTCCATGCACTCCAGGAGGGCCGACTGGGTTTTCGGTGAGGCGCGGTTGATCTCGTCGCCCACCACGACGTTGGCGAACACCGGGCCGGGCCGGAACTCGAAGTCGCCGGTGTGCCGGTTGTAGATGTTCACCCCCGTCACGTCGCTCGGCAGCAGATCCGGGGTGAACTGGATGCGGCTGACCGAGCAGTCGATCGAGCGGGCGAGCGCCTTGGCGAGCGAGGTCTTGCCGACGCCGGGCACGTCCTCGACGAGGAGGTGGCCCTGCGCGAGGAGCGTGACCAGCGCGGTGCGCACCACCTCGGGCTTGCCGACGATGATCATCTCCATGTTGGCGGCGATCCGCCGCACGATCTCCTGGAGCTGCTCGAGCCCGATCGTGTCGCCGCCGCCCCGGCTCTGGTCGGTTCCGGACACGGTGACTGGGCTGGGTGACGACACGCGACCTCCTGTACCTCGGCCCCACTCGTCGAAAGTCGGGCGCGGCCGGCGCGGCTGGGTGATGCCGGCCGGCTGTCTGCGGCGGCTGTTCGCACGGCGGGTGAGGCCGCGTTGCCACCTCGCGACCCGTTGGCGGGCAGCGTGGCACTCAGTGTGTCAAACCACGGCGAAGTCGCCCAAGGGCGTGATGAGACGGTGTCGGGATCACGACCGGCCGGTGATCAACCCCGTGGTCCCCACCGCACCCCACTTCCAGGCCCCACCGGCCCGGCTCGTGGGCCGTTTCGGGGTGCTTTTCGGGGTGAGACGGCCGGGTATCGCGCTCGGTGACCGCTCGGCTCCCCACCGCACCCCCATCGGGCCCCCACCGCGCCCCACCTGCTCTGGCCTGCGGGGATGTCGTCGATCTTGTCGACTATCCGGCCGATTCGCCGTTGACTGTGGAGGAAAGTGGGGTACGGTGGCTCCCGGTGGGGCGGCAGGGGTTCCACTGGGGAGGTGAGGGCCGATGTTCCTCGGCACGCACACCCCAAAACTGGACGACAAGGGTCGGCTGACACTGCCGGCGAAGTTCCGCGACGCGCTGGCAGGGGGGCTGATGGTCACCAAGGGGCAGGACCACTGCCTGTACGTGTTCCCACGCGCGGAGTTCGAGCAGATGGCGCAGCGGGTGGCGCAGGCGCCGTTCACCAACGAGGCGGTGCGGGCCTACCAGCGGTACCTGTTCGCCGGCACCGACGAGCAGCGGCCGGACTCCCAGGGCCGCATCCCGATCACGCCGGAGCTGCGCCGCTACGCGGGGCTGATCAAGGAGTGCGTGGTCATCGGCGCGATCAGCCGGCTGGAGATCTGGGACGCACCGGCCTGGCAGCGCTATCTGGAGGAGCACGAGGACAGCTACGCGCAGGCGCGCGAGGAGGTGCTGCCCGGCGTCTTCTGACATCGCGGTGAGAACAACGGATGCCGTGAGGCCTCGGTCCGCTCGCTTCCGGCCCTGGTGCACCTTCCCCGGTGCCAGGTCCGGCGAGCGGGCGGGGACCTGACGGCATCCATCGCACGATGAGCGCCAGGGGGCCGGCGCCGGGGGCACACGGAGGGAGGCGTGATGGGAGAACCGACGGCACGGCACATCCCGGTCATGGCCGACCGGGTGCTCGGCCTGCTGGCCCCCGCCCTGTCCGTGCCGGACGCGATCATGGTCGACGCCACGCTGGGCCTCGGCGGGCACGCGGCCGCGCTGCTCGCCGCCCACCCCGACCTCACCCTGGTCGGGCTCGACCGCGACCAGCGGGCACTGGAGCTGTCCACCGAGAGGCTCGCCGCCTACCGGGAGCGGGTGCACCTGGTGCACGCCGTGTACGACGCCATGCCGGACGCGCTGGAGAAGCTCGGCATCACCGAGGTGCACGGCGTGCTCTTCGACCTCGGGGTGTCCTCGATGCAGCTCGACGAGGCGGGGCGCGGCTTCGCCTACTCCGTCGACGCCCCGCTGGACATGCGGATGGACCCGTCGACCGGGCCCACCGCGGCCGAGGTCCTCAACACCTACCCGGCCGGTGAGCTGATCCGGATCCTCCGTGAGTACGGCGAGGAGCGCTTCGCCCAGCGGATCGTCCGGGCGGTGGTCGCCGAGCGCGACCGCGCCCCGTTCGAGACGAGCGCCCGGCTGGTCCGCCTGGTGTACGACTCGGTGCCGGCCGCCACCCGGCGCACCGGGGGCCACCCGGCGAAGCGCACCTTCCAGGCCCTGCGGATCGAGGTCAACAGTGAGCTCGACGTCCTGCGCGCCGCGCTGCCTGCCGCGGTCGACGCCCTGGCCGTCGGCGGGCGGATCGCCGTCATGGCCTACCACTCGCTGGAGGACCGGCTGGCCAAGCGCGAGCTGACCGGCGGTGCCACCTCGACGACGCCACCCGGCTTTCCCGTTGAGCTGCCGGAGCACGCGCCGCGGTTGCGGCTGCTGACCCGCGGCGCCGAGAAGGCGGACCAGGCGGAGATCGACCGCAACCCGCGGTCGGCATCGGTGCGGCTGCGGGCCGCCGAGCGGATCGCACCCGGGAGGGCGGCGGCATGACGATCACCACCCCGCCCACCAGAACCCGGGCGACGCAGCCGGGGCGCACTGTGCCGGGCAAGGCCGTGCCCACCAAGACGGTGCCGACCAAGACTGCGCCCACCAAGACTGCGCCCACCAAGACTGCGCCCACCAAGACTGCGCCCACCAGGACTGCGCCGGGCAAGGTCGCGCCGAAGACGGTGCCGACCAAGACCGCTCCTGGCAAGACCACGCCGGGGAAGCCGCAGCCGGGCCGTACCCAGCCGGGCCGGACCCCGGCCGACACCAGCGCGCCCCGCACCCGTTCGGCCGCGTCGCAGCGGGCCTATGCCCGCAAGGCGCAGCGCCAGGCGGTGCAGTCCGGCGACCGCGCGGTGTCGGTCGCCCGCCGCACGCCGTTCGTGCTCGTGGTGATGGGGCTGCTGGCGGTGGGGCTGATCACCTCGCTGTGGTTGTCGACCGCGGCGTCGGCCGACTCGTACCGGCTGGAGCAGGCGCAGCTGCAGACGCGTGAGCTGTCGGAGCGGTCCGCGCAGCTGCGCCAGGAGGTCGCCAACCTGCAGACGGCGCCCGAGCTGGCCAGGCACGCCCGCGACCTCGGGATGGTGCCGAGCGGCGAGCCGGCGCGGCTCGTGGTGCAGCCGGACGGCACGGTCCTCGTGGTGGGCACGCCCGCCCCTGCGACCGCGCCCGCCCCGGTGGTGCCGCCGGCCCCGCCGGTGGACCCCAACGCCCAGGTCCCGGTGCCGCCGGCCGACCCGAACGCGCCCCCGGTCGACCCCAACGCCCAGAACCCGGCCCAGCCGGTCGGGCCGGATCCGGCCGCGCAGAACCCCCCGGTCGTCGACCCACCGCCGGCCGGCGGTGGCTGATGGCCCGCACCCCGAGCCGTCGGCCGACGCAGCGGGCGACGACGGCGGCCAACCGCCGACGTCGGACCGCACCGGCGACCCGGGGCGGCCAGACCAGGGATGGTCAGACCCGGGTCCGCGCCAGGACCCCGGCCCGGCGCAGGACCGATGTGTCACGCCGGCTCGTCGTCGGCCGCGCCCTGCTGGTGCTGGCGCTGGTGGCTGCCGGACTGAAGCTCGTCCAGGTGCAGGGGCTGGAGGCCGCCGAGCTGCAGGAACGCTCGGCGCGGCAGCGCGTCGAGAAGCTCCCGATCGTGGCCGAGCGCGGTCCCATCACCGACCGCAACGGTGAGCCGCTGGCGTTCAGCGTGCGGGTCAAGATGCTGTCCGCGCAGCCGAACAAGATCAACGAGGACCGCACCGAGGTCGGCGAGGACCCGGACCTGCGCAAGCAGGCCATGGCCAAGCATATCGCCGCGGTCCTCGGCGCGCAGGTGGTCGAGCAGGAGCTGCTGGACAAGCTCCGCGCCGACAAGAACTTCGTCTACCTGGTCGACGACGTCGAGCCGGCGAAGGCCCGCGAGATCACCAGGGCGTTCCCGGAGATCGCGACGGAGGACCGCGAGCTGCGCCGCTACCCGGGCGGCTCCCTCGCCGCGAACATCGTCGGGGTGGCGAACTGGCGCTCCGACGAGCGCAAGCTCCGCGGCCTCGTCGGGCTGGAGAACTCGCGCGACAGCCTGCTCGCCGGCACCGACGGACGACGGATCGTGGACACCGCGGCCGGCAGCGACGCGGTGATCCCCGGCAGCGAGCGGGCCGTGGTGCCCGCGGTGCCGGGCTCCGGCGTGGAGCTGACCATCGACGCCGACCTGCAGTACACCCTGCAGCAGATGCTGGCCGACCACGTCACCCGCAGCGGCGCGAAAGGGGCCAGCGCGGTTGTCATGGACGCCAGGACCGCCGAGATCTACGCGCTGGCCAACGACACCACGTTCGACCCGTCGGACCGGGCGTCGTTCGAGCCGGACACGATGGGCAACCCGGCGGTCAGCTCGCCGTTCGAGCCGGGCTCGGTGAACAAGGTGGTGACGTTCGCGACCGCCATCGAGGACGGCCTCATGACCCCGGACACCGTGCTGGAGGTCCCGGGCAGCATCAGGATCGCTGACCGGGTGGTCCGCGACGCGACGACGCACGGCGTCCTGCGGCTGACCTTCACCGGGGTGCTCGCCAAGTCGTCCAACGTGGGCACCCTCATGGTGGCCAAGCAGATCGGCCAGGAGCGCTACGCCGAGATGCTGACGAGGTTCGGCCTCGGCGCCCGCACCGACGTCGGCCTGCCGGGGGAGAGCGCCGGCCGGGTGCCGCAGCTGTCCGAGTGGTCCGGCTCGACGTTCGGCAACCTGCCCATCGGGCAGGGCCTGTCCATGACGGTCCTGCAGATGGCCGGCATGTACCAGGCGATCGCCAACGACGGGGTGCGGGTGCCGCCGCGGATCATCGCCGCCGAGATCGGCCCCGACGGGCAGCGCGTCGCGGCGCCGCGCCCGGAGGGCGTGCGGGTGGTGAGCCAGGAGACCGCGCACACCGTGCGGGACATGCTGCGCGCCGTCGTGCAGGACGCCCCCGGCCAGCGGGGCACCGCGCCGGCCGCCGCGCTCGCCGGCTACCAGGTGGCCGGCAAGACCGGCACGGCGCAGCAGCCGGACCCGAAGTGCGCCTGCTACAGCGACTCGAAGCACTGGATCACCTTCGCCGGCATGTTCCCGGCGAACGACCCGCGGTTCGTCGTGGGGATCATGGTCGACGCCCCGCCGGACAACCGCAGCGCGGCCCCGCTGTTCCACGACATCGCCTCGTACCTGGCGCAGCGCTACCAGGTGCCGCTGTCCCCGGAGCCGAGCCCGGTCGTGCAACTGCAGCTCAAATAGCGCGTGTCCGTCGTTTCGACAGCGCGTGTCCGGCGTTCCGGTCGTGTGCCCGGGCGATGTCGGTGCCGGTGGTTACCCTCCGGCCGGTGAGCACCGTGGAGATCGCGCACCGGCGCCTGGCCACGCAGCACGTGGCGGTGCCGCGGCTCGACACGGCGGCCGAGGTCGTCGGGTCGCTGTGCGCCGTGCAGGCTCAGGAGTACCCGGTGGCGAAGTGGTCCCTCGCGCAGCGCACCGGCGGCGGCCTCACCGACGCCGAGCTCGACCGGGCCTTCGCCGACGGGGTGTTCCTCCGTACGCACGTGATGCGGCCGACGTGGCACTTCGTGCTCCCGGCCGACATCCGGTGGATGCTGGCGCTCACCGCACCGCGGGTCCACGCGGTCAGCGCGTACTACTACCGCAAGCTCGGGGTGGACGACGAGCTGACCGCCACCGTCGCGCTGCTGCTGACCGCGGCGCTGGCCGGGGGCAACCGCCTCACCCGCAAGGAGATCGGCGCCCTGCTCACCGCGGCCGGCATCGAGGCGGACGGGCTGCGGCTCGGCTACGTCCTCATGCGCGCCGAGCTGGACGCGCTGATCTGCAGCGGCGGGCTCAGCGGCCGGCAGCACACGTACGCGCTGCTCGACGAACGCGCACCGGACGCCCGTGAGCTGCCGCGCGACGAGGCGCTGGCCGAGCTCACCGCGCGGTACTTCACCGGCCACGGGCCGGCGTCCGCGAAGGACTTCGGGTGGTGGTCGGGTCTCACCGCGGCCGACGTGCGGCGCGGCCTGGACCTGGCCGGTGGGCGGCTGCGGTCCGAGGTCGTCGACGGGGTGACGTACTGGTTCGGCGCCGCGCCCCGGGCGCCGCGGCCCGAACCGGCGCCCACGGCGCACCTGATCCAGTGCTACGACGAGTACGTGATGGGCTACAGCGAGACCCGTGGCGCGCTCAACGTGGCCGGCACCGTCACCGGCGAGGGCACCTTCCTGCACGCGATCCTGCTGGACAGCCAGCTCGTGGGCTGGTGGCGGCGGGTGCCGAAGGGACGGTCGGTCACCGTCGAGACGGACATCCTGGTGCCGCTCGACGCCGCGCAGCGGGCCGCGCTCGACGACGCGGTGGAGCGCTACGGCCGCTTCCTCGGGGTCCCGACCACCTGGGTGTGAGCGCCGGACGGCCGGGCTCACGGGAAGGGCTCAGCCGGGGAGGCCGACGAACCAGGCCAGGACGCGCAGCTGGTGGTCGAACGTCGACGGGTAGTCGTTCACCACGTTGTTGAGGTGGCCGAACAGCTCGAAGCTCACCATGCCGAACAGCGCCATCCAGGCCAGCAGGCTGCGGGCAACGGCGGCGTCGTCCATGCCCTGCATGAGCTGGGAGCGCAGCCGGTCGGCGTCCGCGGTGAACCGTTCCGGCAGGGCGGGGGCCGGGTCCGGCGGCGGGGCCAGCACCCCGGCCGCGGCAGCGTCGCGCACGATGCCGGCGAGCACGGCTGTGACCCTGGTGGCGGCCGGGACGGTGTCCTGCGGCGCCCGGTAGCCGGGCACCGGCGAGCCGTAGAGCAGTGCGTATTCGTGCGGGTGGTCGACGGCCCACGTCCGCACGGTGCGGCCGAGGGTGAACCAGCGGCCGGTGAGGTCGTCGGCCGCGACGGTGGCGGCCGTGGCCTCGGCAGCGGCGCCGATGGCGTCGTAGGAGTCGATGATCAGCGCGGTCAGCAGGTCGTCGCGGCTGGGGAAGTAGCGGTAGATCGCCGACGACGCCATGCCGAGGTCGCGCGCCACGCCGCGCAGTGACAGCCCGGCCGCGCCCTTGTCGGCCAGCTGGGCGAGGGCGGCCGACTTGATCTCGGCCGTCAGCTCGGCCCGCGCCCGCTGCCGGGCGGTCATCGTCGCGTTCATGGTCCGGACGGTAGGCCCTCGGAGAGAGCGGCGCAACAAAAAGAGAGCACCGCTCTTGACGTGGAGACTGGGAGGAGCGAACACTGCTCTCGTAACGGAGCGGCGATCTGAAATTATGGAACGAGAGGGGACACCATGTCCGTACACGTCATCGTGGGAGCCGGGCCGGTCGGCTCCGGCACGGCGCTGCTGCTGGCCGACGCCGGGCACGACGTCCGAGTGGTGACGCGGTCGGGGAGCGGGCCGCGCCACGACCGGGTCGAGCTGGTCAGGGCCGACGCCGGGGACGCGGCCGCGTTGCGCGGGGCCACCGCGGGCGCGGCCACCGTCTACAACTGCGTGAACCCGCGTTACCACCGGTGGGTGCGGGACTGGCCGCCGATGGCCGCCGGGCTGCTGGCGGCGGCCGAGCACACCGGGGCCGGGCTGGTGATCATGGGCAACCTGTACGGGTACGGCGAGGTCGACCGGCCGATGACCGAGGACCTGCCGCTCGCCGCGACGTCGGTCAAAGGCCGGGTCAGGGTGGCCATGTGGGAGGACGCGATGACCGCGCACCGCGCCGGCCGGGTGCGGGTCACCGAGGCGCGGGCGTCGGACTTCTTCGGCCCCACCGTCGGCACGAACACCATGATCGGGACGGCGTTCGTGCCGCGCATCCTGGCGGGCCGGGCGCCGTACGTCCTCGGCCGGCCGGACGTGCCGCACACCTGGAGCTACCTGCCGGACATCACCCGCGCGTTGGCCGTGCTCGGCACCGACGACCGCGCGTGGGGCCGGGCGTGGCACGTGCCGTCGGCGCCACCGGAGTCCCTGCGCGGCCTGGCCGGGCGGGTCGCCGAGGTGGCCGGCGTGCCCGAGCCCACGGTGCGGCGCATCCCCGAGCCGGTCCTGCGGGCCATCGGGCTCGCGGTGGCGCCGATGCGGGAGTTCGCCGAGGTCCGGTACCAGCACGACCGGCCGTTCGTCCTGGACTCGACGGCCTTCACCACCACGTTCGGCGTCGAGCCGACGCCGATGGACGACGCGGTCAAGGCGACCGTGGCGTGGTGGCGGGCCCGAAGCGCGGCATGACCTCGTGCGCGAACCGGGTCAGCGACGCGGCCACCAGGTCCGGCGGCATCGCACCGAA
>Ga0190272_10000285_pt1 | contig 29017 bp, 28 predicted proteins | sample Popmic504T_FD_133746 | JGI IMG/M metagenome (GOLD analysis project Ga0190272, IMG submission 133746) | Populus adjacent soil microbial communities from riparian zone of Shoshone River, Wyoming, USA - 504 T | ecosystem: Environmental > Terrestrial > Soil > Riparian zone | place: USA: Wyoming...
CAGTCGGATAAATGCACGACGGAGAGCATCCGTTTAACCAAAACAAAGGACAAACATGAAACAAAACAGATTGACTACACTATTGGCAGCCGGAGCCGTCAGCGCAATCGCGCTCACCACAGCTTTCGCGCAAACCTCCTCCACCACCACCACCAAAACTACGGATCCCGCCGCGCTGACCAGCAGCTCATCGACCACCACGTCGACCAGCTCAGTCGACGCCTCGGGCACGATCACAGCCTACACGCCGGGCTCGGACTATATCTCGTTTCGCACCGAAACGAGCAGTGCGCCGGTGAAGTATTACTACACCAAAAGCACAACGATCGTCGATCCGGAAGGCAAGGCGGTCGAGTGGTCCATGCTCAAGCCTGACATGCCGGTAAAATACACCTACGTCAAAGAAGGCGATCGCATGGTGATCAGCAAGATCACGCTGACGAAGCCAGTGTCGCACTACGAGAAGACGACCACCACCACGACTACGACCAAGCCCTAACGGGAAGTCGTAGTTTCACGAAAATTCAGAACACCCGCGGAACGTGTTTCCGCGGGTGTTTCTTTTTCCCCTGCTCTTGATCCTGATCATTCTCCTCCAAGCAGGACGACTATCACTACAGAATCAAGATCAGGACTTTCAATCGCCGTAGCCATTTGGAAACTTCGTGTGCCATTTCCAGGCGCTCTCGATAATGGCTTCGAGATTTTGGAATTTCGGCTGCCAGCCCAGCTCCTTCTGAATTTTTCCCGAAGCGGCAATGAGACGAGGGGGATCGCCCGCACGTCGAGGCTTTTCCACCACGGGAATTTTGTGGCCGGTCACTCTTCGACAGCTCTCGATGACCTCGCGCACGCTTGAGCCACCGCCGGTCCCGAGATTGTAGAATTCACTTCTTGGAGCCTCCAAGGCGAGAATGTGCGCGCGCGCTAGATCGAGAATGTGAATGTAATCGCGGATGCACGTTCCATCCGGCGTGTTGTAATCGGTGCCATAAATTTCCACGTGAGGCTTTTGCCCCAGCGCCACTTTCAAGACGTTTGGAATGAGATGGGTTTCGACGCGGTGTTCTTCCCCGAAATTTTCCGAAGCACCGGCCGCGTTGAAATAACGAAGCGCGACAAAGCGCAGACCATGAATCTCGCCATACCAGCGCAGTATTTTTTCGAACGCCAGTTTAGATTCGCCATAGGGATTGATCGGGCGTTGCGGCAGGGTTTCGTCGATCGGCACTCGTTCCGGTGGACCGAACGTGGCGCAGGTTGAAGAAAAGACGAGTTGCTTCGGCCCGGTCGGGACCATGGCATCAAGCAGATTCAAGCCGTTGCCGATGTTGTTTCGGAAGTATTTCGAGGGATTCTCCATCGATTCGCCGACCAGGGCGCTCGCGGCAAAATGCATGACCGCCTCCGGCTGGAATGCGGCGAGAGTAGATTCGATCTGATCACAGTTCGCCAGATCGCCTTCGATAAACTCTGCTCGAGAATCTACCGCAGCACGATGGCCTTCGGTCAGGTTGTCGAAAATGCCGACCGCATGGCCTTCATTGAGCAGCAGCTCGGCGCAAACGCTTCCGATATAGCCTGCTCCGCCGACGACGAGAACTTTCATCGCGCAACTTGTGGCGCTCTGGCGCGCCCTGTCAAAACAAACCGTACCCCGAAGGTGGTCAACCTTTTCTCGCTTCGAGTCCGGCGATCATGCGCCGCACCAGCCGATGTTTTCGGCGTGGCGTAAGGACTTTGAGGCTCCGCTCTTTTGAGCCCCATTCGATAATGTCGATATCCACTCGGCGCACACCCCATCGCCGCATGGCCGCGCGGCTCGTTTTGTAGAGGTCGATCGTGTTTGTTCCCACTAACGCACTGCCATAATCGTCAATGACATAACGATCAGTTGTTCCGACGATTTGGAAACGGGTCCCCAACGGGTAGCGTGACCAATCAGAGGCGGCACTCACGACGCCAGAACCGGATAAGCGCCCGCCGATGGCGTTACGGCTGCCGCCCTTTTCCGTGTGGGTATAGGCGGTGGTCCTGACATTGGCGATGCGTCGCACGCCCGTGACGGAGGCGGGCCGCATCTGCGGGCCAAAGGCCGATTCTTTGGGCGCTTCACAGCTTACCAACGCGCCTGCGATCGCGCCCAGAACCGTCAGTTTATGGAATGTCTTCATCTGGACAGAAAAGGCGGTCATACCGATTGATGGACAGCGGCGCAAGCGATAATTTGTCGCGTAAATTACCTTGTCATGACCTCGTTACGCGCGAACCAGGCGCTCGTTGCCGACGAAATCTTGCTCGATGGCCGCCTTGCGCTTTTCCATCAGCGGGAACGTTGGCTCGCGGTGGCGGACTTGCATTTTGGCTACGAATTGAGCCAGCGCGCTGCTGGCTGGCTTGTTCCGATGTGGGGGATGGAGTCGATCTCGGAGCGTCTGCTGGAATTGGTCGATGAATATCGCCCGCTCCGCCTGATCATCCTGGGGGATCTGGTCCACGACCAGACGGCGGTAGGTGAAGCCCGCGAACTGCTCGCAAAGATTCGGGATTTGTGCGAGCCGATCGTGGTCGCCGGAAACCACGATCGGAACCTGCGCGGTCAAATTGAGTTGTGCGATGCCTGGGAGACCGAGCAATTCTATTTTCATCATGGGCACTGCCTGGCCGAGCCGACGGGTCGCATCCAGATCATTGGACATCATCATCCCGCGGGAACGATCTCCGACGGCGCCGGCCTCCGGTTGAAGTGTCCCGCCTTCGTGCAGCAATCGCGCTGCTGGATCATGCCGGCATTTTCTCCGTGGGCGAGCGGGACTAGGTGGGAGCAAGACGAGCAAAGCCGAATTTGGCTATGCTCCCCCGGACGCGTCCTACGGCTTCCCGAGAACGATCCCGCGTCGATTTAGGCTCGCGCGCTTCCGGCTATCTCCGAGGTGCAGTGCGGGCAGCGCGTGGCTTTGATCGAGATCGTCATCTGACAAGCTGGACAGTCCTTGGAAACGGGGGCGGAGTCCGGAGCCGGGCGCTTCATCTTGTTCAACGCCCGCACCAGGAGGAAAATGCAAAACGCAACGATGAGGAAGTTGATGATCAGGGTAATGAAGTTGCCGTAATTCCATGTGATCGCGCCGGCCTTCACGGCGTCGGCGGGGGTAGCAAAGAGGCCGCCACCGGGAGCATCTTTGAGGATTAGGAATTTGTTCGAAAAATCCAGGCCTCCAGTCAGTAAACCCAACGGAGGCATCAGGATATCCTTCACTAGAGAGGAGACGATCCCGCCGAAAGCAGCCCCGATAATCACGCCAACTGCGAGGTCGACGGCGTTCCCTTTGACCGCGAATTCCTTGAATTCCTTGAACATGCCGTGTTCTCTCAAATCGCGACCACGTTAACCAGTTTTTTTGGGACGACGACGACCTTTCGGATGGGCTTTTCGCCCACGGCGGTTTGAACTTTCGTGTTCGCGCGCGCGAGCGCTTCCAGCTCGGCGTTTGTTGCGTCGAGCGCGACGGTAATCTTGTCCCGCAGTTTTCCGTTCACCTGCAAAATGATGGCGATTTCATTTTCGACTAGGAAGCTCTCGTCGTGCGCGGGCCACGATTGCGCGGTGATGTCGCTTCCAGGCTCAGGAAAGTTTCTGGCCAGAACTTCCCAAAGCTCCGAGGTGAGGTGAGGCGCAAACGGATTGAGCAGAATCAGCAGGGTGCGGAGCGCGGATCCAGGCTTGGCCGGCACGTTAGTGAGCGCATTAACCAGAATCATCATCTGGGAAATCGCCGTGTTGAAGGAAAGTGTTTCGATATCGCCGGTAACTTTCTTGATCGTGGCGTGCAAGATTTTGAGCTGTGACTTGTCGAGGTCGATTTCCTGAACTTCGCTGGAAAGGATCCATTCCCCGGCCTGATTTTCCTCCATGATGAGTCGCCAGACGCGCGCGAGAAAGCGTGAGACGCCTTCGACGCCCTTCATGCTCCACGGTTTCATCTGCTCCAGCGGACCCATAAACATCTCGTAACAGCGGAACGCATCCGCGCCGTATATCTCAATGACGTCGAGCGGATCGATCACGTTGCCCCAGCGTTTTGACATCTTGCGGCCGTCTTCGCCCAGGATCATACCCTGATTGACCAGGCGCTGGAACGGCTCGGGGGTCGAGAGGTATCCGAGGTCGAAAAGCACCTTGTGCCAGAACCGCGCATACAAGAGGTGCAGCACCGCATGCTCGACCCCGCCGATATAGAGATCGACCCCGCCTGGTCTAGTGGCGGCCGTGCCGGCCGCTTTTGGTGCAGCGGGCGACACGCCCGCCTCTACACCGGCCATCCAGTAACGCTCCGGTTTTTCGCCGACGAACCGTTTGTCGTTTTGTGGATCGCAAAACCGCAGGTAGTACCAGCACGAGCCCGCCCATTGCGGCATCGTGTTCGTTTCCCGTGACGCGGTCTCCGAATAACGAATCCAATCTTTCGCTTTGGCCAGCGGCGGTTCTCCGGTCCCCGTCGGTTTGAAATCTTCCAGGGCCGGAGGCTCCAGCGGCAGTTCCGATTCCGGCAGCGCTTCATGTTTGCCATTGCGCCAAATGACCGGGAAGGGTTCGCCCCAGTAACGCTGGCGCGAGAAAAGCCAGTCGCGTAATTTGTACCGGGTGTCGCGACGGCCGTGTTCGTTTTGCTCCAGCCAATCGATGATTTTTGCCGTGGCCTCTGTTCGCGAGAGTCCGTTGAGTAACGGCGAATTGATCGCGACCCCGATATCGGTGTAACCGATCGATGCCTCCGGCGTTTTCCCCGGAGCCTGAACGACCGTCACCACGCCGAGCCCAAACCTCCGGGCGAATTCAAGGTCGCGCTCATCGTGGGCCGGCACACCCATGATCGCGCCGGTGCCGTAGCCCAGCAGGACATAATCGGCGATCCAGATGGGAATGCGTTCGTTGTTGGCGGGATTGATCGCGAACGCGCCGGTGAATTCGCCTGTTTTCTCTTTGGCCAGATCAGTGCGCTCGAGATCGGATTTCGCGGCGATGGCCACGCGATATTTCGAAACTGACTCACGTCGGTCGTCCGTTGTGATCTCATCGACGAGGGGATTTTCTGGCGCCAGCACCATGTAGGTGGCGCCGTACAGGGTGTCGGGTCGCGTGGTAAAGACCGTGATGGTATGGACGCCACGCTGCGGCGTCGGGTCGTCCACGGGAAAACGAATCTCCGCGCCCTCGCTGCGGCCGATCCAATTTCGCTGGAGCGCTTTGAGGGAATCCGGCCAATCCAAGCCTTCGAGTTCATCGAGCAAACGATCGGCCATGGCGGTAATGCGGAGCATCCATTGGCGCATCGGGCGGCGTACCACCGGAAATCCGCCGACCTCGCTTTTGCCGTCAATAACCTCTTCGTTCGCCAGAACAGTGCCCAGCTCCTGGCACCAATTCACTGGGACCTCGGCCACATAAGCGAGACGCACTTCGTCTGGATCGGCGCCGTGATAACTAGAGATGTGCTCCGCCCTTTTTGTCTCCGGGTTAAACCATGAATTGTAGATCTGGAGGAAAATCCATTGAGTCCATTTGTAATACGCGGGGTCGGTTGTGTTGACCTCGCGCTCCCAATCGTAGGAAAAACCGATGCGTTTCAGCTGCGTCTTGAATTTGGCGACGTTCTCCCGCGTGGTGACAGCCGGATGTTGCCCCGTCTTGATGGCATACTGCTCCGCCGGCAGCCCAAATGCGTCCCAGCCCATCGGGTGGAGAACATTGTAGCCGCGCAGGCGTTTGTATCGCGCGATGATGTCGGTTGCGGTGTAACCCTCGGGATGCCCGACATGCAAGCCGGCGCCGCTCGGGTACGGAAACATGTCGAGGACGTAAAACTTCGGCTTCGACGGGTCGAATTTTTCCTCACCGGGATTTGGCGCGTGAAACGAGCGGTTCTTGTCCCATCTCGCCTGCCACTTCGGCTCGATCTGATCGAAAGGATATGGTTTGCGGCGCTCGTTCATGGTGAAAGAATCAGGAACACAGGAAAGCAGGAAAGAAACTGAAAAAACTCCTGCCTTCCTCTTTTCCTAATTCATTCTAAAGGATGCACCAGATTTTGCTCGCCACTCGCAACTCGCACAAGACACGCGAATTCGCGGAGATTCTAGGTGCTGAATTTGAGGTCCACGACCTGCGGGACACAGCGGAATTGCCGGCCGTGGAGGAAACCGGTCTTACGTTCAAGGAAAACGCGATCCTGAAGGCGGTCGAGACATCGAAACATTTTCAGGGGCTTGTCGTAGCAGACGATTCGGGCCTCGCTGTGGATGTCTTGAATGGCGCACCCGGGATTTATTCGGCGCGTTATGCCGGGGAGAGTGCGACCGATGCCGAAAACATCGCGAAAATCCGTGCCGAATTGGCCGGCTACGATTCTGCGGCAGGTCCTCCTTCCGCGCGATTCCATTGCGCCCTGGCGCTTGCACAACGAGGAAAAGTTTTGGAAACCTTCGAGGGAGTCCTCGAAGGAAGGATCGTCAGGGAGCCTCGTGGCTCGGCGGGATTTGGATACGATCCCATTTTCGAGCCGCAGGGCTTTTCACGCACCCTGGCCGAACTGACATCAGCGGAAAAAAACGGGATCAGTCACCGGGCTTGTGCGATCCGGTCGTTGCGGATTGCCCTACGCCAAATTCTGCCCTAGGCCCGAGCTAGGGCGGAGGCGGGGGTGGCGGAGCGCCGGGTGCTGGAGGAGCGGGAACTGTTCCGGGAGCGCCCTGGGGAGACGCTGTTTTGATCTGATAGCCTATTTTGTCGATGCCGACGGAACGCACCTTATCCAGCACGCCGATCACATCCCCGTGCAGGGCCAGAGTCTCGGCGCTGAGGGAAATCTTGACCTGAGGATTGGCCCGATGAAGCTCGTAGAGTTTCGGAAGCACCTCGTCAAAGTTCACCGAAACGTTGTCGAAATAAATCAGGCCCCCTTCGGCCACGCGGATTGCGACGTAATCTTTCTTCTGATCCGGAGGTTGCGGGACCGAATGTATGCTCGGCAAATTCACTCGGATGCCTTTCATGTGGGTCTGGCTCAGGCTGACCATCATAAAGCTCGCGAGGAGAAAGAACATGATATCGATCAACGGAATGATCTCGATTCGCGCTTTCTTGTGCGGAATAGGCGATCGCATTTTCATAGTTTAATACGACGCTCCCGTCAGGGTGAAGGTGATTGGGATTTTCACTCTCGGAACGGTTCCCGGTTTAAATCTCGCGCTGCGGAAGGCCGACGTCGCGGCATTATCGAGAATTGCACTGCCCGTGCTCGCGCCCATGGTGCAACTGGTCACGCTCCCATCCGGGCCGACCGAGACGACTATGGTGCCGCTCCCAGTGACCTTCGATCTTCTCGCCTCATAAGGGTATTGGATGCGCGGCTTGAAAATCATTGCGGCCTTGCCGCTGGGGGCGGGACCACTGGGACCGGCCGTCACGGGCCGCGCGATTGGCTGTACCGGCTGCGTCGAAGGCGGTCTCTTGGGAGGAGGTGTGGCCTTTTCCTCGACATACTCAGGTTTTTCTTCCGGCACGGCCTCTGGTGGCGGCGGCGGTGGCGGCTCTTCCTCGGGCGGCGGCGTGGGTTGTGGTGGCTCCGCTTGCTGTTCCAGGGACAATTCCACCACGGCCTCAGGAATTTGCGACAGGTCTTCGATATGTTCCGTCGGCTTGATGGACGCAATCCCAACCGCGGTGAGGTGAAGCGCCAGGGCGCCGCCGAAAGCCGCCATCACCTGCCACCGGGGCTGGCTGCGATAGAGGAGTGGTCCAGCCATACTCTTAGTTTCCGGTACCGGGGCCGGGGACACCCGACAACGCCTGGCTCTTGATCTCGAAAGATATCTTGGTGTAACCCGATGAGCGGATTTGATCCAGCACGCGGGTTACGTTCCCGTGGACCGCTTCCATGTCGCCGCGGACGAAAATTTTCGCCTCGGGCCTCGTAGCGAACTCTCTTCTCAACCGCGGCGAAATCTCTTCAAGCGGGATTCTTTCCTTGTCGAAGTAGGAGTAGCCGTCCCGATCCACCGACAAGCTGATGTAATCTTTTTTCGACTGGGTTACCCCGGATGCGCCCACGGGCAAATTTACTTTCATGCCCCTCATGGTGGTCTGGCTCAGGCTCACCATCATAAAGCTCGCGAGCAGAAAGAACATGATGTCGATCAACGGAATGATCTCGATCCGCGCCTTCTTGTGCGGGATGGGTGAGGAGACGTTCATGAAAGGTCCCTAAATTGACGACCGCGTCGCCGAACTGGGAGTTGTTCCCGGAATCTCTATTTCTCGCGCCTTATTGTGAGCTTCCAACATAACCTCGAGGTTCGTTGCTGCCGTCTGCAGCTCGAACTCTAAGTTAGACACTCGAGACGTGAAAAAGTTAAAGGGAATCAACGCGAAAATGGCGATGCCCAGGCCGGCGGCGGTCGCGATGAGCGCTTCGGCGATACCACCTGTCACCGCGGTCACGGCCAGCTCTTCGTTGCCGAGGAAGCTGAACGATTTCATCAGGCCGGTGATCGTTCCCAGCAAGCCGAGCAAGGGTGCCAGGGTGACAAGGGTATCCATCACCACCAGGAACCGGCCCGCCCGCTTGATCTCGATGCCGGCGGCGACCTGCAAGGCGCCTTGGAGCGAAGCGTGCTGGTGATTCAATCCGTTCCACATCATCCGCAAAACCGGGTCGCGTGACCCGCGGGATAATCTCGAGGCTTCGGCGATATCCCCGGTTTCGATCGCGGTAAAAACCTTTTCAATCCGCTTGGGATCGCGGCGCATCCAACGGAAGAGCCACCAGAAGATTCTTTCCAGCACGACCGCGATGGCCGTGATCGAAACCAGAAGGATGGGCCACATGATGTAGCCGCCTTTGATGAAGTTATCCACGAGTGCATTGCCGGTGTTTGGTTCCGCGTGCATCGGGTTCGCGGCCGGGCTCGCTGCGGGAGACGCGACAGGCGAGGCGACAGCGGTCGCCGGCGTTATGGCGGCGGTGAGGGGCGTCATGCCAGCGACCGGCGAAATCCCAGGGACGGCCGGACTCGTGGCAAGAGCCGGCGCGGTGGCAGCTGCCGCCGCTGGATTAGCCGGTGACGTTCCAGGGGGTGGCGGTGGCGGCACTTGGCCGAAAGAAGTCCACACGAGGGTGACGGAGCAGAGGCTGGCGATTAGCAGTGTTTTCATAGGGTTGATTGGAAAGTTTTTTTCCCGGCTGGAAATTCCGATGCTCATTCCGGTTCGTTTATCCTCAATGAGGCAAGGGCGAGTCCAGCAAAACTTTCGCGTTGGTCTTTTTGACGTTTCGGATCTTGGCGGAGCCACTAAGTTATTTCGCATCATCCGCCCTCTTGGGATGTAGCTTAGAGTGAGAGAATTGCGGCTGGGAAGTAAAATTTTCGAGGCTCAGCGCGCGAGCCCCACAAAATTGCATAGCGGCGGCCAGTCGCCGATGCGTGCCTCGAGCTCATCTCCGGCGCGAATCGGCCCCACCCCGGAAGGTGTGCCGGTCAAAATGAGATCGCCTGGCCGGAGCGTGAGCGACTGACTGGCGAAAGAGACAATCTCCGCCACGGAATAAATCATCTGGCTTGTCCGCGCTTGTTGTTTCACTTCGCCGTTTTGCCGAAGCGTGATGGGCAGATCTCCGATGTCGACTTCAGTGTGAACGAACGGTCCCACAGGAGTGTAAGTGTCGAACGATTTGCAACGTCCGAATTGCTTTTCGGATTTCTGAAGGTCGCGATCGCTGATATCTTCGCCAATCGTGTAACCGAAAACGTGCTCGAGCGCGCTCTCGACCGCCACATTCTTGGCCTCCCGCCCGAGCACGATTCCCAGCTCGACTTCGAAATCGGTTTGATGTTCCGGAAACGCAATTTCGATTGTCCCGCGGTGCGGAAGGAGGGACGTGGGCGCCTTGAACCAGATCAGGGGGGTTCCGAGCGGGGTGCGCTGCATCTCCTTAATATGATCGGCGTAATTGAGACCGACCGCGATGATTTTGCCCGGTGCGACCGGCAGGCCGATCTGCCCATCGCTTAGCGGAATCGCCTCTCCACTGAATTCGAGGCCGATCCAATACGGTTGCGTCAGAACGTGGACGTCGTCACCGCGCAGTTCACCGTAAACAAGGGCGCCGTTGAATGTGAAGCCGCCGAAAGTGCGCATGGAGCGGGGAGCATTGGCGACCGCGAATCGCGAGTCAAGAATGCAATGGCGGCATGCTCCTCAGTCACTTCGGCATCACGGCCACGAAATTCCGGACCCGCTTTCGCTCCGAAATTGAGAATGGTCCTCCGTCTCCGGCAAACCAAAATGCGCTGGAGGATCCGCCATCGAGATTAAGCGCGCGCTGCACTTTCAGATCTGGCGCAATGCCCTGAGTCGCCAGGATTTCCGCCAGTTGCGCCAGCGTCACTCCGGAACAAAAACCGATCGCCGCGCGATCAGGTCCCGTGGTGAGAACAAAGGTGCGGCGCGCGGGCCGTGTGTCGTTGAGGCCGGGGACCGGCAGGCCGCGATCCACCAGGAACGGGCCGCATTGCAGCGCTTCGGTTGCCTTCCGTTTCGGTGAATACTCCGCAAAGCGAAGTAATTGAACGCGCCCGGCGGCGACGACCAGCACCCCGCTGAGCAAACGCGCCTTCCGCAGCGGCGCGATCTGTTTGCCGCCGCTGATCACCAATCCCACCGGCGCATCCGCCGGATCGAAGTAGCCGCCATTCACGCCGGCCAAACATTGTTCGCGGCGCATGACGTTCGCGAGGTTGTCTTCCCCGGTTGGATTGTCGATGACCCGCACGGTGGAGGTTTTCGTGGAGAACAGCGCGAGATCGATAGTGGCTCGATCGCCCGTTTCGCTCTCGGCCAGCGTAACCCGCCGATGTTCCAGGCCGGCCGCGTTGCCTCGATCCGCCTGCGAGGTGGAAACGCTCCAGTCCGCGTGGGCCGGCCCCGCTAGGAACAGGACCAACAAGAATCGTAATCTAACCACCGTGCTTTTTGAGGATTTCGTTGAAACGCGGGTTGTGTCGGAGCCAATCCCACATTGGGAGGACCTTGAGGCTGGCCACCGTGACAAAGCTCGGCCGCGAGAGAAGATGATCGAGCAAATCGATCGCTTTATCCTGCTCGCCGACAATGGCGTAAATTTCCGCGAGTGATTCGGTGATCTTCGGACCATCGAAAGCGTCCACGTTTTCCGGCAGCATCTCGGTGGCGCGTTTCCCTTCGGCAATCGCGGCCTCCTTTTCTCCCAGCCACGCCAGAATCAGGCCGAGCTTCACATGACGCCCCGCTTCATTGCGCGCGTCGTTCACATATTTCTCCGCCAATCGTTTGGCGGCGAGAAACGCCTCGCGCGCACCCCCCTCGTCTCCCTGCAGCTTTTTGGCGATGCCGATCACCATGTACTTCATCGGAAGGGCCTCGGGTTCCTTGGCCAACAGGTCATCGTTGACGCTCTCAGCTGCCTGCAACGCTTCAGCGAACTTTCGTTCCAGTAACAGGACCTGCACAGCCTGACCCGCCAGGTGGCTCTTGGCCTGTTCTGGCGTCAGGTTCGCCACGATGCGTTTGGCGATCTCAAAACTGCCTTTTTCCCCAATCGCGAGCTTCGCCTTGATTGACCAGAGGCCGAGTGAATCAGGACTCAACTTCAGGGCGCGGTCGACGGTTTTGTTCGCCGCCTCGAAATCCCTCAGCGCTTCGTAATTGAACGCCAGATTTTGCAGGGGCCACGGATCGTTCGGGCTCAAGCTGGCCGCTTTCTCGAGGTTGGCGTTCGATTCCTTCCATTTCCCCTGTCGCCGCTGGATGGCGCCGATGGCGAGATAGACTTCGGCCTCGTTTGGCAAACCACGCTGAGCGATAACGAATTCCTTCATCGCGCTTTCGTAATCGCGTTCGCCGTAATAGTAGGAAAATCCAAGGGCCAGATGACCTTCCGCGCAATCCGGCTGGAGTTGGATGGCGCGCTCCGCGAGGGAACGCGCTTTCTCGCGGCGCGCCTGCGCCGGATCATGGGAGCGGTAAAGCCAACTCTCGAGGCGGGAGAGCTGGGCCGCCGCGAGGGCAAATTTAGGATCGAGCTCCAGCGCGCGCTCATAGAGTTGCTCGGCTTGTAACAACTTGTCGGAGTCCTCGACCTGCCGGTGCAGGGTGTGCGCTTGCACGAAGGCAAGATACGCCTCGCCGCTTTCCGTGGGTTTACGCGTCATTTGCGCCTTCTCTCCAGGCGAAAGTTGGGCTCGCAACTCGTGGGCGATCTTTTGGGCGAGGTCGGTCTGAATCGCGAAGACGTCCGTCAGGTCGCGGTCGTAATCCTGCGCCCAGATGTGTTCGTCATTCCGCGCGTCGATCAACTGGACGTTGACCCGGACCCGGTTACCGGCTTTGCGCACGCTCCCTTCCAGGATGGTGGAAACGCCCAGCGCCTTTCCTATTTCACGCACGTTTTTATCTTTGCCGCGGTAACCCATCACCGACGTGCGTGAGATCACCTTCAGGTCGCTGATCTTCGACAGATTCGTCAGGATGTCGTCCTGGATGCCATCGGCGAAAAAGGCATTCTCCTTGTCGTCGCTGAAATTCTCGAACGGCAGCACGGCGATCGATTTGTCGATCTTTCGGGCGGAAGCGCGGGGCAGGAGAAAAAGCCCGGCGGCCCCCGAGACAATGATGCCGACGGCGAGGAGCGCGATCACATTCCGCTTTCGACGCGGCGCGGTCGGCGGCGTCGGTGTCGTTCGAATACCTTCCGGAGTCACCTCCAGGGCCCAGGCGAGGATGAGGGAAATCGGAAAACCAATGAGCAGGAGGACAATGACCAGGCGCAAAGTCCAGTTCGGCAGTTCCCACGCCGGAAATACGGCCGACGCGATCTGGATAGCACCACCCGCCACCACAACATAAGCGACGGCGACGCGGTAAACCTTGCGTCGCTTAATCTCCTCGAAGAACCCGCTCATTCGGTTTCAATTACAATCGCGCACCTAATCTGAGACAAGATTCTTCGCCCGGCGTTGTGGGTTTCTGCTGGAGCCACGGCCCTCAGCATTACAGTTTACCCCCGAATTTCGCGATCATTCGCTGAAAACGGGTATCGCTCCGCAGCGGATCCCAGACCGGATCGAGCCGAAGCTCCTGAATTGTGATGCCGGACGGCGTTTGCAATGAGCGGTCCAGCAGGGCGAGCGCGGTTTCAGTCTCACCACACATCAGGCTGATGCGCGCGCGCGTGATTGCCAGGATCGGGCCGTCGAATGCGTCTTTATGTTCCGGCAGCAATTCCACCGCGCGCCTTCCTTCTGTCATAGCCTCTTCGCACCGGCCGAGTCCGGCATAAATCAATCCAAGCAACGCGTGGCGAGGCCCGTCCTCCGGACTTTCCCGGACCGCGTTTTCCGCCCTCACGCGCGCGTCTTCGTAGCTGGCTTTGGCTTTTGTCTGGTCTTTCTGCTGCGCATAAACCGTCGCCATGAGAAAAGACTTCGAGAGCGGCGCGCTCGTTTCGCCGCGCGATTTTTCCGCCGGGCTGCGTTCCAGGATGCCGATCAGCTCATCGAATTTCCGCTCGGACATTTTCAAGTTGTAGCGCGCCAGGGTGATCGTCCCATTGGGGTCGACGTTTTCCGGCCACGTGGCGAGCAATTGTTGCATCGGCCGCAGGTCGCCTTTCGCGTAGAAATCCAGGCGCGCGCGCAGCTCGCGGATGGTGAAAGTGTCCGGCGCTGCCTGGATGGCCCGATCGAAAATTTTCGCGGCCGTCGGGTAATCGCGGACCGCAAAATAATTCATCCCCATGTTTTCGAGCAGGATGGCGTCTTTCGGGTCGAGTGAGACAGCCTTCTCGTAACTCGCGTTTGATTCGTCCCATTTTCCCTGGCGCCGCTGGATCGCGGCCATGGCGCGGAAGACGCCGGCATCGTTCGGCAAACCGCGGCGGGCGGCGGCGAACTCTTTCAACGCTTGGTCGTAATCGCGATCCAGGTAGTAATGCACGTAGCCAAGCGCCAGATGGGTCTCGGAAAGATCGGGCTGGAGACGGACGGCTTCGTGAGCCGCAGCGCGTGCTTTCTGCGCCCGTGACGCTACCGGTTCAACGGCGTAGTAGCTCCAGCTTTCCACATGCGCCAGGCGCGCGTGGGCCAGGGCGAAGGAGGGATCGAGCTGGATCGCCTTTTCGTAGAGTTCGGCGACGCGGACCAGGTCGTCGTGGTGCCGGTCCGGGCGGCCGAAGATTTCGTGCGCTTCGAGATAGAGCAGATAAGCCTTGCCGTTTTCCGTTGGTTTCCTCTCGATTCGCTGTTGTTCGTCGGAGGAAAGGGTGGCTTTCAGGGCGGAGGCGATCTCCTGCGCCAGCTCGCTCTGGATCGCGAACACATCGGTCAATTCACGATCGTAGACCTGGGCCCAGAGATGCTTGTCGGTGGCGGCGTCGATCAATTGCACGTTGATCCGCACCCGGTTTCCCTCGCGCCGCACGCTTCCCTCCAGGATCGTAGCGACATTGAGCGCCTTGCCGATTTCGCGAATGTTTGGCGTCTGCCCGCGGTACGGCATCACCGAGGTGCGCGAGATCACTCTCAGGGCGCCGATCTTGGCGAGGTTGGTCAGGACATCGTCCTGGATTCCGTCGGCGAAAAATGCGTTGGCTGGGTCATCGCTGAAGTTCGCGAAAGGTAATACGGCGATCGATTTGTCCAATCTTCGGGATGGGACGCGCGAGAAGATGAAGTAACCTATTAACGCGGAAATGAGCAGCCCGATAACGGCGAGCGTGAAAATATTTCTTCGCCGGCCGGGCAAAGCAGGGGGACATTCATCCCCGGCAACTGCTTCCGGAGTGACTTTGATCCCATCGGAACCGACATCGAAGGCCCATGCCAGAATGAGCGCAATCGGAAATCCGGCCAGCACGAGGATAATGACCAGGCGCGCAGTCCAAACCGGCAGGGTCAGCGCCGGAAACACCGTGGTCGCGAACTGAATAATCAGCCAGCCGACAACGCTATAGCCTGCGGCCACGCGCCAGACCTTGCGCCGGCGCAACTCACAAAAAAATCCGTAGAGGCGAGAGGAATGAAATGAGTTTCCCAAGGGCGGCGAATATTAAAAAGTTGATCACTTTACACGGAGTCGCGAAATCTTCGACCCAAGTAACCGATCAATTTTGTCGCGCAGGGGAACCGGACAACCGGCGCGCCGGTAAAGTGCCGCCCGGCGATGAGCTGCGGCGGGCGGGAATTTTCCGGTCAGGAATTGGAAGGCAATGACCCCAAGCGCGTAGTCATCTTCGTGTGTTCCGGCGCGTCGGGAGAATTTTCCACGATTCGCCGGCGAGATGTAGTCCGGCGAACCCCACGGCGGTAACGCGGTTTGAGCAATGCGACACGCTCCCTCGAAATCGATGAATTGCACTGTTCCGCGATGAACAAAAATGTGCGACGGCTTGCAATCGCGCCAGGTCCAGCCGGCCGCGTGCATCGTGGAAAGCATCGGCTCCAGTTGTTCGAGAACCTTCTCGGCCCGACGCCAGGAAGATTTTGCCGGTTGCATTCGTTTTGCGGCGACCAGAGGGCGTCCCGGGATTCTTTCGAGGACCAGGTAGCGATTCCCGTTCTCGGTGAACTCCCGGAAAATGCCGGGAACGGGTAACCCGGCTGCCCGCAATTTGCGCAGGACGCGAGCCTCGTGCTGGATGAGCGCGTACCCGTCTCTCCCGTCCCAGTTTGTTTCGCCATGGCGTCGTCCTTCTTTGATTATCACCTGGCGCACAGGCAGAACGGAAAGATCGACGGCCTCATAAACGCCTCCCTTTCCGCGCTGAGCTTTTGCCCGGAAGACGAGAAGGTCGCGCAAGAGCAGGCCACGCTTTTTTGAACTAGTGGCCGGCGGTCTTTGAAAAGGATCGTCCAACCAGCGCGGTACGGCCCGCCCCGGGCCGCGTTTGTCCCGATAGCGTCTGCCTCCTTTTCCATGGATGAATCCAGGCGTGCCGCTGACCGCGCGACGAAACACCCCATATCTGTAATAAACCAAGCTGCCCTTTCGGTATCGCACATCGAAGGGGATACGCGGGCCGGCGAGTCCGCGCGTCGCGCGGTGAAGTTCATCCGCCAATTTCACGGCTTCATCAATCGAGCGTGGATAAATGGTCAGAAACTTCCCAATCTGTGAAAAATCAGCCAGGCCCGTATTGAGCGCCTTCAGCAGTTCCAGGCGGCGAGGAACCTTGAAAAGTGCGTCGGAACTGCGCAGAATCGGCTGGACTCGGGCGAAGACTTCGGTGGCCGAAAGGATGGTGGCCGACACGTGAAGCTTCCAGCCTTGCGCTGGGTCGTCTCCACGAAGGGGGCGGGAATAGGACCAATCCCCGTCAGAAAGGGGCAGGTGTTTTATCTGCGCGAGCCAAGACAGCGACGGCCTGCGCACCAGGTCAAAGAGAGGGAACTGCCAACCGAAGCGTATCCTCTACGCGTTCTGCTGGGCGATAACTAGAAGCAGCAAACCTGAATCCGTGCATCGCCTCATGCTGTCAATTTGGGACGGGGCTATACCCAGATTCTCCAGTTCCGTGACGTCAGGTGAGAAATACTTATTAACGCAATCAATTGCGCCCTTGGAGTTCGCCTGGGCGCTCTTTAGCAGATCGAAGAAGAACTTGGCAAAATCCTCTTTCTTTAGCTCAACTAGGATTTGCTCCAGCGTGTAAGGTTGGCCTGTGGTAGGGTTGCCAGGGTTTATGCAATCCCAACGGGCTTGCTTCTTCTTCTTTCGTTTCCCGGCTGGTTTTTTGGTTGCCATGGTTGTTTACCTCGGGGCGATTACTAAACTTCTTGGGTTGATATAACTATTTACGTCGGTGGGATTACAGGACTCGTTGCAAGGAAGAACAAGCTTTATTTTGGCGCCTGCAAAGAGTGGCGGCGCGGAGCCAGGCGGGCGAGAACCGAGGCAAAACGAGGTTCCGATCGGACGGGATCGAGCCGCGGGTCCACTCTGATCCAGATCACATCCACCGAGCGTTGCTCGATTGCCTTTTCGAGCCAACGCAGGGCGCCATCCATATCGCGCCAGACCGCGCAAATCGTAGCCATATCATAGGGCGAGAATGGCTCTGCCTGCGAGGTCACTTCGTTTACGATTCGATCGGACTCGGCTTTGTTCCCGGCAATGGCGTAGGCGTAGGCGAGTTCTAACTTGGCCCAGCCACTCCCGCTCGAAAGATGCACATACTTTTTCGCGGCTTCAATCCCTTCCGGATACTGTTTGTTATGGAGGTAGGCCTGCGCCAAAACCTGGAAGGCTTGGCCGAAATTTCCTTCGAGATCAATTGCTTTAAGGCAGGAAGCGATTGCGTCCTGATAACGATGCGCGCCGAATAATATTCTCCCCCTGGAGGTCAGTATGACGGCCGCCAAAGGGTCTAGTTTCGCGGCGGCGCTATTTTCCGTGAGAGCTTCGTCGAAACGGCCGATCTGCGCGAGATTCCGGGCGTACCAAAAATGGGCAATGGCACTATTCGAATTTAGCTCGAGCGCCTTCCGAAAGTCCGCTTCAGCGGCTGGCCAGTTCCAGTCGAAATCTGCCAGAAGTATCGCCCGGGAAATGTAGCCCTCGGCCAGATTCTCATCGATCCCAAGCGTCGTTGAAACCTCCAGCCACGCCTTGGTCGACGCTTCGTCGGGAGATAGGGCTCCTGCCTTGCCAAGTAATATGTAAGAATCGGCGATTCCCGCATGGCCCAGCGCGAAGCGAGGATCTATTGCCACCGCCTGTTCGAAAAGCAGGCGCCCCTTTTGAATCGAATCGGCCGTGCGCTTGTTCAGCAAATAGCGGCCGCGCAGATACAAGTCATAGGCCTCCGGGTCATGGGTCGGAGGCTTCGCCAGTTGGTTGGTCTCAGCCAGGCGCAGCTCGATTCGAAGCGCGCTTGCCACTTTTCTTGCCACGTCGCTCTGCAGGGAAAGAAGGTCCTTCTCGGTGGAATAATAAGTTTCTGACCAAAGGTGGAATCCGTTCGCGACATCGATCAGCCGCGCCACCACCCGCACTTTGTCTGTGCCACGATTTACGCTTCCTTCGAGCATGTGGGTGACCTGGAGCTGCCGTCCCACTTCACGGACATCCATCTCTTTGTTCTTGAAGGAAAAGGCGGTGGTGCGAGCGACGACAAGCAGACCGTGGACGTGCGCGAGGGAGTTGATGATTTGCTCAGTGATACCGTCACTGAAGTAGTCCTGCTCTTTCGTCTGGCTCAGATCGATAAAGGGCAGGATGGCGATGCTCTTTAGCGAAACCTTTTCGCCCGAGGCCTGCCATGGGCGGTAATACCGAACCCCCATCACGCCGATCACGGCCAGGAGCACGCCGATGATGACAAAGTCGAGGGTGCGTCCGCTCTTGCGCGCCGCCGGTTTGCTCACCTCAACTTCATCGGTGCGCTGCAATCCTTCCGGGGTCAGTTCGTAAGCCCAGGCCAGAACGAGTGCGACCGGAAAACCGAGCAGCAATACGATTACCACGAGCCGGGCAGCCCAGGTCGGAATCTCGAAAACCGGAAAAGTCTGTGTCGCGACCTGGATGAGTAGCCAACTCACCACGCTATAAGCAATCGCCACCTTGTAGACGTTCCGCCGTTTTAGCTCGGTGAAGAATTTCCTGAAATCCACGGTGTTTTTCCGCAACTGACGAAATGGAAGTCCTATCAGCGGGCCCTTTGGCTGACGAGTGAAATCCGGGTTGCTGCCGCTCCCCGGCTTGAGCTCAGCTCGAGCAGCTACTTTGCGCCCGTGGCAAATACAGTCTGGAAATGCGGGCTCTGCTTTTCCCGCGAGACAACCGTCACTTCGATGTTCTTGAACCCGGCTGATTCGAGAAACTGGTGGAGCTGCACTTCACTGAAACCGAGCCAGTGATCGGCGTAAAGCTCACGGGCGCGCTCGAAGCGATGACTGAGCAAGTCCAGGATCACGATCCGCCCGCCCTTTCGCAACATTCGATAAGCGCCGGCGATCGCGCGCTCGGGATGAATGGCGTGATGCAACGCCTGGCTCAGGATCGCCAGGTCGATACTGCCTTTGGCAATCGGTGGATCCTCAATATCGCCGAGCCGGTACTCCAGGTTGGCGAAGCCGTGCTGCTTCGCGAGTTTCGAACCGAACTCGACCATTTTCGGTGAGTTATCGACCGCGATGACGTTGCGCGCGGTCTTGGCCAGCAGTTGGGCGAGCGTTCCTTCGCCCGCGCCGAGGTCCGCTACGCTCAAGGCAGGCAGCAAACTGATCACCGTATGGGCCAGCGCCTGCCAGGAGCGGCCCGGCACGTAACTCCGGCCAAATTTTCCCGCCAACTCGTCGAAATACTCGCGCGCTTTATCGCGACGCTTCCGGAGCGCGAGCTGCAAGGCGGTCCGATCTCGCGCGGTCTCCGGCATTTCGAGGGCGAGCACGCGCGTGAGCTCGTTCACCTTCGCGCGCGCCGGATTCCGCTCCTCTTTCGCAGTCAGCCCGTAGTAAACATTTTTTCCGGCGCGGCGATCCTCTACCACTCCCGCGCGCTTCAATTGGGCGAGATGACTTGAGATGCGGGATTGCCCCATGCCGAGAATTTCCTGCAACTCCGCCACCGAAAGCTCCTCTTCTTCCAGGAGGAGCAGCAGGCGGAGCCGGGTCGGGTCGGCGAGCAGACGAAGAAAATTAATGGTTGACGCCATTTTGCACCTCCACGATATATCGACGTATCATGATCGGTCAATATGTCCGATCCAAGGGTTTCAGGCCGCAGGGTTCAGGTTTCAGAAAGTAACCCAGCCCCACCTGAACCCTGAATCCCGAAACCTGAACCCTAATTCCAATGCTTCGTCGTTTCATTTTTGCTTCCGAATCCGTGGGCGAAGGTCATCCGGATAAAGTTTGCGACACCATTTCCGACGCCGTCCTCGACGCCTGTCTTCGGCAGGATCGCAAGAGCCGCGTGGCCTGCGAAACCTACGCCAAGAGCAACGTCGTCGTCGTCGGAGGCGAGATCACAATCCCCAATTTGCCGAAAGGCAAGCACTTGGAGGATGTCATCCCCATCAACCAAATCGTGCGCGATACGGTGCGCGAGATTGGTTACGTCCATGATGACGACGTATTTCACGCGAAAAAGATTTTTGTTAACACCGTCATCACCGATCAGTCCCACGACATCTCCCAAGGCGTCGATGCGAAGAAAGCGAAGGGTAAGGAGGGGTCAGAGCAAGGTGCTGGTGATCAAGGACTTATGTTCGGTTTTGCCTGTGACGATACACCGGAATTGATGCCGGCGCCGATCATGTTTGCTCACCGGCTGGGCCGTGAACTCACCCGGATCCGCAAGAGCGGCAAGGCGGAATGGCTGCGGCCCGACGCCAAGTCCCAGGTCTCCGTCATTTACGAAAACGGAAGGCCAGTTGGAATTTCGAACGTGGTCATCTCGACCCAGCACACTGAAGAGAAAGAGCACGCCGAGATCGAGAAGTTCTGCGTCGAAAAAATCATTCGCAAAGTGCTGCCGAAAGCCATGGTCAACGGCACGACTCAGTTTCTCATTAATCCGACCGGCCGCTTCGTGATCGGCGGGCCGCAAGGCGACACCGGCTTGACCGGCCGGAAGATCATTGTCGACAGCTACGGAGGCTGGGGCCGGCACGGCGGTGGGGCATTCTCGGGGAAGGACCCGAGCAAAGTCGATCGCAGCGCGGCCTACATGGGACGCTGGGTGGCGAAGAACGTGGTCGCGGCGGGGCTCGCCACGCGTTGCGAGATTCAATTCGCCTACGCCATCGGCTATCCCGATCCGGTCAGCATGAATATCAACACGTTCGGCACCAACACCGTGAGCGAAGAAGCGATCGAACGCGCGGTGAATCGCACATTTTCGTTCAAACCCGCGGAAATCATCCAGCAGCTCGACCTGCTCCGCCCAATTTACAGCAAGACCACTAACTACGGACACTTCGGCAAAGACGATCCGGACATTACCTGGGAAAAAACGGACAAGGCGAACGCGCTCAAGCGCGCTGCGCGGTAGCTTTAAGATTGAAGTTTTAAGTTTTAAGTATGGCTTATCAGTCGTTTGAGGATCTTGAGGTTTGCCAGCGCGGGTGCCGACTCACCGTTGACATCTTCAAGGCTTTTGCGGCCTGCAAAAACTTTAGCTTCAAGGACCAGATTCAGCGCGCCACGTTGCCGATTCCATCAAACATCGCGGAGGGATCGGAGCGCGGAAGCAGCAAAGATTTTGCGCATTTCTTGAATATCGCAAAAGGGTCTTGCGGCGAATTGCGCACGCAACTTTATATCGCCCGCAAATTGGAACTCTTAACCAAGCCAACTTTCGACGCGTTGGTCAAAGAGTCGAAAGAATTGTCCGCCATGCTGGAAGGCTTGCGCCGTTCCATGCTTTCACGGATTTCGTCGAAATCGAAACGCTCCACTTAAAACTTAACCCTTAAAACTTAAAGCTATGCCCGCTACCACAACCAACCTTCAAACAACTAAAACCAACGACTACAAGGTCGCCGACATCAGCCTCGCTGATTGGGGACGCAAAGAGATCTCAATCGCGGAAAAGGAAATGCCCGGCTTGATGGCAATCCGCGAAAAATACGCGCCGGGGAAACCGCTCGCCGGCGTTCGCGTGACCGGCTCATTGCACATGACAATTCAGACCGCGGTTCTCATTGAGACCCTGGTCGCGCTCGGCGCCGAGGTTCGATGGGCGAGCTGCAACATTTTTTCGACCCAGGACCATGCGGCCGCCGCCATCGCCAAGACAGGCGTGCCAGTCTTCGCGTGGAAAGGCGAGAGCCTGGAGGAATATTGGTGGTGCACCAACCAGGCAATCTCATTCCCGGACGGCAAAGGTCCGCAACTGGTGGTCGATGATGGTGGCGACGTGACCCTCTTCATCCACAAGGGTTACGAGCTGGAAGAAGGCGGCGACTGGGTGAAATCGCCCTCTTCCAACAAGGAGGAGCAAGTCATCAAGGACCTCTTGCAGGAAGTGCAGCGCGAGAATCCGTATCGCTGGCACGAGATGGTCAAGGAATGGCGCGGCGTTTCCGAAGAGACGACGACCGGCGTGCATCGCCTCTATAAGATGCAGCAGCTCAATCAGCTGTTGGTTCCAGCGATTAACGTCAACGACTCAGTCACCAAATCGAAGTTCGATAATCTTTATGGCTGCCGCCATTCGCTCGTGGACGGCCTGAACCGCGCGCTCGATGTCATGATCGCCGGCAAGGTCGCGGTCATCTGTGGCTACGGCGACGTCGGCAAAGGCTGCGCGCAATCGCTTCGGGGCCAGGGCGCGCGCGTGGTTATTACCGAGATCGATCCGATCAACGCGCTCCAGGCCGCGATGGAAGGATACGAAGTCACGACGATCGAAGAGACGCTAGGCCGCGGCGACATCTACATCAGCACGACGGGCAACGTCGACATCATCACCCTTGGGCACATGGAGCGGATGAAGGATCAGGCCATCGTCTGCAACATCGGCCATTTCGATAACGAGATTCAGGTCGATCCGCTCAACGCCCGAAACGACATCAAGCGCACGAACATTAAACCGCAGGTGGACAAATATACGTTTCCTGACGGGCACGAGATTTTCATGCTCGCTGAAGGCCGGCTCGTGAATCTCGGTTGCGCCACGGGACACCCCAGCTTCGTCATGTCGAACTCGTTTTCGAACCAGGTCCTGGCGCAGCTCGATCTCTGGAAGAACCGGGATACCTACAAGATCGGGGTTTACGTTCTTTCGAAAGCACTCGACGAAGAAGTCGCTCGTCTGCACCTGCAAAAAATTGGGGTCAAGCTGACGAAGCTGACGGACAAGCAGGCCGAGTATCTTGGTGTGCCGATCGAAGGCCCGTACAAATCCGAGCACTACCGCTATTAGAGCCATCTCATAATTCTCAGGACCAGAAGAGGCGCTGTAGCCGCCCCGCTGCGTCCGGGCGCTGAGCGGGGAGACACTGCGACACAGCGCCGTGGCTACAGCGCGACAATCTTCATGAGATGGCTGATGGACCAGGGACGTGCGGAAGCACGTCCCTCCGAACGGAGGGCCAGGTGATGTCCGCTACCTGCCTTGCTCTTTCGTTTTGAAGCTGTAATCGGCCAGTTCCCAGCCGTACTTGATCTTCCCGCCGTCCGTCTCGGATTTAACCAGGCCAACGCCGTCGGCATACCAGTTCGTCCTGGTCAGGGGCGCTGTCCCCATAATTTGACTCACCACCTTCATCGCCCGGAATTTGCCGGCCAGAACGGTAATCTCTTCCAAACCGACGACCTGATGGCTCTCGTCGATGTCCGTCTTAGTGTAGTCCTGGCCTTTCCAGGCCCACTTCGTGCCGGCGGTGAGAGGGTTTTGCAGATGCTGTTTTGCCGGTTCGTATTTTACTTCCAAACCTTCGTGCTCCGGGTAGCTCTCCGAGTGCATCAACACCCATCCGCTGGTCTTGGAGAACACCGTGAGGATTTTTGCGCCCGCCAGCTTTTCCACCAGGTAGCGGGTCGTCCCATCAGCCTGCTTTTCCTCACTGAGGACTTTGAGGCTGTGTTCGGTGCCGGTGCCCTCGCTGCGGTAATTCCAGGAATCGCCCACGCGCATCGGGAAATAGTCGGGAGCCGGGGCTTCGGGTTTCTGCGCTGTCGTGGTGACGGCCAGGAACCAGAGCGCAACTGCGGTTGCGTTGAGTGGGCTAATCTTGTTCATCTTTGAGCCTTAGCTTTCGGGCGACGTTCGCTTCGGGTCAGACGCGATATTATTGCTCGCGGCTGGTTCTTTCATGCGGAATATCCAGATAAAGAGAAGCGTGATGGCAGCGGCGATCGCGGCCGAGGCGATAACATCGCTGCACCAGTGATCGTTGACGCCGACTCGGGCGACGGAGATGAAGAGCGGGACGACCAGGAGCGGGATGCGATAACGCGGAAAGAGGAACGCGAGCGGGAAAAACAGGCCCCACCAATGCGCGGAGTGGCCCGAAGGAAAGGAGCTGCCTCGTTCGCCGAAAAAGTTCCAATCCCAGTTGCCCGCCTGAATGACTTCGAAGGGGCGTAGCCGATCGAAGACGTTCTTCAACGTCCCGGCCGTGAGCCGCGCCACGATGTGGGTGACGCCGATGAAAAAAATCATCCACGCGGCCGCGCGGGTTGACTTCCATGCGAACAAAATGGCCGCTGCTGCGAGCAACGCATAGGTGAGCGCATATCTGTCGATCGTGAAACCGGAAATTAAATCCAGGAATTCGGTGCCTTGCTGCAGGATGACCGACGACCTGCCGTCCACTTTTTGAACAAAGGCCGCGATCGGTTGATCGAAAAAGAAAATGCTCAGGAGCGTGAGCGCGAGAGCCACGAAGATGCTGTAGACGATCTGCCGTTTATTCATCGGTGCCTAGACTCTTGGTCATCCGCACCACTGGCAAGCTCAACCCGTTGACCAGCGCCACTTCGTAGCGCTCACCGGTTTCATAGTGGAACGCCCGATAGAACGGCACGCCGGGAAGGGTGGCGACCAATTCGATCGAGCGAAATCGCGCAGAACGAATGGCATCTTCGCACGCGAAAAGAATTGCCCGCCCGAGGCCGTGGCGAGCGTAAACCGGATGAACAAAGAAGGCGCGAATGCGAGCGGCGTCGTGCCGCGGATCGAGCAGGGCATCCGCCACCGCGCGAGCGGCATCGCTTCCGAAGAGCGATTCGCGTTTGCTCCATCCGCCGCAGGCGATGATGGATCCCTTGTGTTCGATCAGGAAGTAAGTCTGGTCGCTGATCAATTGGCGATCGACGCCGAAGACGGATCCGAGGGCCCCGTCCATTTGCGCGGCAGAGTAGTGGGCCGATTGGAGCTCGCGAACGGAACGTTCGATCAATGCTTCAAGCTCTGGAATGTCGGCCTCGGTCGCGAGACGCAATGACCAATCCATCGCGAGTGATCTACTCGCGGCGAGCAATGATTTCGAGAAACATCGGCGTCGTGAACCACGAGCCCTCGTTAGCTTCCGCCTCCTTGAACTCGCGCAGGACATCGGCCGTCCACTCCGGTGTGACCCGGCCGAGTTCCCGCAAACGCTCGAGATTGATCTCGACGAAGCTGGCCGGCCATTGCCAGGTGTAATCGCGCGGCGACACCGTGCGCACTTGCGGCCGGATTTCGACCACCCGCAGGCCCGCCGCCGCCAGCAACCGCGGCAGCTCGCGCGCGATGTTCGGCTCGCCGCCGGAGGCGCGCCAGCTTGCCATCACCTCGACCATGAAACTCTCCAGCGCGGGTTTGGTCGGCATCACGCGGAACGTTTCGTAGTCGCTGTATTCGTGAAAAATTGCGAACCCGCCCGGCCGCAGCGCGCCGGCGATAGTCTTGATCAATTTTTCCGGTGACGAAACGAATGACGCCACCCAGCGACACCACGCCGCATCGAAATGCAGGTCCTCCAGCGTGTGCTCTGTCAGATCTGCTTCACGAAACTCTACGTTGGCGAGTCCGAGACTCTGGCAGCGCGCCCGCGCTACTTGGAGAAAGCGCGCCGAGCGCTCGATCGCCACCACGGTGCCGGTGGGGCCGACGATCTCCGCGAGATCAGCCGTCGCGTAGCCCGGGCCCGCGCCGGCATCGAGCACGCGCCAGCCATGCGTAATGCCTACGCGCCGCCAGCAATCGGCCACGACTGATCGCCAGACTCGGTGCTGCAGCCCGAGGCGGGCGACTTCTTCGTCGTGCGTGCCCAGGACGTATTCCCTCTCTTTTTTCTCAGGCACGACCGATCGATCCTTTCGCAGTGGCCGTAGGACGCATGGGGCAACTCACGCGTCGGCCAGTGAGAAAAACAAGAACGGAATTCCGGCAGTGAATTTGTCTTTCGCCGTCATCCCGAGCCGCGCAGAGCGCACCGCGCCTGACAACTCGCTTCGCATAGCGAAGCGGCTACAGCTGTAGCCGCCGCCCTGTGGGCGGCGTAAAGTATGCGCTCAGTTCACGTCGCGCGCATACCAATCGACTTTGCGCGTCACGTACATCACCACCGCGAGCACGACGAAGAGGGCGATCGTTCCCATGAGCAGCGCGTAATCCTGCTGCCGCAGGGTGATGTAAAGAAACGTATAAACACCTGCGAGGCCGCCGCCGATCATGAGCGTGCGCATTCCTCCTCCGAGGAAGTGGCTGCAATACCACGTGATCAGTGCGGTGGCCGCCAACGCCGCGAGCAAGTAGGACAGGCTAAACCCGATGAATTCCGAAGCGGACAGCAACGCGAGGTAGAAAAGACAAAGAGCGGCGCCGACCATCAGGTACTGCAACGGATGGATTTTTTGGCGCGCGGTCACTTCGAAAAGGAAGAAGGTCGTGAAGACGAGGACGAAGAAGAGCACGCCGTATTTGATCGAGCGCTCCACGTAGCGATAGGCATCGAGCACCTTGAGAAACTGCGCCCCGAAAAGCGATGCGGTAACGGAGGTGGTCGTGAAACGCTCATTCCCGGCCCGGCTTGTCCACCGTTGCGGATAATCGCGTCCGTAATAGGAGACCTTCCAATTGGCGTCGAATCCATCCGGGCGGACGGAGCGTTCGGCGGGAAGGAAGGCGCCGCGAAAGCCCGGGTCGCGCCAGTTTGATTTCAGCGACACCTTGTTTTGCATTCCGAAAGGCGCAAAGAAAATTCCGCCGCTGCCGTTGATATCGAGCGCGATGGAGAAGGCAGTTTCCGCGACGATCGGTTGGTCGTTCGCGAGTGGCGCCGTCACTCCGGTCGTGTAGCCCGGCAATTGCGAACCCGGTTGGAGCGGCCGTTTCGCTCCGTTCCAATCAAGCACCAGGCCCTCCCGTGTTCCGCGCAGATCGCTCACCGCCAGCGTAACCGCGGCATCTTTCCAGAGGATATCTTTCGGGTCGATTTTAAGAGCCGCGAAATCCGGCGGCGCAAAGCGTCCCGAGATTTTGATTTCTCCTCGAAAAACCGCCGCGTCATAAATCCCGCGATGCAGCGTCTGCGTCCGGATGTCGCCCGAGATTTCGAGAGCGTCCGGCAGGAAGTAGGCGGTAGCCAAAGTCGTTTCCTCCACCTCGCGCGATTCGACGCGGCCGTCCGGCAAGGTGACGGCCCGGACGACTTTGCCATGGACCTGATACGGAACACAAAGAACCGGCCCGATGATGTGCTGCTCCTTGCCCCATGAGGCCGTGATGTCGTTGACGGCTTCGTCCCTGCGCGTGAGGCGATCGCTGAGGACCCCTTCGATCATGGCCAGCGGAATCAACAGGAGCAAAATGAGCGCGCCCACGCCGGCGAGCTTGAGGATGGTGCTGTGGCGCCGGGTAAAGGAGGGCGGCGACTTGGGCAGTGGTGGAGGTGTTTCAGGCATAAGATGAGATTGGTTGAGCGAAATTGCCGCGGCAATGAGAATAGGGCAGGGTAAAATGTCGGGGCCGCTTTATTCGTTCACCCCGATAGGACGATCAAAAAATCCTAGAATGCGACCTTTTCAGAAGCCTTGCGAACCGGTAGAGAGCAAGGGGAATCCCGGAAACCCCCGTCGCGATGAGTTGCTTCCGTTTCAGCGCCGGCTTCCGCTGCTCTTCGCGCACTGAGCGAAAGAGAAGAGCGAATAGGTCAGGTTCGTTGATGATCCCAATGGCAGCTTTATTCAGCGATCCAGGGCATGGCGATAGAATCTGGTGTCTACCGCCATTTTCGGAAAGGTCGGCGGCAGTTCGGTGGGGGTAATTCGCTGAAGTCGTTCCGCTCGTAGAAGCGATGGGCGGCGAGGAACTTCTCGGTTGTGCCCAGGTAAACCTGGCGCAAGCCCCGCGAGCGGCCCACGCGAGCATGGTCTCGAGGCCTTTCTGCTACCCTCTCGGCTCATACCGCATCGCCACCGCCCCGGAGGCGAACTCCAGCCGGCTTACGAGCTTCAAGTCGACATGCTTCGATAGCCCGGCGAACAACGTCGGGCCATGGCCCGCTAGCCTGGGATGCACCACGAACTCGTACTCATCGATCAATCCCAGCTCCGCCAACGCCAGCGGGAGCGTCACGCCTCCTGTAAACAGTCCCTTGCCCGGCTCCCGCTTGAGCTGCTGAACGGCCGTCCCCAGATCCCCGCGCACGAGCTCCGCGTTCCAGTCGACCCGGTCAAGAGTGCTCGACACGACGTACTTCTTTGCCGCGTCGATCGTCCGGGCGAAGGGTTCCATCCAATCAGGCCTCCCTCCCGTCCGCGCGGGCGGCCGAAACGCTGCCTCCATCATTTCGTAAGTCACCCGGCCAAAAAGGAGAGCATCGGCCTGTTCGAGGTTTTTCACCGCGTGACGATGTAAGTCTTCGTCCGCCGGAATTGCACGATGATCGCAGCACCCGTCCAAGGTGACGTTGATGGAATATCGAAGGGGTCGCATTACGCAATACTACCGATCCTGATAGGGTGGCCGAACGACCCAAGCTCAACGACCCGGCGCACGGGGGAAAGACTGACCCTTCTGGCCTGCCCTTGGAATGTCCGTGTGGCGTTAGGTTCCATATGTGTTGAACGCGAACAGCAAGCTCAGCGAGAACGAAAAAAGCGTCAGAAGGAAAGCTGCAACCCACGACGGCATGATGCTGGAGGCACGCGCTCGCAGGAAGAGGTAATACCCGGTGAATGCGACCGCTGCCGGAAAAAGGAAGACAACGAACTCCGAGGGAAGCGCGAAGGAGCGAACAAACGCGCGACTGCCGTAGAGGAAGAAAACGATGGCAACATGGCCAACGACGAGGCAAGCAATGCCCGCAATGAACGACGTAAGGCTCAGCCGAATCGGCGCCGAAGAGGAACGAGCGGTGCTCACCATCTAACGAGAACAAGATGAGCGACGGACACCGAGAGCGAGCGTGGCCCGGAGTGAAAGCGCACTCGCTACGCAAAGCGTAAACGCGCGGCGGGTGGCCGTTCGCTCCATCGCCTTCCATGA
>Ga0190272_10000286_pt1 | contig 28848 bp, 23 predicted proteins | sample Popmic504T_FD_133746 | JGI IMG/M metagenome (GOLD analysis project Ga0190272, IMG submission 133746) | Populus adjacent soil microbial communities from riparian zone of Shoshone River, Wyoming, USA - 504 T | ecosystem: Environmental > Terrestrial > Soil > Riparian zone | place: USA: Wyoming...
AGATCGTGAAGGCGGACGCCGGTAAGGAGGCCAGTCACCATGTTATAGACCTTCGAGCCAAGTCGTTTGGTCCACTTGTCGCGTCGGTAAAAGCGCCATCCGCTTACAAGGTCATAACCTTCGTCCAGCTTTTTCAGAAGCAGCGGTAACTGCTCGGGCAGGTCCTGAAGATCGGCGTCAATTGTCACGATGACATTGTGGCGCGCGGCTAGAAATCCAGCCGCAAGGGCCGCGGATTTGCCGAAGTTTCTCCTGAAGCGAATAAACCTTACTGAAGGGTTGGCGGCTTTGAAGGTCTTGAGCAATGTGACCGAGCCATCGATGCTGCCATCATCCACAAAAATAATCTCGTAGGTGCAATCAATGGAAGCAAGGACCCCCACCAACCTCTGGTAGAGCTCCTCCAGCGTCGCCCGCTCGTTGAGGAGAGGGACAACCACCGTCAGCGTCAATGGGCGTCTTGCGGTGCTCATGTCTGCAGCCCAGTAAGCGTCACACGAATTGCTTCCTTCCAGATTTTTGCTCGCGATATGTGAGCATCGAGACCGAACGTGCTTACTAACGGGTCAAAAACCATCCCGCATAGGGCGCGAACGACTCGGTCATCACGATATGATAAACTCCGTGACTAAACCAATCTCGATACCAAGTGTGCAGAGCAGGGTTCTTAAACATATTCGATTTACTATATAAATATTCTGATGAGTTCGACAAGTTACGATAGTTCGTCTGAGGGAGGCCCAGTCGGGGAAGCTGAGGAGGAGATAGCAGTAATATCTTCTTTGTCCTCTGATCGGTCTGATCGGCTCCCATCCACGCCCGTAACCGTCATTAAACCCTCCAAACCGTGGTCCCCGCTTAATTTCCGCGATCTGTGGGCTTATCGTGAGTTATTGGGTTTCTTAATATGGCGGGACATCAAGGTTAGATACAAACAAACGCTGCTAGGAGTCGCGTGGGCAATCATCCAGCCGCTGGCCATGATGCTCATCTTTACTTTCTTCTTTGGTCAACTGGCCCAGATTCCCACTGAAGGAATACCCTCCGGACTCTTCTACTATTCGGGGTTATCACTCTGGATGTTCTTCTCAAATTCCGCAATCAGCGGTGCCAACAGTTTGATTGGAAATACAAACCTGATCACCAAAGTGTACTTTCCCAGGTTGGTGATTCCGAGCGCGGCCGTTGGCGCCGGAATAATTGATTTTGCCATTGCCTCCCTCTTGCTCTTTCCCATGCTTCTCTACTTTGACTTTTCAGTAACCTGGAAGTTACTGATGCTGGTACCTATCTTCGTGGGATTGGCGTTACTCACACTTGGAACCGGAGTGTTGTTCTCTGCTTTGAATGCCAAGTACAGGGATGTGCGGCATGCGCTTCCTTTCCTGCTCCAAATCTGGATGTTCGTTTCACCAATCATTTATCCCTCCAGCATAGTGCCCCAAAAATGGCGCTGGATAATTGTGCTAAACCCTCTGACTGGACTTATCGAAGGTTATCGCGCGGCATTGTTTGATCGCCCGATCGTTTGGGGACCGCTAGTTTATGCATTAGTGTTTGCAGTCATTTTGCTCTCGATCGCAGCATATTCTTTCAGGCGCATGGAGAGGAGTTTCGCGGAAGTGATTTAGTGAGTACTCATGAGACCAATGATCAAAGTTGAAAATTTGAGTAAGCAGTATCACATCAACGCGTCTCAGGGCACAGCGATTCGCTATGACACGATACGCGAGTCGATGGTTAAGGCAGTGCGCTCATCGTTTAGCCGCATGAGAGGAAATGGACGTCCCAAGGAGAGGTTGTGGGCCCTTAAGGATGTGAGCTTCGAGGTCAAACCGGGTGAGGTGATGGGTATAATCGGCCCAAACGGTGCAGGAAAATCTACCTTGCTCCAGATCCTGTCGCGAATCATTGAACCGACTACCGGATACGCGGAGCTATACGGCCATGTCGGTAGCTTGCTGGAGATCGGGACCGGCTTTCATCCGGATTTGAGCGGCCGCGAGAATATTTATCTGAACGGAGCGGTGTTGGGAATGAAGCGCCGCGAGATCAGCGCCAAGTTCGACGAAATTGTGGCCTTCGCAGGGATTGAGCGATTTCTGGAGACGGCGGTCAAGCGATACTCAAGTGGGATGTATGTGCGACTGGCTTTTGCGGTAGCTGCACATCTCAATCCGGAGATCCTGATCATCGATGAAGTGCTGGCAGTCGGCGATGCCGAGTTCCAAAAGAAGTGTCATGAGAAGATGGCCGAAGTGATTAAGAGTGGAAGGACCATTCTGCTGGTAACGCACTCAATGCCCGTCATCACTCAACTGTGCCAGAATGCCATTTTGATCAAGAGCGGACGTCTTCAAACAATTGGGCCGGCCGCTGAAGTTGTCGATCACTATCAAAGGATTTCGGAACCTCAGCCGAGCGCAGTGCAATAAGGGAATCTGAGTACTGATGCAGTTTCGCGGAGCAAGTGCAGAACCCAGCGCGGTAGCGCGGGATGCTAGAGGTGGCGAGAGTTAAAGAGGTTTAACTATTTGGTTTTGAGTAGCCTCAAGGATTCCGCGCTACCGCGCTGGGTTCTGTATTGGTTGCTTTGAATCAAACTGCTTAATACCGAATCCGGGCCTCGATTACAACGTTCCGGTGCTGGATAACAAAGACCAAGTGATTGCCACTCAAGCCAATTAGATCATGAAAGCTTCCCGGGCGCGTCGCGGAAAACTCGCCAAGCCAAAACCCACCAGGCCAGTAAAAACAGATCAGAGGTTGACGTCGTTCCTGTCGACGGAAAGCCACCTGATCGCGATCGTTTCGTTGGTCATACTGGTATTTCTTTGTTATGCAAACTCACTCGGCAACGAGTTTGTGTTCGACGATATTTACCTCGTCGCTCAAAACAAACAGATTCGAAGTTTGAATTTGCCGCTCTTGTTAGGCACTTACCGTCCGTTGAGAGACATAACCTATGCACTGGATTTTGCCCTTTGGGGTGAAGGTCCTTTTGGCTTCCATCTAACAAACATGATGCTTCACGCTGCAAATACCGTGTTGGTATTTGTCCTTGTTCGCAAACTCGCTAACGATCTTCTGTCGGCCGTATTAGCGGCGCTGATCTTTACTGTTCATCCGATCCAAACCGACGCCGTAAGCTACATTTCTGGTCGGCGAGACTTACTCTTTAGCTTTTTTTACCTACTGGCCTTCTATAGTTACCTCAATTATTTTCGCAGCCGATGGTCGGTGCGAATGGTCGTACATCTGTTGTTGTTTATCGTCTTCTGGGTGCTCAGTTTGATGTCCAAGGAGATGGCAGTTAGTTTGCCGATTCTCATTTTTGTCTGGCACTACTGCGACGCCTGGGAGGAAGGACCCGTTTGGTGGCGGCAGGTGCTTCAAACTGCTCGAAGAACATTGATGAGGGACAAGTGGTCCTGGCTGGTGTTGTCTTTGGGAGGGATTGCATTCACTGCGTATTGGGTCACTGTTAAGGGGGCGTCGCGAAGGGTTCGTTTAGGTAACGTCGAGTACTGGGGCGGGAGCTTCTATACCAATTTTCTGACTGTCATACGCGTCCACGCGTGGTATCTAAAACAACTAGTTTTTCCGACGCCGATCGCTCAATACCTTGGGGCCTTTGAGGTTTCACAATCGGCGTGGGATTGGAGCTTTGTGCTTTCGTTAGGGATCGTGGCAGCAGTTTTGTTGTACGGCTTCTGGTTACTCAATCGGGACAGGCTAATGGCTTTCGCGATCTTCTCTTACTTTGTTTTGCTATTACCTGTAAGCCAGATTATCCCTCACCACGAGCTGCTCGCAGACCACTATTTGTATCTGCCATTGATGAGTTTTGGCCTGTTCATTTCTCTTCTCGTTCGTAAACTCATTAGCAACAGAACTCTGTCGAGAAAAACTGCCTATGCACTTGCGGCTATTGCGGTCTTAATTCTAGCTGCGATGACGATCATGCAGAATCGCACCTGGCAAAACGAACGTACTCTTTGGGCGGCCAATTACAAAGCGGTGCCGAATTCGCCGCGGGCAGCACTCAACCTGGGAAATACTTATCAGGACACTGATCCCGAAAAAGCGGTAGAGCTCTTCAAAACTGCGCTGCAGTTGAACCCGACACCTGAAATCAAACGGACCCTATATGACCGCCTTACCGTCCTACTGATCGCGCAGCAGAAACTCAGCGAAGCGGAATTCTATGTTTCCGAGGTACTCGACAAAGCACCCAACGATTTTTTTGGAAATCTTTGGGCAAGTCAGATCTACATGTTAAGGAAGGAATGCGATAAAGCTCGCGCCCGCTTGTCTCTTGCCAATTCCTCGACTGGCAAACTGCGCGAGGTTCAACTTGCTGAACAAGCCGAGATTCAACTGCAGCAGCAATGCGGTATCAGGTGATGAGATAACTAGTCGTCCCGCCGACATGCGAGAGAAACCACTCGAGCAGCCACTCTCATCAATTGTGTTTCGGAAGCTAACAGGTGTTCAGAGTACAACCCCGGGGTCCCCGCGCGGGCAGCCCGCGTGGGGTGGTCGATTCAGGTTGCATCTTCGCGACCACTGTGCAAAGTTTCCAGATGCTTCTACCCCAGGGCCGCAAGCTAAAGCTTGTACTCTATACGCCTGTTATCGCCGACGTTGACACTACTTCTCTTTTGGATAGTAAGCCCAATATCCTGACATATCTTTTCGAGTATAAGCGGCAGCGTTCGCATGCTGCATAGGATGCAGTTCTCTATCTGACCAGGGACCGATGTAGTACTCGCCCAGGGCTAAGCCAGTTCCGGCGCCGATGAGTCCGGGAGGTGTTCGGTCAAAGTATTGTTGCCAATACTTCTCTGAGTAGAACAGAGCGCAATAATCTGTCTGGCCAAATTCGTCTATGAAGACGTATCCCGTATCAACCAGATTGGGCCAAATGTATCTCACGCAGGTTTCCAGGCTGGCTTCCAGGTCGACGTCAATGAAGGCCAATAACACCGGACGGTCAAGTACTGGAAGAGTGTCGCTAAACCATCCTTTGACAAACTCACAGCACTCTATCGCTCCATAGCGTTTGATATTCGACTTGACCTCTTCCAGCGTTCCGCAAAAATCACCCTTGTTGTAATGCTTTGCCTCCCGATCACCAACCTCTCCCGCAGGAAGGCCTTCAAACGAATCATAAATCCACAACTTTCTTCCAACTATCTTGCAGACCAGCGACAGATTGGCGGCAGATACACCCTTCCACGTTCCGCACTCGATAATGTCCCCCGGAACGTCGGGCGCCGTTTCGAGTATCTTAAGGGCCATTGCAAGATGCGACTTGTATGAAGTGCCGCTGCTCATACGCAGGTTGTTCAAAAACATTTTGAAGCCCAATTTATATTTCTTAAATAGAGTTAACCTGTACGACTCATGGATCGCCCTGGAGTTTAGGATAAATAGAATGCTGATGGGGACGGACAGAATGAAGTAGACCTTCATGAGAAAACGCGGCATTGGGTTATTCTTCTCGTAATCTTTCTGGAGTTTTCCTGAGTTACTGGCCGCCAAGACGTCAAGAGCGCCAAAAGAAACTTAATGCAGATGACCCAATATCTTCGTTAACTAAAAGAGCTTTGCTTTTCCCGGCGCCCTTGGTGTCTTTGTGGCTGTGGGGTTCAGCTGGATCGAGACCGACTCTTAGTCAAACGTTCCTTTGCTTCCAGTAATATTGGTGGCGTTAAGCGAGTTAAGAACGAAAAAACTGAAGCGCCAAGTCCCTCTCCGGGCCGTCTTTGGAATAGAGTGGTATGGACTGGTGAAGCCTCATCAGCTGGCCGTCCATTTGTGTAATAGTACAAGGCCAGCGACTTTCGCGTTTGATTATCAAGGCAATTTAACGGATCAGGATGACCATGAAATGAATGGTCCGTGGTGGTGAAAACAACGCACCGGTTAAAGATTGGCGATATCTTTTTTTCACATCTCGTCATCTCTTTATTCCACAACTCAAGGTGTCCGCCGTATTCCTCTTTCCAATCCCTGTTAAGGTAAATCAGAATGTTCAGCCGCCGGTCAAGGCGTAGTTTGCTATACCAATTAAAATCCGCATGTACCTTCAGGAAACCACCCTTTTTGATTTGATGGAGCCCACCTCCCCACAAATAGGGATCGGGTATTAGTCCTTCAATACCTGTCAAAGCTTCGAGGAAACTAACGAACACCGAAGAATTTAAGCTGTGGAAGAGACGCCGGGTGTTGTGGCCCATTTGAGTTTCATCTCTCAGGGCGAGTTTCTTTTCCGAAGGATTATGAAATCTTCCCCAGTTAACGGCCTCGGGACCGGGAAACTCATCGAGTACGTCACTCAAAATTTCTTCGTTAAGAAAATCGTCTACAACGATGTGAGGAAAAGGCTTTGCTTCGCTATAAGCAACCCGATGGGTTTCCGCTAGTGCTTTAAGCGTATCGAGATCAAGCATCTGAACATCGGCGGAATGCATAACCAAGGCAAGCTCCTATTCGAAAATCAATCGGCGGATCAGATAAAAGTGACTGGTCGATAACAGGCGGACAGAGTACAAGTGTTAGCGTGCGTGGTTGGCTGGATGCCAGCTACCTGGTCGCGAAGCAGCAACCTGAAGGTTGTACTCTAAACACGCGTTGCACTGCTCGAACTTCATTCTCAGCCATCAACGGCATGCTCTGGAAGTGTGCTCACATTCTGTCGGCGTGAACGTCCACGTTCACGGCCGAGAACGAAAAACTGGTCCCATGCGTAAGACCATCGAATTTTCCTCACGACCTCCCAGTCCGATACAACCCGCAACGCTTCAACGCGTTCACTCCGTTTCCTGATCCGCTTTAGACGCTTTAAAACCCAGACGAAGGAGCGGCCTTTTGCACGCATGAATCCCCAACCACGGATAAGGCAATAACCCCACATGAAGACTTCCGTGAGCATCAGCACGGGCGCGAGATATAGGAGCGCAGGCTTATGCAGGTAGGCCACGAGCATCGCCCATCGGTTTCGCTCGAGCAGATAAAGCTTCTCGGGATACATCGACAAAAAGTAATCGTGACGAACCACCGAAGCGGGTACACAATAGAGATTAAACCCCATCATATGTAACAACCACGAGAAGTTTACATCCTCATGATATAGAAATCCGTCGTCATCCATTCCACCAATTTTATCGAGGATCGCTCGACGCGTTACGAAAGCACTTCCCTGGATGCCTGACACGCTGACCGGAGAACCGGCAACCTCCGTTACATGTCTTCCCAACCAGCGATTGAACCCCAGGCCGGTCACGTGAACGTCCTGTCCGGCGGCGTTAATCCTTCCTCCCTCTGCCAGGGCAATCAATGGATTCACCGCACCTGCCTTCTCATTCTGCTCAAGAAAGAGCACCAGCGGTTTCAGCCAACCTTGGTCCACCACGACGTCCATGTTCAGAATGGCGACGTATTCACCTGTTGCCTGTGGAAGAGCAAGATTTACCCCACCGGCATACCCAAGATTCCGGGCACTAAGAATTACGGCAATCTCCGGAAATCTGGTGGCGAGATCATTGAGCAGCGCCAGGCTACCGTCCGTGGAAGCATTATCGACTACGAGAAGTTGGCGGTGAGGATAAGAATCAGCTATCAACGATTCTAGGCATTTGGCCAGTTTGTCACCGCCGTTGTAATTCACGACGATGACGGAGACGATGGACGCACTTGCGCCAGACACCGACGCCTTGCCGGCCATTTTTGCCTCTGGGATTACAGCCTCTTTCATGCTTCCTGGTTATTCAACCTGACGCGGTCCGGACCCCATCAACGAACGTCCATGCCTCTGGTCTTCAGCGAAAGACTGAAGCTGGACGTCAAGCTCTTGAAAACGACGGCTAATGGTATGGAGTATGAGTCCGACCAGAACAAAAATTAACCCGCTCAAAACCATACCCATCGCCAGGATTGCGGAGGGTAGATGAGGAACCAGCCCCGTCTTGAGATACTCGATGAATACCCACGTCCCGGGGATACAACCCAATACAATCAGGATTACACCCAGGCCGCCAAAAAACGTGAATGGGCGATAATCTCGAAATAGCGCAAGGATAGTGCTGACGATGAGAAAACCGTCAGGAACAATACGGATTTTCGAACGGCTTCCTGATATCCGGTGGGTCAAGTTTACCGGTAACTCAACTACAGTGAACCCTCGTTCGAGCGCCTTAATCGTCATCTCAGTTTCGGTCTGAAAACCCCCACCAAAAAGCGGCAGTCCGCGCACAACTCGCTTGCTGAATACGCGATAACCGGAGAGAAGGTCAGTAAGCCGGACGCTGAAAATTGAATTCAGCATCAGTCTGAAGAGCCGATTGCCGAATCGGTTGAGGAGACGAAATTCGCTAGTCGCCATTTGATGAAGTCGCGAACCTATAACCATGTCCGCCTGACCGCTCCGAATCGGTTCAATTAATCGAGCTATTGCATCCGCGGGGTAAGTGCCATCCCCATCCACTATCACATAGATGTCGGCTTCGATTTTTCGAAACATCGACTGGATGACATACCCCTTCCCCTGTTTGGGTTCATGAAAAACAATGGCGCCTGCCCGAACGGCCTCGGCCACTGTGTCATCCGTAGAGTTGTTGTCGAAGACAAAAACATCAGCGGTGGGTAATTGACTCTGGAATTGCCGGACAACCTCAGCGACAGTGGCTTCTTCGTTATAACAAGGAATGAGCACTGCAATGGTCGGCTCCCTCTGCTCCTGCGTCCTGAGATAAGAGCGCCTGGGCTTAATTGCCGCTTCTACCATGTCATCCTTCATTCCCATTATTTTCCAGGAAGCAGCTGTTCGGTTGCCCGCCTTCTCCACGATTTGAAGTAATCAACAAGCGCCACCCTCGTAACGGGTGTGGCGAGGAATGTAGAACTAATGACGAAGAATGTTACACCAGCTAAGACCATAAGTAGTTGAAATCGGGGACCACTTCTCGGCATCACCGCCGAACAGAACAAAGTAGCGCCAAGTGAGACTGCCAGAGGAATCCCAAAATCCTCAAAATACCATTTCCACTGTTCACCCTTAAGCACTTGGCGGTGAATAAGTTGAACCCCGATCAGCACTAAGGTGCAATTGAATATAAACCAGACGAGCGCTGCGCCGATTGCTCCGTAACGCGACGCCATCAAAACAATTGAAGGCGCCAGAACGAAAACTGAAATGACATTGATGTAAAGGATTAGTTTGGTGCGGCCATAGGCCATCTGCAACGTGTAGGGTAAATGCATTAACCCATTTAATGCTGTGCCGATGGCCAGACAGGCGAGGACTAAGTGAGAATATTCAGCGGCCGTTGAATTTGCGGTCCAGAGAAAGAGTATTTCTCTGGAGTAGAAAGCTATTACCATCGCGATCGGGAGAAGCAGCACTGACATTAACTGACAACCACGATGATAAAGTTCCTTCAATCTTTGTTCATCGCCAACACTAACCAGTTGGGTGAATCTCGGAAATAGAGCAGACATTACTGGGAAGACGAACATAAAGAGCCCGCTCGCCGCGGCACTGGCAAGAACGTAGTATCCAAATTCTTCCAAGCTCAAAAGCTTGCTCAAAATGACCTTATCCATTTGAAAGAGGATCGCTGCGATGATGATGATACCGCTCATTCCTGCGGTAAACCGCCACGTGTCTCGTAGAAGCTCTCGTTGAAAAGTTGCAGTAGTCAGCGAAGGCGGAAAAGCCTTCCACAAAGACCATCCAGTCAAACAACTTTGCAACAGACTTACCACAAGCTGCCAAAGGAAAAAAGCCTGAAGAGTTGGGGAAATCTTCCAGAGAATCAGAATAGAGCCCAGGCCCCGAATTGTCGCAATGCCGACGATAATAGTGCTTAAAGAGACCTGCCGCTGAAGGCCCGACAGCCCTCCAGAGTACAAACCGAACGGCCATTGTAGAGCTATGGTCAACCCCATCAGGCGAATCGCCTGCTCAATAGTTTCCGTGGAGAGCTGTTTAGCTTGCACCCAATTACCGGCAATTAGCGGAGCAAGTGCAAAGATTGAAACTCCGATCAAAATCCCTAACGTCCAGTAGATCAGTTCCAACGTTCGCAGCAGATTGCGCATCTGCTGACCACTGCCATCGGAAACGGAAAGTCGTGCCAATTCCCGATTGAGTGTAGCGCTCAATCCCAAATCCAATAGCAGACAAATACTCTGTAGCGAAACAAATATCCCGATAACCCCCCATGCTTCTATACCAAGGAACCTCATATATACCGGAATCAGAAGTATCGCGATTAGGGCTGTACAGCCGTTACTCACAAAATTCGCCACAAGGTTTCTTTGTACAGTGCTGATCAAAGCCTGGCCACCTAATTTCATGTCACTTGAAGGATTCGCACTCTTATTGTAAGAGCGGGTCTCATTCGCGCCCAGTACGAATGAATCCAGGAATAAGAACGATTTGAATTAAGACCATGCCTAACACTGGCCCGGATAGGTCATGAATTCGCAATCGTGAAGGGTTTCCCTCGCCAAGTGGCGCGGCGTTTCAACGCGTCAGACGCGAGAGAGCTGAGTAGATAATCGGAGGCACGATTCGCTTCGCAACTCTATTAATCGGAATTAGCAGACGATGGGAGGGTTTGTATGCTCCGTCAATTCCGAGGGGGTTTGGTTCATACATCGCCGACAAAGCGGCGGAACTGAGAGCATCGATAATCTCCAAAAACTTCTCCGGAGCGGAACATAAAGCATCCTGATATTGATAGATGTATTCCGGTTTCCAATCCCACCAATGGATCGCGAGAAGCCGCTCTATGGAGTCGTCATCGAACCTTTTCTTTACGCAACGCCCCGGATTACCCACCATGATTGCGAACGGAGGAACGTCGCTCGCAACTACCGCCGACGCCCCGATGACAGCACCGTGGCCAATCGAGACACCCGGCAGGATCGTGGCCCCGTAGCCGATCCAAACGTCAGAGCCGATCCTCGTCACGCCTGAACGAACGGCGTTGCGGAAGCGGATCTTCATAGGGTCACCTGCCTCCGCCTCCGGATCCTCGCCGTGAAACCAGTAGAAGGGAAACGTTGAGGTGGCCCGATAGTTGTGCTCGCCACCTCCCATAATTCGCGTCGCGCCCGCGATCGAACAATATCTTCCGATCTCAATCCGATCATCTGCCGAATAGAGAATCAACTGCGGATCCCCATATGTCCCCCGTCCTATAGAAACACGAGGGTCGTGATTGCGGACGCGCAACTCTTTCCAGGAGCTACTATCAATGATCTTTTGAGACTGATTCATTTCCTTGATCTCAACGACTTGTCATCGACATCGGTCACTGGAGCGACCCCTTATACTTCAGCCTCCATCGCGTCGTCCAGTTAATGAAGCTTCAAGAAGCTCAAGGCGTCGTTTGATATCGGAGACCTTCCATAGCCCCAGCGATTTGTCATCAAAACTCCCGTTTTCTTCGGTGCAATTCTCAACAAGGATGCGCAAAGGCGCGGACAGATTAAACGGTTCGATTTGCAAATTTAGCGCTCGCCAGCCACCCGTAGCGATATCGACATTTTTTAGTTGCGCCGAAAAGGTTGTGGTAAGCAAATAAGTCGAGCCACTTCTGCAAATGTTATTCAAAGCGAGCCGAAGATCAGCAAACGAAAAATGGACCAGGCAGTCGCGGCAGAGAACGAGATCAACCGTCGGCAATTGATCTGAGAGCAAATTCGCCTGGACAAAACTTATACGGTGGCTTTCGTATTCCTTATTTTGCGACACAAGTTCTTTTACGATGTCGGCGCCAATGTACTTGATACCCAGCCCTTTTAGATCGAGCTTGCTCATCCAATGGAAGTCGCCACAGGGTAGATCCAGCATTGTTGATACTCGCAATTCGCTGAGCAGCGCCGGCAATTCCTGGATGATGGTCTCTGTCTGATCCGGGTCCGCTCCCGATCCGGATACTGAGTGTTTTCCCTCCCATGCGTTTTGTTTGAAGATTTCGGTGAAGATCTCTTCCGTTGACATTTTACTCCTGCGGTACGCGGAGTATGCCGTGTACGCGGCGGGTAACAATGGCAATTCCTTTGCGATGGACTTTATCGCCTTCTTCATAAGTGACTAAAGATTCCGGCCACGGCAAAAAATTCGCTGGTGCTCCATAGTTTATTACTAAGACAGGGGCTGTTCGAAAGCGATGAAGTCAGTACCACCTCGAGAATGCTGGGCAACCGTAAAGTAAACTGTTAGTTTGCTGTACCCTTCGCTACTGTGAACTGCGGTAACCCGGCATCGAAGCAAACTAACAGTTTGCTTTACAGTTGGACTTGAGTATCTTTGATGTACGTCCGCATAATACTTTCCCATTGCTTTACCATCGTGGAGATATCAAACTCGCCGGCCCGCTCTCTTGATACGTCAGCATTCAGGTAAATGTCGCCGTTCATCACGCCTATCATCGCTTCAACCATGTCCTCAACATTCCATGAGTCGACTATGGCGCCCATACCGTCTCTGAAGATCTCCTTCGGGCCACCGGAGTCGAAGGACACAAACGGTTTGCCCAGCGCAGCCGCCTCGAGGGTCACGATTGATAAGGATTCATTGAGGGAGGTTAGCACAAACCCATCTGCGACATTTAAGTAATCAAAGTAATCATTAGTGCGTTCAGGCAGCCAGACGATCTTGTGGTCAATATTAAGGGTCCTTGCCAGCGCTTTCGCATACTGACTGTGGCTGGTATCGCGACCGCCGACCCACAAAAAATACGTTTCGCTTGCCCGTTTCAAGAGTCTATTGGCAATCCTTACGAAGCCAATGGGGTTCTTATTCGGATCGCGACTGCCAGCCATGGCCCAAACAAATGCATCGGGAGAAATATCAAGACTTTGCCGGATTGTCTGAGCCCGTTTTGGTTCACTCTTAGCCTCATTAATATCGATCGCGCCTGAACAAATTTGAATGTTCTCGCGCCGCCCCAATACCCGAAACACCTCCGCAGCGCACTCAGATGCAGCGATAATTAGCTTCGGATAGCTAATCATGTCTTCGAGTTCGTGCGGCTTGAGGAGGTATAAGCCCGATTCAGATTCATGCGTGTGAATGATGCATGGAACCCCGATTTCTCGAGCTAACGCCACAAGGTTTGGTTGCCCAATCGTATTGATGTACCAGACATCAGGGCGGAACCTTTTATGAATCAGGCGAATGGTTGCGTTGAACAAACTCCTGGCGAGCCACAGTCCGGGCGTGTTTTGTTTCAGTGCCCATCCGGCCAACGACAAAGCATGCCAATAATTGAAAATCTGGATGTCACGAGGAAACGTGCCCCATAACTCTCCTCGCGCTCCGCAGGCCACAGCGATTTTGAGATTGGTCCTATCCGCGTTGCAGATCAGGCGATAAAGCGCCATTTGGGCGCCTGTCCGGTCGCAACGGTGGGAAAAGAACAAAATCCTCACGATTGTGCAGGGTCGTTAAGCACGTCTAAATGAGAAACAGACGTGTCGTCATCAGGCGGGAAGCCGATGGCATAATCAATTGCATCAGCAATCGACCCAAATTCACGAGAGGGTTGGTGCTTTGCGACCGGCCGTGACAGCAGACTGAATATCTCTCGGAATCTGTTTCTCGCCCGGGCAAGAACACTCAGTGTCGACAGCGGAAGCTTGAAAGCCAGAATTGCTATCAGTTCCTTCACGTTTCGAACCAGGTAATGAGCAAGGCTGACCTTCGGAAGCTTTGGGCTGGCGGTTTCACGCTGTACCAATCGATACTCGTGCATAATATAGTTGGTACCAGTCTCGAACGCCGGCACCGGCGCGGCATAATTTCTACGGCGTCCTCCAAGTTCCACATTAGCCCCGAAATCAACGGTAGCCTTGGTCGAGATTCCTAATACGAGGACGCCGTTGCTCTTCAGGACCGCATAGCTGACAAACGCAGCATAATCGTAATAAAGGATGCTATCGACTAGTTGCAAAGATCGGTAGCAGAAATTGTAGTCCGGCGAAGTAGATGCAAAGACATTACCGAACCGCTCCTGCACTCTTTCCACGAGCGAGCGCGGTACGGAGCAATTCATCATCCGGGGCAAAGAATGGGGAAAGGTCGATCGTGAAGATAAGAATAAAAGCCGTGACGCAGAGACTTCAATTAGCTGACCTGTCTGCCGCTGACGCTCGACGACGATCGGCGACAGATGATCAAATATGGTGACCCAATCGTAACTAATGACCTTGCTGGGAGACTGCCGAGCGAGTTGAGTGATGTTGAGTAACGCCCCTGGCTTAAAGAGTGACCTGTCCGTCAAGTAAATGAAATGACCAGCATTTCCGAACTCAAGCGCCTGGCCCATCGCCCAGTCCCAATGGCGCGACATAGGTAGCGTTCTCGGCGGAGTGACATAAAGTAAAGTAGACTTCGAAAGCTTCTCACAAAAAGCTGCCAGAGGGCGTTGGCTATCTTTATCGGAGTTGTCGGAGACGACCACACGCAGGTTACTCACCTGCTGGTCCAACACCGACCGAATGGCGGTCATCGCAAGCTCCGGCCGGTTTCGCGTGGGGATGACCACCACTGTCTCAGCTGGGTTTTCAGACTCCATATCTTGTCTAACAATCACACTCGATCAAGTTGCTTCACCCTTCAGAGCATCAACCGAGATGGCGTGCAATCTGGGCGGCCATCTCCCTGCTCGTGGCATACAAAGAAGGAAAGAACCGGCGAGCGACCGATGCAAAGTAATGAATCCACCTATCAGACCTAAATACATTGTGAGAAATAAACTCATCAACCTCGGCACTTCTCACTATGCCAGGCGGATGCTCAAGGGGAAAGCTCATTTCACTCGTGGGCACATCAGCCAACACCGGATCAACTTTCACATAGTGTGCTGCGTCGGCTCCGAAGCCGATATTTGAAACGAGATTAGTGGAAGGAGCTAAACACAACCCATTTTGTGACCAACAGGCGAATTGCCACTGCGTATCCCAAGTGGTTTTGCGTCCTGACGAAAGTGAGTCGAATTGCTGGCGCCAAAACGCTATCGCAGATCGGTTGCGAAGGACGTTTTCGAGCAATGATGAATCGCGGAATCGGGGCCACAGTCGAAGATCGACGTCATAGTGGTGCCACGCCCGCCTCCAGGTCGCAAACCCCCACAGCGAGACGTATTGGGAGAAAAAGTAGCTATAAGGCGTAACCTTTCGCTCACGCATAAAATTGGAGCCACTAATCATCATCACCCGCTCGTCGTCTCGGTACTTTTCAAGCAGCTCATCACAGAATCGGAAGAAGCTGGGATGAGGAAGGCAGTCTTCCTCCAGGAAGATGGCTTCTTCAACAGTATTAAATACCCAGTTAAGTCCGGTCGCCGGCCGATATGTGGTCCCGAGATTGGTCTCGGAGTAATTAGTTAGAACCTCACAATCCCAATCGACATTCTCCACGATGGCCCTCGTTAAGCGGACCTTTTCCTCATCGTCGGGCCGGTCCGGACGAGGGCCGTCCGCGATGAGAAGGAGCTTCGGCGGGCGGGCTCTGGCTATTTCATCAAAGACACGCTTCACCTTATCCCGCCGATTGAAAATCAGGAACGCGACCGGAGTTCTCAACTTCCAACTCATTCAACACTCCTTCGCTGATCGTCCAGACTGGTAGTGCGCCTCTTGAGATTGATTTTGATCACGCTGTCGCATGATTCTTGTACGACTCAATCAGTTCTGACAGATCATCAAGCACGTTTGACGACGGCTTGAATTCAAACTCCTCACCCATTCTTTGTATATCGATTCGAGGGAAACTGACAGTCGGAGCTTCCGGCGGTATGTGAACCTCGCAACCAGTCAGCTCCGCGATGTTCTTAACTAACTGCCCATGTGAAACGTTTGTTCCGCTCGCGACGTTGTAAACATCGTGGCGGCCACTAACAGCAATTTTGATAAGGCCGTCCACTGCGTCATTAATACTGATGTAATCTTTCTCCGAATCCGCAGCAGTTTCCAAGGTAATGTTTTTGGTAAAGATTGCCTCTCTAATAATTGACGACAAGAAGGTATTCGAAGCGAAATTGTTCCCATAAACATTGGAAAGCCTGGCTACTCGTACCTTCTTCCGGCTGGCAAATAATAATGATTCGGCCATCGCCTTCGATATATTGTAGAAGTGGTCGGGATTCATCGGAGCCAATTGTAGGACGTCCTCTTCGGTCGCTATTGTGCGCGCGGGAGAGAGGTGCGTTCCGTATATACGCGTCGAAGACAGATAAAGAAGCGAATCAAATTTGCACGTTTGCAAGACCTCGAGGAGCTTACACACGTGAGCGTTGACCGTATCGAAAGGCCTTGATCTGAAATCCGAAGTAAGGCCTATGCAGTAAATAACATCCCCGAGATTTGCGGCCGAAAGATCGTCCGTGCGTCTCGGCGCCTGGCAGGCCAGGCCAAGCTCTCCAAGTCTTTGGACCAGGCGGGAACCGATAAAACCAGAGGCACCCAGGATTGTAATATACTTGTCGGCAATCAACTTAATATATTGGATGATGTAAAGCAGGATCCTTGTGAAGAAGCAGCTTGGGACTTACGTTTTCGACTATCCGTAGGTCCAGACGTTCCAACAAATCCGACTGCTTCGTTGCTAGAAGATTGAACCCATGCGGGGGACCGTCTAAATGAACATGCGCCACCGGTATGATTTCAATCGGATGCTCGGCCATCGAATAGTTATTGTGAAAATCGCGAATGGCGAAAACTTCATAATCCTGTGACGTGAGAAATTCTACTATTGAAGTTTTCTCGAGCCCCTCCGTCCAATCCACAAAGTGACGATGAATCTCGAAGACTAAATTCGGCGCGTCGCGAGTTATGGTCTCGCGTGCCCCAATGAGTGCTTTTTGCTCTCCGCCTTCGGTGTCCAGCATAATTAAATTCACCGACTGCAATTGCCGGGATCGCACGTAATCATCGATGGATATTGACTGGATTACTTCCGGCGACGTGTTTTGCGCTTCGTCAACGGGTATGGAGGAGGCCAGTGCAAGATGACCCTCAACGCTAAGCGAGACATTGCTTCGATCCCACAAACCCACACAGTGGGCCATTACGTTTGTGATTTGGTTGATCTCGAGGTTGCGCAGCAGTCGAACGAAAGGATGTTGCATCGGCTCGAAGGCGTGGACCGTTCCGGAAGGATTCACGCCGGCCATAGCCTTTGCAATCGGAAGCACCTGATCGCCAATATATGCGCCGCCGACAATAACGTGAGCGGCTTCCTTTGTCAGCGCCATGAGCAGCCTGGTTGTTTGAGGTTCCCAGACGTGGTCTGGGTGTTCGACGGTGCTCAATAGCAACGCTTTCTCAATCCGGCTGTCGGGACTCACTTCGAAAATCAACCCATTCTCTAAGGTGACCCGGTGCGTCTTGACCTCACTGAGAAGTGACATGACCAACGGCCATCGAACCTCTTCACGAAAAGTTGCTGCGTCATCCGATTCCATCTCGGCTTGCCTCAAGCCTTCGAATATAGTGTTCCGTAGGCGCTCATTTTTCCCAGCGATTGAAAGTGTCTGAGCTAGCAGGCTATTGTCGGTAATAATCTCAGAAGACATACTCGCAACACACCCTTCAATTCTTCTCTTCTGTTGGCGCCGCCTGGCCATCATCCTTCAAAATCAGAGTAGGTTTGATCGCGCTCGTTAACGATCCGTACTTCATCGGGCCACGAAATACCAAAGGCGGGATCGTTCCAACGCACTCCTCTCTCGCTCTCAGGCGCGTAAATTTCCGAGATTTGGTAGAAAACTTCCGTCTCACCCTCAAGAGTAAGAAAACCATGCGCGAAGTCCCGTGGAACGTAGAGCATTAGGCGATTGCGCGCGGTAAGATCGACGCCAACCCATTGTCTAAAGGTCGGCGACTCTGGCCTCAGATCGATAATGACATCGTGAATTGCGCCCATTGTGCAGCGCACCAGCTTTGTTTGTCCAAACGGCGCGATTTGAAAGTGCATGCCTCGCAGAGTCCCCTGGCGATGGTTGAAAGAGATATTGCACTGTTCGAGACCCGCATCGAGCCCGCGCGCAGCAAACTCCTCGCGCGACCAGCTGCGTGCTAAGAAACCGCGGGTGTCCTCGAAGATATCCGGCTCGACGATGAACGCTCCCTTAAGTCTTGTCTCTTTGAAATTCATGCACTTACGTGGTCGATGATCTGACGGGGTCAGTACCACCCTCGCGGGTGGGTCCGTTGCATTCATACTCAATTCCGTCGTCAGAACCCACTCGCTACCGCCAGGTGCTACTGACCTCATCAGACCTCTGCGATCTTAGACTCCACGTGGTCAAACAATCCTTACTTCAGGAACCGGGATTATGAATCGGCCACCGCGCCGGCGATACTCCGACTGCTGCTCCAATATTTCTTCCGCGAAGTTCCATGTAAGCAAGAGTACGAGGTCGGGCATTTCTTCGAGCAACCGCTCTGGCGCGTGAATCGGAAGATGCGTGCCCGGCGTATAGTGGCCCTGCTTAATCGTACTGCGATCTACTACGAAGTCGAGTGTCTCACGGCCGATGTCAAAGTAGTTCAGGAGAGTGCTGCCTTTCGCCGACGCCCCGTAGACGGCTATCCGCTTCCCTTGTGCCTTGAGCGCGCTGAGCAGCTTCAACAACCTCTGACGCAGAACGTCGACCTTCGCGCCAAATCCGCGATAGAACTCCGCCTCGCCTACGCCCCAAGCTGCTTCTTCATCAAGCCAGCGGCGCACTTTCTCGGGCGTTTCATCTGCTCCGTGGCGAGCGAAGATTCTGACCGTGCCGCCGTGAATCGGCGAATGTTCAATGTCATGTATTAGCAAACCCTGCGAGCGGAAGAGTCGATTCAGCGCCGTCAAGGAAAAGTAGCAGAGATGCTCGTGATATATCGTGTCAAATTCACACCCATCGATCAAGTCCTTCACGTAAGGGACTTCGATAACCGCGATGCCTTCGTTTTTGAGTAGGCGGCGAATACCGTGGACAAAACCATTGAGGTCCGCTACGTGCGCCAGCACGTTATTGGCATGAACCACATTAGCGTCCCGTCCCTGCGCGCGCAGTTTCTCGGCGAGCGCAATATCGAAGAATTCACTTAGCGTTGGGATGCCGCGCTCCGCTTCAGCGGCGCGCGCGATGTTGGCCGCCGGCTCGATGCCCAGCACGGAAATACCAGCGCGCTTGTAATACTGCAACAGGTAGCCATCATTGCTGGCAATTTCGACGACCAGGCTGTCTTTACTTAGACTGCGTTCACGAACCAGCCGCGTTGCGATCTCTTCGGCATGGCGCAGCGTCGTCTCGGAGAATGACGACAGGTAAAAATACTTACGGAACAACTTTTCGGGTGGCACGGTCTCAGTAATCTGGACCAGCGTGCAGCCTGCACAAAACACTAATTCGAGTGGATAGGTGGGTTCCGGCGCTGACAGTTGCTCTGCAGTCAACAAAGCGTTGGCAAGCGGTAGGCGGCCCAGATCAAGGATGGTTACCAAATCTGTCGCACCGCAGGACCGGCAGGCACCAAACGATCTTCTGCTCATATCCGGATCTCAAAGAAAGTTTTGTACCAGTCGATCGTGCGCCGCAAGCCCTCCTCCAGCGTGTAGCACGGATGCCAGCCCAGTAGTTGCTTTGCTTTCGCCGCGCTCAGGTACTGGTGTCGGATTTCATTAGTCGCCTCGTTGCGCACGTCCGGCTCTAGCTGCGAATCCATTAGCGTGAGGATGTGGCTTACGAGATCCAGCACCGTCACCTGAGTTTCGTTTGAGAAGTTGAAGGCCTCACCTTGAAGATCAGGGTCCTCTGCCAGCTTCTCGGCGAGGAGCATATTGGCTATGGCGCCGTCTTCAGCGTAGAAATAGTCGCGTACAAATTGACCGTCCGAACGAATGACCGGGCGCTGCCCCCGCAACACGGAACGGATCGTGCCGGGCACGAGCCGATTCCAGTTCAAGTCTCCGCCACCATAGAAGTTGCCGCAGCGGGTGATTGCCACCGTCAGTCCGTAAGTCTGGGCATAAGCCTGCGCGATCAGATCCGCACACGACTTACTCACGTCGTAAGGGTGTCTGCCTGCAAGTGCCCCTTCTTCGCTATACGGAAGCTGTTGGTGTTCTCCATACGCCTTGTCGGACGACGCGACCACGATCTGTTTGACCGCAGGGCTGCGGCGACAGGCTTCCAGGAGGGACCAGGTGCCGGCGACGTTTGTTTCAAAAGTTGAAATTGGATTGCGGTTGGCGATGCCGACGATCGTCTGCGCAGCCAAGTGGATGACGGTATCGATCTCATACTCGCCTAGCGCCCGCTCAAGCAGCGCTTGGTCGCGGACGTTGCCGCGCACAACCTTCACTTGCTCGATCAAGCGCCCATTCACGAGTTCGCACTTAGGCACCCAATCGCGAAGAAGGCAGACCACGTCGGCGCCGGCGCCTCTTAGGCGGCGAACCAGCCAACCGCCGATAAGTCCCGTCGCGCCGGTCACGAATACCGGACGGTCAAGCCAAAACGAGGAGGCGCCATCACGCGCTGGTGCGCTGTCGGTCATACATCAGTCCCAGAGTTTCCAGGGCGCCCGCTTTTCGTGCCAGAGACCTTCGAGCAGCCGCTTGTCACGCAACGTGTCCATGCACTGCCAGAAGTCCTCGTGGCGGTAAGCTGCAAGCTTCCGGTCGGCGGCCAGGGGCTCCAGCGCATCGATTTCGAGGGTGCTGTCATCGCCCGCGAGATAGTCGAAGATTGCCGGCTCGCAGACCATGAAACCCCCGTTGATCCAGCCTTCATTGACCTGCGGCTTCTCGGTAAAATCGGATACTAGATCGCCGTCGAAAATGAGTCCCCCAAACCGAGCCGGCGGACGGACGGCCGTGACGGTTACTATGCTTCCCTGAGCGACGTGGAAGTTAAGTAGTTGCTGCAAATCTACATTGCATACGCCGTCACCGTAGGTAATCATAAACCTTTCATCTTTCAACCAAGGCTCCAGCCGTTTGATGCGGCCGCCGGTATTCGTATCCTGTCCCGTGTTTTTCAGATGAACGATCCAATCTTCACACTCGCTCGACTGCGCGTTGACGGCGCCACGTGAGAGATCCAGTGTCATGTTACCGCTCAACGAGCAATAATCCAGGAAGTAGCGTTTGATGATCTCGCCGCGATATCCCAGGGCAATGAAAAACTCACTAAAACCGTAGTGAGCATAATGCTTCATGATGTGCCAGAGAATGGGTTTCCCCCCGATTTCAACCATCGGCTTCGGCTTAATCTCTGTTTCTTCAGCCAGTCGGGTACCGAGTCCACCGGCCAGGATAACCACTTTCAAACTCAAATTCCTCCACCCTGAGCTTAAGCTGAAAAACGATCTCAACTTCTGGTATCGACAGGCGAGTCTAGTGACAGCCGGGAATGTGCGTCAAGGGATGCCACTAAAACCGAAACGGTCCCCGCGATGCCGGCGAGGGTGTTGCTTTTATCCTGGTACAAATAAACCCGCCCACCCCGATTTGCTGCGGAGTGGGCGAGTTGGTTAAATGGAAGCAGGATTAATGACCAGTTGCTACTGTACGCAGTTGTTGGTCAAGCCACCCCCGGAGACATTGGTCGTGTTATCGAGGAAGTTGTCACAACCGGTCCTCATAGCTCCTCCGACAAGGGAAACACCAGTGCCGTTAGAGACGAGCGATGAGTGACTCATGCGAGACGTGCTGCCCCCTACCGCAACTCCCGTCGTAGTGCCGGTGATGAAGCAGTTGATCAGGCTAACGCCAGAGTTTGCGCCCCCAGTAATGTTGATTCCAGTTCCAGTTTTCGAAATGGAGCCGTCCTTGATAGTAGCAAATCCGCCAGCCTGTAATGCAATACCTGAGGTGGTGGTACTCTGAATCCTAACGTTTTCGAGGATACCGGTGACGAAACCAGTGGTCGTGGTCATTCTGATTCCGGTGATGCAATTGAAAATGTTGGTGTTCTTCACAAACAGATTCTTGTCCGTTAGCGTGAGCGAAACGTCGATACCGAAACCGGTGCCACTGAGAAACCCGAAGATGTCGCAGCCTTGCACATTGACAGTCCTCCCGGATATGAACCGAATGCCGTTTGACCCCGGTGTGGTGCCGGCGCCGTTGATTGACAGGTTTCGTAACGTAACGATGATGGTACCGGGACTGCCGGAAAGGGAGTCGTTTACGATGACGCCATTGGTGCCGCTAGCGAGAATCGAGCCAAAGCCTTGACCGGTAGTTCCATCGATTGTCATAGATTTGGTGATGGTGACGGCGCCGAAACCACCTGGATCAAGTGCGTCAATCTCGCCGCCTGCGGCGGTCTTAGAAATGGCACCCGCGAAAGTCTTGCAGGGGGCAGTGCGGCTACAGGGGTTAACATCGTCGCCAACGCCGGAAACCCAGGTACGGGTAGCTTGAGCCTGGGCCATAGAAGCGAAAGCGAACATGAAAATTGCGATCGCTAATGTTTTGATCGTGAACCGAAACTTGTTCATTTGGAGTCTCCTTCTTACGTTTAAGGTTGCGGGGATGGCACCAGTAGAACACGGATCCGTTCCGGCCACTGTTGCGTCGTATTTCCCATTTATTTGCCAGAAATACATCTCTGTATTTGTAAAGCTAAGCAGCGATCCGATCGAAGATAGATTTCACTTCCGATCGAGCTGCGGTTCCTATTGGTTACCTTCATACTCATACAGCTTACTTCGCAAAGCTCGCGGGGGTCTTTAGAAATCCCTGAAATCCTTCTGAGTTTGTTTTCAGAAAGTTCTGAAAGTCGAATCTCGGTCAAAGAGCTTGGGAAGTCGTTTTCAAGAAAGCAGCTGGTCGCCGGCGAGCGCTATAGAATTAAATAACGCCCGCCGACTTCCCAGTCTACTTGAACTTGAATAACGCTATATGTTCACTGCCGTCATTTAGTTTAACTACGAGTTGGCGGCAAGTTCCAGCCCACGAGCCTTCTGTCTTCCAGTTGTAATGATACGTGTCTGGGCTGTAAGTCAGCGTACTTCCTCCAGGCGTCTCAGTACCCTCCAGCTCGGACAAGGGCGCCGAGGAATTACATGTGATCTGCTGCGATGCAGGGTAACCCACAGCAAAGATGTCCAGGCCTTTATTACCGCTCAGGCTGAACTTCAGAGGTATCGAACGTCCCGCGTTGACAGAGTTCAGGGTTGGCGGGTTGCTCACCGGGTTAAAGAAGCCCGTGAAATTGTACAAAACCGTGACCGTAAACGAGCACGAAGCCGTGTTGCCGTTCGCATCCGTCGCGGTCGCTGTCACCGTAGTCGGTCCAACCGGGAACACTGTTCCGGAGTTCTGACTGTAGCCGATGCCAACCGAACCAGGACAATTGTCGCTGGCCGTTGCTGCTGAATAGGTAACGGTAGTACTGGTCGCCGTTGAGTTCAACGGGAGGTAGACCGTTACATTCGCCGGACAACTAATAGTCGGCGGAGTATTGTCCACTACAGTCACCTTCTGCGTGACCGGCGCTGAGGAGTTTGTATGAGCGTCCGTCGCCGTGTAGCTGACGAGGGTCTCTCCCAGCGGGAACACGTTGCCGGCAGGGACATTGCCACGGGCCACGGTGATCGCACCAGGACAATTGTCGCTTGTCGTTGCGGTGCCGATTGTAGCGTCAAGATCGCTTACTGTGACGCCGCACGAGGTGGCTCCGGCTCCGGTGTAAAGCGTGATGTCCGCGGGAGCAGCGATTGTCGGGACCGTATTGTCTACCACGGTAACCACCTGGTTCGAGCTCGCCGTATTGCCGCTCTTATCGGTGGCTGTGTAGGTCACGGTCGTATTACCGAGCGGGAATACGTTGCCGGCTGGGAGGCCGCTTCGAGTAACGACCACGCCAGGGCAGTTGTCGCTGGCCGTGGCAGTGCCCAACGCCGCATCCAAATCACTGACTGAAACGCCACAAGATGTCGCTCCTGGGCCCGTGAAAAGGGTGACGGGAGCCGGGGCCGAAATAGTCGGCGGTATTGCGGGATCCTCGGTCACAGTTATTGTCTGAGTGGCCGATGTTGAGTTTCCGGAGGCATCAGTCGCTGTATATGTAATGACTGTGGTTCCGGTCGGGAAAACAAAGGTTTCACATTGCCGTCCTGGATTACCAGGAATCGGACACGAGACAGTAGGAATTCCAGTCCGACTGATAGAAACCGAGCCACAGCTGTCTTCAGCGGTTGCAACTCCAAGTTCGTCGTCAAGAACCACGGAACAGGAACTGGTGGTTGTCGTGATACCCGGCGGGACTTCGAGGGTCGGCGGCGTAGCGTCGCCGGAGGAATTCACCGTTATGTTCTGGATGCAGGAGACGACGCGACCCAAATCGTCCGTAGCTGTCCACGTGATAGTTGTAGTGCCTGCTGGGAACGGAGCCGTCAGAAGCTCGTTATCACTGCGACGGCTTGTAACTTCCACCCCGGCACCGCTGGCTGTGGGTTCACCTATTTCAGCGGCCGTAGCGGTGTAGTTGCAGCTGGCCGTAGTGAATGTCTTATTGGATGGGCAGGAAATTGTCGGCGCATCCGGAGAGGTAACAGTGATTTTTTGCGAGCAAGTGGCAACGCGATCGAACTGATCCTTTGCGGACCAGATAACAGTTGTCTCGCCGACCGGATATGGATCAGTCACCGCCTGTTCATCGTCTCTGGTGGCAGAAACGGTAAGCGTTAGACCCTCACCAGCAGGACCGGCAGTTGCCGTTCCGGTTGCCACCGTTGCCTCAAGGGCGCCGGGTGGTGCGGCAACCGTCTTATCCGGCGGGCACGAAACAGTTGGATTCGGTGCATCGATCACCGTAACGGTGAAACTGCAAGAACCTGATCCGGATGTTGAAGTAGCGGTAACGGTTGTTGTGCCAACAGCAAACAACGAACCTGAAGGATGGCTGTAGCTTGTCGTGCCACAGTCGCCAAATTCGTCAGGAGCGCCAAAGGTAACCGTCGCGCCGCCTGCCTGGTTCCTGGCGACCGTTATGTCGTTTGGACATTCAAGAGTACAAGTCTGGGGAGTTCCGCCGGTTCCTTCGATAATGATTCGTCCGGAACTGGCTGTGTTATCAGCATCATTAAGCTCTTCTGTAGTGCTAGTCACCTTAGCGGTGTTTGCAATTACCGACCCCGGAGCGCCGGAGGCGGTATAAGTCAGTTCGAATATCGCCGTGTCACCGGCGTTTAGAACCGCGGGACTCTCTAGTGAGCAAACCAGTGGCGCCGTTCCCGTGCAAGTGAACGTCGGCCCACTGGACTGAGTCACTGAAACAAATGTGGCGTTGACAACCGACGTATCCGGCGGCGCAGGATCTCTAAACTCTACGCCCTCCGCGTGATTTGGACCGAAGTTAGTGATGGCTAGTGTATAGGTAAAGTCCGTGCCGGAGTCAATTACTCCGCCATTTACTACTTTGGCAATTGAAAGATCGGCGCGGGGAGTCGCTCCTTGCACCTTGAATGGCGCGGAGACTATGGTCGAACCCCTGCTGGAGACAACATTGACTTTCCATGATCCGCGGTTATCCACCACGAAAATCTCGATTACTTCCGTGTCGGCTGTCGGCAGCGTGTACGAGGTGTCTTGAGGATCCGAGAGAATTGGGTCAAACCTGCGAGTCAGCCCGTCAGGGCCTATCCACGCGACACGACGGTTGAAAGCCGGATCGATTCCTACTGATCTCGCGCAAACTACATCGCCCAGGGTAAAGAGTGTCTTGGGAGTCGTACAATCGGCAGCGTAAGTCGCAAGAGGCACTTCCTGCTCGATCAATGTGAACTCCGTCGGAATAATGGAACTATCAGAAGGGTCTGCGATGGTTGCCTTCCAACCCCCGGAGAGTAAATTGAGCTGGCTCACCTTTGCGGATGATCCAGCGGGGGAACCAACCGGCGCAGAAGCTGAACGCACTGAATAGACTGGCACCGCCAAAACAGCTGCGACAATTATAAAGGCACCTATCAGAAGAATAGAACTTAGCCGTGTTAGAGCATTACGGGGGAACTTTGCGGTTGGCATTTGCTTATCTCCTTCAAAAACTCTCATGGGTGTTTCCTCATTCCTGCTGGGCTCAAAAAATGATCACACTGCGTGGCGGAGGGCGGAATTCGGAGACATTGTGATTCAGGGCAAAGTTAGCGGTTGTATCGGGAGCTTATGGATCTTGTTGATACAGGTAAGATCTACTTCATTGCTGCCGAGTGCACTAAAATCTGACTCGCTAAAAAAATTGAAAAACTACTTAGATTGCGATTGGTGTGTTTAAGCCCGCCTTGACTTCTGAAAGATCGGTCGTGGGAGCAACCATATTACTGCGGTCTCTCAGAACTCTAAAGACCTTGACTTATCTGGAGGGCGCTTTTTAGACGATTCCTAGCAAGAAGTCAAGTATTATTTTTTTATCGCAGACATTATTTTTTCTTTCCATTCTCTTTCCAGCTTTGTGACAGGTCCATGAATAGATCGGGGCAAATCACCACCCTCCTGGTACTCATCCGGCGAAAACGTTTGATTATTCCTGCCAAACGCTATATAAGAACGCTCCGAATTCGTCTGCTGACTGAGGCCCGTCCAGGAATACATCAATCCATCCAGAAAGAAACATGTAATGAAGAGTGCTTCTCGTATATCGCTTCTTATTTTTTTGCTGTTGGGTTTCGCATTATCCGTCTCGACTGGCGCTAACAGTGACGGCCCGTCGGCATTCGGCAGTTTCCAGGTTTCAGTGGATAACGGCACGTCGCGCGAAATAAGTTTTCATGCAGCTTCTGCGGGAGATGGAAGCACAACAGGTGAAATTACTTTCCGCGACCTTTCAAAGGCCCCCACACAGAAGGCGGTAAGCGATCAAGCGCTACTTGCAGAACCCCCTTTCTATGCTAAAGCAGCGTGTGACTGTCTAAAGATTAATGGAGTCGAAGCAATGTTGAGCGGAACCGTGATCGAATCGAACCGCGAGAATTACGTTGGCCGCCGCATGCTTCTCGTGGTCCAGGATGGCGACAGCCTCGTACCCGCGCTGCGTGACAAGCTGACGTGGGGATTTTATCGGTCGACGGCAAAGAACTGGGTGGCAACTGACGCTGAACGCCCGGAAGAAGGACCCGCTACAACCTGGGTGGCGACGGATGCAGAGCGACCGGATGATGCCGGAGTACTCTCACAAAAAGGTGATCAGGTAAATTGCGAGAGTTTCCCTCTCTCGTCGTACACTTTTGTCGGAGCGAAATATGGACGCGGTAAGATCGAAGTCCGGCGCTAAGTCACGGTACCCCCACTGTTCGGCCCTTAATCCTCTATTTTTCTGCGGAGACTTTTACATCGTAACAGCGAAAAGGCGCGACAGTTTTTGGACTGTCGCGCCTAATCTTATGTGGTCACTGTCCTCACCCCAGCAACCACTTGGATGGAAGGATTCACCAACCATCTAGTTGGGCATACTATATCGCGCAATTCGCGGATTGGCAATCGGGCAAAAACACCCCGAGGCCGAAGACATATTTTTTCTCACGATTTACGCGCCTTGGCCCTCAGAAAACTGACGCCGGCGCCAGCCGGAGTGGCGCGGGAAGCCGCTTTCGCCCGCTACTCTTCCCTGCTCCAAACGTATCCACCCGCGGTCCTTTCCCACAACCTTTCCATCTTCGAGGGCATCGGACAACCGCTGCTTTCCTCTCCCGCTTGCAAAAGTAATAGACTATTGCTAAACCTCGTGCTGAAATGCCCTTATGGAGATGAAAATGAAAACTTTTCGACATGCTGTCTACGCCCTCGTTCTAGCCCTGGCTCTGGTTGTCCCAATTGCCGCTGACACAATTCGCCTCAAGGACGGCAGCGTGATTCGAGGCCAGGTAGTGGGTTTCAAAGACCAACAGTTTACGGTTTTGATTGGTTCTGGCTCTCAGGGTCGCCGAAGCCGCACTCTTATCTATGTAGAGGACGTCGAGTCGATTGAGTTTGATTCCGCAACCACAGCTGCCGCTTCAGGTCTGGCAAATGAAGATCGTCCCGCAGCGGAACCCACATCCACCCCCGATTATCAGCCTCCCAGAACAAACCAACCTGCGCGTCCCAACACCACGGTACCGTCCACGGCAAATGCCCCGACATTTTTTACCATTAAGGTCTCAGTTCGTGCGGACAACACAAATAATGGTTGGACAAATACTGGCTTGGTGGTGCGCAAGGGTCAGCGTCTGCGAATCAGCTCAACAGGGCGAGTCTCTCTGGGCGGTGGCCGGTTTTCAACCCCAAACGGCATCCCGGGCGCCGATAACGATAAGCTGATGCGGAATGAAGCCACCGGCTCTCTCATTGCCGTAATTGGCGACGATAATGACGATTTTCTGGTCATCGGAACTCGGCGCGATTTCGTGGCACAACGGGATGGTGTGTTGTTTCTGGGCGTAAACGAAGGAAATCTTACCGACAATACCGGTACTTACGATTTGGTAATCGAGGCTGAAGCTGGGGGCTCTCCCAGGTAGAGTTAGGCAAACTTCGTTTGGTATTCAGCATCACACTCAACGTACCCAACAATGTGTGAAAGCGTGGATCGGACAATCGAGTCCTCTTCCCATTTTCGCCTTATCCTAGCAGGTGGTTTTTTATGAGATTTTCCAGGTTCGCTCGGTCCTTTTTTGTAATGCTTGTGGCCTCGAGCCTGCTCGGTGGCCCCACCTTCAGCTTCGCTTTCGCCCAGTAACGCCGGCAGCCTCCGGTGAGTAACCAGAAAAAGAACCAGCGACCCCAGCCGGGCCAAAAGCCGGAGGAAGAACCGCTGCCACCGGACCTGGCCGGCAAGCCCCAGGAAGCCG
>Ga0190272_10000287_pt1 | contig 28833 bp, 26 predicted proteins | sample Popmic504T_FD_133746 | JGI IMG/M metagenome (GOLD analysis project Ga0190272, IMG submission 133746) | Populus adjacent soil microbial communities from riparian zone of Shoshone River, Wyoming, USA - 504 T | ecosystem: Environmental > Terrestrial > Soil > Riparian zone | place: USA: Wyoming...
AAAGACTACAACGAAGAACGACCACATGAGTCTCTGGGCCATATGACGCCCAGGGAATATCTGTTAACCCCGCGGCCGGAAATCTCTACTAATGACCGGACCTAAGATGGGGAGGGTTACAGCTGTACATCATGGGAGTGATGGCAAAAGGGTAGGGTATAGCAAAAATGAGGCTGATTTGTTAGGGAATCAAGTGCAGAATCATTATGACACCTCAAATAACAAAGTTGGCGAGACACGGAGGGAAGGAGGTTGGCGTGGTAACACACGCAAGGTACATAGCGGTACTTATTATAAATCGGAGGCTGGGAAGTATTCGAGGGACTCCTCGTTAAGCGACGAGGATTCTGATTTCCAGTCAAACACAAGCGCCGGCGCCCACCCTTTATCTTCGATAATAGCTAAAGCGATCTTAACAATATCAATTGGAGGACTCGTAGTATGGGGTGCTATTAAGCTTGATAAATCAATCAAGGAAAGCACACCGTACACCCGACAGCCTGGTGTAGTCCTATCATTCAAAGCTGATCCAAAACCTAAATTGCCAGAAAGAGTCTCGTGTGCAGATAGTCAGCCAATTTTGCTTATGCAGCCCAACAAGTGGGTAGCAATTAACTTGCGCAAAGGGTGCTGGACAAGGGGAGTTGATGATCCAGCGAAACATGGAAATGGGTTCTTTGAAACCAGTTCCAATAGCAACGCAGTTTATTTGGTTCAGTGTTCAAATGAGAAGGACCTTGCATTCAGCGGGTACATGCAAGCATATCAATTCATGGATTGCACTCCGCCAATGTATTTCAAGGCAAAGGACAAGGCCCTTGTCGTGAAAGTGCGGATATGGAAGCCCTTTTAGATCAGACCTCCCTATGGGAAATGCTCAGCGTATTGGTTTAGCCGCTGCCTGATGGACAACACAATCTAAGTTTCTCGATCAAGTAATGAATGCTATTGAGCTTTAATACCCAAGTGAGAACTTATTACCGAAGCACAGCTGGCGGCTTCGCTACTTTGTGTGGCGTCGTATTCGCGATCGAGTGACAGCGGATTTCTTGTTGGTGCGGATCCCCCACCGCAAAACTCTGATTGGAAGGATCACGAAGAAGAGCAGGAAAAGGTCCAGGACGGAGCCAATCCCCTTGGCGGTGCCGTACCAGAGGAAGCCATTCCAGATGGGATCGCCACTGTGCCGTCTTCTCATTGTTCACTCCCTAACACCTGTATTGTCAGGCGCTGTTTTAGTTCACGTCTGCGCAATCAATCCCTTTCACCAGTGGGTTCGGTTGCTCCTCATCATTAAACAACCACCGTCCATTTACTTTTTTGAGCGAAAGTACTGGGAGAGGGAAAATCGACCCATTGCGCCAACTATCCCATTCCATCTTTTTGACCCGCATGCGAGACGTCTTAGATCGCAGCTTGGCGGTACCACTCCACTCGACCCCATTGAGCCGTGAAGCCTCGGTGGGTGGAACTCTGAACATCTCAACTGAAACGTCGTTGAACTGATAAGTGAAATCGTTCGGTTCGAGTTTCCCGTAATAGGACTCGCCACATTTCGTCAACGCTTTGAACCAGTACTCTTCTCCCTTCTGCCGCGCTTCGGCATCGAGAGGGGAGGGGCTTGGTTTACTTCCGCGCGTACACGCCGGCGGCAGTGAGCACAGAATGAGTAGTCCGAGCAGCACTGCCACCGACTTCGTCGCCGAGCGTGGGCCGCGAGCGATAAACGACGGCGGAAAACAAACCGCTCTAATTGTGGTTTTCATGATTTTAGTAAAGCACTTGACGATCGTTAGACGTTTTCAACACTCCCAGTCCTTCTCCGCCGGCGGACGGTCAGCGAACGAAAACCTTATTTGATTGTCAGCCGTTGCGGGCTCTGGTATTTTCCGCTGGGCATTTGAAATTTGAGTAAAGCCAATGAAAGAAGCGGCTCATTCTTTTGAATAATGCGCGCCGCGGGTGAACGAGAACTTCGGATCACCACGGCGGCATTCAGAAGCGACATATTAGGAACAATTGTTCCTAGGCGCAAGGGTAAAAGCGTGGCGCTCCCACCAGGAGGAATTACCTGATGGGAAAGGGTAGGCGGGCCACGCCCAAGTTTTTGGCGAAGAAGTTGCGCGAGATCCGGTTCCGTCTGGGACTGTCTCAGAACGCGATGCTTAGACACCTCGGACTCGATACCGAGTTCTCCCGGTCGGAGCTATCAGCCTATGAGCGCGGGGTGAGGGAGCCGCCGTTACAAGTGTTGCTCAGCTATTCCAAGGTAATAAGGATATGGATGAACGTTCTCATTGATGACCAACTCGACCTTCCGCCCACGCTCGGCCACAAACAGATGCATGACGGGACTAAAGTCGCAAAGAGATCCTCGCGTTCGAAGTAGACGACATTACATCTCAGTCCGCTTAATAACTAAATGTTGGGGATTGGCTCTACGGAGGGCGTTACTGATTCGTGAGTTGTACTTCTAGCATTGGAAGCTGCACAGCCCTCCGCAATCTCACGAAATACGGGTGAATCAGTTCCGCCCGGATTGCTATCTCGTACATTGTTGTTTCGTGGGTTGTTCTTTCGAGCCGTCGAACGACAGCTGTCACCTGCGATGCGCCAACGGGACGCCCGGTCCGCAAGTTACGCAATTGTGTGAATCCGATCTTGCCCTCGCTTCGCAGTGGTATCAAGGGCCTCTCGCTAAAGCATACCAAGGCGTAATGGTGAGACCTCGGAGCGGTCGGATCGTATCTACTGGTAACGAGTGAGTGTGCTGGTATGGCAAAGTGGCTCCCATCCAACCCTTCGGCGGTGGTCCATGCGACGATCGCCGGCGGCGAAACATCCCTCAACCTTGGAGCTGACCTTATTGGACTAAAGACTACTTCTGGTCGCAAAGCGCGTTGCGTCAGTTCCTTTATCGAAGGTCCCACGGCGTTTCCGATACCCCAAAGGAAGAGTCCCCCGTTAGCCAGGCGCTCCTGCTCCTTGCGAAAAAGGATTTGTTCGACCGGTTCAGATGCTTCAGTACCAAACCTGGTCCAGCAAAACAGGTCCGGCAAGAGTATTCGGGTTTCGCTTTCCACGGTGTTCGTAGTATGCAATAATATGCATTTGTATGCAAGAGGAATCTCTGGCCGAAGAACTGCTCGCGTTCATGAAGGGCAGGCATCTTTCTCAAACTATAGTTGCGAAAGCTGCTAAAATAAGCCAATCGACGGTTTCGCGAGCCTTAAAGGGCCAGTTCGAACGACAAGGAAAAGCGAGGGCCAAATTATTCATTTACATGCAACAGGAATCACGGGCCGACGTCTTGCGCGGGAAGGGCAGAGATAAAGTCGTCAATGCTTTTCAGAGTATTTGGGACGGCTCTGAGGAACATGCATCGGCCATTGCAAAGATAATAAATGCCTCGAAAGGCCTGCGTCCCGAAAAACGATCAGGGGGTGATCGTTGATGCTCCACGATAATGCTGCCCAACTTAGGAAGCGTCTAAAAACGATTGGCCTGAGCGATCCAGCCATTAACGCTGCTTGGCCAATGTGGTGGAGCGACGACGCTGACGCATCCTCCTCAGCTCGCGCTGAACTGCGTTATTCGATTGCGCGGAAATTGGGGTTAGATCCGCACTCCCTACTTGAGGATGACGATGCGCCTCGATTCATTTGGAAGGAGGAGGCGCGATTCAAGCACCTCTCAGGAGAAAGCGATACCGAAAGATGGGCCATCACGTCATTCGGTACAGCACTGGGTGCGATCCTCGTATCCGGAACGAACGTTTCGTCGTTCGTAACGGGCAAGAGTGCTGGTGAGCTGCGCGCGGCGATACTGACTAACCAGCCGTACGTACGCCTTGTAGACTTACTATCTGTTTGCTGGTCGATTGGGATACCAACTATTCATCTGCGCGTGTTTCCCTGGCGCCAGAAACGGATGGCTGCAATGAGTGTCGGCGTTGGAGGGAGTCACGCCATCTTGCTAGGTAAGGACTCATCTTATCCGGCACAAATTGCGTTTTATCTAGCGCATGAACTTGCTCACATCACGCTCGGCCACCTCTTGAACCAAAGCGTAATAGTCGATTTGGAATCCTACCCTAGTCCCGATCCCTCAGCGTCTCGACCCGATCCAGAAGAAGTTGCAGCGGATGAATTTGCTCTGGAACTACTAACCGGAGATCCGAAGCCGGTAATACTGCCGGCTGCTGCTGGAGGAGGAGCCCAAAGCCTCGCCAAGGCGGCTCTCGGGGCCGCTGCTGAACTCCGCATTGAACCGGGCACGTTGGCCATGTGTTTTGGATACTCGACCGGTGACTGGGCAACCGCTATTGCTTCCTTGCGATACATTTATTCATCGGCAAAGCCAGTGTGGCAAGAAGTCAACAATATTGCTATGCGACAACTCTCTCTCACAAACCTGCCGGACGACACTCTCTCCTATCTAAGGAACGTTCTCGGCGAGCCGGCTTAAATTATGGAAGCGGTGATAGACAACGACATACTTTTCAAGGGCGCATGCTATGGTTTGCTGGACGAACTACTTCCGGCCAACAGCTCAACCATGGGACCTCCTGGCATACTCGGTGCGGCGCGATATGTAGTAACCAAGAAAATCAAGAAGGGTACGCTAAGAACAGACACAACGACCGCAATCCAGCGGCTCGAGGCGTTCATAGGGAGAGCCGAGGTAGTGGAACCCACTGAGAATGAACAACTGATGGCGGCCGATTTCGAGCTAGCCGCTCAACGGGCAGCAGTCGCACTGGACAGTGGCGAAAGCCAGTTGTGTGCCGTAGTAATCGCTCGCGCATTAGCCTTGTTGCTGACGGGCGATAAGAGAGCTATCAAAGCAATAGAGCGATTGCTGGACGCAGATACCAGGCTGCGGTCCCTATGTGGGAAAATCAAATGTCTTGAGCAATTGGTTCTTCAGTCGCTATCAGAGGAAAGTGTTTCTCGCCTGCGAGCCGCTATTTGCGGGGAACCAGATGTCGATAAGGCCCTTGCGATTTGCTTTAGTTGCAAAAACGACGGGGCTACTCTAGAAGGAATCTCTGAGGGTTTGGGAAGCTATATCAGTGATCTTAGGGCCGCCGCGCATCAAGTGCTGATTGCTTAACGGCGGCGATTTCGAACGTATACAGCGTAGGGTTCCACAATGTCGGCAACGAGACCGATATGGACGGACTTTTCGGGTGCTGAAGCATCTGGTTCTGCTATTTCCAAACAAGCTTTGTCTACGCGACCACTAATGTATTTGCTTCCCGGGGCACCCATACTATTCCCCAAGGCTACTTTTGTGCTTTCCAGAGCCAAATCAAACTCCTCTTTACGAAGCTCACTGATGGCTAGTGCGTAACGAGAGCCGAGTACATTAATCGGACCCGGTATCTCCTTCCAATTTATTCCATCTACTGAAAACTCATCTGCTCGCAACGGTTCGGCGAAGTGGCTAGACACCATCGGCTCCATGCAAAGATATATTTTAGAACCGCGGCGCTCATAATCTCTGGCAAAGGGTTGGACCATGGTCTGAGGGTGACACGTACTTCCGCCGTAACCCCAGAACGCAAACCCGGCCTCCTCGATTTCCCGCGTTTTACGCTCGATAATGTCGTCGAGGCTTTCCCTGGCATGCGTGCCGACCTTCATGTAAAGCAGACCATGTCCCGGCTTGATTATTTCAGACATTATGTTGCCTCCAACATTTCGAAAGCATACTCGTCTTCATGTGCTTTTCCGTAATCCAGGCGCTTCCTTTCTCGCACGTATCTAACTCGCGGGGGGTTCTCTCGTCCATAAAAGTTCGCCAGTCTTCCTGAGTCTGAAATTGCAGCACTCTCTACAGTGCGTTCGGCCGACGACAGCGCCTTGAAGATCAGGTTGCACGATCTGAGGTTTGGTGCATCATCTAAGTGATAAGAATGCAACCGTGGCATCATCTTTTGAATGTAGAAACCCGACGAGACTGCATACTTTTGAACGTTTGCGAGAACCTGTTTAGGCCACTGCAACTCCAAGTCATCGGCGATGACTACCATGCCTTCGCCGCTATATCCCGTAGCCTCCATTCCACGTTGCACAAACACCTTGACACTCTCTCCCTCGTTGCTGGCACCCCAAGGTGGATTTGTATAGAAGCAGTCGAAGTTCGTCGGACCGGGAAAAGCATCTAAACAGTTGTACAGCTCTGAGCGTAAAGTTCCGAGTTGCTCCCTATCGGCGAACCGCGTAACTGCACTGCAGATGCGCTCATCGAAATCGTAGACCACGATTTCCGAAGGTCCGTATTCAATAATGTCCCGTTTATGCAGATAAGCAACGCAGATACTAATCGCATCTCCGTCACCGATGAAGGCAAGGCGCTTCCCATCGGCCCATCGTGCTACGATCTCGCTTTGCAATACCATGTCACCGGTTTTCATGTAGATCTGGTCGAACTCTCTTAACGGTCGTGGCCGGTTCTGAACCACATCTGAGATGGCATTGATCGCTAACCTGAGATCGATTTCTTTCGGGTCGGGCATAAACGATATTCTATCTCATCGATCGGTTTACAGGCAGCAGTGGCCCATGGGACTGGACCAGGGCTGAAGCAACGCGGGCAGGCTACGTACGATGTATGTTCATGTTCGCCTCCGCCGCCGCGAAGTTAACAATATTTTCCTGAAGATCGACCCGAAGTCCCCTGGAATTGATGAGCTAGTTCCCAAAGTTCGTGAAACATGCACGTCGATTGGTATTCGGAATGACTAATCGCATCGTGAAAGTTCATACTTTCTGCAATTTTGCGGAAGCGGACCCTTGTTCCCTGGCTCCAGTCCGCTGGGACTCAAACCAAATAATGAACGACCAACCCACTAGCATCCCGCCGGAACTATTCACGCTCGACTACCATCTACAGCATCCCGAGATTTCACTCGAGCGGCACTTTCGCAACAAGGCACTTGCAGCCGCAGATCGCGTTTTGGCTCGGAAGATAATTTATCTGGACACACGCTTTTGGATATTGCTGCGGGATGTCTGTTTAGGACGCTCGACCGCGCCACTGCACCAGCAGATGCTCAATAAGCTTCGGTTTCTGGTTAATGAAGGGAAAGTGATCTGTCCTATCAACGCCGATACGCTGACGGAGCTGTTGAAGCAGCGCGATAAAACAACACGACTTGCAACTGCGAAGCTCATCGATGAGCTCTCACTCGGCGCGGCGCTGCAGAGTGAAGAGGAACGCGTGGGAACGGAGCTAATGTACAGCGTCCAGCTCACTCAGCGCGGGCCAGATGCGCTCGAACCTCTGGAACGGCTTGTTTGGACTGCACCCTCACATGTGCTCGGGTTTATTTACCCGACGCTGGAGCCCCTTCCTGACGACCAGATGCTCGCTTGTCAGAAGGCCTTCAGTGACTATATTTGGGACTTCGTGCTCGCCGACCAAATGTCTATTCTTCCCGTATATCCAATACATATGGACGAGAGTTGGAACGCTCTCGCCGACAAGTTGAATCGCGATATTAAAGAGCATGACCCTCTGGCTCGGTCATTCAAAGATCTTCATTTGGACGAGTTCAAAGGTGCCCTTGAAAGCTATCTTCCAACGCTGGCAAGCATTTTCCGAGATCTCTGGGAGAAAGAGACCGGCGTTGCGGCTCTGGACGAGGCGCGCGTTGATTTTGAAAACGCCGGTCGAGAGTTAATAGGCCTGTTGGGCGAAGCATTCCGCATCGGCAAACTTGGCCAGCAGATACCTTCACTGGTAATCAAAGCTGGACTTTACGCCGCAGTCAGGCGCAACCGGGGCAGACAGCTAACTGGCAATGATTTGCACGACTTCGGGCATGCAGCGGCCGCTGTGGCATACTGTGATTATTTTGCGACTGAGAAAAGCCTGCATCATCTCCTAGTAAACGAGCTGAAGTTCGACCAGCGTTACGAGGTTGTTGTGGTCTCCAAGACTTCTGATTTTCTTCAGTTGATCGAACAAATCTAAATTAGCGAACGCCAGTCTCATCAATTCATGTGTCCAAGAAATCGCGATGAATTTAGTGCCAGAGTTTACAGCATTAGCTCTCCGTGCTTCCTAGATCTGTTCCACGGTTCGTAAGCCGAACATGCTCGCACACCTACCTCAGCCCCGATAGACGAACGTCCATGCTGGTGACATTGCGGATCGCTTCTCGAATCAGGTGCGCATAGAACCATTCGTTCTCAGGTTGTGGCTCGTAAAGGTAACGCCTCTTATCGAATGTATGTTTGGCCGCGATGAGAGAACGGTCGAAGTCTGTGAATTTGACGGCTGCGGGGTTAATCACGTCGAGATTTGACAGAACGGGATGTGAGCAAATTCGCTTGAATGCATCACGGACGAGAGTCCTCGTTTGCGGCGCTAGGGCATCAAACAGCTTTTTCCAGTCGTGTCCTGCTGGTGGGGCAATGTTAGTGTCCAATACATATAGGCATTTCAGGTATAGCTCAACCGCGAAGGAGTCCACGAGCAATTTCGGCGCCGAACATCCCCAGGCTTTGCCACGTGCCTGTTGTTCTAATAGACGTGATGCCTCCGAGTAGTGCTCGGCCAGCTCGTAGATCTTCCGGTAGTCAGGTGTTGGCTTCGCCCGTTTGAGCCTTGGCATCGGCAGACTATCTCGGAAACTGCAAGGAACTCCGTTATCAGCGAAGCATCCTTAGGGCAGCCTGCTTCTTATCGTAGCCGCTCATCGGGATGGGCATATACGTTGATTGTTGCTCCACCGCGTAAATCACATTCACAAGCCCGACAACAGGCTTCGGTAGGCTCTTTTCTAGGTAGGACTGAAGCACGCTCAGGGCAAACTGCACCCATTGTTTTCCGAAGTGGTTGTTGAGTTCCTGAACAATGAGGTCTATGCGGCCGGCGGGGTCAGCCGGCACTGCCGCCCCGCTATTTTCCTCATCGGTAGCGACCTTCACGATATACAGAGCGAACGCGCCGCCTACAATCCACAACAGGGGTTTCAACCAATCGTCGCTGCTTCTTTTCGCCATGACACTTACTCCCAACGCAGTTTCGCCCGCTAAGCTTCGCACCTGTAGCAATTCCCGCGTGACTGGGAAAGCAAGAAGGTTAACGCACGAAGATTCTCACGTCATCGGCCTGCTACAGCCGCCGCATGAACAGAGAGTCTATCATGTCGGTTTCACCGGTGGAACGGTCTCTCACGCGGAAAAATTGATGCAGAGCCCAGAGAAGAGGTTTTCGACTAAAGAACTGGCACGACAATGGTGCAATATGGAGCACATAGCAGGAGGCAAAGGACGCGCTGATATTTGTGGGTTGACCTACAGTTCAGTATGCAAGTTTGAAGCGGTTCGCGGATGGCGGTCAACTCAAGTCGAACCCAGTTAGCTCTCGAAACCACCCTTTATTTCGAACGGATTCAAAGTCCGGATCCGAGGCAGTATATTTCTTATCCAGGTTCCTCAGTGAATCAGACTGCAGTAGTAGATCGCGACACTCTGATTCGAAGCCTAGCCGCGCCTTGATGCATGCGAAATCATAGAGTGCTGATGCTCTCGTATCCGAGCTACAGGATGGTAGCGCCAAGCAATGATTAAGGGCGTCCTCTGCTTCTTTGAATTGACTTGCCCGGAGTAAGGCATCGCCGTAGGCCGCCCATAACGTTTCGTCCCGCAACGTTAGGGTAAGTTGATCTCGAAAAGCCGCAATAGCCGCATCTAGGTCCTTCTTGTCATCATCATCGACAATCTGCTGATCAAAGACGTAACGGTGCGTCGCAAGCAACGCTTTGACTTTGTTCCTGTCGACTAACAAACGCGCAGCAGGATCTTCCAGGGTGAATCGTTGCCCCACCGCGATCAGCGCAAGGCGAACTGCCGGGAACACGTAATTCAAACATTTCGATGATGATTGAGACACTGTATCGTTCTCAAAAACTAGATTTCCTTCAATCCATCCACGCCTATCACTTAGAACATCCTCGAGATTGATCGAATTCCTACCTTCCGAGACGGCTTCATAACCTAAAGTTAGAATCGAAGCAGCGAGCGCATGCGAGTCTCGCAGCGTTGATCGCTCGCCGTTAGTTACCGGCTTGGGACGCGCTGGATTTCCATTCAGCCAGGATCGAATGCACCCATACACGTTTTGATATTCGTCCTGGTGAGTGGATGAGGAGAGGCCGGACACGGCTGCTAAAACTTGTTCGCACCATTCCTTGGCCTCATTCGGCCGGATAGGTCGGCTGTCAAACGCTCGCGCGTACAGTCGGCCTAGTAGTAGCGCTTGCCAACAGCGTGTTTCGTCTTTTAAGAAATATAAGCTCGCCTCGTCACTTGAATCGACAATGCCCTTGTTTAGCAGTGTCAATGTAGCCTTGGGATTCACATCAATGAGTTGCACCAATCCTCGCATTTTTCCCGTTACTTGGAAAAAGTGATCATCTACCACTGCACGGTGTTGTTCTAGCGCAACCTGATGGTCTGACTTCAACGCCGCCAGTTGTGCTAGACATTTCTCCCGCTCAGCCGACGCCTGCATTGTAGATGTGCCATGGTTCACTTCCTCGCAAACAGTCTCTGTGAAGGCTATTAGTGACTGGTCACGCCTGCCTGTCTCGATTAATTGAGACGCCATGTGTAACGCTCGCCAGTCCCTCGGAACTGCAGTCAGTAACGGCATTGGATCCGACATTTCATTGGCAAGACCCGCCAGCATTTCTAAAGAGAGCACCACGCAGCGAAACACACTTTGTACAATCGGCCTATTTAATGGATTAATGTTGACCGGCTCTCCCTTTGTAATCACTTCAAGGAGCAAATCACGTAATCGAGCGTACTCGGGATGCGCCAAAATCGTTCTTGCCCGGTTCCGCACGAATTGGCGAGTGTTCAGGTAGGTAAAGATTAGATTTCCCAATGGATAAAAATACTGCTCACCCGCGAGCTCGTCCGCTTCTCCCCCTGCAGAACACATTAATCCCAGTTGCGCGATTACTGCTCCGCGGATCGCGAAAGGCACAATTTCAGGCGAGACACCTGATAAATCCGGCGTGGCCAGATTGGATAAAGACCCTTTGGCCTCTGGAACATGTTCAGCACAGCGCCACCACGCATATGAGAGCATTTCGGTAACGAATGCTCGATCATCAGCAGGATAGGCGCTCAATGCCATCGGCAAGAGCTTGTGGACTTCTTCGGGAAATTTCGAACACAAGTCGCCCAAGTGACCCAAAACCTGTGATGTGCTCAAGGGCTTGTCCCACCTGGTGAGACGGCTTTCGGCAAGGGCTTTCAATAGCCCGTGAGGGTCCGCATTAACCAAAGGATAAGCAGCCAACAGAATTCTATTGATGGTCTGTACGTACTCCGGATCTCGACTCATTGCGGAATAGAGTGACGCGTTGACGCGAAGGGGTCGTTCGATCGCCGGTCCGCGAATAGCCACCGCCGCTCGATAACGAATTAGCTTATCTTCAGACTGTAATTCCGAGAGCAGTTGCTCAAAAACTCGGGAATCGTAGAGCGCGATTCGCCCACGTGCATGATCAACCCCTTCCAGAAACTTATAGTTCAAATCATGCTTATTCTTTCCTCCTAAGTATTCGTACCTTTGCAAGAGTTTGCGCCCAGCATCGGCTGCTGCGGTGTTCTTGATAAGGCTCAATGGTTCTAAGGCGCCCTTCAGTATTTGCTTACGCTTTTTCTGTACGTCGGACGGGAAAACGCCCTTCGCCTGGGATGCTCGATATAGTTTCAATCTGATAGCGGCTGAAGCCCGCTTCGGCTCGAATTCCAATGCCGAACCAAGTGCGTATTCCCCTCCGTACCTGTCGTTTGACGTCGGACTGAAATACAACGTAGAGACGAATTTCAACGCGCGTTTGTCTCGTGCCGCCAATTGACCCAAAGCGTCCGCGGGTTCAGTGAGGAATACTTTCTCCTTGTCGGAGTGCATCAATGCTGCGAGAAAGCCCAACACTCGATAGTCTCTGGGATCACATTGCGCCAGCCCATCCGATACTGGCTTCCTCCACCGCTCGTCGCGACTTAGGAGTTCTTCAGCAAGTTGTACCGGGTCATGTTTGCCGCTTCGCATTAAAGCCACAACTATGCCGGCATCCTTGTCAGCCTGTAATTCTTGTGAGAGCGCGACACAGTCACAATGCTTGTTTTCGAGAAATTTCGCGAATAGTCTTTCGGCAATCGGCTCCTCGATAAACGACATAGGGCTGCCCGACGTTAACAACCCGTGTTCACGAAGTTCTGAAATGAATGAGCCGCTCTGCTCCTGCAAATATGGCGATAAAATTATCTTTGCCTCAGCATAAGAAATGCCTTCAGCTCGCGAATCCCACAACTGTCGAATTAAGGCTTCAAAAGCCGGCTGAACATCCGTCAAGCTCAACGATAGCGGCTGAGCGGCGCTGTCAAGAAGTTGCGTGGATCGAGAGTCAAGTAGATCATCAATTGACACTAGTGGGGCGGGAACGTTGACTCGCCCCAGTTTGTCTTGGTGCATCTCCAAATACCGAGTTAGTAAATAGGGATTCCTCAAGGCGGCGAATGAAGGTGCCGCGAGACTGAGACTTGCGCGCTCGGCTCGATCAAACGGCAAATGCTTCCTTAACACACCACCCATTTCCTCGGCAGAGAAATCCCCCAACTCAAAGCTGTAGTTGGCTCTAGATGTTGCTCTATCTATGACTTCTATTGTCGTAACACTTCTGACGGGCGTAGCTCTGCCTGTTTCCGATACCGCATCAGCTACGTAAAAATCTTCCGAAGGGATTTCATTCCACAGCTTCTGGTGATTCCAGATTTGTTTTTGCGAAGTAAGGACCAGCTTGATTCCATACGTCTTGCACTCCTTAACCAATACCGCGAGGTCATTTGAAAGGGTCTTGCGATCGGAATTGACTTGCACGTTATCGACGATAAGCACCGCTGGTCCTTTGAGCTCTACTCGGCTGGCGGCTACAAATCTTCTCAGTAGGATTTCTTTAGACGCATCAGCCGACGTAAATGGGCGCATAGCGTGAGCTACTAAACCCGACAGGTCAGGATTCTGATTGAGGGCGGAGCCTTTAACGAATAATCGGATGCGGTCGGCCAACACCCGTGCCGACCAATCTGTTGTCGACCAAGATTTACCTGATCCTCCTCGCCCGACTAATACGAAAAGAGATTGCGGTGCATTAAGGAACCGTTCCAAAGAGCTTTCTAGACGAATTCGTGGTACGTACTTCTTTGGATCCCAACTGGGCGACTCATTCGGACGATTTGCCTCATTACAAGCCTTTACGGGATCAACATCGAAAAGCGCTTGAGACCTGACCGGAAACCCCGCGACTTTATTCACCCAACTCAAGTCATAGACCTGTCCCGGAACAGGCACTACGGAAGCATCAGAAAGGAGCGCACCTCGCAACGCACGGGAGACCTGTAAAGCTAGTGTCCGGTCATAACATGCGGACACAAGCTCCAGCTCTATCTCTGCCAACAGTACTTCGCGAGGCATAGGCTTAGTCTTCGCGAGCTGCGAAAGAATGTTAATGGAGAGCGACAGAAGGCGACTCTCTGAAACCAAGCTTGATGCGAATCCCGCCTTTATAAGATCCCCACGTGCTCGAGCTAAGATTTCATTAAGGCGCTTGCTCAGAACGGGAGAGGCCGCCGGGTCGGAAATAAACTCTTCGAGTTCGTTGCGTTGGACGAACCCCTGAGTTCCCAGCACGACCCGCCACGATCTTCCTTGGCTCTCAGAACGAACTGCATTGCAAATAAAGTTTTTTAAGAGATTGTCGTCTTTTATGTTGGGAGGCAAGACACTGCTTGGCGTCCAAGGCGATTCCGTTGATTTCAGTTGAATCCAAACATCGTCGTCCGTTCCTTGAGCAAGTAGAGCAATGGGCGGCCCATCTAAAGAGTCCACTGTTTTTGGGGGAGCAATTGGGTGTGCCAGCAAGTCGTTTCCTTCGTAAAACTTAACTTGCTCAGCTATCGCACGCAACAACAGCCAAAGGGCGAAAAGAAGGTGATATTCCGTGCCCTTTGATACACTTAAGTCTCCAAGCGCATCCTTCGTAAGCTTAACCACAGCTGTTCATCTGGACACCTCAGTATTCCTCTAGACCGAGCGCCATCGTAATATCGTAACATGGCGAATCCAAACTCACGTCGGACGCATTATTTTCCAAAACCGTTCGAAAAATTCTTTGAAAAGCAGGCAACGCAGTTAGCCCGCTACCAAGCGAACTGCCTGGGGTGAGTTTCTCTCCGATCGAATATCTTTAGTTAGGTTCTGAGCGACGAAAACAGGTGAGGCCGTATGTTAGACGAGAAAGTGCACGAAGTGCTTTTTTCAGACGCCACGATGAAACTTGGTGAAATCCACTGGGCCCTGCTGAAGTCTGAGAAGGCTATGGATAGTAAAAGGTGGGAGGTCACAAAAGCGACCATTGGTTCCAACTATGAAGATACGGACTTCGGTAAAGAAGTTGGATTGGATGAGATTCACTGGTGGATATTTCGAAAAGAGACTGACGTTGACGAGCTGCTGGCCCAGACAGAGCGAACACTAGTGTCAGCACAGATATTGAAAATTGCGTCCGCGAAGCTGAAGACCAGAGAACAAGCATCGTATAGGGCCTTGCTCCTGACTTTGAAAGATTTTGCAGAGAAACACCGCGCAGAGGTCGATTCCTTGCATGCCTACGTCGCTTGGCTTATGAACCGCGATTTGATGGCGCCTCGCATGCTCTTTACCTATCGTGTGTGGGGCTCTACACAGATGAGCGACCGACGCGTGGATGTTGAGAATGAAGAGAATGCCAGGGCGGACATAAAGAAGCGGCACACCCTGACTGAAATCGTCATGGGCGTTCGTCAAAGACAAGAACTGGTCTACGACAAAGTTCACAACGAGATTGGCTTCGAGATTTTTGAAGGACTAGATCCTGAGGGGATAGCGGACGATGCAACACTCCATATTCCAGAGAACGCCGTCCTCCGAAGAACAGGTTATGCTGTTCAGGATAACTGCCAGGCGTATTTCAAGGAGATCAGGGAATCGCTGAGAAACATTGTTCTTGAGGTTGAGAAATTCAAGGTGCAACGCGACCTCTTCCAAAGCGAGAGGTTTTGGCGGAAATTTATAACCAAAGCGCGCGAGGCCAGGACAGGCGAAAGTCAGTTATGGGATTTCAAAGAAACTCTTACCGTCTGGCAAGTGAAGAATGATCCCGCAAGACGTCAGGCGAAGATTACTTTCGCTGAGGATGTAGCCAGTTTTGCCAACGCCTCTGGGGGAGTTCTTATCATCGGCTTGAACGACAAGAGACAAGTTGTCGGCATTGGCGAGGGCCGTCTGCTGGAAAGTCGATTGAAGGTCGCGCGAGACGTGATCGCAGAGTACATCGTAAATGATCGCGACCTTGCGTCATTCCGCCAAGTTGCCGTTGGCGAGAAGGGCAAAGAGAAAATTTGCCTCGTTGTCGTGGTCTCACAATCCCGTCAAGCAGTCGGAGTGAGTGATGGCGGCGGGCGTTATTCCTATCCCGTGCGCCGCGAGACTGGAATAACCAGGCCGCCTCGCGATGAGGTTCAGATTAGCAAACTTGACGTCAAAAGCGACAATCGGGATTTCATGCATAAACTCCAGCAGTTTATCCATGACAATTAAGCGCTGGAGGTTTTCAGGATTTCGATTTAGCGCGAGGAGTCTGTTCTAAACGCGTCAACTTGTTCAACCCAGAAAACCCCCAACAAAATTCTCCAATTACACGTTACATTAGCAGTGACCAGCCTCATACAAGGTGATTTGCTACTCTCTGCTCGCATCGAAAGGAGAAAAGAATTATGCGAGACAAACCAGGAATATCGAAGGACCAGTTGGTTGAGACCCTTCATGGGCGCGGCTACGATAGTGTAACCCTTCGCCAAGTGACTGATTGGCGGTCACGCGACCTCCTGCCGCCGTTTGATCTGGAGGGCGCCAGTCTTGGGAGAGCGCACGGCAGAGCAAAGAGTCAGTGGTCCAGGGGAGACTTAATTACTGAGCAATCAGTATGGATAATTGAGTTATTGAATCTATTTGGCGATTATTCGCATGTCTACGTCTCACTGTGGCTTCTTGGCTATCCTGTACACTTCGGTCGCGTTCGTGAAGCGCTCTCTCAACCGCTGGAAAGAACCATTTCGAGCGTTCAAAGGGAGTGCACCGCTGAACGCAATATGGAGGATGTTCTGAGTGAGGATGCTCATAAACTTGCCTCGAAATTGCAGAAGGAAGAATTTCCTATGCTTCATATACCGGCTGATGCGATCGACCTCATCCTAAATCTCTTCGTTAATCCAGACTACGATCTAACCGATGCGGGTGCTTTTGAAGCGTTTCAAGAATGGCAAGAACAGTGTCAGCGGTTGCAGGCAACATGGACTCGGTCTACCTCACAGCCTAGAGCTGCCGACTCAATTGAATCGCTGCTGACCCTTGCTTCGACAGTCAAACAGTACCTGTCAGTCGTTGAGGTCAAGCGCTGCGTTGATGAAGCTACTTATGACGATCTTCGCGTAGTCGGCCGAGACATCACGATGTTGCGGCACATGTGGTTGATGTTCACAAAACTTCTTGCGCGGGAATTACCAAACGATCTCCGTTTGCCAAGGGATTTAATTTTGCGTTTTGTCTTGGGAATGGGACGGATGGCAATTTACTTCGATCTCGCACTACGAAGTCACGGACAGGGGGGCGACATTGATTCTCTAATGTCGTATTGGTTAACAAAGGTTGAAGGCGCGTTTCATGAGAAGTTTGGTGACGCCAACTCCTCTCAGTCGATGGAGGCGGCGTAGGCACGCAGCTTCGACTGAAAATAAGAATGTCGAGTATTAATTGTTTTTCAAATCATGAGCAATGCTTCTATCCGAGATATTCCGCGAATCAAGGAAATGCTCGACCGAGCCCAGAGTATGCAGGCTTTGAAGACTATTTCCCCTGTGCTCTTTCCTTTGCTGCGCTTGATGGGTATCGACGTTAGCCAAAGTGAAGAGGCCTTAAAATCTTTCGAAGAACTGCGGCAGACTGTCGAAGAAATGGCCGCAATCCCCGATCGCTTCAATGAGTTGTTTGGAGAGCGCGGGTGGATCATGTACGAGCAGATGAATTTGGATCTGGCCAAGTCGGCAAACGCGAAGGCTGAAGCCGGCGACATTGATGGAGCCGAAGAGGATCTCGTTAATCATTATGATGGCGAGACCGTTCAGTGGCAGCTGCAAACAATGATGGGCATCGAAGCGTTCCGGCCACGAATGTCTCTGGCAGAAAAGGCATTGATCGATTATCAGGAACAACGCTATCACGCATGCGTTCCTGTCGTATTGGCGCTAATCGATGGCTTAGTAAATGAGTTGCACGAAAAGCGACGCGGATTCTTTTCTGAGAATGTGGATCTAAAAGCCTGGGATTCAATAGCTGCGCACGAGAAAGGTCTGAATGCCTTAGCAAAGATTTTTCAAAAAGGCCGTTATAAGACAACCACTGAACAGATCAGGTTGCCGTATCGGAACGGCATTTTGCATGGAATGGATTTGGGTTACGACAACAAGATGGTTGCGGCCAAATCGTGGGCCGCTCTATTTGCCGTTCGTGATTGGGCAGCGAGAGCGGAAGGAGGTTTGATTGAAGCTCCACCACCCAAGCCGGAGAAGAGTTGGTCTGACTTGTTTCGTCAGATTAGCGAAACTGAAGAGGATAAGAAGCGGCTGGAGGCATGGAGGCCCCGACAGGTCGTGGTAGGTGAGGATGTTCCGAGTACGGGCGAGCCCACGATGTTCGCCGAGGGTTCATCCGAGCGCACCGTCGTCGAATTTTTATATTACTGGAAGGCTCGGAATTATGGTCGAATGGCGGAATATCTTCCAGATGTGTCCAGTCCGATTAGCAAGGTCGCAGGTGAAGTTCGGGAGATCTACGGATCAACTCTTTTGGACAAGTTTGAGATCGAACAAATTCTCGAAAAGGGGCCAGTCATCACCCTAGTGCAAGTCCGTCTTTGGTACCGCAGAAATGGCGACTCTGGTGATGGTGTTCTGGAATTTCGGGTTTTCAGTCAGGATGCGAAGGGTCATCCGGCTGTGTCTGGTAAACCTGGAGCTGTGTGGCGGCTTACCACTTGGCCTATGTTGTAAAGCTATGCTGAGGTTTTGAAATACAGCGTATCTTTGCGTTGGCGGTTGACCAGGCGCAATAATAATACTCAACCAAACCAAGGAGCCTTGAGATGTCATTTGCGCAAAGGGCAATAGCAGAAGATGAACGCAAGCAGCGCACTGCAGTGGTAATAGCCGCCAAGGTTGGGGTGCTGAAACGGTGCGAATTTGGGATATGCGACGAGCTGACGTGGGATGATTCTGAAGAACAACTCGAATCCGCCTACAAGTATGCTGCTCGGTTATTCAAAGACAAAGACCCTCTCACGCAAGATTTCAAGAGCCAAAAAGAACTAACAGACACGATAAAGAATCTGTGGAATGATTTCGGCGTTGAATGCGCGTGTAAAAGGCTAAGGTACGAGGGTGCTGTCATGTTACTGCGTTGCTGGATTTTGTAATCCGGTCATCACGTCTTCGAGCAATGCACGAAACCAAGCTTTCTTCTGTGCGGTTTCAAGGAGCATCCTTTTCCAGGTCGAAATAGGTTCGGTAATTGTTGTCTGTCCAGCAAACAAGCCGGTGCCCAGTCAGTCCGATGAGAGAAGCTGACTTTCCCATTGCCGCCCGCAAAGAGATCGCCCAAAAGGCGATGTACGTCTGTTCGTCTCCCACGTGTTTTCGATTCACCGGATACGGGACATCGGAAGGCCGGGCGCGAGTGATTGCCGAGGCTGCACATATCAACGCGGCCGGGAAGAAAGGTCCGCGAGCGAAGAAGACATCATCCAATTATCTAAAATCATCCGAGAATGGGATCTGGCTTTGCTCGATCTGCCACGACAAGGTTGATAACGATCCTAGCTACTACACAGAAGGACTGCTTAAGGAATGGAAAAAACAGCATGAGGTCGTGATCCGTCGTATCGTGGGCAAAGACTTAGAATCCGCGCTACTTGACCTCCGCAGTCATAAACGTTATCAGGAAGAGACCCGCGAGTTTGTCTCATTTCTGGAAAACAAGCGAGTAATGTACGAGGGAATGGATCATGAATTCCCTCCTCGTGTCTTGGATTCCTTAGAACTTATACGTGAACGCCTAGTTCAGACTCGTGCGAAGATCAACCCGGACACTGACCTCTTTCTCGCTCTGAACAAGCTCCAAGCTGCTATCGACAGCTTTCTTCGAAACATCGGCACCCGCACAAATCTTCGAACCTTACGTTGCGACAGCAATGATCCCAAATGGCGCCAATTCTCCAAAGAATTGCTTGCTCTGCGTAAAGGGATCGTCATCATCATGAAAGTGCTGGCCGGCGATGCGGGATATACGCTGTCGTGGGTTTAATTCTATACGACGGCATCGAACGTAAAATGCTACCGCTGGCGGGATAAGAATTCCTAGCCACCTCCGCCAACCAAGGCTAAAGGAGATCCATGACGACCGATAGGCCGGCACCAAGACGCTCCGAAGCAAGTCAGCATCGAGACATGGTGCTTGCGGAGCAGAGTGAACGCACGGCGAGTCTCAATGAGCATTACGAGAGGCTGGCTTTTGAGTTAAACGATGGTGACAAGGGGAACTTTCTCTCAGGGTGGCAATGTGTGAATCCCTTTGTCTCATCGTTCTTTGCCAATGTGAAAAGGCGAGCTGAAAGGTTCGATTACGCCAGATATACTTACTTCGATGAGCACGTAGATCTTGCAAGCTCCATTATCGCCATGCACGCTAAGTTCGACGTGACGCAACCGCAAAGTGTCATGTGCGGATCTGGAACGACGTCTCTTCTTTTCACGTTTGTCACATATCTACAGAGCATTGGGACGACACGGATTTACTATATTCCTCCGCTGTATATCACTCTCTACTCGGCCCTTGATCGGTACGGGATTGAAGCGGTGCCGCTCTCTACAGAGCAGCCGTTCGAGCCAACGTTCGCGCTAAACCTTCCAAAGACGCGAAATAATATACTGCTGTTGACGGACCCAGTTTGGTATGCGGGGATCTCAGTCGCTCCGGCCATCATGGATGAAATAGTCGAGTGGCAGCGAAGAACGTCATCGCTTGTTTTCGTAGACGGAAGCCTGCAATACCTCCGTTGGGATGGCACATTAAGCGAAGCCTCAGCTCGACTAGATCCCGCGCTGACGTTCCGACTGATTTGCCCGGCCAAGCAATTGTCTTCGCACGGCTACCGATTCTCGTACATTCTGTTGCCGCAAAGTCACAATCGTCGAATGATTTGGGCGTACACAAACATCTTTGGACCTGCCTGCGTGGACTCGATCGCTTTCGGACATGAGGCCGTGGCGGCCATTTCAAATAGGAGAATACCGCAGGAGCTAATGTCCCTGGCTTCTACGAGGCACGCGTATCTGCGAGAGAATAGGATAATCGAGTCGGAATTGACCCCACATTGTGGCTACTTTGTCTTTGAGAGAATCAGGGCGCCCCTCCCAGAGGGATATGTCAAAGTGGACGGAAAATTCTTCGACCAGAAGAATTATCCGGACCATATCAAGATTAATTTGCTCTCTCCGTCCATGAAGCTTATTAGCTCATCCGCGTCGGAGATGGGACAGCCATGAAGTGTATTCCAAGTGGCGGATCTTGAGGCATCCGACCATGTCGCCAGCGCGTGAATAAACTTTGTGGGCCGGTTTTCTTGCGTCGACCGGGCAAGGAACGCCCCCGATAGATCCGCCATGTCGCAACATCAACCAGAGACGCAGGGCAATGACCCGAGCACTTATGAGGTCGACCACGTTACCGCATTCTTCAAGCGGCGACTTGATGAGCTTGAGTCTCTCGACCTACGACATGTAAGCGAGGCGAAGTTGACGAGTAGCCTCGAACAAGCTTTATCGATGAAGCAGGCGTTGGCCGACCTAGCTTCTGAAGACGGTGGATACTATCTCAAACTTCCTCGACTGCTTAATTCGGTGCTGAGGGTGGATGTTCGCATCTCTCATTTCGTCGAGAAGGCCAGTGCGACGCTCAGTCATGAGCAGGAGCGGTTCCATCCGGCTCCCCACAAGTTCGAACAGTATCGAGCAGATACCAGCCAGGGTTTTAGTCGGTTCGCTCTTGACGAGTACTTGGAATATTTGGAGTCGAACGCAGCGTCGTCCGACTTACCAACCCCCGAGGTGCAAGCACCACATTGGCGAAGGTATGCCGATGTATGCTCGCGGCTGCTCAACTACCTTCAGTTCTTAGTGTCTTGCAAAGATTCGGGGGGGAGGCCCAGCGCGGATCGACCGGCGTCCTTTGTATTTCTTCTGCGTGACACATTGTTGGTATATCTCGGTATGAAACGATTGTGCAGAGCCGGCTGGCCGCTTGAGGCCCGTGCCCTGTTGGTAAGCCGACCACTTCTGCAGAGTTTTGCTCCGGCATCACCTCGAAATCACCTGTATGCCTCCGTTTTCAATTCGTTCTATGAGACCCTGGCAACCCACACCGGACGATTCGATAGCCACTTCCCAGCGATGTACAAGCGGACACTTAGACTGAACGCTACCCCTGCATCGACAGCGCTGCTTGAATTCTTGGAGCGCTACTGCGATACAGTCTTGTCTCAAGAGAGGAAGTTTATCGTCGTGGAGAACGGAGTGCATGGGACTATGCCCTTGCTGGTTATGGCGTCGACACCAGCCGTTACAGACCTTCGCATGTACACAGCGATTCCATGGCTTCAGGGTTTCTATAAAGCTGTGATTTTTTCAGACCTGTCGGTTCACATGCGCGAATTGGAATCGGTGCATTGCCAAGAACAGCTATTCCAATTCGCAGGAGCGACAGGTGCCAGAATGTTTGTGAATGAGACCCGAGACTGGGAGGTTCGCCGCATAAGCTACCAAGAGATCCGATATTTCCTTGATGCGGTTGATCAAAGATTCCTTTCCCCACAGACAATATCGAGTCAAAACGAAGAGAGCCCTGTACCGAATTATGAGCGATTTCCATAGCAATCAAAACTAACTCGGGAGGTGCAGCGTCTGATTGGGACGGCCACGTCTACCGTATTGCTGATCGCTATCGAGGTTACAAATGTGGAGCAGGAACAGTACGTACACACGCATCAAGCTATGTTGGTTTGAGTATCTTGAGGCTGCGTACGAGGCAAGTTCGATGGGTGCCGATGCCTTGGGATTTCACATTCTCCAGGCAGGCACCACAGACTGGCGTTGCAAAGCCGAGCACTTCCGTTCAGTCCTGGACATACTGCCGAAAGAAATTGAGAAGGTCCTGCTCATCGACTACCCCTTTGAGGTCACGCAGGAGGTTCTAGCGATTGCTCCGTTCGACTCTGTCCAACTGTACCCTGATTGGGAGCCCTACAAGATTGCGCAACTGCAGGCCACTTCGGCACGCCGATTAAGGGTACTCAAGGTTATGTCTGCTCAAGCGCACGAGAATAACCCAACCGATGCTGAAGAGTTCCTTAGGCGCTACGCTGATTGTGCCGACGCGATTCTGTTGGATAGCTTTCGCCAAGGTGGCACGGGAGTGCTCGCCGATATAGATCATTGCTCCATGATCGTCAAAATGACTTCATTGCCGGTGTTCATTGCTGGCGGACTTAATGCCGCAAACGTCGCCGCGAGGATACGCGCGATTCGGCCATTTGGCGTTGATGTCGAAAGTGGGATCAGCGATAGAATATCAGGAGGCAGGATGCTCAAGAATCTAAGCAAGTGCCGGGAATTCATTGACGCTGTTGTCAGAGTCGACCGCGAGATTTTGCGCGAAGCGGTAGCCGACGGCACCGAGTTGATACGAGGTGGCTCGTAATGGTTTTGAGAGACGACTTCGCGATACCGGCGCTCTCTCCAGGGCCCTCTCTTTTGCTACTCTCTAGCTAAACTCAGCCTTGCCAAGATGACTCAAGCGATCAAGCGCGTAAAAGCCCTATCGGTAAACGAGTTTCGTTCAGACTTCTTGGAGCCCGAACGGCCCGTCGTTATTACTGGCGGAATCTCACACTGGCCCGCAATCACACTCTGGACAGATGATTATCTAATGGCTCAAGCGGGCCACGCGACACTGCGCGTCAAGTCGCGGTCAGACTATGGGGATGGCAAATCAAAACGCGAGAGCGAGCCCGAAGCGTGGATTGATATGGCGAGCTTGCTCTCGCACATGTCGTCTGCGGACCCACCAGACCTGTCCTACGCGCGGGAAAGTCGCCTGCTGGACGAAGCACGTCAACTACAGAACGATATCCTTACTCCCGACTACTACACCGAATCCCTACCGCATCGCCCCAGCCGCATTGGTTATTCCGGACCTCTTGCCTGGCTTGGCCCAGCTGGCACCGTGGCCCAGCTTCACTGGGATCCCGAACATAATCTTTACGGCCAAGTGAGAGGTCGGAAATACATTATTGTTGTCGCGCCGGAAGAATCACACCTTACCTATCCGAACATTTTCACGGTGAGCGAGTTGGGCGAGAAGTCATTTTTCCGCAGTGAGAACTGCGAACTGCTCGATAGACTAGAAGCGGCCGCACGCCCGTTTCGGTCCGATCATGTCGCAGAACGAATAACTGAGTTCCGCGAGGTTCTAATGCGTTCATTGAGCAGCCGAGACCAGTCCACGTTGTGCGACTACCTTCTTGAGGCGAATAATTGCCATGTCAATGCTGAAAATCCGAATCTTGACGCTCATCCAGCCTTTCGGTTGGCGACGCGTTTCGACGCGGTTCTAGAGGCTGGGGATCTACTGTTTCTGCCGTACATGTGGCATCACTACGTTCGTGCCCTGGAGCCGAGCATATCTGTCAACTGGTTCTTCCTGCCAACCCAAGGAGAGGACAGCTTTCCGCTCGGCGAGATGAAGAGAATATTGGTGGACCATTTGGCTCCCTAGCTCATCCACTCCGTGAGCGCAACTACAACGATGCCGTCACGGGATACTGGCTGAAGCTTTGATAAAAAGGGAAGGTCGATGGAGGCACTTAGTCAGTCCTCCTAGCGGGAATCGCACAGCATCGAAGCATCGCTCTCGCCTGATTCTCAAAATCACCGATCGTTCCGGCGTTCAGCAGAACGAAGTCGTATGTTTGGATGTAGGTCGCATAGTCTTCCAACACTCGCGCTGCGTCGACACACCGAGCCTCAACGTCTTCGGTCGACTCTGCTTGCCGTCTTATCATCAACGCCTGGATTTCTTCCGACGTCAGAGGCCGATACACGTAGATGACCACAGTCTTGAACCGGCTGCGAAGGAACTCGATAATTGCGTAGTTCGCACAAGTAAAGGAGTAGCACAAACCAGCACTGACAGCGCTCGCGATTTCATCCAGGTCAATCGCATAGCGGTTACCCACACTAGCATACGTAAACTTCGCGAGCCGCTCGGGAATCTCGTCTACGAACCTATACTCCCAGGTGGCGTCGGTTGGCCGACGGCGACGCTCTGTAAGCGTCGCTCCAACCCGTATCGAGCCGGCGTAATCGCGGCGTAGGAACTCTAGTAACGTGGACTTCCCGGTTCCTGTCACTCCATCCACAATCAGTAGTTCTGGTTCGCGCATACGTCATCCTGCCGAGCCTAACCATTAAATCAGTGTATAGATTGGCGGAAACCGAACGCGGAATACGTAGCCAACTTTTGTTAGAATCGTTTGAGTGGCTTATTTTTGTCTACCCTGACGTAAAGAGTGGAGATTCCGGACGGCAGCCAACCAAAACCAAAGCCGCTTTTAACTCGCGGCTTACATCACTATCTGTTCGGCATGAGACGCGAAACGCTAGCACAAGTTGCCTTGCGGGACAGCCTGGGACTGCGGTACTTCTACTACGTTGCAGTTGTATCCTCGTTAACGGTGGTGCTTGCTACTTCGTCTTAGTCCCTTCCCACAGGTCTCATTATTTCTTGCCTTTTTTCGCGGCTTCTTTCCGCAGGGTTCCTATTTTCTTGTCGCTACGGGCATTGCTGCCATCGGCATTTCTTATTGCGTTCTTAATTCCCAGCCTCTTCTCAGCGGCCTTCACTGTTGAATCAGACCTGATTTTTCTTGCTACCATTAATACCTCCAACCTGTCCGCTGTAGGTGCGAAGTTAACGAGCTATCGCACCGCGAGTGTTCCTTGGTTCATTATTCCCCTCCGAGCTATCCACGTGCAGAGTGGGCTCAACCCTGCCGGTTTTTTGCAATTAGTGTTTTACACCTACCAACCGGAAGTCCGCGACTTTCTTTACCGAGTCCGCGACATTCTTTTCCAAGTCCGTGACTTTCTTTTCGGTTAACAATGAGGTTCGTCGATTGGAACAGAAACTAGATGCGCATCGGCATTACGACGTATTTGTAGTCATACTCGCCGCGTTCGGCCGGCCTGAGCTGCGCTTGTGAGTTGCCGTCCTTAAATTCAAATGCGACTTTCCCATCGCCAATCACGTTGAGAAAATCCTGAAGATACTGCGCGTTGAAGCCGATGTCGGTTTCTTCCCCACTGTAGTCTGTCTGTACCGACTCGCTTGCTTCACCCTCTTCAGCGTTTTGAGAACTGATTACGAGTTGCTCCGGCTCCAGATGGAATCGAATCGAGCGCGACCGTTCATCAGCCATTAGAGCTACTCGCCTGATCGCCTGGTTCAAGAGAGCGGTGTCAAATTCAACCTTCTTATCGTTGGTCTTGGGCATCACCATGTCATAGTTTGGAAACTGCCCATAGAGCATTCGCGAAATCAAGAGCCGCTTGCCGACCTCGAAGAAAATATGGTTCGCGTCCATCCAGATATTTATGTCGCCTTCGTGACCTGTTGCAATCTTGGTTAACTCCGCCAGGGTCTTGCGTGGAATCAGAGTGTCGATTGACTCGCTGGCGCCGTTCTTGGCTGTGCTCTTTCGCTCAATGTAAGCGAGACGGTGACCATCTGTAGTCACCATTTTGGCACCCTCTGCATCCATGATGAGTTTTGCGCCGGACAGCGTATAGCGCGACTCTTCCTGGGTAATGGCGAAGATTGTGCGATCGATAAAAGTTTTGATAACGGCAGCTGATATCGTCGTAGGAGCCGACTTGGTTGAGGGAACTTCAGGGAAAGCCTCATTGGAAACTCCCACCATCTTGAATTTCGTTTTATCGCAAGTGACGGTGACCCAGTCGTTTGCTTCCTTCTTAAAAGTTACCGGAGCATCGGGAAGCAATCTGGCTATTTCAAAAAGCTTACGCGCCTGAACGCAGATCTTGCCTTGAATCGAAATATCGGCTTCCATCTCACAGCGGATCGTCGCTTCGAGATCTGTCCCGGTAAGCCGCAACGTATGATCACCAACCGACTCGATCAATATATTGGATAGAACAGGGATCGTATTTTTCTTTTCGACGACACCTTGAACAAATCCCAGCTCTCGCTGAATATCCTGCTTACTAACAACAAATTGCATGTTCGACTCCTTACGCTTCGCGCCTTCACTCACAGCCATAAAATTAAATCCTCAACGCTTTCTATTTCTGATCTAAGACAAAAGTGTTTGTATATTTCCAGCAGTAGTAGTAGGGCCTGTTGAGATGTGGAAGAAGCACAAATTCCCAGCAAACAAACCTACCAAACCTTCCTGCGAGCCCAGTGGAATTCAGAACAAGAAAACGCTACGGTTGTTCAAAACTATCTGCGAGGCAGTCATTCTATTCTTTTCACAGGCCCAGTTCCAGCTAGTCTGTGGAGATTGCGTTTTCACGAACTAATTTCTCACTACGAAGGAAACCATTAAAGAAAATCTTGTGGAAAAAAGATCGCTATTTCTGAAGTGACTCTGACAACTCAAGCAGCAACCGCTGGAAGCTCGAGTCGGTCGCCGACATCGCCTGGATCTTTTCACACGAGTGCATGACAGTGGTGTGATGTTTTCCTCCAAACGCGCGGCCTATTTCAGGAAAGCTGTTTTTCGTTAGACGCTTGCATAGATACATGGCGACCTGGCGCGGAAAAGAAATGGGGCGAGAATTACTTTTCGAAACCAACTGTTCGACGCTCAACTTGTAGTTTGTCGCCACCGCCTTCTGGATCTGTTGAATAGTTATTACGCCGGAGTCTTCTTCCCCTGCGATGTTTCGAATCGCATCCTGGACGATGTCTTTCGAAATCGGCAGCCCTCGCAGCGACGAAATCGCGACCAGCCTGATAAGCGATCCTTCCAGCTCGCGTACGTTGTTCTTGACCCTGGTAGCGATTAGCAGTGCCACGTCATCTGGAATAGAAACACCCATCGTCTCAGCTTTTCGTTTGAGAATAGCGACTTTTGTTTCGAGGTCGGGCGGTTCGATATCAGCAATCAGGCCCCACTCGAATCGCGAGTGTAACCGCTCTTCCAGCGTTGGTATTTCGCGCGGAGGGCAGTCTGACGTGATGACGATCTGCTTTTGCAACTCGTAAAGGGAATTGAAAGTATGAAAAAACTCTTCCTGGGTGCGCTCTTTGCCGGCCATGAATTGAATGTCGTCGATCAGCAGAACGTCAACGGACCGATATTTCTCCCGAAAGGCCTGGGTCTTGTCATAACGGATTGAGTTGATCAATTCGTTCATGAACCGTTCGGAAGAAAGGTAACAAAGTCGCAGATGCGGATTGCGTTGTTTGATGGCGTGTCCGCACGCATGCATCAGATGCGTCTTTCCCAGCCCGACACCTCCATAAAGGTAGAGCGGGTTATAGGTCTTTCCCGGCGCTTCAGCCACGGCTAACGACGCAGCGTGAGCAAATTGGTTGCAGGAGCCAACCACGAAGCTGTCGAAGGTGTACTTTGAGTTGAGGGTTGGATCAAAGACGGGCTTAGTCTCGGGCGATTGAGTTTGCTCAACCGGAGAAGCAGAGACAGCGGACCGGGTCGCAGTTCCCGTTCTGTCGGATTGCTGATTAACAGCGCCGGTTGGAGACGTGGGCGGAAAAGACTGCGGCGAAGACGGGATCGGAAGCTTAAGATTCTCTTCCGGCAATCTCCACTCAACTGAGTATCCAGCGAGACTGAGTTCGCCAAACGACTGATCGATCAACGACGCATAGTTAACGTTTACCCAATCTCGAACGACCTGGTTGGGAGCCCGCAGACGAACCAGGCGACGCGACTGATCGATTCCCTCGAATCGAATCGGGTGGAACCATGTCTCAAAGCTTTCTCCTTGAAGTTTGGTTTTTATCGTACGGAGAACGGTATCCCAAAGGTTAGTTTCAGCAGGGCTCATCACAGGTTTGATTGCTTTCGAGAATAAGATCTCTTTTCGATTTAGAAACGACCGCAGCGCAACCGGAATCGAGAGCACCTTGGGGAGGTGCCGCACACGCTTCCCGGTTATTCACAGCTTTTTCCGCAGCTTTGTGGAAATCCACCAAGGGCTTAAAGTAAAGCTTTAAGTTGATATTTATCAATCACTTACAGAGAGTGAGTTGAATGTGCCGGAGACTAACACACAGGTTTGGTTTGAGCAAGACAGACATCGGCGATAAAACACCGCAGAGGTTTAAGAGGTGTTCTATTACAAATCTGAGCCAGAAATTTCTTCTCTCCCCAGGTGTATAGGGTTCATCGTTAACGGCACGCATTCTTGACAGTTGGTCTACTGCCAGCTAGTCTTACGGTTTCTTTTTTGGGGGAGAATTACAACTATGTCGAAGCGCACTTTTCAGCCAAACAATCGCCGTCGAGCCAAGACGCACGGCTTCAGAGCCAGAATGGCGACGAAA
>Ga0190272_10000288_pt1 | contig 28805 bp, 21 predicted proteins | sample Popmic504T_FD_133746 | JGI IMG/M metagenome (GOLD analysis project Ga0190272, IMG submission 133746) | Populus adjacent soil microbial communities from riparian zone of Shoshone River, Wyoming, USA - 504 T | ecosystem: Environmental > Terrestrial > Soil > Riparian zone | place: USA: Wyoming...
ACCGTTGCTATCGACGTCGAGCGTTCCCCAAACCGGAGAGTTAGGAATGAAAATGGGGTCCATCCAGGAAACGCCGCCGTCGGTAGAACGGCTAAATTGCCGGCCGCCCCAATTGTTACCGGCGGTGCTCCAAGCCTGGTATTGGAACCCGCGACCGGTGCTGTTGGTGTTATCGATGGTGATCCACTGCTTGTCGCCTCCCGTGGCGGGTCCAAGCCGGGTATAGGTCTGCCCGCCGTTGACGGATCCCCATTGGTCGTCAAAGAAATCCCCCAGGAGGCTGTTGTAGAAGAAGCGCCCGGTATCATCGTAGTGCAGGACCGGATCGCTCCGGAAAACGTTGTTCTCGAGAACGCCGGGAAAGGTCCACGACGTGCCGCCATTGCTGGTGTAGGCCCAGCCGGCCTGCCGAAAGTTCGAGGTGACGCTGTTGAACTGTCTCCAGCCAATGGACATCTTGTTGCCGTTGGTAGGGTCCACGGTGATCGACGGCTCGTTGGCGGCGTCGCCGGTGATGTTCTGGCCGGCCAAATTGACGTTAACTTGAAAACTCGTGAAGCCGCCATGGGGCGAGACCATTCCAGGCGAAACTCCCGTCCCCCAAAGGATCATCGGGGCCGGCGGGTCGCCGTAGGTTTCGTGCGGTTCGGTCGGAAGTGGCTTGCGTGGCGAGTCCTGCCCCGAAGCGACGGTGAGGACGGATAACAAAACCAGACAAGAGAAAATGCTCGTCTTTGATATTCTGAAACACCGCAAGCGGGATAAAGACATCGCGCAACATAGACCAACATCGATGAGACGTCCGCCGAATTGTTTTACGCGTTCGGCGGAGGGCGCCGCGCTAAGACGAATGACTAATGCAGATTATATATCTCGACGAGTCCGATGCCGGCGCCGCCGTTACTTCCGGCCAGGATGGCGGTGAAGACACCCGGTGGCAGAGATACAAATATTCCGGCCTCCTTGGTGTCCTGGAGGGCGAGCCCGTAGTCACTCAACTGCGCTGCTTGGACAGGGTTGTCGTTCCAGTCGTCGTTCAAAACCAATAGGGTGCCATTGCCATCGTGCAGCGAGAGGGTCGGGTCGGCCAGCACGGGGTTAAGGCCGATTTGGGCGAGCGATGGTCCGATCCCGCGAACCGCCACCTGGGTATTTCCACTGCTGCCGCCGAGAATGAATCCTCCAATCATGACATTGTTCCCGCTTAGGACAAAACCGCGCGTACTGATGTTGGCTAGTTGCGAGTCCGCTGCGTGATTGGTGTCATAGATCTCTACCAGACCTACGCCGGTGCCACCGCTGTTCCCAGCCAGGATGGCCGTATAAGGAGCGCCGGGCTGGACCGTGGCGATAACTCCTGACTCGTTAGGATCCTGAAGGCCGAGACTGAGGGTGGTAAGTTGGACTGCTTGTGCGGGGTCATCCTGCCAGTTATCGTTTTGAACGAGCAACGTTCCGTCGCCCGCACGCAGCTCCAGAGTAGGATTGGTCAGAGGGTCGCTGATTCCGAATGCGGCGAGCGATGGTCCAATGCCTCGCACGACCACCTCCTTGGGCGCGTTTCCGGTGATGATAAATCCGCCAATCAACACGTTATTGCCGGATTCAACCCGCATTCGAGTGGAGATGTTCAGAGCCTTGGGCAACGACGGAGTAGGTGTAGGTGTTGCCGCGGGCGTCGGAGTAGGAACTGGGGTAGGAATGGGACTAGGAGTAACGGTTGGTGGAACTGTCGGTGTGCCGGTTGGTATTGGTGTTGCGGTCGGCGGAACTGTCGGCGTGCCGGTGGGTGTCGTTGTTGGACTGGCTGTTGGCGTTCCGCTTGGCGTTGCCGTCGCAGTCGGAGGGGGAGAACCAAATATCCGCTGCCAGTCTGCCTTTGTGTCTGTTGCCGAATGGCTCGTCAGCCGGACTTCATTCGAGCCATTTGCAGCCATCGCGTAGATTTCAGCGTTGCCGATCCGTAAGCTTCCAAAGGCGATCTTGGTGCCATCAGGCGACCAGGCGGGCCCAAAATCGTCTGATGAATGATTCGTTAAGCGATCCTGATTAGCGCCGTCTGCATCCATCGCGTAAATGTCCTGGTTGCCGTCGCGTATCGTCTCAAAGGCGATCTTTGCTCCATCAGGCGACCAGGTAGGATCGGCGTCATCCGCCGGGTTGTTCGTGCGATTGGACTGATTCGCGCCGTCCGCATCCATGACATAAATTTCGAAGTTGCCGTCTCGATCGCTCGCAAATGCGATCTTCGTCCCATCAGGGGACCAGGCGGGTCCATAATCGGATGCCGGATGGTTCGTTAGGCGGGTTTGATTGGAACCGTTTGCATCCATCACATAGATTTCATCGTTGCCGTCCCGGGAACTCCCGAATGCGATCCTGGTTCCATCGGGCGACCAGGCGGGTTCATAGTCACCTGCGTCCTCGTTCGTCAGGCGGATCGGATTGGAACCATCTGCATTCATCACGTAAATTTCATCGTTGCCAAAGCCTGCCCGCGAGCTGACAAACGCGATTTTCGTCCCGTCAGGTGACCAGGCGGGATTGACGTCGGAGGCAGGATGATTCGTCAGGCGCGTTGAATTCGAGCCGTCGGCATCCATGACGTAGATGTCCTGGTTGCTGTTCCGTGAGCTCTCAAAGGCGATCTTGCCATTCCCGGCAGGCGGGGGAGCCGCGGCGCCGTTGACGTGAAAAAGCAACAGGATCGCAAAGGTCAATGGCGTGCATCGGAATCGGTTTGGTTTCGGTATCGTCATAGCGGTGAAATCCTCCTGATCCCGGGACCAGCAAGTGTCGTTGTCGTTAAAGTTCTTCGGGGCGAGTTCCAAATTGTTATCGAGCGCTCTACCCATCGTTTTGAGCAGATGTGAGGCCAGCACTCGTGGGCGATTCCATGGTGCGGTTACTACCTAGCCGAGGGCGTGGGCAGCCGAGACGATCGCGTCTCGAGACCTGCGTCTTGACGATCAGTGCCGGCAATGCCGGGGCCGTGAGTGACTACATTGGTTTTTAGTCAAAACCCCGAGCGAGCGCGCTTCACTTGCGCATCGCCTGCGAAGTTGCTTTAGTGCTGTCTCCGGTCGGCTTCGGATAACCCGGGCTGCGACTCCTCAACCTATGCAAAATCTCACTCCTTCTCCGGCTTTGTTTCGCACCTTTCTCCCACGTTGCCTCGTCACGTTGCTCTTCGCGACCGGATGCATCATCGTTCCGCTCTGCCAGGCCGCGAACCCCGCCACGCCATCATCAAGCCCATCCAAGAATGTGACCACCAAGACAGCAGGCAACCCGCTCCTCACCGAAAGCACGCTGCCTTATCAGCTCCCGCCGTTCGACAAGATTAAGGACGAACATTTCCAGCCAGCGCTGGAGCAGGGGATCGCGGAGGAACAGAAGGAAGCCGAAGCCATCGCGAAGCAGACCGAGAAGCCAACCTTCGAAAACACGATTGTGGCCCTGGAAAAATCAGGACAGCTCCTCGCTCGCGCCCGTCGAACCTTCTCCGCCTTCACCGCGGCCAACACCAATCCCAATCTCCAGAAAATCGATAAGGAGATGGCTCCGAAGTTCGCCGCCCACAATGACGCGATCCGCCTGAATGGACCGCTGTTCGCGCGCATCGAAGCACTCTACAACGATCGCGAAAAAAGCGGCCTCGACGCTGAATCGAAATGGCTTCTGGAGCGTTATTACAAGGACTTCGTTCGCGCCGGGGCAAAACTTTCCAAGGCGGACAAGACAAAGCTGAAGGCGCTGAATTCCGAGCTCGCCGCCCTGCAAACTACTTTCGAGCAAAACGTCCTGAAGGAAAAAAATGCGTCGTCCATTGTCGTGGATAACAAGGCCGATTTGGCGGGCCTCTCGGAAAACGAGATCGCGGCCACCGCGACCGCGGCGAAAGAGGAGGGGAAAGAAGGCAAGTTCGTGATTCGTCTCTTGAACACCACGGGCCAGCCTTCCCTTAGTTCGCTCGAAAACCGCGCTCTCCGCGAGAAAATCATGCAGACCTCACTCGCGCGAAGCAGCCATGGGGGCGAATGGGACAACAAGGACGTCGTCAGCCGCACGGCGAAGTTGCGGGCGGAACGCGCGGCTTTGCTCGGCTACGCCAGCCATGCGGCTTATCAACTCGAAGATCAGACCGCGAAGGCAGTGCCGACGGTGAACAAGCTTCTTTCCGATCTTGCGCCCGCCGCGGTGGCGAATGCAAAGCGGGAAGGCGCTGAGATCCAGACGATCATCGACCAGGAGAAAGGCGGCTTTCAGCTTGCCGCTTGGGACTGGGATTTCTACTCGGAAAAGGTGAGGAAAGCTCGTTACGATTTCGATGAGGCCCAGCTCAAGCCTTACTTCGAGTTCAACCGCGTCCTGGTTGATGGCGTTTTCTTTGCCGCCGAAAAGCTTTATGGCCTCACTTTCAAGGAGCGCAAGGATCTCCCCGTTTACCTGCCGGACGTTCGGATCTTCGAGGTTTTCGACGCGGACAAGAAACCGCTCGCCCTTTTCATTGCCGACTTTTATGCCCGGCCTTCCAAACGCGGCGGCGCCTGGATGAACGCTTATGTTCCTCAAAGCGGTCTGTTCAAGACCAAGCCGGTCGTAGCGAATCATCTCAATGTGCCGAAGCCACCCGCGGGCGAACCAACTTTGCTCACCTATGACGAGGTGCGGACCGCCTTCCACGAGTTTGGCCATGCCTTGCACGGCATGTTCTCGAATGTGAAATATCCGCGTTTTAGCGGCACGAGCGTGCCCCGCGATTTCGTCGAGTACCCTTCGCAGGTGAACGAAATGTGGATCCTTTGGCCGGAGATTTTGAAAAACTACGCAAAGCACCATAGGACGGGTGCGTCGATGCCCACCGAGCTGGTCGATAAACTCATCGCGGCCGAAAATTTCAACCAGGGTTACAAGACGACGGAATATCTTGCCTCCTCCATTCTCGACCAGACCTGGCACCAGCTTAAGCCTGATCAGGTTCCGGCCGACACGCTGGCGTTTGAAGCGGATGCGCTCAAGAAGGCGGGCGTGGATTATCCACCGGTGCCGCCGCGTTATCGCTCGACCTATTTCTCCCATGCTTTCGCCGGCGGCTACTCAGCCGGCTACTACTCCTATCTCTGGAGCGAAGTGCTGGATGCTCAAAGTGTAGACTGGTTCAAGCAGAATGGAGGCTTGACCCGCAAGAACGGCGATCACTTCCGAAAGACGCTGCTTTCGCGCGGCGGGAGCGATGAGGCGATGAAGTTGTTCCGCGACTTCGCCGGCGCCGATCCTGATGTGCGCCCGCTCTTAAAGCGGCGCGGCCTCGATAAGACTGCGCCCGCCGAAGTCCCGCCTCCCGAGCCGCCGAAGTAACAGGGCAGCGGTCTCTCCCTTTTGGAGGGCTTCTGTGTCAGAAGCCTCCCTGGCTTTGTAAAATAGCGGCTCCTAGAACTCCGCGCAGTTATAGATCACGCGGCCGCGACAAAGATCGCTTTTACAGATGACCTTGCATTTCTCCTGTACGGTCGCCGCGCCGCACACCGGGCACGCGATCGCTTTGGCTGCGCTCTCAACCTTGCCTGCCTCCGTTTGATCCTGATTTCGTTCGTTCAACGTCGTGATTTTTAGGGACGGCGGCGGTGCTTGGCAATTCTATTGTAATTGGCCTCTCTATCAAATCAGCGACAATTCAGAGCGAGAGACAAAGTAAGGTCCAAGCTGTCGGGCGCCATGATAACGTGTTTGAGATCAAGGCCAATCAAATCTGGCGATTGCGCCACCTCGGTAGTGTTAGGACGTACGTATCAGTAGTCGCCGCACGCCGCTGCGCCCAGATCTAGCTAGATAGGGCGTCACTGAATCCGCTGTCCCGCTCTTTGGCCTAACGCCAGATCTCCTGCCGAAGCCGGCGAATTCAACAAACCAAACAAAGAAAGAAAACAATGACATCACCTTCAGTTCTTCGGAACCTTACCTCAATTGCCGTGCTCGCCTGTTGCGCGTTCGGGCTCGCTAACGCGGGCGCTCAAACATATGACCTCGCTGATCTGGGAGTTCTCCCCGGTCAGATTGAAGGCGCCAGCATGCCCGCTGCAATCAACCCCCAGGCCCAAGTGGCGGGCACCTCCGGTGGATCCGCTTTTCTCTACACCAAGACCAACAAAGTGCCCATGCAGGATGTGGGCGCGGATCCTTACGGCAGCATCACCCGCGGATTTGGAATCAACCTCCACGGACAAGTAGTGGGTGACTCGACCTTCGGCGGCGGAGCCAGTCACGCCGCGCTTTTCAGTAAAGGCTATGCGGTGGATTTGGGGACCTTAAAGGATGAACTCTTCAGCCGGGCCAATGGCATCAACGCTACCGGTCAGGTGGTCGGTTATTCCAGTCAGAAACCCGATCTCGATTTCGGCCGGGCTTTCATTGTCAGCACGTTTGATAACGTCCCTGGTGAAATGGTCGATCTGGGCACTCTGGGCGGGGTCTGGGCGCAGGCTTGGGCCATCAACGACTCCGGGTTTGTCACGGGCAACTCGCAAGTCGAGAACAATTATGGACCTACTCATGCGTTTATTTGGGAGTCGAAGACGGGGATGGTCGATCTGGGAACGATAGCCGGTGACTCCAGTTACGGCACCGCCCTTAGCGCGAAAAATCACGTCGTCGGCTACTCGACGATCAATAACGTCGACGAGCGGGTTCACGCGTTTTTGCATGATGGAGTGAAGATTCAGGATCTTGGCTCGCTCAGCGGCGCATCGGCGGAAAGCGACTACAGCTTTGCCCTGGGAGTCAATGCGCACGATCAGGTCGTGGGTTACAGTTACCTTCCGAACTCAATCCCGAGCGAACTTCCTCCCTTGCAAGTGGCTTTCATCTACCGCCAGGGATTGATGGTGGACCTGAATGGACTGATTGGAACAAAGGCGGACAAATACCGTCTCTATTCAGCGACGGGGATCAATGATAACGGACAAATTGTTGCCATCGCCTTCCATGTCCCTTCGAATGCCGTGCATGCTGTTTTGCTGACACCCAAGAATCGCATTGGGACGCGGTAAGAAAGTATCATAGCTCAGGTGGCGTCTCTTTTCGATCCATTGATTGGGAAGAGACGCTCCGAGCTGCCCGCCTCAGCCCGCCCGCCTTGCCCTCCTCGAACAGGCGCTCGCTCACGGAACTGAGTCCCCCTCCCACGCCTATCCCAACCGCGACTTGGCCGGGAAGCGCAACGCTGAAATTCGCTATTTATTCCAGCTCTCGTTGTAGAGCACGACACGGTAGCCGTCTCTATCCTCGAACGTCCTGCCCCCATCGGCCCACCATGGGTTGTACGATTCGACCGGCTCGTGGCCGTGCTTTTGCATTCGTTCGACGGCGTTCTTCCACTCCGCTTCATCCGGGACGTAGAACACCAAGAGGTTGTCCTGGCTGGGTGCTTTTCCAACCTTGTGGCCGCGCTTGTGCGTGAACTCAAAGTGATACGGTGAGCGTTCGTGTCCGAGGATCACGCCGTCGAAGTCATTATGGCCTGTGAAGGAGGACAATACGTTCAAACCCAAGCCGTCCCGATAGAACTTGACGATTTCCGGCAGATTGTCGGTAGGCCGGGCGACGCGCAACGTGAACATCGAATATCCCTGGGAATAGAGTTAGGGATCTTCGGTGGCAGTTTGCGGGGGAAGTCCGGTCTCCGATGGCACCTTCAGCCTTTCCTCCAGCCCGCGCCGGACCTGTGGCCACTCCTCATCGATGATGCTGAACCAGACGGAATCCCGCTTTCGCCCGTCGGGCAGGATGAAATCATGGCGAATGATGCCTTCCTGTTTCGCCCCAAGGCGAAGGACCGCGGCGCACGACTTTTCGTCGATTTCGTCCGTGGTGAACTGGACCCGGGTGCAGTTGAGCCGTTCGAACGCGAAGCAAAGCATGAGAAACTTTGCTTCGGTATTGGCGAAGGTCCTCTGCCACGAGGCCGAAAGCCAGGTGCAGCCAATATCGAGTTTCCTATTGTGCCAGTCGATCTTCCAAAAGCGAGTCGAGCCGATGACCTGTTTTGGTTCGATGGTTTCGGTAACGAAAGGAATGGCGGTTCCTTCCGCCCGTCCGTCCAACGCCAAACGGATATACTCGTCGACGGTCGCCGCGGAGGGTACGACGGTAAACGGCAGTTTCCACAATTCGCCATCGGCGGCGGCTCGCACGAGCGCGGGACCGTCCGAAGCCAGCATCGGCCGGAGCTGAATTCTTTGGCCGATGAGTGGCTCCATATACATGTGGAAGGCCCTCATGAAAGATACGATCAGCCCGAATTGGTTCGAGGCAAGCCTGCGCAATATTGGCCGCGCGCCAAATCGTGGAATGGGATGAAAACTTTACGCTTCTCGTTCGCTCCGTTCGGGCTAAGGTGAAACCCGCGCAAAGTCCCGCCTGGCTTTTGCGCGATTCGTCTCAATGAAAAATCAGCCGCCCACAATCATTGACCTCAATCTACCCAAGCCGCCAATGCGCCTGATTGGGGCTGTGCTCGTGGTGGTGGCGCTCCTGATTGTCGCCTGGACGTCCTTTTATACCGTGGCGGCGGAATCGGAAGGGGTCGTCCTTCGGTTTGGGAAATACCTCACGACCGTAAACCCAGGTTTGCACTTCAAGCTGCCCCTCGGGATCGACGAGGTCACCGTCCTGCCGACGCGCCGCCAATTAAAGCTCGAGTTCGGATTTTTCTCTTCGGGTTACTCAAATGTCGATCAGGCCGGCCGGGAGCAGGTGGAAGAGAAATCGATGGTCACGGGCGATTTGAACGCGGCCCTGGTCGAGTGGGTGGTCCAATACCGGATCGACGATCCGAAGGAGCATCTTTTCGATGTGCGCAATCCCGGTCAGACGCTGCGCGATTTGTCCGAGGCGGCGATGCGCGAAGTGATCGGCGATCGAACCGTGGATGAAGTGATTACGATCGGCCGGCAGGACATCGAGATTTCAGCTTTGACCCGGATGCAGGAACTGGCCAAGCGCTACAAACTCGGCGTGCGGGTGGACCAGGTGCAGCTGAAAAATGTGAATCCTCCGAGAGAGGTCCAGGCATCCTTCAATGAAGTGAACAAAGCCCAGCAGGATCGCGAAAACGCAATCAACATTGCCAACGGCAATTACAACGAAGCTGTTCCGAGAGCGAAGGGGGAGGCCGACCAGACGATTCGCGCAGCGGACGGTTACCGCTTCAAGCGCGTGAACGAAGCAGAAGGGGATGTTGCTTCCTTTAACGCCATGCTCGGGCAGTACATCAAGGCGCCGGAGATCACGCGCACCCGGCTTTACCTGGAAACGATGGGTGACGTGCTTCCGTACATGGGACCCAAGATCATCATCGACGATTCCATGAAGCAGCTGCTGCCCATCTTGCCGCTGTCGGCCAAACCACTGGAGGCCAGATGAACAAGCGCGGATGCCTTTGGCTGCTGGCTCTTGCGGGGGCGATGTTGCTGTTTCGCGGCCTTCTGAGCTGCTTTTACGTCGTCAAAGAGATTGATCAGGTAATTGTCACCCAATTTGGCAAGCCGGTGGGCGAGCCGATGACGGAGCCCGGGCTGCATTTCAAGCTGCCCTTTATCCAGGAGGTGAATCGGATCGATAAGCGATTTTTGGAATGGACCGGCCAGCCGGTGGCGATTCCGACCAGGGACAAGACCTATATTCACGTCGATACCTTTGCCCGCTGGCGCATCAATGATCCCAAAACCTATTTCGTGCGCCTGAAAGATGAGCGCAGCGCCCAGTCGCGCCTCGAGGACATTCTGGGCAGCGAAACGCGCAATGCCATTGCCAAGCACGACCTGATCGAAATCGTGCGCACGGACAAGAGCCGGAAGCCGATGGTGGACGAAAGTCTTAAGCCGGGACCCGTCGGAGTGGGCACGATCGGCGTCCTCCCTCCGATCTCGTTTGGGCGCCTGAAGATCGAAGCCGAAATCAAGGGAGCCGCGGCCGTGAAACTCGGGGAATTCGGGGTCGAGCTGCTCGACGTGCGCTTGAAGCGGGTCAATTACAACCCGGATGTGCTTGACCGGATCTATCAGCGGATGATCAGCGAGCGCCGCCAAATCGCGCAGCGTTTTCGCTCGGAAGGCGAAGGCGAAGCGGCCCGCATCATGGGAAACAAAGAGCGCGACTTGAATGAGATTCAGTCCACAGCCTACCGGCGGGTTCAGGAAATCCGGGGAGAGGCGGATGCTAAGGCCAGCGAAATTTACGCGCGCGCCTACACCCAAAATCCACAGGCGGCCGAGTTCTACGGTTTTCTCAAGAGCATGGAGACGTACCGCAAGGTCCTGACCAAGGACTCGACTCTGATCCTTTCGACCGACAGCGATCTGTTTAATTTGTTGAAGCGCTCGAGCGCCAAGCCGACCATTCCGCCGTTGGCGCCTCCCAGGTGATTGTTCACCGGTCGACGCGCTCGGGCCGTTCCCCGGAGCTTTCGCCGCGTTGCAATAATCCCTCTGCGAACGTAATTTAGTTCCACTGCCGGGTTTTTGACCAATGCCAAGGGATTCAGGAATTTTGCGGAGGAGAATGTGCGCCGGCCTGCCGTCGTTCTGCCATAACGCGAGACGCTCCAAGTCGTGAGCATGCCTGCGGAGCGCGCGCAATTCTGGCCAGGCTGGGACGGAACCGAAGCGCCCTGGCCGTCCACCGCCTGCGTCCATCAGCTCTTCGAGCAGCAGGTCGAGCGGACGCCGGACGCGCCGGCAGTGAGGTTCGGGGAGGAAACGCTCTCCTATCGCGAATTGAATTCTCGCGCGAATGCGCTGGCTAACCTGCTGCGCTCGCAGGGCATTGGTGCGGACTCCATTGTCGGCATTTGTGCGGACCGATCGTTTGACATGGTGGCAAGTGTCCTCGCGGTGCTAAAGGCAGGTGCAGCCTACCTGCCGCTCGATCCGGCCTACCCGCACGAACGATTGCAGTTCATGCTGGAGGATTCGCACGCGGCGATTCTGCTCACCCAGACGGAACTGCGAAACGTTTTCCCCAATCGAAAAATGCCCGCGCTTTTTCTCGACCAGGACTGGCCAAACGGCGCGCATTCGAGCGGAGAGAACCCGGAGAATATCACGGCTCCGGAAAACCTGAGCTACTTGATCTACACGTCCGGCTCGACGGGGAAACCCAAAGGTGTGGCCATGATCCATCGCGCGCTCGTGAACATGATTGACTGGCAGCTCAAAGACTCGCGGCTGGACGCGACCGCAAGGACGCTCCAGTTCACTTCGTTGAGCTTCGACGTGTCGTTTCAGGAAATATTTTCGACGCTTTGTCTTGGCGGGACGCTCGTGCTCATCCCGGGTGAGCTGCGACTGAACCCGCCCGAGTTGTGGAATTTCATCGTGCGCGAAAAGATCGCGCGCATCTTCCTTCCCTTCGTCGCGCTGCAACAGCTGGCGGACGCCGCGGCGGTGGAAGGAAGCACGGCCCAGGCATTGCGCGAGGTCGTGACGGCGGGCGAACAACTACAAGTGACTCCGAGGCTGCGCGAGATGTTTGCGCGTCATCCCGAGGCGACGTTGCACAATCATTACGGTCCGTCGGAAACGCACGTCGTGACGGCGCTGACCTTGCAGGGCGACCCGCAGCAATGGCCGGCCCTGCCTTCGATTGGCCGGCCCATTCAGAACACGCAGATCTATCTGGTTGATGAGCACGGAGAGCCGGCGGCCCCAGGAGTTCCCGGCGAATTGTGTATTGGCGGCGTGCCTCTGGCGCGCGGCTATTTTGAACGGCCAGACATCACCGCCGAGAAATTCATCCGGGATCCATTCCGGGAAGAACCCGACGCCCGTCTCTATAAAACGGGGGACCTGGCACGCTGGCTCCCAAACGGCGAGCTTGAATTCCTGGGGCGCATCGATCACCAGGTTAAGATACGCGGGTACCGCATCGAACTGGGTGAAATCGAGGCTGCCTTGAACAAGCTGCCCGCCGTGCGCGAGTCGGTCGTAATCGCGCGGGAACGATTGCCCGGGCAGAAAGAACTCGTGGGTTATCTCATCCCGCACCAGACCGGCATCGTGGATACGATGAAGCTGCGGCAGGAGTTGAAGCAACATTTGCCCGATCAGATGGTTCCAGCATCCTTCGTTTTCCTGGAAAAATTCCCGCTGACTTCCAGTGGCAAAGTGGATCGCAAATCCTTGCCCGCTCCGGGACTGCGCATCGTGGCCGCCGCGCCCGCGCCCCCGCATGAAAGACCCTGGCTCCCGATCCAGTTTCAACTTGTGCAAATCTGGGAGGAAGTTCTCGGAGTGAGGCCCATAGGTATTCGCGACAACTTTTTCGAACTCGGCGGACACTCGCTCCTGGCGGTCAAGATGATGGATCGGGTCAGGGAGATCACGGGCCGGCAGCTTCCCGTCACCGCGCTGTTTAAGAAAGCGACCATTACGCATCTGGCGGAGTTGATCCTCGGCGAAGAACAGAACGCGCTCTTGCCCATGATCGAACTGCAGGCGCGCGGAGCCCGGCCTCCTTTCTATTTTCTGCATGGCGACGTCATTGGCGGCGGCTTTTACGTGCGTGACCTCTCGCGGTTGCTGGGCGATGACCAGCCCTTTTTCGTCCTGCCGCCCGTAGACATTCCGGAAACGGCGCTGCCGAGCGTGGAAGTGATGGCGACACAGCATCTCAAGGACTTGCGGGCGCAGCGGCCGCATGGACCTTATTTGCTTGGCGGTTTTTGCATTGGCGGCCTGGTCGCTTATGAGATGGCGCACCGCCTCCGCGCGGTGGGCGAGGAAGTCCCGTTTGTCGCGCTGATCGATCCTGAACTGCCTGGCGCTTTTTTGCGCGGCCACCTTCGCTGGGTGCGATGGCTGACCAAGAGGCGCTCGCTCGCTCCGAGACAAGCCACCCGAATGTTTTCGCGCGGCCACAAATTCCTCTATCGGCTGCGGGAGGAATGGAACGCGCCTTTTCCCGACAAGCTACGGTTCGCTGCCGCCAAACTGCGCAACCTGCTTTACGGGATTCGCCGCGACCGCGCGCTTTCCGTTCCGGAAGGGGGAGTCGAAAATCTAGGCCACGACGCGGACGTGCTGGCCACGTTCCAGTGGATTCTCTCGAGTTACGTGCCGCCGCGCTATGATGGGCCGGTCACGATCTTCGTGACGGAAGAACAGGAATCGTTCACGCCCTTTCTGGAGCGGAAGTGGCAGAAGGCGGCGTCGCGGGCGGAGGTCCATCGCCTTGCCGGCAGGCATCTCGGCTCGATTACGACCAATGTGGAAGTGCTGGCGGCGAAGTTGAACGAGTGCCTCAAAGGCATTCCCGCAGCGCCTGGTTAGGTCTCCGACTACCTGTGTGGTCTCGGCTCATCTGGAAAGATACGCTCTGGTCTAGATCGCTCGTGTGGCACCGGCAAAGCGTTTCCGAACGGTGAGGCTAAAGATGAAAGTGCCGACGGCAAATAGGATTGCTAGCGCTGTGATCAACAGGCTTGCGGTCGTGGAATCATGGGTGGACCCAGTCGAGGAGGCGAACGGAGCCTCTGCTAGAAAACTCACGGCGAGCGCCATGAGTGGAATCCACGTCCAACGAGCCTGTCGGATGTAGAGGACGACGAACGCGAGTGTAACAATGCTGCCAAAGCCACCGCGCCAAGTCAGGTGGTGTGTGGTGATGAGTGTGTGGGCGTTCCGAGCGAGAATGACAAGAGCGAGGACCAACAACCCAGCTCCGAACTTGTCTTCGCGTTCTACGGCGCGCTGCTGGCGCCACAACCGGAAACGTTCGATAAAGCGCCTCATGATTTGCGAGAGCCTAGATCAGCGACCGCGGGTGAGAGCGTGCTGCAAGCTGGACGAACTATAAGGCACTAGTTACCATCGGAGCGGGACGCGGTTCACTGCATGGCTTGGTTAAACGACCATCCGCTTCACGGAATTCTCCGGGGCACGCCAGAACTCTTCCTCCGTAATAGCGCGAAAGTCTACCACTGCCGGGTGGAAACGGCACGCAGAAGCAAAGAGCGCAAAATCCGACTCGTTTGCGACGCGGAGCAGCAAAAAATGCGTCGCGCCTTCTCGCTTCGTCGAGTAACCCTCGACATAATCATACGAATAAGGCTCGAACGTCTGAGCAAGGGAGTGCGCGCCAAGATCATTCCGGAACTGAATCCGGATCGGATCCTGTTGTGTCATTGCGGCGAGCGTGTGCAAGTTATCTAACGAGACACCAGTTTAGCGACCGCAAGCCCTGTAAAGCGAGCGCCGAAATGCGACAGCGACGCGTTTGCCAGGGAGTATACCATCGCCGACCGCGATGTTGCCCACATATGTCACCTAATCGTTGACCGATGGGAAATTGCGTAAGATAACTTAAAGACTGAAAGCCGGACTGACGGCATTCCCAACATGCGCATCGACAAGAGGCTGATTCTGGAGATGCAAGAGCGGCGTGGTGGGTCATGACCCGCCTTGTCCCACGCGACGAACCAGAGCCGAGGGACGACTACCCCCCGCCACCCGAGGGACTGGGAGGAGGCGAGTCGCTCGTTGTTAAACCCTCGCTGATCCCTGGCGCGGGTCTCGGGCTATTCACGACGATTCGCCACGATGCCTACGAGCTGCCTCTACACGGGAGAGAGGCTAAGTCTCTGGCAGCAGGTGCGCAGCCGAAACACAAAGTATTTTGCGGCCACCGCTGCTGGGACCGTGTGCCCTCGGAAGTATCTGAACATCAAGGCCCGCTACGTCAACCACCACTTCGACCCCGCCCGGCGAAACGTTGTTCTGGCCTCATATGGTAACGCGGACACGCTCCTCGGCCGGTGTCGATTCTTCGTGTCGACGCGTGAGATTGAGCCCGGAGAGGAATTATACTGTGACTACGGTGAGCAATACTGGGTCTGGAACGGTGCTCATCAGTTCCTCTCGAACGCCGGGGCGAGCGACCCTGTTTAGAACACCTTCCCACTTCTGGAGACGCTTTTGGGTCGCAGCGTCGCGCGGCTCACCAGCGGTCACCGACGCCAAGGCCAAGAGTGCGACGAGCGGAGATGTGGCGACGCACGTAAATATCTAACGAGAATAAGATGAGCGACTCCGAATGCTTTCGGAGTTCGTTCCATCGCCTGGTTAGGCGCTTGCGTCGCCCTATGTGAGAACAAACTTACTTTCATCGACAACGATCCACTTTCCCTCACGCTTTTTAAGCTTCACGATGTAGCCGCTGCGCTCACTAGCCTCTAAATAGACAAATGCTTTGTCTGGAGCGTAGCGCCCCATATGTAGGTAATACCAGCGCGCGTGAGGAGGTGACGAGCCCGGGGAACCGCCCCGGACGATGACGCGATAATCTTTGAAACTCGCTGCCAGACCGGGGATAACGCCTTCATTTAGGAAGACGTATAGATCACGATGTTGCGGCAAGGGCGTACGTGCAAGCCGCGACTTCAGGACTGCGATGAAGATATCGAGAGTTTCTTCCCTGGTGGGCCGATAGCCAGAATCCCACGTGACGCAACTGGTGAGAGCCAGCAAAGTGATGATACAAATCGAGCGAACGATGATGATCGACATGTTAACGCCTAACGAGAACCAGATGAGCGACAGCGGACGAGAGCGCGCGTCGCTCGGAGTGGAAATCCAAAGTCATCTCGAAAGTGGAGCGTACGGCGGTCCGCTGTTCGCTCCATCGCATGGTTAGGCCTTTTTGCGTAGAATCTGGATGACATGATCGGAATGAAACTGGACCGCACCGCCACTCTTGATGTCTTTCGTGCAATAGGGTCATTGTCTAGCGCGCCAATGTAAACGTCCGGTCTGGCTTCGACGATCTGAACCCACATGCGCTCGACATGAACCTCGTCATGGACCGAGATGCGAAACACGAGCTTGGCGATGTCGCCCGGGCGCAGACTCTCCCGCTCGGCTTGCGGAGGAATCTCGAATGTGTCCGGAAACTCGCGATGCGTCTCGGCTCCGTCGTCTAGTGTGTATGTCGCGGGCATCGCGCGGCGCGGGCCTAACGAGAATTAGACGAATGTTCGTCTTTAAAGGCGAACATGTTTTCGTCTATCACGGTTTGGAGAGACGTGTTCATTCGTCGACCGGGACTGGCAAGCCGGTTCGGTCATTTGTGCTCAGCGACATGAACGCCTGTCCAAACGCCTTCGGATGGGCGCTCTATCAGTGTGGTGCAACGTTGGATGTACATTTGCAGCAGCACGTCGTCGGGCCAGTGGGGCAGACATTTTTCGAAGAGAGCTTTTGCGTCCTGAAAGCTGCCTGTCGCGTAGCTGGCCTGCGCCTTCTCGTAGGCTTCGAGATAGGCGGCCATTTGCGGTTCGAGGGGCTCATCGCTCCGCGAAACCACGGAATAAATCCGAAGCGGCTTGGTTTTGCCCTTCATCGTGACCTTATCGACGAACTGGAGCCTGAAAGTATCGCCCACCAGATCGGCCGCGCCTTCGCCGATGAGCAGGTCGCGACCGTACTCTTTCGTGAGTCCCTCAAGACGCGAAGTCACATTGACGGCGTCCCCGATCACGGTTGGCTCCATCTTCCTGGAAGAGCCGATGTTGCCGAAAATGACTTCGCCGAAGTTCACGCCAATGCCCATGTGAAAAGTCTTGAGGCCGCGGCTTTCCCAATCGGCATTCAAACGGCGCAGACTCTCCCTCATGAGCAAGGCAGCCTCGATGGCGAGAGTAACGTCCCGCGCGGGACCTTCGGTTTTGACGTGGCCCCACACCGCCAGGATCGCGTCGCCGATAAATTTATCGACCGAGCCGCGCCGGGAAAAGATGTCGTCGACCATGAGCGAGAGGTACTCGTTCAACTGGAGGACGAGCTGGTGGGAGTCCATCTCCTCGGACATGGTAGTGAACCCGCGCAGATCGGTCACGATCACCGCGACCTTTTCCCGCTCACCACCCAGCTTGCTTAGATAACTCGCCGGGTTATCGAGCACCTCGCGGACGACGTCTTTCGACACATAAGCCTCGAGGGTGCGCCGGATGCGAAGCTTTTCCATCGTCTCATGAGTGAAATCGTAAACAAAGGAACCAAGGCCGGCGAAGCCGAGGGCCAGAACGGTTGGGATCGCGAGCAGGATTGTGTCGGCATGATCGTGGGCGAGTTTGACCGAGAAGAGGTAACCAGCGGCCAAGAGGACGAAGGCGCCGAGGCGCAGCCACGTTTTCTTGACGAGAACGGTGAGGAACCAGGCGGCGATCACCGCCAAAGCGATGAGCAGGTCGCCGGTCCACGGAGGCAGCTCGTGGAGAAAGGCGGTGTGCAGGAGCGCGTTGAGCATGTTGAGGTGGATTTCGGGACCGGGCATGATTCCGAAAGGGGTCGAGTGCGCATCCTGCGCCCAATTTCCATAGAGACCCACGAGGACGACGCGGTCGCGAAAGACCGCGCCGTCGCTGAGGTTTCTTGTCCAGTAATCGGGCACGAAGAGCTGGAAAACGGGGATGGCCGTAAACGTGCCGGGAGGACCGCTGTAGCGGAAGAGGTGGAGCTCGAATGGTTGGTCGAGTTTCGGTGCGCCAAATTTTGACGCGCCCCGAAACGCGAGGGAAGAGGGTGCGGTGCTTTCTGCTTCTTCGTTGCGCGGAACGCCCCCGTGGAATTGCTCCATGCTGGCTCGATACTGTGCGCTCCGGATCACCCCGTTGAAGCCGGGCCAGAGATTGACGTAACCGATCGAAGGATGATCAGGTGCTGGATCGGGAACGATGGACGAGGAGGGAAGAGTGAACGACCACGCTTCCTGGCCGGGACCAATGTTCTCCGCGACGAAATTGGCGCCAACAATGATTCGGTCGGGAAAACGCCGGAGCACAGCCAGAAACGCTTCGTCCCCGACACCCGGTTTCGGGAGAAGGACGTCGAAGATAACAGCGCGCGCCCCTGCGTTGATCAGGCGTTCGCTCAGAAGTCCGTAGATTTCGCGCGACCAGGGCCAACCTGAAGCCATCAGGTTGAGCGCGCGATATTCGGCGGTGTCCTGCGGCACACCGGAATACAGGGTCTTCAGGTCGAGTTCGGGCGACAAGGAGACCGAGGTGCTGTCGATTCCGACGTAGCTCAGCTTGTCATCCACGTGATTATAGCGGCCAGCCACCGTTAACGTGTCGCGGAACCAGTATTCCCAGCTGTTCAACGTCCGTCCGGCATATCCCGAATTCTCCAGCCGGTAGAGGCCTGCGATGGCGAGGAACACGGCAACGCCGATCAGCGCATGAATCAAACGGCGGTATCGCAATAATCGCACGCGCATTTGATAGCCGACGCGCTCTCCGGAAGCGAACCTTTTACCGGACTAAAAGACTTGACTAAACGCCTCTGGAGGAGTGCCATCTAGGCATGATTGCCTGGACAGCTCGGAAGATCGCCTTTCGTCATCGCCGCCTCCGCCTTGGCTATCGAGGATCGGCATTTTTGGCCCTGGTCGGTTTCCTTGGTATCGGCGGGCCGGTTTGGGGAGCGGACCTCTCCCAGGCGGTGGTGCGTCAGAAAGTAAATGTCGTCACCCTGGCGCCGAACCTGACGGGCGCAGCGCGCCCGGCTGCGGAAGGCACGGTAATTCAGGACGAGAACGTGGTGCGGACCGGCACGGATTCGCGCGCCGAACTCGCGTTTGCCGATCTCACGCTCGCTCGCCTCGGCTCAAATTCGATCTTCTCGTTCGACGCGGAGGCGCGGGCGATGAACTTCACCCGGGGCGCGGTGCTTTTTTCCAAGCCGACGAACTCAGGGGCAGTTCAACTTCGCTCGGGCGCAATCTCCGGCGCGATCACCGGTTCGACCGGTTTTATTTCCACGGTCCCACTGGAAGGAGTGGGCAAGCCCGGTCAGACGCGTTCAAACGGGAAGGGAACCACCACTCTCGTCGGCATGTTGGAAGGCAAGATCCAGGGAGGATCGCGCTGGACCGATAGCGCCGGCCGCGAGCACACGACTTCTTTCCGGCTCGGGCCGGGCGAGATGCTGGTAGCGAGGCCCGACGGGCCCCCTCGCCAATTTCAATTCGACATCCCTCGATTCATTAAGACCTCGCCGCTTGTTAAAGGTTTCAAGGCGCCTTTGCCGAACGCCGCTGCGATCGACCGCGCAGTAGCCGCTTACGAAGACGACGAGCGCCGCGGCTTCATCGAGAGGTCGAACGTAATGGTGTCGACGAAGCCACGGCACATGGCGCTGGTTGGAACGGTGCTGCCGCTTGACGTGGTGGCGCAGCAAAATCAGAACCCGGGCGGCTTTCTTCCCGTGGGCAGCACCGGCATCATCCGGGCGCAGCTGATCTGGAATACCGCGGCTGATCTCGACCTGTATCTTACTCTGCCAAATGGGCAGGTCATTTCCTTCGGCAACGTTGCCGTGACCTTCAACAACGGCCGAGCCGTCGCGAGGCTTGACCGCGATAACCGCGGGGACAGGATCGACCTTCCGCCGAACACCAGGGTGGAAAATATCGTTGTAAACGGCATTCCCCTCTCGGGCCTCTATACCTTTATCGTGAATAATTTTAGTAGTCCGAACGCGTCGGATTCGTTCACGCTCAGGGTCTTTTATAACGGGCAATTGCAGGTGATTACCGGTAATTTGGCGGGCGGTCAGAACAGCCAGCCGGTCGTAGTGCAAGTTCCCCGCCCGTAGCCCGTCCTAGAGTCCGGATCGCCAACGATGATGAGCTTCACCTTCAAGCGCATTCAATGCGTTCTCCTATTGCTCTGCTTCAACGCCTCGCACGGGCTTAGCCAGGATGTGCGCGTGGAGACGCAGCAACAGGCCCGGGTGCGCGCAGAAAGCACGCAGGAGGAGGAAACGACGGAGGAGGTCGCGGATCCCGAGCTTGGAGATATCAACCTCGTTTCGCGCACGCCCCGGCCCAAGATGTTTACCTTTTCGACTCTCCAGACGCTGAACTTTTCGAGCAATGCATTCCTCGTCCCCGATAACGCGGAGGGCGACTTCTTTTGGAATGGCGGAGTGGCCGCTTCGTTCGTTCCGTATGCCACCCGAGATTTCACCCCCCGGTTATCATTCGCTCAAAGCTGGTTTCGTTATGATGAGTTCACCGAGCTGGATTTCGATTCGCAGACCCTGGCCCTCGATCTGAAATATGATCTGAACCGCAGCGATACCTGGTATGTGAACGGCTCCTACTCCGTGACCCGCCTCTCTTCGCCGGTCGATTCAATGGGAGAGTTTTATCGTTACGGATTTCTGAATGGAAGCATCACCCACTTCCGCCAGCTCGGGAGCGCCCCAGTCTATCTAAGCATGAGCGGCGGCGCCTATTGGCGGCACGGCGATCCGGCGGACTCCGATCGCGTGAGTGGTTATTTGTATGCCGCGGCCATCTATAACATTTGTGAAACCCTCCAGTTGTGGGCCTTCACGAGACCGGAGGCGCAGCATTACACCCACGACCTGTCCCGATCGTCCCGAAACGATTTTAACGTCACCGTAGGGACGTCGCTTGTCTGGACCCCGAGGGAATACCTTTCGATTGGGGCGACCGCATCGTATGTCGGCAACTTCTCCTCGATCGACGCGCGCGATTATAACCTGGTTACGCCTACCGTATTCGTCGGCGCACAGTTCGCGTTTTAGGGCGGCAAGGCCCCGGCCAAGCAGTGGATTTTGCAGGGCGTTAAAGCGGCGTCTGACACAGACGCCCTACAATTTGCGAAAAGGGACTAAGGACATGCCCCGCCGGCGAGTGAGAGAGTGTCAATGCGCCATCCGCCCCCGCCCACGGCCGTGTCTGTGCCGAGGCGGAAGCGCAGCGTGATCGTTTGGCCATTCACGTTCGGGCCAAGATTCACCAAGTTAAAGCGGCGTCTGACACAGACGCCCTACAATTTGCGAAAAGGGACTAAGGACACGTCCCGCCGGCGAGTGAGACAGTGTCAATGCGCCATCCGTCGCCGCCCAAGGCCGTGTCTGTCCCGGGGCGGAAGCGCAGCGTGATCGTTTGGCCATTCACGTCGGGCCAAGATTCACCAAGTTAATGCGGCGTCTGACACAGACGCCCTACAATTTGCCGAAAAGGGACTAAGGACACGCCCCGCCGGCGAGTGAGAGAGTGTCAATGCGCCATCCGCCGCCGCCCAAGGCCATGTCTGTGCCGAGGCGGAAGCGCAGCGTGATCGTTTGGCCATTCACGTTCGGGCCAAGATTCACCAAGCTGTCGATGTAGCCGTCTGAATTACCGGACCACGCCATGCGGCCCGCGATCGGGCTGCTGAAGCCGGCGCTGATGGTATCGGTATAGCCGCCAGTCACAAAACTGCCACCCACCGCTGGGTTGGTAACATCGACGAACGCGCCCCCAGCGATATTGGGCGACGAAATTTCCAGCACGCCGCCGTCAAAACCGTCCTGGAGATTGAAATTGTTGCGGAAGCTCAATTGCGCCGAAGCGGAGGTAATGGCGATGGTCCGGGTGTCGAGGCGCTTGTCCGTAATCTCCGGCGAATCTTTTATGACCGCACTATTTGGAACGGTATCGGGAGTGGTGGGTGAGGTGACCCACAATGGCGCTGGACCCGCGGCGTTTGTCGCCACCCATCCCTCGGGCAGTGCCGGAGCGGTCACTCCATCGAAATTCTCGACGCACGCCCCTGGAGTTGGGGTGGGGGTGCAGGCTGGCGGCGGCGGCGGCGGCGACCCGCTCCCGTCTCCACGATCGTAGACTTCAACCAACCCGAGGCCAGTGCCGTTGTTTAGTCCTGCGAGCAAGGCGGTGTAGGCGCCCGGCGGCAGATTAACTGCAATGGCGGACTCAACGCTGCTGGCCGGCGCCAAACCCGCCGCTATGATTTCCGCTGCTTGCGCCGGGTTATCCTGCCAATCGTCATTAGAGATCAGCGCCGCTCCATTACTGTCGCGAAGCTGCAGGGTGGGATTGGCCAGGACAGGCGCAAGCCTGGCGGCACTCAGGCTGGGCCCAAGACCGCGGATGATCAGGTTGTCATTGCCTCCGCCGTTCCCCAGCACGAACCCCGCGATGACTATGTTGCCTCCGGTGCTAACAAAGGCGCGGGTGCTCAGATTGGCCAGCTTCGACGGAGCGGCCTGATTCAGATCGTAGATCTCAAGCAAGGCTACGCCGACGGTGTTTCCATTGCCCCGCAGGACGGCGGTGTAGAGTCCGGGATCGAGGGTCGCGATGATCGCCGATTCGAAATTATCGGTCGGCGGAATTCCAGTGGCCTGGATTTCCTGCTCCTGGGTGTCTCTCCAGTTATTGTTGGTGATGGTGGGAAAGACGCACGAACCGTGCAATTCGAGCACCGGATCAGCCAGGAAGTCGGCGATGCCGAAGCGGCTCAACGAAGGCCCAATGCCTCGGATCAACACACGCTTCGGCGCGGTCCCTGAAACAATAAGGCCGCCTATGCCAACGCCATCGCCTGTCTGCACGAACATGCGCGTCGAGAGGTTGAAGGATTGCGACGGCGGGGTGGCAGTCGGCGTTGGACTAGCCGGCGGTGCCGAAGCGGACGGCGAAGCTGTAGCGCTTGGTGAAGATGTGGCCGTTGGTGTTGGTGTTGCCGGAGTTGGCGTTGGTGTTGGTGTGGGTGTCGGCGTCGGCGCTGGGGTTGGGGTTGGGGTTGGGGTTGGGGTTGGTAGCGGCCCATCGTCGTTCGTTATAGTGCCGGTACCGATAGCATTGGAAATGGTCGCGTTGACCGGATTGGTCAGACGGACCGTGAAGGTCTCATCCGGCTCAACGATATTGTCACCGTTAACGATCACGGTGACGGTCCTGGTCGGCTGGTCCGGCTCAAAGTTCAGGGTGCCGGTGGACGATTGGTAGTCGCCGCTAACAGCCGTGGCGGAGCCGTCGAACGTCATGAAGTTGACCGATGTCGTCAGCGTGGTGATGCCCGTCTTGGTGACGGTGAAGACAAAGGAGGTTGCGGCCCCCACGCCTCCCTCGTTCTGGGTCACGCTATCAATCGAGAAGGCGGGTGGGCAGATCCGCAACAAAATCGAAACGTTGTTCGGGTTCCCGCTCGCGGTGACCAGATCTTGTTGCCCGTTACCGTCGAAATCTCCCACCGCCACCGCGACAGGGCCCTCGCCGGTTCGGAAATTGGTAGCCGCACCGAAGCCGCCCGCCGCATCGCGTAACAAGATCGAGACGTTGTTGGTGTCAAAGTTTGCCACGGTCAGGTCTTGCAGGCCATCGCCATTGAAGTCGCCGACCGCCAGGGAGTCAGGAGTTGCTCCGACGGGAAAGTTAACGGCCGGGGCGAAACCGCCTGTCCCGTTGCCCAACAAGACTGAGGCATCGTTTGAGCTAAGGTTGGCTGTGGCGACGTCTTGGTTGCCATCCCCGTTGAAATCGCCCATCGCCAGTCCCTGAGGATTAGCGCCGACAGGGAAGTTCATGGCGGTGGCGAAGACGCCGGTCCCGTTGCCCAACAAAATTGAAACATTGTTCGAGCTAAAGTTAGCTACGGCGAGGTCCTGGTTGCCATCGCCGTTGAAATTGCCCACCACCACTCTGAGAGCATCGGGCCCGACGGTGAAGTTGGTGGGATTGCTGAAGGAGCCCGCGCCATCGCCCAACAGAATGGACACAGTGTTGCTTGCGTTTGCTGTCGCGAGGTCCTGACGGCCGTCGTTGTTGAAGTCGCCCGTTGCCACCGCGGCAGGATTTGTTCCGGTGCCGAAAGTAGTGGCCGGGCCGAAGCCGCCTGTCCCGTTGCCCAACAAGATCGACACATTGTTCGAGTTTACATTGGCCGTGGCGAGGTCTTGCCTTCCGTCGCCATCGAAATCGCCCACCACCACCACAGCCGGAGTAGTGCCAACAGTATTAAAGGTGGCGGCCGGACCGAAGCCACCCGCGCCATCACCCAACAAGATTGACACGTTGTTTGTAGCGACGTTGGAGGTGACAAGGTCTTGCTCGCCGTCGCCGTTAAAGTCGCCGATCGCCACTGACCTCGGTTGAGTTCCAACGAGACCGAACTCTGTGGGGGGCGTGAAATTAACGGGATTGCAAGCGGTCGGCGTTGTTACCGTCAAAGTGAATGCTGCCGTCGATGGGATGCCGCTGGCGTCAAAGCCTGTCACGGTCATGGGGTGTGTTCCCGCCGGGTGCGCGTTCGTCACGCGCACAACTCCCGTCACGGGATCTGCGACCGAGACGCCCTTGAAATTAGTCGACGAGGCCACATTGATGCTCGTTGTGCTGGTGGGCGGGGCGTCCGGCGTGACGATGGTATTTCCGCCAAGCTGCACGGTGGTGGGCGGGTAGTTGCCCAGCGCGGCCCAAAGAACGGCGGCGGTGACGCAAAAGAGGAAAGCGAAAAAGGAGCGGGGCAGCGCAGGCGCCCGGGATGCGGTGTTAATTTTCACGTAGATTCAACTTGTCCCACGGCTGCTTTCAGTCCTGCCGAAAACGCGTTGAAAGGTGGGTGACGCAATCGGTGTATTTGATAGGAGGATCAGCCCAGAGTGTCGAGCTTTATTTTCCGCGGGCCAGTCCCCTCAGTCGGAGGTGCACGAGTGGCGCGGACGACCCGATTCGAAGCCGTCACAGGCCGTGCCAGCGGGGGTTCTCCGGGCTCGTTTTCTTGGTCGCGCTATCGCCCTACAGTGCGCGTTCCAGACCGGGATTAGCGATACATATCGGGAAAGTGGCGTATTACTTTCGTCCCGCCAATCCTGTTCCACTTCCCGTTCTTGTAAACTCCGACCCAAACATCACTACGCTGAACGCCATGATAGAAGGACTGGTCATTATGCGCGAAGTTCACTGCCAACAGGCCGTCGGCAATCTTGTAAACGAGCAAATGCACCTTGAGCGTGGGCCGTTGTGTTCGGCTTTCCGTCGTGTCATAACCGACCGAGCCCCAAGCCCTCGCCATTGCAAGAGCAAGCTTATCAAAGTCGCCCCCGGCATCCGAGCGCACGATCTTCGGGTCGCTGCCTTCACCCACTGGCGGCTGCGCCACCACCCACGCGGTCAAGGGCGAGATGATCAATGATTTGTAGAGCTTCGGGCTGAGGTTCATCTTCAAGTGTGCGAGCGGAAAGTCTCCCAGGTTTCTAATCGTGCGGGCATTGGGCGGCGGGGCTGGAGGTGCAGCGGCGACACTGTGGAGAACTATAAACAGGCTAAGGCAGGCAGGCAGGGTGAATCTCATTAGCGCTGACCGTATCATAAGCTATCTACATCAAACAAGCCCTAACGGGGGCTGACAGATTGCACCCATTGGTTGGGCCGTTGCTCGATTGGAAACAAGCCGCGGTCTGAACCCTAAAGAATGATCGGAGCCGCTGTACCCCCGTCGTTTCGGTCAGAGTACGGGGCGGTTAGAAAGGTGCTCGTGATGGGCGTTTTCTGCGGCGGGCGGCGGGAAGGCTGAAAGGTGGCCCGGGAGTCGAAGTTTTTCCATCGCAGGCACGGAGCTTCGATCCATCTATAACTTAGGACGGCCAGCACGCCCGTTATGAGAAGCGTGCAGACTAGATAGAGGCCGACGCCGGCCTCGTGCACTCCAACCAGAGCAAGGCCTTGCTGGACCGGAAACCCATAAATGTAGGCCCCGTAGGAGAAGTCACCTTTCGCGTCGAAGTGTCTGATCGGAAGCTTAAAACCGAGACAGAGGAACGCGTAGGGCAAGGCGATGGGAATAAGCCAACCGAGCACCCCGACCGTGAGGCTGACGGCCGCTACGCCCACCGAACCAATAAACAACGCCTTGGAGTATGGAATCTTTTCTCGATAGAGAAAACAGACGGCGCCAGCAAAGAAATAGAGACAAAAGGTGGAGAAAGCAGGGAAACCAACGTGAGGGAAATAGTGTCGAAATCCTTCCGGGTTCAGATGACGGAATTCATACAGTCCACACCAAAGAACAAAAATGACAGGGACCACGATTCGGGCTCGCCGCATTACGCCCAATGCCGCCAACCCGGCGACGGCCAGATAACAAAGGATCTCGATGGGCAAGGTCCAGAGCGAGCCGTTGATGATCCAGGGAAGTGGATTATGGCCAAGCAAGCCCCCGATATGAGATGAGCTCACGGCCATTATGCTATTGAGGCTGAACCCGCGGGCGTGGAACATCGCCGCGTTGCCGATCACGTAGGATTGTGGCGAGTTCGTGGGAGAGCGAAAAACATCAAAGAGGCTCCCGTATTCGATGGCACAGGCAATGGGCGCGAAGACAAATGCACTCACGAGCAGGCACACCCAAAAGCCTGGGAAGATACGCAGGAACCGATGCCATAAAAAGCGCCCCACCGAGAGGGAGCCGCTGGCGCTGCGGCAAATTAAGAACCCGCTCAAGACAAAGAACATCCCGACCGCAAAGTCCCCCAGCGAGTGACGCACTCCGCTCAGAGCTGGCAGGGACGGCTCGCTCCCGAAACCACCTAAGGGGAACGAATGCCCGACGATGACGAGCAGTGCCAGGACCAGCCGCAGAAAGGCGAAGGCATTTTCCCGCGGATCGAACGCCTGCGCAAAGCTTGCCTTGTTCTCGCGGGATTCTGCGGCGTCCACCCTGTAATTCGAGCACGAACCGTGCTCACGTTTCCGCCCGGTCCACTCCCTCTAACTGCTCCGACAGAGGATTTCGGGCTACCCAATGCACTCCCGATACACTGCCGGATCCACGTTCCCTCCGCTCACGACACAGCAGACTTCCTGGTCCCGAAATTGATCCGGTGCGGTTAGTAGCGCTCCGATCGCCAGAGCGCCGGTCGGCTCGACTTTTAGATTGGCGAGATCGTAAAGCAGTCGGACTCCCTCTCGAATTTGTTCTTCCGGTACTTCGACGATCTCCTCCACATGTTCCTGGATAATGGGCCAGTTGTGTTGTCCGAGGCTTACAGTCCGGGCGCCATCGGCGATAGTCTGGGGCTCCTGCTCGTTTACGATCAGGCGCCCTTCTCGAAGGGAGCGCGCGGCGTCATTACCGAGCGCGGGCTCGGCGCCGAAAACTTTCGTTGCGGAATTCGCCCGCGCGACGCGCTGAGATATGCCGCCGATCAGCCCGCCGCCTCCGACCGGGACGACGATCGCGTCAAAGCTTCGCCCCAGCGCGAGCAATTCGTCTCCCAGGCTGGCGTTACCCTCGATGACAAGCGGATCATCATAAGCGCTCGCAACGTACGCCTTGCCGGATTCAGCGGCGAGATGCTGGACTCGTTCGCTCCGGCTGATTTCACGCACATTGATGAGATCCACGGTAGCGCCGTAAGCGCGCACCGCTTGTACCTTCACCTGCGCGGAGTTGTGCGGCATCACGACAGTGCAACGCTTTCCCGTCAATTGGCAGGCATAGGCCAGCGCCTGGCCGAAGTTTCCCGAAGACGCTCCGATGATGTGCTCGTTAGGCACCTTTAGGGCGACGTTGTAAGCGGCGCGGAACTTGAAGCTGCCGGTCCACTGAAACGTCTCGCTGGCAATGACGACCCGCGCGCCCAGCCGTTTCGACAAACGCGGCGCTTCGATGATCGTTGTCGGACGGATCGCTTCGTGGTGCGGACGCATGAATCCTTTAGCCTGGCCGTATGCTGCTGTTACCAAAGCTCTCTGGTGGGACTGAGCTTCTCCCAGACAGCGGCCGCGGAATAAAGAGGAGTATCTCTTAGATATCTGCGCAGCGCCGAAAGGTTCGCCGCCTGTGGGGATTTCTTCGTCGACGTGTTGTAAACCTCATAGCCAGGCGAAATAACGGCGCCGTCGCGAATGATAATGAACGGCTTCTTCCATCCTATTACTCTGGTTGAGATGCAGGAAGTCTTGTTGGGGAAGCAGAGGAAGAACGTCTTATCCCGGCGCGCCGATTCCAGGGCCAGCGTGAATCCACCACCGAGTAGCCGGTGAACCAATTTTGGATGCGCGGGCAACTTTTCCGCCGCACGACACGGCATGACGAGCACCGTTGCAAACACGCTGACGGCGAAAATCAATCGGGCGGAAGGCACGAGAATCATTGAAACACAAAATCGGTCAGTTCGCATTGCGAAGATTTGAATGCCGAGACTTCACAGACTTGACCCATTTCGCTTTTCCACCGGCCGAGCGAGGTCGGGCAAGAGAAGCTAGCCGCCGGTGTAAGCATCATCAATCGCCCGTTTCATCCAGAGAAAGAAGGCGATTCCCATAGACCCGGGCAGGTGATTCTCATCTGAGAGGGTACCTCGCACCTCGAGTGGTTGGGGAGAGATGGTAAGGACGGCGCCTGGAAGAACAATTTCGCCGCGTGGCGGGCATGACAACTCCTGTCCTTCGATCGAGATGTCACAATCGCAGCCGAAGAATCCGTGACGCCTGATTCGAGCGAGCTCAGTTCCCACGTCGTCCTGAATGACGTAGGTGCGGTGATCGAGCGAGGCCCGCCACCAGTTCGCCGCAAAGGAAGAGCACCGAGTCACAAGGAAGCCCTCCAAATCAGTGATTTCGCCTTCACAACTATAACCGGTTTTCGGCCGGCCCTTGTACTGGAGCACCCCATTGAGGTAAATATCGGCATGCCCGGCAGCCCGCATGATGCGGAAAGCCGGATCGGCGCGAACTTCTATCGCGAGCATAGCGCCCTACTTAATCATTAATTTTTTTGCCCTAGAAGCTTGAAGCCTTCGGAGCGGGCGACGTAGGTGGCGACGGTGAGGTCGCCCGTCACGTTTATCACCGTGCGGCACATGTCGAGGATGCGGTCGATGCCGAGGATGATGGCGATGAGCGCCGGATTGATCCCGTAGGTGGCAAGCATGACGATGATGAACGGGATGGAGCCACTCGGAACGCCGGCGGTGCCGATGCCGCCG